>Ga0134083_10000541_pt1 | contig 9891 bp, 8 predicted proteins | sample 15_taG_21_FD_128870 | JGI IMG/M metagenome (GOLD analysis project Ga0134083, IMG submission 128870) | Grasslands soil microbial communities from the Angelo Coastal Reserve, California, USA - 15_D_Met_40cm_5_24_1 metaG | ecosystem: Environmental > Terrestrial > Soil > Grasslands ... | reverse complement strand
GAGCTCGCCGCCGCCGCCGCCAAGAAGCTCGGCATGAGCCGCCGGAAGTTCATGGCGACCACCGGAGCCATGGCCGCCACGTTCCTCGCAATGAACGAGATCTTCGGGCGCTACTTCAACGTGAGCCGCGACGCGTTGTACGAGGGCGAGGAGTTCGCGGCGGACGGTCCTCCCAAAGACCTGTTCATCTTCGACGACCAGCTCCACATGATTCGCCAGAGCAAGACCGAGGAGAACCGGGCGCTGCGAGCTCTCGCGCGGGGATATCCCGGGGCGGCGGAGTTCCACACGAATCCATTCAACCCACCGCTCGGGAGTCCCGCCGGCACCGCCCAGCTGCCCGACGAGCTCGCGTTGCGCGGCAATCTAGACGATTCGAAGGGGCTGTGGAGAAACTGGAACCCGGCGCTGATCGGCGACCCGATGGACCACGAGATCTTCCACCTCCAGGCGTTCATCAAATCGCTGTTCCTCGACAGCCAGATGACGGTCGGCCTGCTCAGCAACATCACGGGATTTCTCCCCGTGTTCGTTGCCGGCGCAGAACCGAAGAACGTGTTCGATGCCCGTAGCATCGAAGTGCTCACGGCGGACCAGACCGTCGGCGTGAGAAATTTCGTCAACAAGCTCGCCGGCTCACAGCGTCTCTACGCCCACGGGCTCCTCTATCCCGGCACCGCCAATCTGTTCGAGATCCAGCGGCAGATCGATCACAACCAGCCGGACGCGTGGAAAGGCTACTGCGTGTCCCTGGCCGCCAAACAGGTCACGGACCCGGCCGGCGCCTCGATGAAGCAGTGGAGGCTCGACGACGAGGCTGTCATGTATCCGACGTTCGAGCTGATCAGGAAGTATCAGGTCATCCTGCGGCACGAGCGCCCCGCGTTCGGCAACATCTGCGTCCACAAGGGATTCGCCCCGCCTCCACACGACATGGCACACGACAACCCGGAGAACGGCAACCCGGAGGACCTGCCGAAGGTGGCACGCGACTGGCCGACCTTCAACTTCATCATCTACCACTCGTGCATCAGGCCAGTCCTGTTCTACAACCCCAAACCGCTCGCCAACCTGCTCAGCAGGCGCCCAGTTCTCCGCGAGGGTGTGCCCGACATCGAGTGGACCACGCGCTTCGCTCAAGTCTCTCGGCACCTCCACAACGTCTATGCCGAGGTCGGCTCGACCTTCGCGTCGACGATCATCACCTTCCCCACGGTGTGGGCCCACATCATCGGTCAGCTCCTCCAGAACATGGGCTCGCAGCGGATCGTGTTCGGCTCGGATTCGCTGTGGTATGGCTCGCCGCAGTGGCAGTACGAGGCGTTCTGGCGATTCCAGATTCCCGAGCGGCTGCAAGAGAAGTGGGACTACCCGGAGATCAAGGAATCCGACAAGCGGAACATCATCGGCCTCAACTCCGCGCGCCTGTACCACGTCTCCTCGACGAAACCGAAGAAGTTCGGGGCAATCAACGACGACTGGGAGAGTAAGCTTCCCGTGGACCTCGGAGGCCTCAAGACACTGCTCGAATTCCCCCATGCCTCGGACAACATCTCGAAGATGCGCAAACGCTATCTCGCCGAGGGCGCAGCTCCCGATCACCGGCGCTACGGCTGGATCCGAACGCTGGTCTAGCGAAAAGCGATCGGGCAGCTACGGGCGCGGCTCCAGGCGGGGCCGCGCCCGTCTCCTACTTTTCGGCTAGGAGATGGTCGATGAGACGGCGGAAGACTTCCAACGGCTGGGCGCCTCTGATGAGCGTGCCCTCAACGGCATCACCAGATTTTGTCCTCGCTACGATGAACCCAGGAGTACCCTGCACACCAGCAGCCAGACCGTCGCCCAAGCCCTGCTCGACGCGTTGCGAATGAGCGCCTGTGTTCAAGCAAGCGTCGAAGAGGGCGCCATCGAGACCGAGCGCGCGCGCGTGCTGACTGAGTTGCGCAGGCGTAAGCGCCTGCTGATTTTGGAAAGCCGGTCGTGCATCTCCCAATATTTGCCCTGATCGCCAGCGCAGTGGGCGGCCTCCGCGGCCTTGCGGGCTTGAGGATGGATCTGATCCAGCGGGTAGTCGCGAAACACGTAGCGCACCTTGCCCGTGTCAATGTAGTCCCGTTTGAGCGCTGGCAATGTCGTCGAATAGAACCTCCCGCAGAAAGGGCACTGGTAGTCGGAAAACTCCACGACCGTCACCGGCGCGTCTGTCAGCCCGAGCGTTGGTGCATCTGCCACCCGTGCGCGGGCGGCTCCGCCTAGCGGCGCAGCACCGCTCGGGGCCGAGCGCTGCTGCATGAGGCGCAAGATTTGGCCGAGTTGACGCTTGATTTCCTCAATGTCGGCCTTGACGCGACCGAGATCCGATTTGATCGCTTCGAGTTCCCCTGGGGTGGTCGACGACTGCGCCCAGACTGGTGACGCCAGCAGGAGCATCACGAGGCCGGCCAGCACGTGCCTCTTCATGCGTGCGACCACGCAAGCTTCAAGAGCTCAGACCGAGGAGCATCATCCGAGTACTGGGCCGTGATCAATGCAGATCGCCTGCTCCAGCCCGGCGTCCTGGGCGACCGCCGGGACGGTTTGGAATATGGTCCGGTGACAATAAGGAACAGCGCGAGCTGATGTCAACCCTTTTGGTTTTCAAAGCCCCGAGGGTCGAATGGGACGCACTGCCGCCGGACGCTGCGACCGCTCATGAAGTAGTAGACTCCGAGGCTGACGAGGGAGGTGCGGCAAATGGCAAAGGACGGCTTCCGCGTGCTCGACAGCGACATCCATATCATCGAGCCGCCCGATCTCTGGGCGCGCTACATCGACGCCCCGTTCAAGCACCAAGCCCCGCGCGGCTTCGACGACTGGGTACTCGATCTCCGTATCGAGATCGACGGCAAGCTCATGCCGGCCAATGTCACTTACTCAGCGGAGGCGCGCGGCCGATCGGCGCAACACAACCGGGAGCAGTTCCGCTCCTTCCACGAGCGTGGCTGGAGCGCCGAGGCGCAGCTCGAGGCCATGGACCAGGAAGGCATCGACGTCGGGGTCGTCTACCCAACGCGCGGGCTCTACGCTTAGGGAATCGATGGGATGGAGCCGAAGCTGGCGGCCGCCATCGCCCGCGCCTACAACAATTGGCTCTATGACTTCTGCGCCGCGAACCCGCAGCGCTTGATCGGTGCCGGCATGATCTCGCCGTTCGAGATCGACGACGCGGTCGCCGAGGCACAGCGGGCAGTGAAGGAGCTGGGCTTCAAAGGCATCTTCCTCCGTCCCAATCCGGTCAACGGCCGCAACTGGCACGATCCGTACTACGAGCCGCTCTGGAGCCAGCTCGAAGCGCTCGATGTGCCGCTCGGTTTCCACGAAGGCTTGGGGGCGTACCTCCCGCAAGTCGGGGACCGCTTCGCGCGCAACGTGATGCTCCGCCACACCGTCTGCCACCCGGGTGAGCAAATGCTCGCGGCCGTGAGCTTCTGCGGTGGCGGGATCCTCGAGCGCCATCCGCGGCTGCGCGTCGCGTTCCTCGAGGGCAACGCGAGCTGGGTGCCCTTCCTCCTCTGGAGGATGGACGAGCACTACGAGTGGCTCGGGGACGTCTTCGCGCGCGACTTGTCGAAGGCGCCGAGCGAGTACTTCAAACAGCAATGCTTCGTCTCCGTCGAGTGCGACGAGGAACCCATCAAGGGAGTGTTCGACCAGATGGGTGTCGCAAACATCGTGTTCTCGACGGACTTCCCCCACCCGGACTGCAAGTACCCACACGCGGTCGCGCGGTTCCTCGAGCTCCCGCTGCCCGAGGCCGCGAAGCGCGCGATCCTCTGGGACAACTGCGCACGGTACTACGGCCTCGCCTGAACGGCGGAGGGAGGTCGATGAGCTCGACCATTGGCTTCACGCTGCCCCAGAGGGGCGTCTTCTTCGGCGTCACCAGCGTGACCGAGATGCTCGCGCTGGCCGCGAAGGTCGATGCGAACCCCCTCTTCGGGTCCATCTGGGTCGGCGACAGCCTTGGGGCCAAGCCGCGGCCGGATTCCCTCGCGTTGCTTGGCGCACTCGCCTCAGCCACCCAGCGTGTCCGGCTCGGCGTGGGCTGCATGGCGTCATTCCCCGTGCGCGACCCTCTCGTCTTCGCCTATCAGTGGGCGACGCTCGATCTCCTCTCCAACGGACGCATGCTGCTCGCCGCGTGTACGGGGCTCGTCGCGGGCGGAGCCAGCGCGCGGGAGGGCGCCGCGTTCCAGGTCACCGACCGCGAGCGCGCGGATCGTCTCACCGAAAACATCGACATCTGTCGGCGACTGTGGTCCGAGGAGCACGTCTCCTACAAGGGCCGCTTCCGCTCGTTCGAGGACGTGACGATCCAGCCCCGTCCCGTGCAGCAGCCGTGCCCGATCTGGATCGCGTCAAACCCGCGGCCGCCCCTCGCCGGCCCGGCACTCGATCGGGCGCTTCGCCGAGTGGCGCAGCTCGCCGACGGCTGGATGACGACGCGGCTCTCGGTCGGTCTGGCAAGGAGCAACTGGTCCGGCATCGCCACCGCTCTCGCGCAACAAGGGCGTGACCCCAACGGCTTTCCAACGATGGCCTATCACAATGTCAACATGAATGGGGATCGACAGGCCGCTCTCGAGGAAACCAAGCGCTTCCTCGACGCATACTACGGGCCTGTGTTCTCACCGCAGATGGTCGAAGCATGGACGGCGGCGGGCACGCCAGAGCAGTGTGTCAGTCACCTGGACGGGCTGCTCGCGGAGGGACCCAAGTCCATCACGCTGCGCATCACGTCATGGCGTCAGACAGAGCAGTTCGAGCGCTTGGTCAACGAGCTGCTTCCCCGACTTTTCGATCGCCAGCCAGGGGAGGGACCCTCATGATGCGACCAACCGTTGTTGCCATCCTGATGAGCGTGATCTTCCCGATGCTTGCTCTCGCGCAGACGACCGACGAGCTCAAGAACGACGAAAGGACGCCGGACGATGTCCTGACCTATGGCATGGGCTACGGCCAGCAGCGCTTCAGCCCGCTGACGCGCATCAACCGCAACAACGTCAAGCGCTTGGTCCCGGCCTGGTCCTATAGCATGTCGGACAACCGCGGCCAGGAGGCCCAGCCTCTGCTCAAGGACGGCATCCTCTATCTCACCGATCACGAAAAGACCGTCGCCCTCGATGCGCTCAGCGGCAAAGCGATCTGGAAATCGATGATCGAGTATCCGCCGGACACCACCCGGGTCGTCTGCTGCGGCATCGTCAACCGCGGCGGTGCGCTGTTCGACGGCAAGCTCTACCGCACCATCCTCGACGCACACGTGATCGCGCTCGACATCAAGACCGGCAAGGAGGTGTGGCGCACGAAGTCGGCCGACCCCAAGGACGGCTACTCGATGACCGTCGCTCCGCTCGTGGCCAGCGGGGTGGTGATTGCCGGGGTCGCCGGCGCGGAGTTCGGGCATCGCGGCTACCTCGAAGGGCTGGACCCCCAGACCGGCAAACAATTATGGCGGACCTACACGATTCCCGCGCCGGGCGAGCCCGGCGCCGAGACATGGCCGGGGGACGCTGGTTCGCACGGCGGTGGCAGCACCTGGATCACGGGCTCCTATGACCCGGATCTCGATCTCGTCTTCTGGGGAACTGGCAATCCCGCTCCGTGGAATCCCGTCAACCGCAAGGGCGATAACCTCTACACCAACTCGATCCTGGCCTTTCAGCCGAAGACGGGGAAGGTGGTCTGGCACTATCAGATGACGCCGAACGACCCGTTCGATTACGACGGGGTCAACGAGTTGGTCCAGGCCGAACTCACCATCGACGGCACACTGCGCAAGGTTGTCATGCAGGCGAACCGTAACGGATTCCTGTACGTGCTCGAGCGCGCCACCGGCAAGCTGCTGGCCGCGAACAAGTTCGTCAAGGTCAACTGGGCCGAGCGCATCGATCTAGCGACTGGCCGTCCAGTGTGGACCGAGGTGACGAAGGCCGCCCTGGAGGGCAAGAGTGTGCAGGTCTGGCCGCATCTCACAGGGGGGAAGAACTGGCACCCGATGTCGTACAGTCCGATCAGCAAACTGATCTACCTGAACACGACCTCGTTCGGGTGGGACTACCAACCACTGCCGTCTGAGGAGGTCGCCAATCTCAAGCCCGGCCAGCCGCACTACGGCATCAAGCGGCCCTTTGTCTATATCTTCGACGACCCCGATGGCCGCGGCCATCTCCGAGCCCTCGATCCCGTCACCGGCCGGTCGAAATGGGCGGTACCCTTCAAGAGCCCGAACTTCTCCGGCACGCTGGTGACCGCGGGCGGCCTCGTCTTCACCGGCCGGCTCACCGGCGAATTCATGGCGGTCGATGCCGACACCGGGAAGACTCTATGGGAGTTCCAGACGTCGGCCGGCATCGTCGGCCAGCCGATCACTTGGGAGCGCGACGGCAAGCAATACGTCACGATCACCAACGGGGCAACCGGCCCGTACGTCATGCGCTCGGGCGATCCCAATCTTGCCAACGTTCCTGCCGGCGGCAGCGTGTGGACGTTCAAGCTGTTCGAGGAATATTCCGGGCCGCAGCGCGCGACGTCGGGTAACTGAGGCCCGTGCGGATGATCATGCGGCGGGCGCCCCCGTTGAGAAGGGCGTACGTGCCGCTGGCCGCACGAGTGGCACTCGCCCTCGCCGCGAGTGCGTCGGTGGTCTATGCCGACCCCGATGGCGCCAAGATCGAGAGGGGGGCGGCGATCTACGGTGACTATTGCGCCTCGTGCCATGGCGATGGGTTACGGAACACCAGTGGCGGCGCCACGTTCGACCTTCGGCGCTTGCGGCCCGAGGATCATGACCGTTTCCTGAACGTCGTGCTCAACGGAAAGACCCAGATGCCGCCCTGGCGCGGCGCGCTCAAGCTGGAGCAGATCGAGGCAATCTGGGCCTACATTCGCGCCACAATCGACCGATGACTGCGACGCAGGCACACTTCCCCGAACGCGGACCCGCGCCAGAACAATTGGGGGCGTGATCATATAGAGTCGATCTGGAGCGAGATCGAGCGGACGTTGGTTGGACTCTACCGCCTTCCTCATAACCGGATTGAACTCGAGAGAAAGCGCACGTCGCCGGAAGCTAGATATCGCGAGCAATTCCCGCAGCATATCCCGATTCCATTCGTTAGAATCGAAGCGGTGTGGGTTCTGGAGCTTCCAGCTGGCGAGGCCATCACGGGATATTCAGGACCGGGAAGTCCGCAGAAGCTTTTCGCCAACCTTCCATTGACGGCTCAGGGCAATCGAATGCTCGTCGGGAAGGCACGCCAGGTTTTGATTGGTCTGGCGTTCGCGGGCTGCGCTACCACGATGTCCGCCGAGGATGAAGCCAACGCGGCCCGCGTGCGGATCACCAATGACCGAGAAGTCGCTCGCGACTGCACGTTCGTCGGGATGGCGAGCGCCAACAATGAGAAGGATCTGCAAAGGAAGGCCGCATGGCTCGGCGGAGATGTGGCGGTCATCACGATAGAATCGCAAGAGGCCAGAGCTTCGACGAGCTGGTTCTGCTCCGTGAGGTCCACGACTGAGGTGTTCCAATGCGAGGCGCACGGTGAACGAGCCAGGAGGCACTGATGAGAAAAGCAGTCCGGCTGATCCTCATGGGGACGCTGCTCGTGCTCGGTTGCGCCGCTCCGACGCCTCCCCCCACAGCGCCGACGGTGCGAGATCCGGGCGTCCGCAGCGGCCCTGCCGGGGCCGGCGGCTTCTTGCCGGGACTGACGAGGGCTGAAGTGGCGTTCTTCCAGGCTGGGCGCACGGCTTTCCTTGAGGTTGAAGGGGTGAAGGATGGCCTGGGGCCGCGCTTCAACCTCGATAGCTGCAGCGGATGTCACGCCCAGCCGGCAATTGGCGGTTCTAGTCCGTCAGTGAATCCTCAAGTAACCGTTGCGACGAAAGCGGGTGCGACGAATATCGTGCCTGCCTTCATCACCACCAACGGTCCTGTTCGCGAGGCCCGGTTCAAGTTCAAGGCTGACGGCACTCGTGATGGAGGGGTCCACAATCTGTTCACCATCGCCGGTCGCAGTGATGCCCCCGGATGCGTCCTGGCCCAGCCGGACTTCAGAGGGGAAGAGGCCCGCAAGAATGTCATCTTTCGCATCCCCACTCCGGTCTTCGGCGCCGGCCTGATCGAGGCAATCCCGGACGCGGCGATTGTGGCGAACTTGCAGACGCAGCATCCGCGTCGGGCGGCGATGGGAATCGCAGGGAAGCCAAATCGACAGGGGCCGGGCCGAGCCAACACGAGCAGCAACGACGGCAGCATCACCCGCTTTGGCTGGAAGGCGCAGAACAAGTCGCTCGTGATCTTCGCGGGCGAGGCATACAACGTGGAGCAGGGCGTGACAAACGAGCTCTTCCCGACGGAACGCGACGAGACGCCGACTTGCCTGTTCACGGCGTCTCCCGAAGATCACACAAAGTTCGATGTATCGAAACCAACTGAGACTATCAGCGACGCGGTGAAGTTCGCCATCTTCATGAGGTTTCTGGCGCCGCCGGAGCCGGCGCCCGAGACGCCATCCACCGCTCGCGGCCGCGCCGTGTTCACCGACATCGGCTGCGCCCTGTGTCACACGTCCGCCCTGATCACGGGACGATCCTCGACCGCAGCACTCTCGGAGAAACCGGTCAAACTCTTCTCCGATCTGCTGCTGCACCGAATGGGTTCCGGGCTGGCCGACGATATTGTCCAGGGCGTTGCCGGGGCAGATGAGTTCCGGACGGCGCCCTTGTGGGGGCTCGGACAAAGGATCTTCTTGCTGCATGATGGACGCACGACGGACCTCGTCGAGGCGATTGAGGCACACGCCAGCTCGAGGACCTTTAAGTTCCCGCCGTCGGAAGCCAACGCCGTGATCAAGCAATTCCGCGCGCTCGGGCAAGCCCCGAAGCAGGATCTGTTGAATTTCCTGCGGAGTTTGTGAGCGAAGGACTCCCGCTCTCGGCGAACGCTACGCGTAGGCGACGCTGACCGCCGTCACGGGCGGCAACCCCGAGAGCGCCCGGCGGAACGACTCTCCGCCGTCTTCAGTGATCCAGACGGTGCCATCGTTCATGCCCACGATGAACACGTCCGGACCCTCAGGGTCGCCGGCGGTAGATCGCGGCGCGGCCGTGATATGGGCCGGCAACCCGCCTGTCAGCCGCCGCCAGGTCAGTCCCTGATCCTCCGAACGGAAGAAGCCCGCGTCGGCTCCCTCGGGTCTCCGCCAGCCAGGCGGCGGTACCGCCGAGGCCGCGGTGAATACTACGCGGGGGCGAGCGGGGTGAACGACGGGCTGGGCAAAGTAGCTCCGGTCCAGCCCCTCGGTGCAACGCACGAATGAGTCGCCGCCGTCCACGCTGCGATAAAAGCCGTTGCCGGATGTCGCCAGGATGACCGCCGGGTTGTCCGGCATGATGGCGACGTAGTGGGAGTCGAACTCGGTGCCATTCTTGAGCGTCTCCCAGGTCGCCCCACTGTCGCGGCTGCGCACCAGCCACCCTTCCTCTACCGCGCCGAGGACGACACGAGGATCACTGGCGCAGAGCGCCAGGCCCTTCACATGCGCGATGTGCGGAGCCGGCGGGAATGTCCAGTCGATCGACTCAGGCATCGTCCGGAACTGCTCGGAGTCGATCCAGCTCTCCCCGCGGTCCAGGCTTTTGAACACCGAGGCCGGGCCAGTGCCAACGTACAGCTCGCCTGTATGGGGATGCTGGGCAAGGGACCAGATCTCCTTATAGATGATGCCCTGGTTGATCTCCCGCCAGGCCTGTCCGGCGTCATCGCTGCGGAACATTCCGCCTGTGCTCGTGCCGGCGTACAGGCGGTGTGGGTTGTCACAGTCCACGACCACCGGCCAGCGCATG
>Ga0134083_10000524_pt1 | contig 9971 bp, 9 predicted proteins | sample 15_taG_21_FD_128870 | JGI IMG/M metagenome (GOLD analysis project Ga0134083, IMG submission 128870) | Grasslands soil microbial communities from the Angelo Coastal Reserve, California, USA - 15_D_Met_40cm_5_24_1 metaG | ecosystem: Environmental > Terrestrial > Soil > Grasslands ... | reverse complement strand
CCCGTTGGCGAGGGTCTGGTCGTTGCCGACGAGATCGATCACGACCTCCGCCCCTTGGTTCTTCGTAAACTCCATCACCTGCTTCACGGGATCCCGCCGCGCATCGATGACGCGGTGAGCCCCCATCTTCTCCGCGAGGCGGAGTTTGCTCTCCGCGACGTCGGTGGCCGTGATGTAGGCGTTCGTCATGCATCGCAGCAACTGGAGGGCGATGTGACCGAGGCCGCCCACCCCTTGGACGACGACGTTGCTGCCCGAGGTCGTGCGGCTCGCGGCTTTCTTGACGGCGCGGATCGCGGTGAGCCCGGCGTCGGCTAGGGGGGCGACGTCCGCGGGGTCGAGCTCGTTCAACTTGACGAGCGAGCGCTCGGAGGTGCGGATGAATTGCGCGAAGCCGCCGTCCGCGGTGATCCCTGGGAACACGAGGTTCTCGCAATGCATGTCCTCGCCGATCCGACAGGCTCGGCACAGGCCGTCCGTGATCACGGGATGGAGGATGACCTTCTCTCCCCTTTTCACGGAGGTGGCCGCCGGTCCGACCTCCTCGACGATTCCCGCGTTCTCGTGGCCCAAGGTGTACGGCAAGGTGACCTGGACCTTCTCCTTCCAAACGCCCTCGACGATGTGGAGGTCCGTGTGGCACACGCCCGCTCCGGTGACCCGCACGATCACGTCCGCCGGATTCTTGAGGCGTGGAGTCTCGGCGTCGACGAGTCGGAGAGGCTTGTCGTAAGCGAAAAGTCGGGCGGCCTTCATAGTGCATTGTATCCGATGCACTCTATATGGGTCTTCCTGAGCCGTGGTGGCGAGGCCCAGGTCGGTGATGACGATCGCCCACGTTCGTATGCGCTCAATGTGGGTCCATTGCTCCACTCGCCACTGCCCATTCGAATCGGAACGCGCAAAGGATATCTGCTCGTCCGGAATCGGGGTAACGATGAAGCGTCCGAACTGGAAAGCGATCGGGTTCCTTGCGTTCGTCGCGGTGGGCGCGGTGTCCGCGGCGCTGGGCTGCCCGTTCTTCCGGAACCCGCAGAACTACATGTCCGCCGGGGGCTTCGTCGGATATGTCCAGCACCTGATCTCGGTGCACCGCAAGGCCTGACGCGACGACTCTGCGGCTAAAGGTCATCTCGAAGCCCATCGCGAACGCCGATGTTTTAAAGTCCGGCCCCATGTGGCGAACGCGGGGGAGCGCGACGGAGTCGGCCAGGGTGAACGTTCGTGGACTGCCGAAGAATCGTCTCGAGACGCTCGTCGACGGCGTGTTCGCGATCGCGATGACGATCCTCGTGCTCGAGCTCCGCGCGCCCGATACGCTCGGCCCGGGAGGGTTGGCCCAAAGCCTGTTCGATCTCCGGTCGCGGTTCGCGGCCTTCGTCATCAGCTTCATCGTTCTCGGGGTCTACTGGTTCGCCCACCACCAAGTGTTTCACTTCCTCCTGCGCGTCAACCGCACCCTGGTGTGGCTGAACATTCTCTTCCTGATGGGCATCGCGCTCGTCCCGTTCGCCGCATCGGTCATGGGCGCGCACACGGACGACCCGATTGCCCTCAGCCTCTATGGCGCGGTCCTCGGCTTGTTGGCGGCCCTGGGATACCTGATTTGGTGGTACATGACAGGAGATCGAGGTTTGATCGAACCGGGCCTCGACGCGAGGCTGGTCCATAAGGTAAGGGTCTGGCTCGCGATCGGTCCCGTGATCACGCCGGTGGCGATCGCGGTCTCCTTCGTCAGCACGACCCTTGCTCTCTTGATCTATCTTGCCCTTCCCGTCGTTTTCATCTTCTTCAATCCGGTGAGTCGTTACCTCGAGCGCCTCCGCGAGATGGAGCCGTGAGACTCGGCTAATCAGATCCGAATCGACTCGACGCCCGATTGCCATGGCGAGCCGGATCCCTAGCGTTGTCAGAGGGCGACCGACTTGCCGATTCCGCGATCCCGGGCCCGCTCGAACACAAGCGCACCCACCGCGACATCCTCGATCGCGATTCCATGGGACTTGAACAACGTGATGTCGTCGGCGTTCGTCCGCCCCCGAACTTTGCCCGCCACGACGTCGCCAATTTCGTGGATGCCGTCCCACGTGATGCGGCCGCGTTTGATCGGCTCCAGGAGGTCGCCCCCCTCCTCTTTCGCCTGCTCAATCGAGTCGGTCGCCACGAACGCGCATCGACCGACCGCGGCGTCATCGAGCTCGCGGGTCTCGAGGCGGTTCGCTCCGATGGCATTGATGTGGCACCCGGCACGCAACCAGTCCCCGTGAATGACCGGCTGAGGCGCGTTCGTCGCCGCGATGGCCACCTCGGCACCTCGGATTGCCTCCTCGGCCGATGCGGCCACTTGGACGGTCACTCCAAGGAGGGAGGACATCTTCTTTGCGAAGGCTTCGCGATGGTCCTTGTCCCGGCTGTAGCAGCGAACCCGCCGGATTGGGCGGACGGCACACACCGCCTCGAGCTGACTCTGTGCTTGCCATCCCGTGCCGACGATGCCGACGGTCGACGCATCGTCTCGCGCAAAGTATTTCGTCGCCACTCCGGACGCAGCCCCGGTCCGCTGTTGGCCGAGGCGGTCCGCCTGAATCACGGCGACGAGTTCTCCGGTACCGATGTCGATCAAGTGAACCCAGAATCGAATGCCCGTGCGGGACGTGGTGTAGTACTTGAACCCGGCATATCCGCGGGCCGGCCACGACGCGAGCATGATGTTCACTGTGGCCTCGCGCGTTCCCACCCGCTGGCGCGGGCGGTTCGTCGCCTCGCCTCGCCCCAGGGCGCGCAACCCGTCCTCGACCGCTCCCAGGGCGTCCTCCATTCGGAGGAGGTCCTCGACGTCTTTCTCCGTGATGAGCAACGGGGACATCCGATTCCCGCGTATCCGGGCACCGCCTATTTGATGTCTCTTGGCGCGGCCCATCGAGCGATCATGACTGGGATTCGCCCCGAGGCCGGGGCTGGTCGATCAACATCTCCCATGGGCGGTTCAGGGCGACAGGAGCTCCGTGGTGCTCCATCGCACGACGGTTCGCGACTGGGGCCTCCGGACGACCGCTGCGGTGACGAACATCGCGCCGCCGAATTCTCGTTCGTCGAGGATCTTGATCCGCCCCGGAAGAAATCGGTAGAACGCATACGATCGGAGGAGAGCCGCCTGTCGCCGCTCGGCCGGACTGAGTCCCTTCATCCACTTCGCGTACGGCAAGAACCGGGCTGCGTAGCATCGCTCCGCCTCCCACGCGCCTCTGCCACGAGTCTGTCGGCATATCCCGAACAATTGGAGCCCTCGATCCTCGCCGCCCCACACCTGTGCCGACCGGAAGATTGTCATCGCAAGGGATGGGTTTCGCTTGAGATTCCGACAATGTCGCGACGAGGGATCCGAAAGGAAGTACAGCACCAGTTCGGGCGTGTAGGCGAAGTACGCCGTGTTGACGTGCGGGCGGTTGCCCGGCGCGACCGTCGACATCGAGCACAGGACGTTTTCCCGGAGGATTCGGGAGATGCTCCGCCGAATCCGGTCATCCGAGAACCGTTTCTCCAAGGGCTTGACGGTCATGTCGTCACCTGTGACGGAGGACCTGCCCCGCGAGGGCGCCCGTCGGCCGGCCGTCCTCCACCGCGATCGCGCCGTTCACCAGCACCCAGTCGATTCCTTCGGGATATCCGTGAGGATAGTTCTCGAACGGATATGTGTGAGGCCACCGGTTCGTCGCTCGGTCTCGAACGCGGGGCAAATCGAAGACGACGAGATCGGCCCGGAACCCCGGTCGGACGAGGCCGCGGTCCACCAGCCCCAGCCGCGAGGCCGGCAAGGCCGTCATCTTGTGAATCGCCTCTTCGAGCCGAAGCACGTTCTCGTTCACGACGAACCGCTCGATCACGCCGGGGAACTCGCCATACGTGCACGGCTGATAGGGCGCGGTGGGTGAGGTGCGCTCCTCCGTCGGCGCGACCCAGCCGTCGGAACAGATCATCACGAGTGGGTGCCGCAAGGTCGACTTAATTTCCTCTGGGTCCATGTAGTCGAAAAGGCCCACGGCCCGGTCTCGCTCTTCGACGATTGTGTCGAAGTACGCGGTCCATGGATCAACGCCGCGCTGCTTCGCAAGCCCCGCGATTGTCTTGCCTTCCTTCGAAGAATCCTCCGGGCAACGCAAGAGCCAGATCCGGTCGAATTTTTCGTGAACCAGCAACCCGACGTATCCGGCGCCCGGACGCTTGTCCTCTTGGATTTCCGCTCTCAATGCGTCCCGTTTCGTGTGGTCCCGCAGCACCCCGAGGAGTTCCTCTGTCGAGAGCTTCTGGGTCCACTGCGGAAGCGCGTGACTCAAGGGAGGCCCGAAGTCCGTGTGCACGTCGTTGTCCGCGAGGACCTCCACGCCTCGCGCCCTGGCGGCCTCCCAGAGCGCTTGGACTTCCTTCGCCTTCCCGATGCCACCGTACTTCGGATTGTTGTGACTAATTTGGACCGGACAGCCGGCCTGCTCGCCGATCTCGATGCATTCCCGAACGGCGTCGACGATCGTCTCCCGCTCACCTCGAATGTGAGACGCGTAGAAGCCGCGATGCCGAGCGACAACCTTCGCGAGCGCGACGATCTCTTCCATCGCGGCGAAGCATCCGGGCGGATACACTAGGCCGGTGCTCATCCCGAAGGCGCCCGCGCGCATGGCTTCGTCGACATGATTCCTCATCGTGCGCGTTTCCTCCGCGGTCGGCGGTCTCTCCTCGAAGCCCATCGTCGCGAGCCTCACGCTCCCGTGGCCGACGAGGCCCGCGATGTTGATGCCGATGCCTCTCGTGGCGATGAGCTCGAGATATTCCCCGTACGTCGACCAATTCCAGTCTTTCGCCTGCGCATAGTACTCGAATCGGCGGACCGCGAGCTCCCGATATCGCTCGCTGATCGGCGCGGGCGAATCGCCGCAATTCCCGATCACCTGCGTCGTGACACCTTGTCGGACCGCGCATTCCGCCGTGGGCTCGACGAGGATTCCGATATCGCTGTGCGTGTGAATGTCGATGAATCCGGGGGCGACATACGTCCCCGACGCGTCGATCGCCCGGTCGCATTTCGCACGCCCGAGGGGGCCCACTCGTACGATCTTCCCTCTACGGATTCCGATGTCGGCGATGCGCCAGGGGGAGCCCGTCCCATCGAGCACACGCCCACCGCGGATGACGACGTCGAACGCCATCTCATGGAGAACGCCCGCGGTGCCTTTAACATCGTTCACCGAGACCATCCCGGCGAACGGTCGTGGCGTCGAAAGTCAACCTTGTTTAAGGTTAACATTTGGGGCGCAGCCATTTTCGTCCAGATGGCCTCGTCTTTCATTGCTGCATCCGAGAACGTTGCAGCTGTTGCGCGAAACCGTTTATAGTATGCGAGCGTTCGAGCGCTGACTTATCGATATCATGCAATCATGGGAGGAAGAACTCCACGCGTTTCGCCGGCGGACGAAGAAATCCGCGCAGGCGTGGGAGGCCGCGAAGAAGCGGATCCCCTTCGGGGTGAACAGCAACTACCGACTCGTGGATCCGTACCCGCTCTACGTGCGCAAGGCAAAGGGTTCCCGCATCTGGGACGCCGACGGGACGGAGTACATCGACTTCTGCATGGCCTTCGGCGCGCTCGTCGCGGGCCATAGCCACCCGGTCCTCGCGAAGGCGATGCGCGAGCGGGTCTCGAACGGTACGATCTTCGGTTTCGAATCCGTCGACGCCGGTCCGCTCGCGGACCACATCTGCCGGCGATTCCGGTTGGACCGCCTCAAGTTCTCGATGACCGGCCTCGACGCGACGTTGTTCGCGGTGAGGCTCGCGCGCGCGGTCACGGGCCGCCGCCGGATCCTGAAGTTCGAGGGTTGCTATCACGGGTCCCACGACGCCCTCATGGTGTCGATCAAGCCCAAGAGAGAATTCGCCGGGGACCGGAGGCGACCGAATCCGGTGCCGTCGTCGAAGGGGCTCCTGCCGGAACTCGTGCAGACCGCGGTCGTCGCACCGTTCAACGACCTCGCGGCGGTGGAGGCCCTGGCGACCGAACACGCGGACGACATCGCGGGGATCATCCTCGAACCGGTGCCGATGAACATGGGGTACGTCCATCCCAAACCCGGATTCCTCGACGGCCTCCGGCGAATCGCGACGGAGATCGGTGCGCTCCTGATCTTCGACGAGGTCAAGACGTGCGGCAAGTGGTACGGCGGCGCGGAGGAGGCGTTCGGTGTCACCCCGGACGTCAAGGTGCTCGGCAAGTCGATCGCGGGCGGCTTTCCGCTCGCAGCTGTCGGAGGCACGACTTCGATCATGGACCAAATCGTCCCCGGGCAGATCGGTCACGCGGGCACCTTCAACGCGAATCCCCTGAGCATCTCCGCCGGCCTCGTGACGATGACGAAAATCCTGACGCGTGCAGGCATACGACACGCCCAGCAGATCGGCGACGATCTCGCGAAGGGGTACCGCGACATCATCCGAGATCACGGCCTCTCGATGGTCGTACAATCAGGCGGCATCAGCGGGACCGTCCACTTCGCCCGCGGGGCCGTGACCGATTGGCGGTCGTTCCAGGACGTCGACGTGGGCCGGTGGTGGGGCTACTATACCGCGATGCTGAACCGGGGGATCGTCCCGATGGCCACGGGTCCGGACGAGCAGTGGACGTCCTCGGTCGCGCACACGAAGGCGGACGTCGCGCGGCACCTCGACGCCTTCGAAGACGTCGCGGAGAGCATGAAGCGGGGCCGGGCCGAGATGTCGCTCGTCGAAGCGGTCTGAGGGCCGCAGGAGAGCGGTGATCCGGACGCCGCGCCGCAAGTACGGCCGCATGATCAAGCCCCTCCCGGTGGTGAAGCCGGAGAAGTGCCGCTTCTGCAAGGCCGGCAGGCCGTGCCCGATTCACAAGCCGGAGACGGCTTCTCCCCGCTGACGAGACACGTCGCCCATCATCGCCGTTCCATCAGGATGGACCAACCAAGAGGGCGGGAGTCGTCGCGGTCCAACGTGAACCGGAACTCACGGACCTCGAGGATCTTGAAGAGCGGCTCCAACTCGGACCGAAACTCGTCCTCGCTCACGACGGGCGGACCGTTGGCCGTCGGTTCCTTCGCGTTCCCCGCGAGGGTCAGCCACCGGGAGCCCGGCCGGGTGACGCGCTTAAGCATCTTTCGAAAACCCGAGAGATTCCGCGCCCGAATGCCGTGGTAGACCCCTCGGTCGAACACGACGTCGAACGGTCCACCGAGGTCCATCCGCGTCGCGTCGCCGACGCGAAAGTCGATGTCGACCCCCGCCCGCTGCGCCTTGTCTTTCGCACGGCGGACTGCGAGATCGACCAGATCGATCGCAGTCACTTGATACCCGCGACGCGCCAATTCGATCGCGTTCGTGCCGGTCCCGCATCCGATCTCGAGGACGGTCTTACCGGGCAACAAACCGGCGTCGAGGACACGGACCAGTTCCGCGCTCGGGCGCCCCGAATCCCAGGGCGTATCGCCCGTCGCATACGACTTTTCGAACTCTCGACCGGCCAGGCGGACTCCCCCGTGAACCTGGAGATGCCCATGGAACGACGGATATTAAGGTCAAGCCTTTCGAAACCGCGCGGTCTCCGCGAAGACTATATTGACTGGGGCCGAATGCGTCCACACATGTCAAAGGGCCCGCCGCGTGCCGATCTCGAGGCGCGGACGAAGGCTTCCCGCGCGTATGCGGACCGGGCGCGTCGTTCCCTCCCGGGCGGCGTCACCGCGGGCGTGAAATATTTCGATCCCTACCCGATTGCGATGAAGAAGGCGAAGGGCTGCCGCCTCTGGGACCTCGACGGCAACGAGTACATCGACTACTGCCTCTCCTTCGGTCCGCTCGTTTTGGGCCACGGCCACCCGCGCGTGATGAAGGCGATCCGCGACAGCCTTCAGTCCGCGGGGACCACGATGTTCGGCACGCCCCACGAACTCGAAGCGACCTATGCGGAACGCCTTCTCCGGATCTTCCGGCCGGACGGCCGGATGCGTTTCACGATGTCCGGGACCGAGGCCACGCTTCATGCGGTCCGAATAGCGAGGGCGTACCGCAAGCGTCCGATGATCGCGAAGTTCGAAGGCCATTTCCACGGAGGCGTCGATGAATTCCTCGTGAGCCACACGCCCTCTAGGGACGAGACGAGGAAGGGCCTCGTGCCGATCTCGGGATCTCGCGGGACGCCGGAACACGTCCTGAAGAACACCCTCGTGCTGCCCTTCAACGATCTCGACGAAACCGCCGCGCGGATCCGGAGCCACGCGGACCGTCTGGCGTGTGTCATCCTCGAGCCCATCGAGAGATCGTACATCGCACCCGACCCGGAGTTCCTCAAGGGACTGCGGGAGATCACGGCGGACCACGACATTCCGTTGATCTTTGACGAGGTGATGAGTGGTTTTCGCGTCGCATTCGGCGGGGCCCAACACGCGTATCGTGTGACTCCGGACCTCACGTGTCTCGGCAAGATCATCGGAGGTGGCCTTCCGTGCGGCGCGTTCCTCGGACGTCCCGACATCCTCGATCTCGCCGACCCGGTTCGAGGGGATTTCTTCCAGAGCAGCACGTTCGCCGGTTATCCGATCGCGATGGCCGCCGGCATGGCAACGCTGGATGAGCTCGAGAAGCCCGGGGCATTCGATGGCCTCCTGGAAACGACGCGGACCTTGACCTCCGGATTCGAGCGGCACCTGAAGGAACACGGCGTGCCCGCGGTGGTGCCCGGCGTGGGCAGCGTCTTCTCGATCCTCTTCATGAATCATGCGCCGCGCAACTACCGGGACTCGCTCGAAGCGGACGAAGCGAAGCGGAGCGTCCTCGACACCTCCCTGCTTGCCCGGGAGATCTTCGTGAAACCGGGAAAGCCGTTCTATGTTTCCGCTGCCCACGACAACATTGCAATCCGCGAGACGCTCGACGCCTTCGAAGAGAGTCTATCCGGCCCCGCGTGATCAACGCCGCGGCCCGAGGCCCATGATCGTTCGCGCCTCCTCCGGGGTCGCGACCTCCCGCTGGAGATCCTCCGCGAGGTGCCTCGCACGGCCGACCAACTCCTCGTTTCGAGCGAGGGCCCCTTTCTTCAGGTAAAGATTGTCTTCGAGGCCCACGCGGACGTGGCCGCCCAAGACGATGGCCATCGTCGTCATCGGCAGTTGCATCCGGGACATCCCCGCGACGACGTACGTCGCGGTCGGCGGGAGCTGGTTGCGCATGTGCAGCAGGTTCTCCGGGGTGGCGGGGACGCCGCCGTCGACTCCCATGACGAGCTGGAAGTGTGCCGGCTCCTCCACGAGTCCCGAGTCGATCAACCGCATGCCTTGCTGGACGAAGCCCACGTCGAACGCTTCGAGTTCCGGTTTGATCTTCTGATCGAGCATCGCCTTCGCGAGGAATTGAACGGTCTCAGGCGTGTTCACGTACACGACGGATGGCTTGCGCCCGGCGAAGTTGAGCGTCCCCGTCGTGAGCGAGCCCATCTCCGGATTCGTTCGCAAGGGCGTCGCGCGATCCTCGTCCGTCTGGCCCGCGATTCCGCTCGTCGACGTCATGACGACGAGCTTCGTCCGCTTGCGGATCTTCTCAACCGTCTCCTGGAAGATGTCGAGCCGGGACGTGGGACGTTCGTCCTCGTCGCGGCAGTGGACGTGGATGATCGCCGCGCCTTCCTGCTCGCACCGGTACGCGGTCTCGGCGATCTCGTCCGGCGTCACCGGCACGTGCGGCGTGTCCTTCTTTCGCGGCACGGAGCCCGTCGGCGCGACCGTGATGATGAGCTTGTCCATGCCGTCCGCCGGAGCCCGCTACGCGTCGATTCGTAGTAAAGGGTTGTGGCCCCTCGAGATCGCGCCGGTATGAGTGAACATCCCGAGTCTACGCAAACAGGTGGCACGACACCTTCACATCGGGCGCGATGGCCTTGAGCTCCGGTTCCGTGAATTCGT
>Ga0134083_10000523_pt1 | contig 9977 bp, 9 predicted proteins | sample 15_taG_21_FD_128870 | JGI IMG/M metagenome (GOLD analysis project Ga0134083, IMG submission 128870) | Grasslands soil microbial communities from the Angelo Coastal Reserve, California, USA - 15_D_Met_40cm_5_24_1 metaG | ecosystem: Environmental > Terrestrial > Soil > Grasslands ... | reverse complement strand
GTCGGTGATCGAGAGCGTCTCACGGACGTTGTGATCGGTGATCAGGACGCCGATCCCCTTCTCCTTCAGACGAGCCACGATGCTCTGGATCTCGGCGATCGCGATCGGATCGATGCCGGTGAACGGCTCGTCCAGCAACAGGTACTGGGGTGAGGTCACGAGGGCGCGGGTGATCTCGAGCCGCCGCCGCTCGCCGCCGGAGAGCGTGTAGGCCGGATACCGGGCCAGCGGCGTGAGATCCAGCTCGGCCAGGAGGTCGCGCGCCCGCTCGCGCCGCTCGTCGCGCGCGAGGTCGAGCGTCTCCAGAATCGCCAGGAGGTTCTCTTCGACCGTGAGCTTTCGGAACACCGATGACTCCTGAGGAAGATAGCCGACGCCCATCCGGCATCGCTGGTACATCGGGAGCGCTGTGATCTCCTGGCCCTCGAGGAAGATGCGGCCCCCGTCCGCGGGCAAGAGACCGACCATCATGTAGAACGACGTCGTCTTGCCCGCGCCGTTGGGACCGAGCAGGCCGACGATCTCACCGCGCTGGATGTCGAGCGAGACGGAGTCGACGACCTTCCGGGTCTTGAACCACTTCATCAACCCCTGCGCCACCAGGCCTTCCATCGTCGTCAGTTCTTGCAGACTTCAGCCGCGCGCCGCGGCGCCGGCTGTCCGTCCTGCTTGCCGTCCTTCTGCGAATAGAAGACGCCCTTGACGCGCTCCTGCTTGCCGCCTTCGACGATGGTGCGGTCATGGGCGACATAGATCGTGATCGTGTCGCCGGACACGACGTTGTCGTCCTGCCAGACGCGCGCGTTGCCGCTGAGCACCACGCGCTGGTCGAGGTCGAAATATTCCGCGCGCTGGGCGGTGCCGGTGCGGCAATCCTTGGTGATGATCCGCACCGACCCCGTAGAGACCGTTCGCATGATCCGGTCGCCTTTCTCGTCCATGTAGACCTCGACCCGATCGGCGTACTGGACCGAGTTGTCGCGCCGGGCCACGACGTTGCCGCTGAAGATGACGAGGCTCGCCTTGCCGAACCTCTCCATCTTGTCGGCGTCCACCGTGAGCGGCAGCGGGCCCTCGTCCTTGGCGTCCTTCGCCTTCGGCGCGGCGCTCGGCGTGACGGACGACGCGGGCGATTGCACGGCGGGGGCCGCCGAGGTCTTCGGCGCCGACTGGCCGCCCGACACGGCGGGGACGAGCCCGAGCAGCAGCGCGGCGAGAAGGGTCCTCGACGTCATCGGCGTGCCTCGGTGAAGACCGCGTGGACGCGTCCGCCCAAGGTCGTGTATTCCTCGGCCATTCGCACCTCGAGGGCGGAGCCATCGGCGACCGTGCCTCCGCGCGAGAGCCGAACGGGCTCGTCGGTCCACAGTCGCTTCTCGGAGCCCGTCCAGTGGAGCACGTTCGTCTCCAGGCGCACGCCGTCGCTCGAGGTGAGCACGACGTTTTTCCGGATTTCCAGGTTCTTCGTCGCCTGATAGATGTCGCCTTCTTCACCGACGATCGTCCAGGAGCGATCGCGCTCGAACACGTCGACCGCGATCGCGCGGAGCGCCGTCCGCCCCTCGGCCTCGAAGATCAGGGCCTGTTCGGCCTTGAGCCGCCAGCGAACCCCTCCGGTCACCTCTTCGATCTGAGCTTCCTTGATCCGCAGATCGGCGCTCGAGGCGACCGAGCCGGCCGTCTCGGCCTGGGGCATCCGGCTCTTCGCGATCAACGTGCCGGCGACGGCCAGAATGAATACGAAGACCATTCCAAGGATCGCCGCCGCCGCGAGTCGTGTTCTCATCACTCTGTCGATTCTAAAGGGAAGTCGCGCCGGAGTGCAATTTTGATACCACGCTATCACATACTCGGGGCGCAGAAAAGAGGAAACACCCTGAAAACTATACGATCTTCGCCCTGAGGATGTCGTGCAGGTGGATGAGACCTACGGGCCGGCCGGCCTCGTCCACGATGACCAAGCTGGTTATTTGCCAGGTTTCCATCACCTCGAGTGCCTTGGAAGCCAGATCCTCCGCGCGGATCGTCTTCGGCTCGCGGCTCGCCGCCTGGCCCGCAGAGAGATCGTCGACCGACTTGCCGGTCAGGTGGAGTCTCCGGAGGTCGCCGTCGGTGATGACCCCGACGAGGCGGCCCGCCCCGTCGATGACGGTCGTCATGCCCTTGCGCTTGCGCGTCATCTCGACGATGACCTCCCGGAGGCGGGTGTTCTCCGGGACCACGGGAACCGCGTCCCCGGTGAGCATGAGGTCCGAGACGCGGAAGAGGGCCCGCCAGCCGAGCGAGCCGCGGGGGTGCAGCGCCGCGTAATCCTCCGGACGCAGCCCGCGGAGCTCAAGGAGCGCCAGCGCCAGCGCGTCACCGACGGCCAGCGCGGCCGTGGTGCTGGACGTCGGCGCCAGGTTCATCGGGCACGCCTCTTCCGGCACGCTGACGTCGAGCACGACCTCGCACTGCCGCGCCAGCGACGAGGTGGGATTACCGGTCAGCAGCACGATCGGGACGCCCAGCCGCTTGAGCGGGGGAAGGATCGCCAGCACCTCGTCGGTCTCGCCCGAGTTCGACAGCGCGAGCACGACGTCGCCCCGCGCGACCATCCCGAGATCGCCGTGGACGCCTTCGGCCGGATGGAGGAAATGGGCGGGGGTCCCGGTCGACGCCAGGGTCGCGGCGATCTTGCGGCCGATCAGCCCCGACTTGCCCATGCCGGTGACGATCACGCGCCCACCGCAGCCGCGCAAGAGCTCGACCGCGCGCTCGAAGCGCTCGTCGAGCTTGGGGATGAGCCCGAGGATCGCGTCGGCCTCGACGCGTAGCACGCGCTCGGCCAGGCGACGGAGGTCCGGCTTCTTTTCCGCGCTCACGGACGCACCGCCGCGCCGATGACGCCGAGCTGTTCCAGGAGCCGCGGCAGGTCGTCGATGCGCAGCATGTTCGGCCCGTCCGAGAGCGGGCGCCCGTCGGGCAAGGTGCGATCGGGATCCTCGTGCATCTCCATGAAGAGCGCGTCGATCCCGAAGGCCACCGCGGCGCGCGCCAGCGCGGGCACGTATTGGCGCTCGCCGGCGGAGCGGTCTCCCGCTCCGCCGGGCAGCTGCACGGAGTGCGTCGCGTCGAAGACGATCGGATACCCGAGAGCGCGCATGATGGCGAGGCCGCGCATATCGACGACGAGGTTATTGTAGCCGAAGCTCGTCCCGCGCTCGGTCAACAGAATAGCCTCGTTGCCCTTCGACAGGATCTTGTCGACGACGTTCTTCATGTCGCGGGGGGCGACGAACTGCCCTTTCTTCACATTCACCGGCTTGCCCGTCGCCGCCGCCGCGAGGATCAGGTCGGTCTGGCGGCAGAGGAACGCGGGGATCTGGATCACGTCGAGGACTTCCGCGGCCGGATCGACCTCGCTGACCTGGTGGACGTCCGACAGCACCGGAATCTTCAAGGCGTCGCGCACCTTGCGGAGGATGCGGAGCCCTTCGACGAGCCCGGGGCCGCGATAGCCGTTGACCGAGGAGCGGTTCGCCTTGTCGTAGGAGGATTTGTAGATGAACGGCACCCGGCGGTCGGCCGCGATCGCGGCCAGACGCTCGGCGGTCATCAGTGCGTGCCGCTCGTTCTCGATGGCGCAGGGGCCGCCGATGAGCACGAGCGGCGCGCCGCCGCCGATCATGACGGGGCCGACCGCGACTGACCGCATGGTCATGGCGTGGCGTGCTCGAGCGCGGCCTTGACGAAGCCGGCGAACAGCGGATGGGGCTCCCACGGCCGCGAGCGGAACTCGGGATGGAACTGGCCGGCGACGAAGTACGGGTGCTCGGGGATCTCGATGATCTCGACCAGCTGCTTCTCGGCCCAGATCCCGGAGATGCGCAGGCCCGTCTTCTCCAGGCGCGGGAGATAGTCGTTGTTCACCTCGTAGCGGTGGCGATGTCGCTCCTGGATGATCCCCTGTCCGTACAGGCGCGAGGCCAGGCTGCCCTCGCCCAGCACGATCGGGTAGAGCCCCAGCCGCATCGTGCCGCCCTTGTCGGCGAGCCCGCGCTGCTCGGGCAGGAGGTCGATCACCAGGTGCGGCGCCGACGGGTCGAACTCCGAGGAGTTCGCGCCGCGCAGGCCGCAGACATTGCGCGCGTACTCGATCACCGCGCACTGCATGCCCAGACAGATCCCGAGGTACGGCACGCGCCGCTCGCGCGCGTAGCGGACCGCCTCGATCTTGCCCTGGATGCCCCGATCGCCGAAGCCGCCCGGCACCAGGATGCCGTGGACGCCCGTGAACTGCGCCTCGGCCCCGTCGCGCTCGATGTGCTCGGCGTCGACCCACTGCACGTCCACGCGCGCCTCGTTGGCGATGCCGCCGTGGGCGAGCGCCTCCACGAGGCTCTTGTAGGAGTCCTTCAGCTCGACGTACTTGCCGACCACCGCGATGCGCGTCTCGACCAGCGGTGACTTCACCCGGCGCACGACGGCCTCCCAGCGCGACAGGTCGATCCGACCGGGCTCGAGGCCCAGAAGCTTGACGATGATCTCGTCCAGACCCTCGCGGTGGAAGACCAGCGGCACCTCGTAGATCGTCTCGACGTCCTTGGCCGTGATGACGGCTTCTTCTTCGACGTCGCAGAAGAGCGCGATTTTCGACTTGATGCCCGGTGGCAGATAGCGGTCCGTGCGGCAGAGCAGCACGTCGGGCTGGATGCCGATCGCCCTGAGCTCCTTGACCGAGTGCTGCGTGGCCTTCGTCTTCAGCTCCGACGCCGCCTGCATGTACGGCACGAGGGTCAAGTGCACGTACATGACGTTCTCGCGCCCGACGTCCTTCCGGAACTGGCGGACCGCTTCCAGGAACGGGAGCCCCTCGATGTCACCGACGGTGCCGCCGACCTCGACGATGACCACGTCGGTGTCGCGGGAGATCTTCCGGATGGACGCCTTGATCTCGTCGGTGATGTGCGGGATCACCTGGACCGTCCGTCCGAGATAGTCGCCCCGGCGCTCCTTCTGGATGACCGAGTAGTAGACCTTGCCGGTCGTCAGGTTGTGGTCGCGCGTCACCCGGCTCGAGGTGAACCGCTCGTAGTGGCCTAGATCCAGGTCGGTCTCGCCGCCGTCGTCGGTGACGAAGACCTCGCCGTGCTGGTAGGGGCTCATCGTCCCCGCGTCCACGTTGATGTAGGGATCCATCTTCTGCAAGGTCACTCGGAATCCGCGTGCCTCCAGCAGCGCGCCGATCGAGGCCGCCGCCAGACCCTTGCCGAGGGACGACACGACGCCGCCGGTCACGAAGATGTATTTCGGGGCCAACTCATCCTCCTCTCGCCATCCATTGTCGGACGTGCGCCTCTTCCATGGCCCGGCTCGCGAGCCGGCCGTCCAGCCGTGCGTCCCGCATCTCGGCCAGGACGCGCGCGACGGCGGGGCCGCGCGGGACCCCGAGCGCGACGATGTCGTCGCCGCTCAGGGACACGACGCGCGGATCGAGTGCGGCGAACCAGTCGACCGCGTCGCGGACCTCGCGGTCACCGGTGAGCCAGAGCCATGCGAGCTCGAGCGGCGGTGAGCCTCGAAGCTCGCGCGCACGCGCGCTGGGCGCGCCCGCGGCCGTCAGGCGCGCGGCGCGCGCCGCGGCGTCGGCGTGCGCGCGCTCGAGGACGGCCAGCGGCCCGCCCGCGAACCCGAGCTTTGTGAAGAGCGTGCCGGCCGCGCGCCGGGAGTCGGCCAGCGCGAGCGCCACGAGCCCGACGGCGTCGACGTCGAGCCCGCGCCCGCGGGCCCAGGCGAGGGCCTCCGCGAGCGCGGCCAGGCGGCGCCGGCTCGCTGTCGTGAACTGGTAGCCCGCGTCCAGCAGGCGGAAGGCGCCCGAGCGGCCGAGCCGGAGGAGGATGGTCCCGGCCTGGGGCTCGCGCGCGATCAGCTCGAGCTCGGCGGCGACGCGCTGACCGGCCAGCGCGGCGAAGGGAGCCCGGCGGAGCGCCAGCGCCTGGGCGCGCGTCGTGGCCCTGTCCGGCGAGAGCCCGAGCCGGGCGGCGTATCGCGCGGCGCGAAAGATGCGCGTCGGGTCCTCGACGTACGAGAGCGGATGCAGCAGGCGGAGCCGGCGTCGCGCCAGGTCGAGCCGGCCGCCGAGCGGATCGATCAGCCCGAAGTCGCGGGAGGAGAGCTCGATCGCCATCGCGTTGACCGTGAAGTCGCGCCGCCGCAGATCGTCGGCGATCGCCGCGGGCAGCACGCGTGGCAGCGCCCCCGGAGCCTCGTAGCGCTCGGAACGCGACGTGGCCACATCGATCCGCCCGAACCGCGGCGTGTCGACCGACGCGGTCAGGAATCGGCGGTGCTCCACGACGGAGCCGCCGAGCGCGCGCGCGAGATCGCGGGCGAGCACGGGGCCGTCGCCCTCGACGACGATGTCGAGATCGCGCCGCGCGGGCGTGGCGCCGCGCCACAGATCGCTAACGAGCCCGCCGACGAGGTAGGCGCGGCCGTCCTGCTCCTCGGCGATGCGCCCGATCGTCTCGAGCAGATCGCGGACCTCGCCCGGCAAGCCGCGGGCCACCCGGCCGGCCGCCGAGGCGTCTGGAAGACGGGCGCCGGCGCCGCGGTCGCTGACGGCGCTCACGGCGCCTCGCACGCCTCGCACCACCACGAGCGGCGCGCCGGTCGCGAGCAGGCGGCGGACCTTCGCTTCGCCCGCGGCCGGATCGACGGCGGGCACCGCGCGCGCGATCTGCGCCGCGCGGAGCGCGCCGAGACCGAGCGACGCGGCGCGGACGAGGTCGTCGCGCAGCACGTACGACGTGCCGGCGGCGATCACCCCGGCGTTCCGCTTGCGGGCGAGCGCGAGCGCCTCGGCCACGCCCACGCCGGCCGGCGCCGCCGCGATCGCGACGTCGGCGAGATCGGCCGCCGCAAGACTCACTTGAGGGTACACGTGAGCCCGCTTGGCCATGCTCACGCCCGCGGGTGGAAGCGCCGGTACATTTGCAGCAAGGTGGCCGACGGCAGGTGCGTGTAGATCTGCGTCGTCGCGATGTCGGCGTGTCCGAGCATGGCCTGGATCGAGCGAAGATCGGCGCCGCCCTCGAGCAGGTGGCTCGCGAACGAATGGCGCAGCACGTGGGGCGAGATGCGCTGACGGAGTCCGGCCCGCGCGGCGGCGTGGCGCACGATCGTCCACAGGGACTGGCGCGAGAGGCGTCCCCCGCGCGGGTTCACGAACAGTCGGGCGCTGTCGCGGACGCGCGTGTACAGGGGCCGGACGTCCCGGAGGTAACGGCTCACCCAGTGCGCGGCCTCGCCGCCGACGGGTACCAGGCGTTGCTTATTGCCCTTGCCCGTGCACACCACGTAGCCGGCGCTCAGGTTGACGTCATCCAGGGTGAGGCCGAGGCACTCCGACGCGCGCATCCCGGTGGCGTACAGGAGCTCGAGCACAGCGCGATCTCGCACGCCGCGCGGCGCGGTCAGGTCCGGCGACTCCACGAGCGCAGCGACGACCTCGCGCGACAGCGTGCGCGGAAGCGGCCGCGCCCGCCGCGGGGCCTCGAGGTGCTCGGTGGGATCTCGCCGCAGCGCGCCCTCCCGCACCAGATGCCGGTAGAGACCCCGGAGCGCCGAGATCCGTCGCGCGACGCTCGCCGGCCGCAGGCCGCGAGTTTGTAGACGCGCGAGGTATCGGACGATGTCGTCGGGGCCGACGCGGCGCAGACTGCGCTGGTGATCGTTCAGGAACCGGGTGAAGTCGGCGAGATCGCGGCGGTAGGCACTGAGAGTATTTCGGGAGGCCCCCCGCTCCGCCTGGAGGGCGCCGAGATACTCGACTACCGCATCGGTCATAGAGTGACCACGTCGGATTCTATCACGATGGCGGACGATCGAGAAGGGCGCGCGATGCGACGCGCGTCGCGGATCGCGTCGGGTCAGCCCGTGTCGTCGTGGTCGCGCCGACGGAAGAGGCGGACGAGCGCGGTGCGCTCGGAGATGCCGAGCGCGGCGCTGGCAGCCCAGAACGCTCCCGCGCCGGCGGCGATCGTCGCGGCGAGCCACGCGACGTCAGTCGCGAACGACGGGTGCGCCGGCCACCACGCCACCGCAAGCCAGCACACCGCGGCCAGCGGCAGCGACGCCAGCGAGGTTCGGACCGCGACGTCGACGAGCGCGCGCCCGCCGAGCCGGCCGAGCCGCAGGCGCGCGATCACCAGGAGCGATATCATGTTGACGTAGGCGCCGACCGACGCGGCGGCGGCGAGGCCGGAGTGGCCGAGCGGCCCCATCAGCGCGAGCGCCGCCACGAGATTCGCGACGATCGAGACGATGCCCCACCGGACCGCCGTGGCCGCTTCACTCTGCGCGTAGAACGTCTGCGCCACGATGCGCGAGCCCGCGAAGCCGGCGAGGCCGACCGCGTACCAGGCGAGCGCCGCGGCGGTGGCCGCCGTCTCCGCGGCGCCGAACCGGCCGCGCTCGAACAGCACGCGCACGATCGGCGTCCGCAGCACCACGAGCCCGACGGTCGCCGGCACCGACACGTAGAGCGCCAGGCGGAGCGCGAAGTTCAGCGTGTCGGCCAGCGCGCGGTCGTTCCGGGCCGCCGCGTGACGCGACATCACCGGCAGCGAGGCCGACGCGAGCGCGATCCCGAACACGCCGAGCGGGAACTCCATCACCCGGTCGGCGTAATAGAGATACGAGATCGAGCCCAGCGGCAGGAGCGAGGCCAGCAGCGTATTGACGAACACCATCAGCTGGACCGCCGCCAGGCCGAAGACGGACGGGAGTAGGAGACGCGTGATCCGCCCGATCGCGGGGTGGCGCAGGTCGAGTGACGGCGCGACCAGGAGCCCGCACGCCGAGAGGCTCGGAATCTGGACCAGGAACTGTCCGACTCCGCCGGCGAGCACGCCGATCGCCAGCGAGACGATCGGCTGCTCGAGGTGGCGGGCCAGCAGCACGACGGCGGCGATCATCCCGACGTTGAGCACGGCCGGCCCGATCGCGCTCGCGAAGAACCGTCCGTGCGAGTTGAGAACGCCCGTGGCGATGGCCGCCAGGCCCACGAGCAGCAAGAAGGGAAACATGATCCGCGTCAGGAGCGCGGCCAGCGACGCCTGGTCGGGATCGTTCATGAAGCCCGGCGCGATCGCCTGCAGGATGGCGGGCGCGAACAGGATGCCCAGCACCGTGGTCACCGTCAGCGCCAGCAGCGACAGCCCGAGCACGGCGCGCAGCATCCGGTTGAGCCCGGGCCGGTCGTCGCGCGCCATGTAGTCGGTGAAGACCGGGATCATCGCGGTGGACAGGGCGCCTTCGGCGAGGAGCCGTCTGAGGATGTTGGGGATGCGAAAGGCGACGAAGAACGCGTCGGTGATGGGCCCGGCGCCGAAGGCCCTCGCCACGACCATGTCCCGGACGAACCCGAGGAGCCGGCTCAGCAGGGTCGCGCTGGCGATGCCGCCGAGCGCCCGGACGACCTGCCCTTCGCTCGCGCTCACCTTGAAAATCCCCGGCCCATGCGGCATGATGCAACGCGGACTCGACATCGACCCGAACGACGAGGAGCTCTGATTTGGCGAACACGAAGTCGGCAATGAAGCGAATTCGACAGAGCGAGCGCCGGCGCCTGCGCAACCGGGCCATGCGCTCGAAGCTCCGCGGTGCGATCAAGACGGCGCGCGGCGCCGAGGGTGCCGCGAAGACGGCCGCCGTGCTCGAGGCGATCCGCGCGCTCGACAAGGCCGTCAGCAAGGGTGTGGTCCACCGCAACACGGCCGCGCGCAAGAAGTCCGCGCTCGCCCGGCGTCTCGTCGCCGCGAAGTAGCCGCCCGGTTCTCTTCACGCGCCGCCTCGGCCCGACCGGGGCCGCTTCCCACCGCAGGCGCCGCTCATCGCGACTCCGTGCCCGAGTCGCACGTCGAGGCCGTGCGGGGTGCTGCGCCAGACTCGGGGCGGAGCCCGCGCAGCGCGTCGATCGCGGCCTCGGTGAG
>Ga0134083_10000503_pt1 | contig 10101 bp, 10 predicted proteins | sample 15_taG_21_FD_128870 | JGI IMG/M metagenome (GOLD analysis project Ga0134083, IMG submission 128870) | Grasslands soil microbial communities from the Angelo Coastal Reserve, California, USA - 15_D_Met_40cm_5_24_1 metaG | ecosystem: Environmental > Terrestrial > Soil > Grasslands ... | reverse complement strand
GCGGACCCTGCACCCGCAATTGTATACTTCTATTTCCAACAGATCACCTGGTTTCTAATCTATCGGTTAGTTAGACCTTCACGTAGTAGGAGACGAGGCCGATTAGGCCGCCGATGAAGACAACTATGCCGCCGAGGCTTCCAACGAACAAGCCGAGGATTAGGAGGATGAGGCTCCATGCAGGATTAGCAACTTCTCTTGATCCCACCAGTGCCAGGATTCCTACGAGGATTCCTACGACGATGCCCGTGAGACTACCCAATCGGGCCAAATTGGTGCCCAAATCCATTAGCCCTCCCACGTTTGCTGCCTCCAATATTCCGCCGACGAGGAGAACGATGCCACCAATCAGGACCAGGAGTCTTGACAGCGTAAGTAACGGTACCTGCGATGCCATTTTCCAACTGATGATACGATCGCCCATCGGGCTATTTAGATCAAGAGTTTGAACAGGAGAGTGCTATCCACGTGACTCTCCATATCGCGGTGTCAGAAAATATCTGTTTTGAGTAGATTTAGTTGTGCTCAGGGCTCATTTCCCGCGACGGGGAATCTTCGAAATCACATCACCATCTTTTTTCTAGAGAAAAAATGAAGGTAAGCGGATCCCACTGCTACGAAAGCGTATATGAACACCCAAACGCCCGTGACTGGCACGCTCGGGCTCTCGCGTGATATGACGTCCCAATGGATCCATACGGCGAAGAGTGCGAGGCTCGGAAAGATCACGTCCAGTGGCAGCAAAACTCTGATTCTACCAATATCCGTCTGCAAGGATGCCCAACCAGTCGCGAGACACGTGGCCAAGAACAAACCCGCGAACATTTGCAGAGTAGGAGTGGCTACATGCCAAGGCCAGAACTGTTGCTGGGCAACCTCAGGCAGCAAGAGCATCATGATGCCAAACACGCCGACAACGACGGTTTGGATCCGGAAGAACCAACGGGCAGTCCTCCAAGGTTGGCCTGCAGGCAGCCTATCCTGAGGCTTCCGAGACCAACGATAGCGGTACAAGAGGTAGAAATTCCCTAGACTTGCAACTATGAAATATCCTGTCCACGTAGAGATGACATATCCGCCACCCTGCGAGGCCGCTAGGACGATCGAGACGATCGATGTAATTCCAAAGAATGTTCCTCCAACTAGCAAGAGAATCTTGGCCCTCTGCCAGATCTTGGCTCGCAGCGCAGACCAGCAGCCAAAGGCTATCGCGAGAAATATGGCGCCGATGAACCGAACTGCCAATGCCTTCACGGGCCATGGCCATACGCCGATTACCAAGTTCGGATACATAAAGAACAGCGCGCCCATGACTAGGTTGATTTCTGACAGGAAGAGTAGAAAGAGCCGCACTTCTCTGCCAAGTTCAACAGGCCGCTTAGACGACATGACAAAGCCATTCTACGCGGGCATTATGAGCCATGTACCGCTGCACTTCGCCAATACCTCTTTCTTGGTATTGGTTAGCACCGCCTCGGTGAAAGCGATACGTCGGCCTCTCTTTGCGATCGTTCCTTCCGCAACTAATCGTCCTTTGACATGGGGGCGCATGAAGCTCATCTTCAACTCTATTGTGGTCATGTCTTCATCGGGCCTGAGAGTGGATGCTACTGCTATCCCCATTGCCGCATCCGCAATATCCACCATTACTCCCCCATGCATCGTTCCCGACAGATTGTGCAGGTGCTCGTCTACGTCCATTTCGAGAACCGCTCGGCTCTCCGCTATGCTGCGAACCTTGATCCCCAGAGTCGCGATCGCCGGACTGGGTGGCTGGCCCTCCTTCAATGCAGAGTAGACCTTGTCCCGGACCCCTCTCATGTCTTCGCCAGTCCAGTCACCGGTCTAAATATGAATTCAGATGAAGCCGTTCAAATTCGAAGCTTTATCTTCAGATGACCCTTCTCTGAAGCCAGAAATGTCAGAGAAGAAGAGCATGCGAGATGAGGTGCGGCGCGAGGCTAAGGAGGCCCTCGAAGCCATGCGAAAAGATCTCCAACAATTGAGCAAGGACTTGGTTGTCGCGAGCAAGACTCTGAAAACCTCAACTGAGAGGTTTGTGCAAGACACGGGTCCAAAGGTTTCAGCCGGACTGGAGGAGACTATGGAGACCTTTCGTCGTACCATGACTACAATCGACAAGCAGACCAAGCCTCAGCAGGCAAAGCTCCTCAGAACATACAAGAGATTCCTTACAAAACAGGTAGACTTCATAGAGAAGAGGCTCAAGCAGACAGAATAGGCCCCTCTCCCTTTTCAGGGCTTGATGCTTCTCGAGGCTCAGGAGGGGTGCGCCCACGGAGAGGCAGACGATTCTTACGTCTGAAATAGATGTACAACCCCATTCCCATTGCGACCCAAACAATGCCCAGTTCTCTACCCAGTTCATGTGTCGCGATCACGGCCACCCAAATCGCGCTAGTGGCGATCAATCCAAGGAGGGGCAAGATAGGAAGCTCCAACACTCCTGTTTTTCTCTTGAAACGGAGGGTTAGCGGAACCCTGAAGGGCCTGAACCTCGGTCTGTCCGTGTTGCGAGTGACAATGAGGCTAGCGTGCGCGGAGACATATGCGACAAGGGCTCCCACATTGTAGAGACTTCCCAGCAAGACCAGTGGGTCCTCACCACCGGTTAGATAGACGAACGTACTGAATACGACTAGAAGTATGCTTCCGACACCGAACGTCATCACGGCAATGTGCGGGGTCCGGAATTTGGGATGTATCTGGCCGAATCGTTTTGGAAGTAGCCTGTATCGCGAGAGTGCGAAGAGCGTTCGGGAAGACCCGATTATTCCAGCGTTCGCCCCGATAATGCTGATGGCACTTCCCAACAGCGCGATCCATCCAACAATGAGTACCCCCGTTCCGGGAAGATTACTTGCAACTCCGGAAAGGGGATCATTCTTCCATGTACTCGACAGGATGGTTGGCGGAACTACATTGACTGCGACCAAGGAAATTGCGAGATAGAGTGCGATTACAATTACGAGCGTCAGCATTGTTGCTCGAGGAATTGTCTTCCCTGCAATCTTCGTTTCCTCGGCCGCTTGTGCCAGTGCTTCGATTCCGAGATAAGACACCATTGCTAGGGTTATGCCCTGAATGAGCTGGGACCATGTCGGCATCGTGCCGAGGTTGAACTTCTGTGGCCACTGGGAGAGGCTGCCGTTGGGTATCACAAGTGCAAGTCCGAGAATGATGAGGGCGATCTCGCTGATCAGGCTGAGAATGCTGAGGCCGAGTGTGAAGTTCGCGGATTCTTTTATTCCGACCACGTTGAGGAGAAGGAGACTGACAAGTAGGACGATCGCTCCGGTTCCTAGCCAGAGGGGCTCCTTGAGGATCGGCGTGAAGTAGGATAGATAGCCGATAGCCGGGATAGAGAAGATCGCGGCCGTGACCACGTAGTCGAGGCAAAGCATCCATCCAGCGAGAAAGCTCACGGTGTCTCCGAATGCTGCTTGGCCGAAGGCTGCGGACCCTCCTGCCGTCGGATATGTTGAGGATAGCTCCGCATAGGTAAGTCCGGTGAGAAAGTAGGCGATAGCCGCTATTCCAATGGCTATAGGAGTGGCGTAGCCTGCATGAAGAGCAACCAGGCTTAGAGCGAGATAGATGCCGGCTCCGACGTCCGCATATCCAATGGAGAACAATCCGCCGATTCCGATGGTCCTCTTTAGACCCCTTCGTCGGGCGGGTTTCTCGGGGGGTTGAGTCAAGGAAGAGTTTCCTCTATGATTCCGTGAGTGATAGAAGCGGGTTCCCGAATCCCCGCGCTAATATGGCTTGACGTTTCTAGTATTGCTTTCGAGCGTCGAGTTCAGGGAGAACTTCGTAGAATTTCTCTTGAACATCTGAAATGAGCTGGTCCCGCTTGGCCGGATTGGTTATCCGGAGCATAAGGACAAGGTGGGCTTGCTGGGAGGTCACCTGCGTGAGCCTTACTTGGGGAGGGGCGTCAGGCACAAGGTCCGTCTTCATCCCCTGGCCAATTTCCAGCAGGTTTTTCTCTACGTTTTTCAAGTCATACTTGCTGTCAACGGTGACCGGAATCTGGACCCGCAAGCCGCCGGACCGGCTTCTGTTTGTGACGGATCTCTTCAATAAGGTAGAATTCGGGATAATAACGATCTCGTTGTCAGAGGTTAGAATCTTTGTTTGTATCAGGTTCCTCTCGATGACTCTTCCATAGTAGTCTTGGACCTCTATCCATTCTCCCACCTTGAAAGGTTGGTAGGTGGAGATGAACTGGGACGCCGCCATATCTGTGAGAATGTTCCTGTAAGCGACGATTATCGCTACTCCTCCCAGGAAGAGAATCAGGAGTAGCACGTTGATCGCTACGTCAAGCTGGCTCAGGCCGATGATTATTCCAAAGATCCAGATAGCCCAAGATCCGATCTGTTGAAGGCTGGCTACAAGCCCAGAAGGAACGGACCCTGCAGCTCTGTGGATGATGCTCCGGTAAAGGCGGACGACTAGGAAGGTGAAGAGAAGGGTCAGGACAACGTAGAAGATCCTGATGGCGAAGCTGCTCGTCAGAAGGTCGTAGATAGTTGGAAGTGCCATACTAGCCCGGCAAGACCTTCGTTATGATCGAGCTAGGCAGATTCGCTCGATCTTAAGAGTTCGACGGTTCGTGCCACAGATGGGGCGTCACCTAGAAGCAAGACTTTGTCGCCAGATTTCAATTCGAGTTCAGGTTCGGGGAAGACGAAAGCGTCGTCTCGGCAGACGAGGCCTACCCGGCACCTTTCAGGTAACTGTATCTCGTGAATTTTCTTGCCTATGAGCGAGGCGTTTAACGGAATAACGGCTTCTGCCACCCGCAGGTTCTCGGCGGCCCGATACATTAGGGTAATAGACTGATCCTTGGAGAGGACATTCTCAAAGTCACGGAGAGCCAAGTCTACGGGGCAGATTACCACGTCGGCTCCTGCTTGCATAAGCCGTACCTTGTTCTTGGGGCTGTTTGCAACTGCGATTACCCGGGGAATGCCGAAGTCCTTCTTTGCAGCTCTCGTAGTTGCAAGATTTACTCTGTCGTCGTCAGTGGCAGCGAGCAGCAGGTCAGCCTGAGACGCGTCAGCTTTCTTCAGAATATCTAGTTTTGACCCGTCTTCGTTTAGTATGATAGCGTCATACTTGTTAGAGACATCCTTGCATCGTTCGCCTTTCTTCTCGATAACGGTAAGCTGGTTCTCATCGCTCGAGGACAGGTATTCTATGAGGTGCATTCCTATTCGTCCCGCACCGACAATAAGTGTTCTCACAGGCTAGTCTCTACCTCTTGTTCCGGTAAATCTAGGTGATAGTTGAAGGCCGGTTGGTCAGACCGAGTAATAAGCTTCCGTTCCCGAAAAGATACGTCGGAGCATCGGTACGCTCAAGGCCTACCCTTAGTTCGCTTGAAACAGTCCCTTTTTCGCAGTTGAAGCCCCCATTTGACCCATCTCAGAAGGATGCGGGAAGCAAGTTGGAGATACACGCCAATCCAAGTGATTCCAGCCCTAACGAAGTATATTTCTGGCATAATCCCCCTTTATTTGCCTAATCTAGCTTGAAACATGAAGGATTGATGTGCGGTCCGAAAAAAAGGGAGAAGATGGGACGCAGGGTCCCATTAGTGTCTACATCTGAACTGGGCTTGGCCCAGAATCGGGGCCGGTCGGATGGTCGTGGTCTTTGTGAAGTATGTCGTAATGAGTGTTGCATAGGTTCTTAGCGCAACTCTTGCAGAATTGCGCTGCACGTTGAGTGCAGCGAGTCTCGCGTTCCATTCGTTCTTCGCTCGTGATTCCGAAGCCGCCGATATCTCCCACTTCGACCTCTTCACAGGTCTTGAAATCGGGGCTCAGGTTTGATGTTGTAGCTAAGCTGGGTCTTGGTGCTGCACTTGCCTGAGTCGTTCGGCTTGTCTTTGATTTGGCTCTGGTCTTAGCTTTCGTTCTCGGCTTCGCCTTGGCTTTTCTCTTGACTTTCATTGTTGGGTCGCTAGGACCGTTGGCTGGGCTAATGATAGCCAAAGTCTAACCCTGACGATGTAAATCAGGTAACACAAATCTGCTCCGCAGAAGCACAAGCTCTTGGAGGATGTTTCCCGCCGCAGGCGAATCGCTGGCAATGTCCAAATCTCACGAGGACAGGCTTTGCATCGAAGGCAACGGTTTGGTCGAACTCGGGTCCGATATCAGAATCATCGGAGCGCAACAAGGGGATCTTGATAGGGTTCTGGAAATTCTGGAAGAGGCCTCTCGATGGTTAATCTCAAAAGGGCTTGAGACCCAATGGTTGCCCAGCCCAGCGTTCCGTCAGACTATTCGTGACAATATTGACCACGGGGAAGTCTACGTTGCAAAGGACGTCAAAGAAACTGTTGGGACGATTACTCTCCAGTGGAGTGACAAGAAGTTTTGGGGCGATGTACCACCGGATGCCGGGTACATCCACAAGCTTGCGATCAAACGCGCCCACGCCGGCCAACGTCTCGGCCTGAGATTGCTCAGTTGGGCTGAGGTGAAGGCGCGAGAAGACGGCAAGAGTTACCTGCGGCTCGACTGTCTCGCTAGCAACAAGGTGATTCGCGAATATTATGAGAAGGCCGGATTTGTCCACGTTAGAGATACTCTGGCGCCTGGATGGAAGGCCAGTCTCTACGAGAAGACGCTCTGACCTCTATGATGGATGGAGGATGTTCTTCGAGATAATTAATCTCATGATCTCCGAGGTGCCCTCTCCTACCGTCATTAGTCTCGCGTCCCGCCAGTGACGATGAACATCAAATTCGTCCGCGTACCCGTATCCTCCGTAGATCTGAATTGCCTCATCACACACTTTGAGCGCGTTTTCCGTCGCCAGAAGTTTGCCTTGAGCTGCTTCTGACTCGAATGGTTTTCCCTGACTCTTCAGGTGCGCTGCGCGGTAAACCATCATTCGTGACGCGTTAATCATCGTTAACATGTCGGCGAGTTTGGCCTGGGTCATTTCGAACTCGGACAGTGTCTTTCCAAACGCCGTCCTTTCCTTGCTGTACCTCACTGCTTTTTCGAAGGCGGCTTGGGCGATTCCGGTTGTGAGGGCTCCAATCGTTACGCGTCCGCCCCAGAGCATTCTCTTAGCGTACTCGAAGCCTTCTCCTTCTATTCCTACCAGGTTTTCCTTAGGGACCTTTGCGTTTTCGAACACTACCTCTGAAGTGACTGATCCTCTCACCCCGAGTTTTTCAATGTCTTTGCTCGATTTTGCTTTTTTCGAATCGACCAGAAACGCGGATGGGCCCTTCGGGGTCTTGGCGAACAGAAAGTATAGATCGCAGTAGCCTCCGTTTGTGGTGAACATTTTCGTTCCGTTAACTATCCATTCGTTCCCTTCCAACCGGGCCTGGGTTTGCATGTTTCGTGCGTCCGATCCCGCACCCGGTTCGGTTAGCGAGAACGCGGCAAAGGATTTTCCGCTGATCATTCCGGGAAGAAACTGTTTCTTCTGCTCTGGATTACTGAACAGACGTACTCCTTCGCAACAGGTTCCGTGAATTGCGAGTGAGAGAGCAGTGCTGGCACATGCCTTGCCGACCATCTCCATGGCCGCGACATAGACTGGCCAGGGGAGTTCAAGGCCGCCGTATTCCTTGGGAAAACCTATGCTTGTGAAGCCTTGTTCGAACATCTTGGTAATGTTCTCGCGTGGAAACTGAGCGTTTACGTCGATCTCTCGGGCGGTGGGTGCGATCTCTTTCTCGATGAAATCTCCGAGGGAGTCTAGGAGGAGAATATGGTCCTCGGAGCTGGATCCGTATATCATCTGGATGAGTTCTTTCTGTTCGTTCCCGAAGAAACCCATGTGATTAACCTCTAGGAAACTCCTTTTTTGGAAGCTCCGGTTTATACCTTAGCCAAGAACGAAATCTTGATTGAGCAACGGGGGAGAGTTCCATACTCCTAAAATCTGAACGCCTCTATCACTACCAATGAAGGATCTAGGCGATGATGACACGGACCCTTAGGATTGCTCTAGTTATTCTCAGCGTCGTGGCGGGTCTCCAGTCTTTCATCGCTCTCGGGCATGGCTCGCTTGCAATTAGTTCCAACTTGGGCCTCATCCCGCAGCCGATTAGACAAGGACCACTCCAAACTACCTACGCTCTTGGGGGCTATTACTGGTTCCAGATCGGAGCCATTGGCGACAGTAGCAGTTACAATGTTGATGGCGCAAACATTACGATCAGAACGGTGTATGACCAGGTTCGGAATGACGCTCATTCATACTGGGTAGGGACTCTACTCTCCACTGGTGGCTTCGTCCAGGTAGGATATCTCAACGGACTCAGCACCACTGGCCAAACCTACTGTTGCGCCTGGTTCTTCGAAACCTTCTATACCCCAAACTGTGACTGTCCACCAATAATCGGACCTGAAGGGTCAGCCGGGCCTATCGGTTCATGGCACACATACTCAATGGTCCACACCGGCAATGGCGTTTGGTCTTTCTACATGGATGGCAATCTTCTTGGAAAATCACCTCCGCCTGGGGACAAGAGCTATCTTGGAGCCGGCGCGACTAGTTCAGGGAGCCAAGCTCCAGCGGGAATCGCTGAAGTAGCCCAGGCTACTGACAACAAGGACATAATTGGCCCTGCCGAGTTCAAAGATCTAGAAATACGTCAGGCTGGTCCGTGGCACCAAATGCCAACAGGGATAAGCCATTGTTGCTACGGTTATAGTAGCCAGACAGGCTTGCCCAACCTATACGGTGTCTGGGAAGTTGAAGGACACAGAGATGACTTCCTCGCGGGAAGCAACATTCGCCAGCCCGCCTCCGCGACCACACTCTGGCCAACGTCAGTTCCGTCCCCCACTCAGCTCAATTTCAATTTCATCGATCACAGTGGAAATCCTTTCACACCTGATTGGATTTCGCTGCAGGACCAGGGCAACGGCAACGTGCTATATTACACCAGCTACTTGTCCCAGAACATTACTCAATCCAGCACTTTCAAAATTAACTATGCGTACTGGCACGGTGTCAACGTTGTAAACAATACCTTGGTTTCTAGTTCGGCATCAAGCCAGACAATCCAGGGAAATGTTTTCTCAATTCCTGTTCGCGTAGTAGGTCGATTCTACTCTCTGCCCGTTGGCGGAGCAACTGTTCTCACATTCCTTCCTGACTCGACCAATCAGACCGTAAGAACGGACTCTGAAGGAAATGCAACTCTCGCGCAATTACCTCCAGGGAATTACAGCCTGCGTGTTATAGTACCGTACGGAGTACAATCCGTCTTCAGGACGAATGTGCTAGGACCAGCCAACATCTCAATCCCTGTCTTCAGCATCGCAGAACTTCTCACAGTAATCATGCCGCCAATCGCAGTCGCCATTGCAGTTGTAGTCGTGGCGTTGAGGAGAGAACAAACTCGGCGGGCCGCCATGCCAATTACTTCACCCTACCCAATTGTAATCCCCGCGGCTTACTGTGGTGCTTGTGGAAAGCCCCTTGGTCCTGCAGAATTCTTCTGTATGACATGTGGAACTCCTAGAGCTGGGTCTCCGCAACCTCCGCCTCAACAGCAATTGCCCGGTTCATCATCGGCCCCGCCTCCACCGTCCCAATGAGCATTTTATTCGCGGAAGTCTTATAGTAAACACGCTAACGCCGTCGCTTCCGATAGATTCTTGCCTCTACGAATCGGAATAGTGGGCGTCGGATATTCAGGCTTCGACTCGATGACCCCCAGTCTCTCAACCCGGGAACTAATGTTTGAGGCAGCAACTCGCGCCTACGAAGACGCTGGAGTGGACCCTCGAAAAGATGTTCAGAGTTTCATCTGTTGTACCGAGGATTTCTGGGAGGGAATCAGCATTACTGACGAGTACATGCCCGACCAGCTTGGAGCGGTTCTCAAACCATTATGCACGATATCTTCAGACGGAATTGTCGGTCTCGCAACGGCGTGCATGCACATCATGTCCGGAATTGCTGACGTCGCGGTCGTAGAGTCTCACAGCAAGATCTCGGACGTTGTAAACCCTGACGAGATCTCAAGCTTCGCCCTCGACCCTATCTACGATCATCACGTTAACGCGGACCCGAGATTCGTAG
>Ga0134083_10000472_pt1 | contig 10298 bp, 9 predicted proteins | sample 15_taG_21_FD_128870 | JGI IMG/M metagenome (GOLD analysis project Ga0134083, IMG submission 128870) | Grasslands soil microbial communities from the Angelo Coastal Reserve, California, USA - 15_D_Met_40cm_5_24_1 metaG | ecosystem: Environmental > Terrestrial > Soil > Grasslands ... | reverse complement strand
CGATACGTCGCGACGAGCTCGTCGGCCTGGGCCTGGCTGACGCCGGCGATCTCGAACGTCATGGTGACCGTGGCGAACCGGTTGGGCTCTGCCGCGGTCCGCGCGCCCTCGATCGTCACGTCGATCCTGGTCACCGGGATGCCCGATTCCTTCGCGTGCATCTCGATCAGCGTGACCCCGCACGAGGAGACGCCGCCCAGGAACGCCTCGCTGTTGGTGAACGCGTCGGCCTGGGGCCGCGACGACGAGTCGAGGAACAACGTGTGGCCGCGTGCCTCGCTGCGCGCCCGACCGAGGACCTCGCTGCTGGAGGAGCGTACCGCGTCGATCTTCACGTCGCTCACCGTGATCCCTCCTCTGAGGTCATGTCGACCTACCCCGCGATATATCACACTTTGCGCCATCATCCTCGGCCCTAGATTTTTTCCTGAAGGCCCCCGGCGTCCGATCGCCTACGATGGATTTTGATGCCGACTGCACCCCGCCCCAACTCGCTCCAGCAAGCCGCCTCGGCAGTGTTCGCCGTCACGACCGTCGTGCCGCTTCTGATCTTCGTCTGGACGCTCCATCGGCTCGGCTCGCTCTCACGCCTGCAGTCTCAGCTCGGGCTCGGTCTGGCTCTCGGCATCGCGCTGCTCGGTTTCTACATCTTCCGGCGCCTCATGGGCCAGATGTCAGAGCTCATCCGCGGTCTCGGACGGGCCGTCGAGCGAGGCTCTCGCCCGGCCGGCGACGGCCGTCTCGCCTCGCCCGCCCAGGACCGGGCTCCCGGACTGATCGCGCAGTACAAGCCCCCTGCCCTCGGGGCGCAGGCTCATACCGCCCCCTCGGCGTCCGCTCCAGCGGTGCCCGCCCCGCGACCGGCGCCCGCGCAGCCGCGCGTCGCGGTCGCCGCCGCGGGCGCGACTCCCGTGACCGCCACGTTGGATGTCGTGGAGGTCGAAGCCCCTCGCAGCCAGTCGATCCCGGGCCTCGGCATGATCCAGGAAGTCGACGATCTGAGCCGCGCGATGGCGAAGCTCTGGATGGGCGAAGCGATCGTCTACAAGGACCGCCGCGTCGCGGTCTCGATCATGAACGCGCGGGTGCCGATCACCGGCACGCTGGTCGACGTCACGGCCGACGGGCTTCTGATCGAGCAGGACGGCGGCCAGCCGGTCGCCGTCAGCTTCAGCCGTCTATCCGGAATCGACGCCGCGTAGCCCGCTCGATCTCCACCTTCATCTGGCCGCTCGCCCCGAACTGACGTACGATACGGCCACATTCACGAGCGCCGCCCTCGGTCGGGCCCGAGCCGCCGCGGGGCGGAGCCCCGTTGAGGAGCGCGCGATGCCGTACGACCTGATCATCAAGAACGGCACGGTGATCGACGGATCCGGACTTCCCCGCTACCGCGCCGACGTGGCGGTCCGTCACGGCCACGTCGCGGCGCTCGGTCGTATTCGAGAGGCCGCGCGCGCGGTCATCGACGCCGACGGTCACGTGGTCACGCCGGGGTTCATCGATGGCCACACGCACATGGACGCCCAGGTCTTCTGGGATCCGCTGGGCACCTGCTCGTGCTGGCACGGCGTCACCACGGTCGTGATGGGCAATTGCGGCTTCACCCTGGCGCCCTGCGGGAAGGCCGAGCGCCATCTGGTCGTGCGCAATCTCGAGCGTGCCGAGGACATCGCCGCCGAGGCGATGGACGCCGGCATCGACTGGACCTGGACCACGTTTCCCGAGTTCCTGGACCGCGTCGACGCCCTGCCCAAAGGCATCAACTACGCCGGCTACATCGGCCACTCGGCGCTACGCACCTACGCCATGGGCGAGCGCGCCTTCGAGAAGAAAGCGAGTGAGGACGATCTGCGCGCGATGGAGCGCGAGCTGCGCGACGCCATTCGCGCCGGCGCGATCGGCTTCACGACCTCGCGCTCGCCGAGCCACGAGACGCCCGACCGGCGTCCGGTCGCCAGCCGCCTGGCCTCGTGGGACGAGGTGCGCCGGCTGGTCGGCGTCATGGGCGAGATGAACGCGGGCGTGTTCGAGCTGGCCGGCGAGCGCGCCGGCGGCGACCCGGACCGCCTGCGCGACTACCACGTGCGGCTGCGCGATCTGGCCGTCGAGACCGGGCGGCCCATCACGTGGGGTCTGTTCAGCCGCCGTGAAGAGCCCGATCTCTGGCGCACGTATCTCGCCTTGCTGGAAGAGACCGCCGCCCGCGGCGGGCGGATGTTCGCGCAGGTGCACAGCCGCGCGCTCGCGGTCGTGCTCTCGTTCAAGACGAACCTGCCCTTCGATCGCCTGCCGGTGTGGCGCGAGCTCCGAGCGCTGCCGCTCGATCAGCAGAAGCAGCGCCTGCGCGATCCCGAGCTGCGCCGCCGTCTGATCGAAGCCGCGCGGGAGCGCGACGAGCGACGTCCGATCGGGGCCGAGGCGCGGCAGACCTCCTACGAGTGGATCTTCGTCATGGATACCGCCGAGGGGCCGCATCGCTCGGTGGCCGCTGTCGCGCGTGAGCGGGGGATCGATCCGGTCGAGGCGATCATCGATCTGGCACTCGAGAGAGACCTCGACCGGTTCTTCCTGCAGCCGATCGCGAACGAGGACCAGGACCACGCCCTCGAGCTCATGAAGCATCCCCGGACGGTCGTGACGTTCTCGGACTCGGGCGCGCACGTCTCGCAGATCATGGACGCCTCGCTCCAGACCCACCTGCTGAGCCACTGGGTGCGGGCCAAGCAGGCGATCGGCCTCGAGCAGGCCGTGCGCATGCTGAGCTTCGAGCCCGCCACGCACTGGGGGTTCACCGACCGCGGGCTGATCCGCGAGGGCATGGCCGCCGACCTGCTCGTCTTCGATCCCGAGACGATCGCGCCGGAGATACCGGAGGTGGTGCGCGACCTGCCGGCGGGAGCGCGGCGGCTCACGCAGCGAGCTCGCGGCATCGCGGCAACCGTCGTGAACGGCGAGGTCGTGCTGCGCGACGGTAAGCCCACGGGCGCGCTGCCGGGGCAGCTCCTGCGCGGCGGCGACAAAGTGAGGAGGTCAATACGATGAGCTGGAGTCTCGAGAAGTTCGCGTCCGCGTGTCGGCAGGCGCTCACCGACGATCCGGGCCTCGCGGGCCGGAAGAAGGTGTGCGAGATTGTTCAGGAGGTCCTCAAGGACGAGGCGTTCGTCGCCAGGCACGTCGGCGACGACGTGCCCGAGCGCGAGATCCTCTACGAAGACCCGAAGCTCGGCTTCTGCATCCTCGCCCACGTCTATCACGGCAAGAAGGAGAGCAATCCCCACGACCACGGTCCGTCCTGGGCGATCTACGGCCAGGCACGCGGCGAGACCGTGATGAGCGATTGGACACTCGTCGAGAAGGCGACGCCCGACAAGCCCGGTAAGGTGCGCCTGGCGACGAGCTACACGCTCAAGCCCGGCATGGCCCACGTCTACAACGAGGGGGACCTGCACTCGCCGCGACGCGAGGGCCCGACGCGACTGATCCGCATCGAGGGCACGAACATGGACAAGGTCAAGCGCCTCGCCTACGAGCGCGCGTGAGCGGGAGGAGGAAACCCATGGCGCTGAGCTACGGGGTCGTCGAAGGGTGGGAGCAGCTTCCGGGCGGCTATGCCCATCGTGATGTCGCGGGCGTCGCGATCGACGGCGAGGATCGCGTCTACCTGATCTGCCGCGGCGATCATCCGATCATCATCTACGACCGGAAGGGCAACTTCCTGGGCTCGTGGGGCGAGGGGCAATTCACCCTGCGCACCCACGGCATCACCGTCGGCCCGGACGGGCTCCTCTACTGCTCGGACGACGGCAACCACACCGTGCGGAAGTTCACGCCGCAGGGCAAGCTCCTGCTGACGCTCGGCACCATGGACAAGCCCTCGGACACCGGCTACGACGGCAAGAGCACCGCGACGGTCTCGAAGGCCGGCGGGCCGTTCAACCGGCCGACGAATCTCGCGGTCGGGCCGAAGGGTGAGCTCTACGTGTCCGACGGCTACGGCAACTGCCGCGTCCACCTCTTCTCGCCCACGGGCGAGCTCAAGCGGTCGTGGGGCGTGCCCGGTCAGGGGTCGGGCGAGTTCTTCCTCCCCCACGGCATCGCCGTCGCCGCCGACGGCCGCGTCTTCGTCTGCGACCGCGAGAACGACCGCATCCAGATCTTCAGCCCCGACGGCGAGTAACTGTCCGAGTGGACCGACACGCGCCGCCCGACGCACATCGTGTTCGACGGCGCCGGGCGCGCCTACGTCTCTGAGCTCTGGTGGCAGCCGGGGCAGACGTCTCGCCGCTACGGGCCGGCGGGCGACATCAAGTCGGGTCGCGTCAGCGTCTACGATCGCGACGGCCGGGTGCTGGCGCGCTGGGGCGGGCCGGATCCGACGGCGCCCGGCAGCTTCGCGGCGCCGCACGGCATCGCGGTCGACTCGAAGGGCGACGTGTACGTGAGCGAGGTTACCTGGACGTTCGCCGGTAGCCGCGGCTACGTGCCCGAGAGCTGCCACACGTTCCAGAAGTTCGCGCTGCAGTCCTGATCGTCCGCCGGGATTCGTACGCGGCGCCCTGGACCGCGTTCGCCGCGCTCTCCGCGATCGCCGCGGCCGCGACGCTCGCGATCGGCCCGACGATCGCGCGCGAGCATCGCTAGCGCGATCGATCGCGGCGGCTCGAGAGCCGGGCCGGCGACGACTCAGGCGGCGGACTTTCCCAGGATCGGGACGTTCTTGAGGGCGGCGCCGGTCGTCGGGTCCGCGTACACGCCGAAGGCGTCCACCAGGATGCCGCGGACGCCGCTCTTGGTCTCGATCGCGTACGCGATCGCCATGTCGTCCGGGTCCGACGTGCCTTCGAACCGGTAGTAGCCGCGGATCGTCAAGTCCTTGGAGCCGAAGCGCTCACCCGAGCCGAGCGCTTGCAGTCCCCCGTCAACCGCTTTGAAGTGCTCGGTGTAGCCGCGGCGGCTCAGCTCGTCGAGCACCCGCTTGAGCGTCTCCTCGCGGTCGACCGGCTCTTCCATCGCGGTCCCTCCACGCCGGGCTCAGATCGGGCAGATGAGCTGGCCGAGCCCTGCCGTGAGCTTCGCGCTCTCGTAGTCGACCGGGACGTCGACGATCGAGGGCCCGGGCTGTGCGAGCGCCTCGGCCAGGACCGGCGCCAGCGCGCGCGCCGAGTCGACCCGGTAGCCCTTCGCGCCGAACGCCGCGGCCAGGGCCACGAAGTCCGGGTTGCCGAACTTGACGCCGGATTCCCGCCCGAGATGTGTCTGCTGCTTCCACTGGATGAGGTTGTAGCCGCCGTCGCGGAAGATGACGTTGACAATCCCGAGGCCGAGCCGGCATGCAGTCTCGAGCTCCTGGCAGTTCATGAGAAAGCCGCCGTCGCCGCTGACCGCCACCACCCGGCGCTCGGGATGGACGAGCTTGGCCGCGATCGCGGCCGGCAGCGCGAAACCCATGGCCGCGTAGCCGTTGGAGATGAGCACCGTGTTCGGCTCGTAGGCCGGGAACGTGCGGGCGATCCAGAGCTTGTGCGTGCCCACGTCGGAGATCAAGATGTCCTCGCGACCCATCTGGGCGCGAAGATCTTTCAGGATGCGCTGGGGCTTCAGCGGGAAGCCGTCGTCGTCGGCGCCCTCCGCGAGCTCGGCGAGGATGAAACGCCGGAGCGTGTGATACGACGACGGGTCCTTCTGGCCCTTCACGAGCCCGCCGAGCAGCTCGATCGCCTCGCGCACGTCGGCCACCACCTCGACGGCCGGCTGATAGAAGCTGTCGACCTCGGCCGGCGTGAAGTCGATGTGGACGATCGACTTCTTTCGCTCCGGGTTCCAGAACTTCGGCGCGTACTCGACCGGGTCGTAGCCGATCGCGACGATCAGATCCGCCTTGTCGAAGCCGCACGAGATGTAGTCGCGTGCCTGGAGCCCGACCGACAAGAGGCAGAGGTCGTCGTCGTACGGCATCGAGCCCTTCGCCATGAACGTGTGCGCGACGGGGATGCCGTGAGCGCGGGCGAACTTCCGCAGCTCGTGCGACGCGCGCCCGCGGATCACGCCGTTGCCGGCAAAGATCAGCGGGAATGCCGCGGCTTCGATCAGCCGCGCCGCGGTCTCGAGCGCCTGGCGGTCCGGCGACGGACGGCGGGCGCGCTCGGTCGAGAGCGGTACCCCCTCGGTGGCCTCGCGCGCGAGGTCCTCGGGCACCTCGATGTGACAGGCTCCGGGCTTCTCCGACTCGGCTAGCTTGAATGCCTTGCGGATCACCTCGGGGATCACCTCGGCGGTCTCCACGCGCGTGTTCCACTTGGTGAGGGGCCGGAAGTGCTCGACGATGTCCACGCGCTGATGCGATTCCTTGTGGATGCGATCGCGGCCCGCCTGCCCGGTGATCGCGACCAGGGGCGCGCGGTCGAGGTTCGCGTCGGCGACCCCCGTGGCCAGATTGGTGGCGCCCGGGCCGAGGGTCGAGAGACACACCCCTGGGCGGCCGGTCAGGCGCCCGTATGCGTCGGCCATGAACGCGGCCCCCTGCTCGTGGCGCGTTGGCACGAAGGTGATCCGCGAGTCGAGGAGAGAATCGAGGATGTCCAGGATCTCCTCGCCGGGCAGGCCGAAGACGTATTGGACCTGCTCGTTCTCGAGGCACTGGACGATCAGATCCGAGGCCTTCATGCCATCCAGACCGACTTGATGTTGACGAACTCGCGGATGCCGTACTCCGAGAGCTCGCGCCCGTAGCCCGATTTCTTGATGCCGCCGAACGGCAGCCGCGGATCCGACTTCACCAGGCCGTTGACGAACACGGCGCCCGCCTCGATCTCGGCCGCCAGGCGCTCGGCCCGCGCGTGGTCCCGGGTCCACAGCGCCGCGCCCAGCCCGAACCGCGAGTCGTTCGCCAGGCGCACCGCGTCGGTCTCGTCCTTGGCGCGGATCACCGCGGCCACCGGCCCGAACGTTTCCTCGTCGAAGGCCGGCATGCCCTTGTCGACCCCGGTCAGCAAGGTGGGCGGATAGAACGCGCCCTTGCCGGTCGGGATCTCGCCCCCGAGCAGCCGCTGAGCGCCGCGCTTGATCGACTGCTCGACCTGGCGGTGGAGGTCGTCGCGGAGGTCGACGCGCGCCTGCGGCCCGACCTGTGTCTCGCGGGCCAGCGGATCGCCCATCCGGCGCGACCGGAGCTGGTCGACAAACTTCGGGATGAACTTCTCGGCCACCGCCTCGACGACGATGAACCGCTTGGCCGCGATGCAGCTCTGGCCGCTGTTGACCAGGCGCGCATCGGCCGCGACGTTGGCGGCTAGGTCGAGGTCGGCGTCTTCCAGGACGATGAACGGATCGCTCCCGCCCAGCTCGAGCACCGTCTTCTTGATCGCCTTCCCCGCCCGCTCGGCTACCTTGCTTCCCGCCAGCTCGCTGCCCGTGAGCGTCACGGCCGCGATGCGCGGATCGTCGATTAGCCCGGCCACGGCCGAGGACTCGATCAGCGCGGTCGAAAAGAGCCTGCGCGGAAATCCCGCCTCGCGGAACACCTCCTCGATCTGCAGCGCGCAGCGCGGAACGTTGGACGCGTGCTTGAGGACGCCCGCGTTGCCCGCCATGAGCGCCGGCGCGGCGAAGCGGAACACCTGCCAGAAGGGGAAGTTCCAGGGCATCACCGCGAGCACGACGCCCAGCGGGTCGAAGCGCACGAAGCTCTTTCTCGCGTCGGTCTCGCGCGGCTGGACCGCCAGGAAGCCCTCGGCCGTGTCCGCGTAGTACTCGCACGCCCATGCGCACTTGTCCACCTCGGCCTCGCCCTGCGCGATCGGCTTGCCCATCTCGAGTGTCATCGTGCGAGCGAATTCGGCCCGGCGGCGGCGCAAGGTCCTGGCCGCCGCACGCATCCGCTCGGCCCGCGCCTTGAACGGAACCGGCCGCCACTCGAGAAACGCCGCGCGGCTCTGCGCGACGATGTCGTCGAGCTCGCGGGCCGAGGGCGGGGTAAACGTCTCGAGAACTTCGCCGGTGGCGGGATTGACCGATTGCAAACTCATGGGACGCCTCCTGATCCACGCGGGCTCGGCCGGCGGGCCCCAACCCGCGCACCCGGCCGCGCGCAGCTTCATCTATCTCTATGCTCTCTCCGGACCCGCGGAGGCGCAACGCGACGTGGGCCGGGCGGCCCACCGGGAGGCGCCGACCCGGATCAGAGATGCCGGCGCGCCAGGCTCTCGGCGTAGACCTGCAGCAGGCTGTGCATCTCGCGCATCGCGTTCTCCGCGGCTTGGCGGTCGTCGGCCGTGCGCAGGTGTTTGAGGATCGTCTTCTTGGTCTCGCCCGACTCTTCCTGCTCCACCGCTTCGTGGACGGCGTAGTTCTGGCCACCCCACTCCGGGCGCACGCCGTAGTGCTCCACGAGCGCGCGTCCGACGGTCCGGGCGATCTCGACCACCTCCTCCTCCAGAAGCGCCGTGGCACAGAGCGAGGCGCTCCACGGCCGCTCGTAGGCCAGCTCCTGGAAGAAGCGCACGATCGCCGCCATCTCGGGCACGGCGGTGATGCGGTCGTAGACGTCGCGCGGGTAGCCCAGGTCGTCGCCGATGCGACGAAAGAGCTCGTCGTGATCGGGCGTGGCGCCGACCTGGCCCCCCAGAAAGCCGAGGTCCTCCACGAGAAGGTGGCGCGCGCAATCCTTGCGGACCTCGAAATCCTCGCAGCGCGTGTGGATGCCGCTGAAGATCCGGGGAAACCAGGCGATCAGCAAGTAGTGCTGGGCGATGTGTCCCCACACTTGCTCGCGGCTCAGCGCGCCCGAGGCGAAGCGCTTGAAATACTCGGAGCGCCGGAACGGATTCGGCGCGAGCAGCTCGGCGGTCAGCGAGTCGAACCATTCCTCGGTCGTCACACGCTTCTCCATGCGTCGGTAATCTGGTCGTCGGCGATCTGGCGCGGCTCGGATTATAGCGAAGCGGCGGCGGGTCCCGGCGCGACGTCCGGTGGCGGCCGCCGAAGACGGGTCGCGCGCTCGAAGGCGTGGGCCAGCCGGAGCAGGGTCGGCTCGCTCCACGCGCGGCCGAGAAACGTGAGCCCGAGCGGGGCGCCCTCCGCCGTGTAGCCGGCCGGCACGATGACGCTCGGATAGCCGGCCTTGGCGCCGATCGCGGCGCCGGACCAGCCCGGGAAGACCAGAGCGTCCAGGCGCTCGCGCGCCATCACCCGGTCGATCCCGTCGGCTCTCGAGAGTCTGACGTCCTCGGCGCGGCTCCGGCGGTACGTCTCCGCCCGGAGCCCGCTCGTCGACTGGGCGGCCAGCAGGAGCACCTGGCCGTAGCGCAGCATCTCACGCGGCCGGGCTTCGTTGAAGCGGATCAGCTCGCGGATCGATCGGATCGGCGAAGTCTCGCCGAGGCCCTGGAGGTAGCGGTTCAGATCGCGCTTGAACTCGTAGAGCATGACGTCGGAGCGGAAGTCGGTCACCTCGCGAGCGGTCAGGATGTCCGCGGGATCGACGAGGGTCACGCCGAGCGTCGCGAGGGCGCGGAGGGCGGTGTCGATCAGGGGCGATTCGGCCGCGGCGAGGCGCTCGTAGAACACCGCGCGCGGCACGCCCACCCTGACCCGCTCGAGGCCGGCGGCCGACAGAAACTCCGTGTAATCGCGGCGCGCGTGACGGCGGCTCGCCCGCGTGGCGCGATCGGCGACATCCACGCCCGTCATCGCCCCCAGGAGGACGGCGGCGTCGGCGACGGTCCGGCCGAACGGTCCGGCGGTGTCCTGGCTGGCCGCAATCGGAACGATACCGGATCGGGAGATCAGACCGAGCGTCGGCTTCACGCCGACGATCGAGTTCCAGTTGGCCGGGCTCAGGATCGAGCCGGACGTCTCGGTGCCGACGGCGACCGTGCACAGATCGGCGGCGACCGCGACGGCGGAGCCGCTGCTCGATCCGCCCGGGCTGAGATTCTCGCCGTACGGATTCTTCACCTGGCCGCCGCGCGAGCTGTAGCCGGCGGGCATGTTGGTGGTCAGGAAGTTCGCCCACTCGGTCATGTTCGCCTTGCCCAGGATCACCGCGCCGGCCTCGCGAAGCTTCGTCACCAGGAACGCGTCGCGAGGGGCCACGCAATCCTTGAGGGCCAGCGAGCCGGCGCTGGTGTGCTGCCGGTCCGCGGTGGCGATGTTGTCCTTCAGGAAGATCGGAATACCGTGCAGCGGCCCGCGGCTGCCGCTCGAGGCGCGCTCGCGGTCGAGCGCGTCGGCGATCTCGCGCGCGTCCGGATTGACCTCGAGCACGGCGTTGAGCCGCGGGCCGCTGCGGTCGTAGG
>Ga0134083_10000463_pt1 | contig 10387 bp, 6 predicted proteins | sample 15_taG_21_FD_128870 | JGI IMG/M metagenome (GOLD analysis project Ga0134083, IMG submission 128870) | Grasslands soil microbial communities from the Angelo Coastal Reserve, California, USA - 15_D_Met_40cm_5_24_1 metaG | ecosystem: Environmental > Terrestrial > Soil > Grasslands ... | reverse complement strand
TGAGGATGTGGCCGGTCTCCGTCTGCCACCACGTGTCCACCACCGGGCAGCGGCCGCCGCCGATGACCTTCCAGTACCAGACCCACGCCTCGGGATTGATCGGCTCGCCGACGGTGCCGAGCAGGCGCAGGCTCGAGAGGTCGCAGCGCTTCGGGTACTCCTCGCCCCATTTCATGAACGTGCGGATCGCCGTCGGGGCCGTGTAGCAGATCGTGATGCCGTGCTTCTCGATGATCCGCCAGAAGCGGTCTTTGTCCGGGAAGTCGGGCGTGCCCTCGTACATGACGGTGGTCGCGCCGTTCGCGAGCGGCCCGTACACGACGTAGGAGTGGCCGGTCACCCAGCCGACGTCCGCGGTGCACCAGTAGACGTCGTCCTCGTGGATGTCGAAGACCCACTTGTGGGTGGCCGTGATGCCCGTGAGGTAGCCGCCCGTGGTGTGGATGATGCCTTTCGGCTTGCCCGTCGAGCCCGACGTGTAGAGGAGGTAGAGGAGATCCTCGGAGTCCATCGGCTCGGCGGGGCACCTGGCCTCGACGCCCTTGACGAAGTCGTCCCACCAGATGTCGCGCCCGGGCTGCATGCTGACGGTCTCGCCCGTCCGCTTGAGGACGATGACGCTCTTCACGCCCGGGCACTCCTTGAGCGCCTCGTCGGTGTTCTTCTTGAGCGGCACCGTCGAGCCCCGCCGGTAGCCGCCGTCGGCCGTGATCACGAGCGCGGAGTTCGCGTCGTGGATGCGATCGCGCACCGACTCGGGCGAGAAGCCGCCGAAGATCACCGAGTGTGCGGCGCCGATCCGGGCGCACGCCAGCATGGCGATCGCCACCTCGGGGACCATCGGCATGTAGATGGTGATGCGGTCGCCCTTCTTCACGCCGTGGCGCTTGAGCGCGGCGGCGAAGCGCTGGACTTCGCGATAGAGATCCCAGTAGGTCAGCGTGCGCGTGTCGCCCGGCTCCCCTTCCCAGATCAGGGCGGCCTTGGTGCGATGCGGGCCCTGCACGTGGCGGTCGAGACAGTTGTAGGCGACGTTGAGCTTGCCGCCCACGAACCACTTGGCGTACGGCGGCTTCCACTCGAGCGCCTTCTTCCACGGCTTGAACCAGGTCAGCTCCTTCGCGCGCTGCTCCCAGAACCGTACGGGGTTCCTCGCCGCCTCGCGGTAGACCGACTCGCTCTTCACGAGCGCTCGCGCCTTGAAGGCCTTCGGCGGCGGAAACTTCCGGTCTTCCTTGAGGAGCGCCTGGATCGGCTCGTCGCTTTTGGCGGCCTTGGCCATGTAAGACCTCACGCTCGTTGAGATCGCCCGGGAGGGCGGCGCGGTTATTTTCGCTCAGTGGAAAGACCCGATCAAATCGAGGAGCGCCCCGGGGTCATTCCCCGGGGCGCTCCGAAACGCCTGTGGCTGTGCGGCCCCGGTCAGGCCTTGGCCTTCGCCCGGGTCGCCTCGATCGCGCCTTCTTCCCAGATGCTGTGCTTGCGCGTCTCGGGCATCGTGAAGACCGAGATCAGAAACATGATCGTGGGAATCCCGATCGGATAGAGCAGCGCCCAGAAGAGCGGGTTGCTGGACCCTGCCTCCACGGCCTTGGCGTAGGCCGCAGTGGTGACGATGGGCACGAGCCCGCCGCCCAAGCCGTTGCCGATGTGATAGGGCACTGACACCGAGGTGTACCGGATGCGGCTGGGGAAGAACTCGGCCAGGAACGCGCCGATCGGGCCGTACGTCATGCCGACGTAGTTGACGAGGATGGCGACGATGATCACCGCCATCGTGATGTTCAGGGTCTTGGGGTCGCCGTAGACGCCGAGCGCGCTGTAGAGAGGGTAGTACGTCAGGGCGGCGAGGGCCATACCGCCGAGGATGATCGGCTTGCGGCCGATCTTGTCCGAGAGCCAGCCCCAGAAGATCAGCGTCGGAGTCGCGATCAACAGCGCGAGCGCGATGATCCAGCTGGACGTCAGCACGTCGAGCTTTTTGACCGACTGCAGATAGAAGAGCGCCCAAAACTGGCCGCTGTACCAGACGCAGCCCTGTCCGAGCACGACGATGCTGGCGATGACCACGTACTTGAAGTTCGCGCTCATGAAGGCTTCGCGCCACGGGTTGGTCGTGGTCCGGCCCCTGGCCTTCATGTCCTGGAAGATCGGCGTCTCGCCGAGCGAGAGCCGGATCCAGATGGCGATGGCGACCAGCAGCAGCGAAATGATGAACGGCAGCCGCCAGCCCCAGTCCTGGAACGCGTCGAAGCCCAGGTAGCTCCGGATGCCGATGATCACTCCCAACGAGACGACGATGCCGAGCGTGGGCGAGGTTTGCAGCCATCCGGTGTAGTAGCCGCGGTGCTCGTCTTCGATGTGCTCGGCCACGTAGGTGATGGCGCCGCCATACTCGCCGCCGAGGCACAGACCCTGGATCAGGCGGAGGGCGAAGAGGATGAAGGCCGCGGCCAGACCGATCGACTGATATGTGGGAACGAAGCCGATGAGAGCCGTCGCCAGGCCCATGCCAGTCAGCGTGACGATGAACGTGTACTTACGCCCGACTTTGTCGCCGAGCCAGCCGAAGACGAACGCCCCCAGCGGGCGGATGAGGAAACCGACCGAGAAGATCGCCACCGTACTCAGGAACGCCGCGACCGGATGACCTTTCTCGAAGAACTTGACGGCGAGGATCGCGGCGAGGCTGCCGAAGATGTAGAAGTCGTACCACTCGATGATGTTACCGACGGATGCGGCGATGACGACACGGCGGAGCTCTTTGAGCGGAACCTTCGAAGCTCTAGCCATGGGCCTCCCCTCGTGTAGATCGCATTGTGGTCATCATGCCTGGATGTTCGTGCGTTGCCCTCCGGCGCGCGGCCGGCTTGAATTGCGGCACAACATACCGGATTTCCGTCCGAGAAGGAAGCATTCCGAGACGGCCAGCGGCGGCCGGGAAGGGTCCGGCGGGAGGGCGATGACGCGGTGCGCGACTCGCCCGACCGCCGGTCGAGGACTCAGTGCCGCTGCTTGCGCGCCACGCCCGTCTTGATCGCCGCCGCGGCGACCGCCTCCGCCACCGTCGGCACGACGCGGGCGTCGAACATCGACGGCGTGATGTATTCGTCGCTCAGCTCGCCCTTGGCCACGATCGAGGCGAGCGCGTGGGCCGCCGCCAGCTTCATCTCGTCGTTCACCCGCTTGGCGCGGACGTCGAGCATCCCGCGGAAGAAGCCCGGGAAGCAGCACGAGTTGTTGATCTGGTTCGGGTAATCCGAGCGGCCGGTGGCCATGACCCGCACGAACGCTCCCGCCTCCTCCGGCTGGATCTCCGGCACGGGGTTGGCCATGGCGAACACGATCGGATCGCGGTTCATCGCCTTGATGTCCTTGAGCGAGACGACGCCCGGGCCCGACAGGCCGATGAAGACGTCGGCGCGCACGAGCGCGTCGCCCGCGGTGCCGCGCAAGGCCTTGGGATTGGTGTGCCGGGCGAACCACTCCTTCATCGGGTTCATGTTCTCCTTGCGGCCCTTGTAGATCGCGCCCGCGCGGTCACAGCCCACGATGTTCTTCGCCCCCTCCTTCATGAGGAGCTTCGCCGTCGCGATGCCCGAGGCCCCCGCGCCGGTGATCACGATCCGGGCGTCACCCAGGCGCTTCTTGACGATCTTCAGCGCGTTGATCAGCGCGGCCAGCACCACCACCGCCGTGCCGTGCTGGTCGTCATGGAACACGTGGATGTCGAGGGCCTTCTGCAGGCGCTCCTCGATCTCGAAGCAGCGTGGGGCCGAGATGTCTTCCAGGTTGATGCCACCGAAGACCGGCGAGATCGCCTTGACGATGGTCACGATCTCGTCGACGTCCTTGGTGGCCAGGCAGAGCGGCCACGCGTCGACGCCCGCGAACTCCTTGAAGATGAGCGCCTTGCCCTCCATGACGGGCGCGGCGCCGTTCGGTCCGATGTCGCCGAGGCCGAGCACGGCCGTGCCGTCGCTGACCACGGCCACCGTGTTCTGCTTCGTCGTCAGCGTGTAGGCCTTGTCGGGATCGTGGTGGATGGCCATGCACACGCGCGCCACGCCCGGCGTGTACGCCATCGAGAGATCGTCGCGCGTCTTGACCGGGATCTTGCCCTTGATCTCGATCTTGCCGCCGAGGTGCATGAGGAACGTGCGGTCGGAGACGTGAACGACCTTGACCCCGTCGATCGCCTTGAGCCGCTCGACCACCTGCTGTCCGTGCGGCTCGTCGCTGGCCTTGAAGGTCAGGTCGCGAACGATCGTCTTCTTGCGGACCTCCACCAGGTCGATCGCGCCGATGTCGCCGCCGGCCTTGCCGATGGCGGAGGTGACCTTGCCGAGCATGCCGGGCTGGTTCTGGATCTCGAGCCTGACCGTGAGCGAGTGACTCGCCGTCGGAGCGTTGCCCATCTACCGCCTCCCTGCGTCTGATGCGCGGCGGGCGACGGCCCGCCGAGTGGGCGGTATTTTACTCCAAGCCGCCGTCCCCCATATGCAATCGTGATCTGCACAACGGCCGAAGGCCGTTCACGATCGTCTCGCGCGTGCTGCACTTCGCGGAGTCACGACCCGGTGGCGCTCGTCGTCGTGCGGCGCCCGGTGACCCAGCAGGTGCTCATGGCGTTCTGCAGATCCCCGATCGATGGCTCCCGGCTCCCGGTCGCCATCGTGGAGGTTCCACGGATACTCCGCAGCCCGGACGGCAAGATCCTGCGCAATCACCTCATCGACGAATACAAGGTGGTCGCTCCATAACTGTCGAGGGCACGGAGACCCAGTTGCCGGCGATCGGCGTCGACGTGACCAGGTATTGGCTGAGGAACGTGTTGCCGAGGATCTCGTCGACTCCGGGGCCCGGGTCGTGCAGGACGACGGGCACCTCGCGCAGCACGGCGTCGCCCACCAGCGTGGGGCCGACCACGATCACGCTCGAGCCCGTGTCGAGCAGGAAGCGCCCGCGGTGGCCGTTGACGAGGGCGGGCACGATCCAGACGCCGAGCCCCGACTCCAGCGGCACCAGGACTTCGCCGTCACCGGCCGATGTCGGCTGCAACCCGGCCAGGCCGTCCATGGCCTCGCGGGCGATCGTGGACTGGGGCTCGAGCAGCAGGGTCACCTGGAAGGCGTCCGCGGCGGAGGCGCGCAGGCCGAGCGTGGCCGGCGCCCGCCCGCGCAGGTAATGCAGCTCCGCGTTCCCCGGCTGCAGGCTCACCGCCTGGCTCCAGAGCCGGAGCGCCTCGGCATAGTCGTGATGCTCCCAGGCGGTGGCGGCGCGAATGTGCAGATCCGCCGGCGAAAGCGCACCCCCGAAGACCAGCCACTGAAGGACCGGGCATGGCGTTGCGAGCGTGTGAGGGCCCGTAGTAGGCTCGGCGCAGGCCGTCGGCGCGCGGCGCCGACGCAGGGCCATCACGAGTCAGAGCAAACCGTTGCAGTCCTGGAGGGTGCATGATCGACGTCAAAACGGCGGACCGCGAGCTCCAGGCCTACATCCGGCCGCAGACCTTTCCCGTCGCGATCCGGATGCTGCGTCCCGACGAGCCGATCCCAGACCGCGCGCGGCGACCCGCCCGGGACTTCAAGAAGCTCTCCATGAACTGCCAGGTCATCGACATGGCCCGGCGCTACGGCTGGACGCTCGTCCTCACGCGTGAGGACTCGATCTGCTCTCTGGGCATCGCCGCCCTGGGCTTCGAGAAGCCGACGCACCTGCACAACTCGGGCACCCTCTGCGAGGGCATGTACACGGAGACGAAGGAGGCGGGCCAGCGCTCGGAGACGGCCATCGACCGGTTCAAGGAGGGCGAGTACGGAGCGTTGCTGGTGGCGCCGCTGGACCGGGCCACCTTCGAGCCCGATCTCGTCTGCGTCTACGCCAATCCCGCCCAGGTGATGCGGCTGACGCAGGCCGCCCTCTGGAAGCGCGGCGGCAAGCTGGCCTCTGCGTTCGGGGGCCGCGTCGTGTGCGCCGACATCATCGTCACCACCATGCGCACGGACCGGCCGCAGGTGATCCTCCCCTGCTCGGGCGACCGCATCTTCGGCCAGACGCAGGACCACGAGATGGCGTTCACGATTCCGTGGTCGCAGATGGAGGAGATCATCGAGGGACTGCGCGGCACTCACGCCGGCGGCATCCGCTATCCGATCACCCAGTTCATGGAGTACGAGGCGAAGATGCCGCCGAGGTACATGGAAGCGAATCGGGTGTGGGATACGGAAAAAGGCAAGACGGCGTACAGCAATCGGGATCGTGTCGTGGCCGCCTACAAGCGGTCCTTTGCCGACCGGGTGCCCGTCTACCCGATCGTCGCGTCGTTCGCGGGCACCCTCGACGGGCTCTCGATCGAGGAGTACTGCACGAACGTGCCGAAGGCCATCACGGCCATGCTGAACTACTACGAGCGCTACCAGCCGGACGTCGTGCTCGCCTACAACGACCTGGCGAAGGAAGCGGAGGCCTTCGGCTGCCGCGTGAAGTACTCCGATTACGTCGTGCCGTCGATCGACGAGCACGTCCTCACCGACGACAAGTCACGCCTGGCCACGCTGAAGATGCCGGACCCGTACAAGACGGCGCGGCTGCCCGGCTTTCTCGAGCAGTGCGAGGCGCTCGTGAAGGCCAAGCCGCCGACGGCCATCGGCGCGGTGGCGGTGGGGCCGTGGACGATCGCCATGCTGATCCGCAATCCGGAGACGATGCTGCTCGACACCTTCGAGGCTCCGCAGTTCATCCACGACCTCATGCGGATCACCACGGACTTCTCCAAGATCTGGGGCGACGCGATCGTGAAGACCGGCATCGGGCTGTCGTTCTCCGAGCCGACGGCCTCGATCAGCCTGGTCTCGCCCGACAACTATCGCGAGTTCATCGCGCCGTACCACAAGGAGCTGGTGGAGTACTTCAAGGCCCAGAAGGTCGGCGTGACGACCCACATCTGTGGGACGACCTATCCGATCTTCGAGGACCTGCTGCAGGTCGGTTTCAGCACCATCTCGTTCGACCTCGACCAGCAGGGCGACCCGAAGCTCTACGTCGACCAGCTCGAGCGCTTCGTGCAGGTGGCCAAGGGCCGGGCGGTGGCCATCGGCAACGTCGACGCCACCAGATTCGAAAAGACGTCGAAGGAAGCCATGTATGCCGACGTGAAGCGATGCATCGACACCGCGGCTCGTCACTCGGCGTTTATTCTTTCGACGTCGTGCGAGATCCCTCCCAAATCAGACCCCGAGATCGTGAAGTGGTTCATGGATGCCGCGCACGACTACGGGCGCTACGAGCGGATCTTCGACTGAGCGGGCGCGGCCGGTGATCGTCGAGCTGATCCGGTCGCTATACCGCTACAACGACTGGGCGAACGGCCGCATCCTCGACGCGAGCGCGCGGCTGACGTGCGAGCAGCTCCTCGAGGGCGGCGGCGCCAGCTTCGACTCGGTCCGCGACACCCTCGTGCACACCATGGGCGCCGAGTGGCTGTACCTCGAGCGCTGGCACGGCCGCTCGCCGCGCGCGTCCTTTGCCGCCGCCGACTTCCCCGACCTCGCAACCATCCGCGCGCGCTGGCAGACCATCGAGCGCGACACGCAGGCGTTCGTGGCGGCGCTGACCGAGGCCGACCTCGCCCGCGTCGTCGAGTACACGAACATGCAGGGCGAGCGCTGGGCCTACCCGCTCTGGCAGCAGATGATCCACCAGGTGAACCACGCCACCCAGCACCGGAGCGAGGCCGCCGTCATGCTGACGAAGCTCGGGCACTCGCCCGGCTGGCTCGACCTCCTCTATTTCGTCGATCTCGTGGGGGGCCCCGATATGGCCCCCCACACCCCCCCACGCTCGTCGCGCCCCGGGGAACCCGGGGCGCGCCTCGACTCCGAGTCGAAATGATTGGAGAAAGCCACGCGCGGCTGGGGGGCGAGCGGCTCGTCACCGGCGCCGGGCGCTTCGTCGAGGACGTGCGCGTGCCGGGGATGCTGCACGCCGCGGTGCTGCGCTCGCCCCACGCCCACGCGCGCCTGGCCGGCATCGACGCCAAGCGCGCGCGCGAGCTGCCCGGCGTCCGGCTCGTCCTCACCGCCGCCGACGTGCCCACCGCCGCCATCATCCCCAACCGCGTGCCGGCCCCCGCCGGCGCCGAGCGCTATCTGCAGCCGGCCGTCGCGCGCGACGTCGTGCGCTACGTCGGCGAGCCGGTGGCGCTCGTGGTCGCCGACGATCCGTACGTCGCGTGCGACGCGCTCGAGCTCGTCGACGTCGTCTACGCGACGCTGCCCGCGTGCCCGTCGGTGGCTGCCGCGGTGGCGCCCGGGGCGCCGCGGCTCTTCGCCGGCACCGAGACGAACAACGTCGCCACCATCGCGATGCGCGTGGGGGACGCCGACGCGGCGCTCGCGCGAGCGGCCGTCGTCATCCGCGAGCGCTTCCGCTATCCGCGCCAGACGGCGGCCGCGCTGGAGACGCGCGGGCTGGTGGCCGTGCCGCCCGATCCGCGCGGCGGCGAGCTGCACCTGATCGGTGCGACGAAGTGCATCCACATCAATCGCACGATCCTCGCGCCGATCTTCGGCATTCCGCTCGGCGCGCTGCGGCTCACGGAAGTCGACGTGGGCGGGGGCTTCGGCGTGCGGGGCGAGCTCTACCCGGAGGACATCCTGGTGCCGCTCGCGGCCATGAAGCTCGGCCGGCCCGTGAGGTGGATCGAGAGTCGCCGCGAGAACCTCATGGCCGCCAACCATGCCCGCGAGGTCGGCTACGAGATCGAGATCGGCTTCGACGCCGACGGGCGCATCCTCGCCATCCGGACGGTGATCCACGCCGACATCGGCGCCTACGTGCGCACGGCGGCGCTCGTCCCCGCGGAATTCGGCGCCGCGCTCCTGCCAGGCCCGTACCGCGTGCCGAACTACTCCTGTGATCTCTGGTCGATCGTGACGAACAAGACCCCGGCGGGGACGCTGCGCTCGCCCGGCCGGCCAGAGTGCAACTTCGTCCGCGAGCGGCTGCTCGACGCGGGCGCCGCGCGGCTGGGCCTGGATCCGGTCGACATCCGCCGCCGCAACCTCATCCGCGCCGACGCGATGCCCTACGACTGCGGCACGAAGTCGTTCGGGGTAACCACGGTCTACGACTCCGGCGATTTCCCGGCGCTCTTCGACGAGCTGTTGCGCCGGCTCGACTACCCGCGCGAGCGCGCCGAGCAGGCGGCGGTGAACGCGCGACCCTCGGGGCCGCGCCGGGGGATCGGTCTCGCCGTCTACGTCGAGAAGACGGGGCTCGGCCCGTTCGAGACGACGCACGTCGAAGCGCGCCCGGACGGCCGCCTGGTCGTCGACACGGGCGCGTCGTCGATGGGCCCCGGGCTCGAGACCGTGCTCGCCCAGATCCTCGGCGAGGCGCTCGGCATTCCGGCCGCGCGCTTCGACGTGCGCCACGCCGACACGGCCACCGTCGAGAGCGGCGTCGGCACCTACGGCTCGCGCGGCACGCTGACGGCCGGGAACGCCGCGCACCTCGCGGCGCACAAGCTGATCGCCGAGGCCAGGACGCGCGCCGCCGCCCGCTTCGCCGTGGCCGAGACGAACGTGACGTACGCGCACGGGGCGCTCGAAGCGGGCGGCCGCCGCGTGACGCTCGCCGAGCTGGCAACCGAGCGGCGTCTGGCCGCGGGCGCGTCGTTCGAGGTGAAGAAGATCACCTACGCGGGCTGCGCAGCGGCGGTGGTGGTGGACGTGGACCGCGACACGGGCGCCGTGCGGCTGCGCCGCGTGGTCGTCGGCGCCGACGTCGGGCGCGCGGTGAACCCCGCGCTCGTGGACGGCCAGCTCGTCGGCGGCGTCGCGTTCGGCATCGGCAACACGCTGCACGAAAGTCTGGAGTATGACGCGCTCGGCCAGCTCGTCTCCGGCACGCTCATGGACTACGCGCTGCCGTACGCGACCGACGTGCCGCCCGTCGAGGGCTTCTACCAGGAAGTGCGCGCGACGACCAACCCGCTCGGCCTGCGCGGGCTCGGCGAGTGCGGCAACCCCGGGCTCGGAGGCGCCATTGCCAACGCCGTCTGCGACGCGCTCGGCGTGCGCGCCGCGTCGTTCACGGAGTTGCCGGTGAGGCCGGAGAGGGTGTTCGGGCTGGGGCGCTGAGGTTTCTCGAGGACGGCGTTCTGAGCCTCGCGGGACAAATCAAAAGGCCGACCCTGGCGGGTCGGCCCTTGATTTTGCGTTGACGCTCGTGCGACCTGGATGCCAAATTTCTAGGCTCGCCTCGCAACCCCCTCGCGGGACAAATCAAAAGGCCGACCCTGGCGGGTCGGCCCTTGATTTTGCGTTGACGCTCGTGCGACCTGGATGCCAAATTTCTAGGCTCGCCTCGCAACCCCCTCGCG
>Ga0134083_10000461_pt1 | contig 10398 bp, 8 predicted proteins | sample 15_taG_21_FD_128870 | JGI IMG/M metagenome (GOLD analysis project Ga0134083, IMG submission 128870) | Grasslands soil microbial communities from the Angelo Coastal Reserve, California, USA - 15_D_Met_40cm_5_24_1 metaG | ecosystem: Environmental > Terrestrial > Soil > Grasslands ... | reverse complement strand
TCCCCTCGATGGGGGACACGACGGTGAGGACGTCGTCGCGCAGCGTGATCTCGATTCCGAGGCCGCCGAAGCTTCCAGTCGTCTCGACCTGCATCTCCTTGTGGCTGTCCGGATCGAGGAACGAACTGTGCGCGTCGAGGCCGCGCAGGGTTCCCTTGATCGCGTTGTAGATGAGGTCCTTGGGCGGAACCTCGTCGACGTACTGGTTCTGCACGATGGAGAGGACCTCGGTGAAGAGCTTCAGCTGCTCGTAGGTCTCGCTCTGATCCGCACTCTTGCTGGCAACGGATCCACCGAGCGATAGCGTAAGCACCACCAGGAGCGTGCTGATCACGAAGGCCTTCTTCATGGACGTCCTCTCATCCCCGCTTTTGACTAGCCACCCTGGCGGAGCCACTGTTCCGGATCTTGGGGCTTGCCCTGGTAGCGCACCTCGAAGTAGAGCCGTGGCCCGGCGAGCGATCCCGTATCGCCAACCGTGCCGATCCGCTGTCCCTGACGCACGTCCTCGCCTTCCCGCGCCTCGATGTCGGCGATGTGGGCGTAGAGCGTGTAGTACTCGTTACCGTGGTCCACGATGATCAGGTTACCGTACCCCTTGAACCATCCCGTATAGATGACGTGGCCGCCGTGCACCGCGAGCACTTCTCGGCCGACCGCCGCCTCGATGTCGACTCCATTCCGGAAAGTCCGGGTGCCGAATCGCGGATGTACCTGCGCGCCGAACCCCGTGACGATCCGCCCCTCGGTCGGCCACGGCAGGCGCCCCTTTAGCGCGCCGAACCCGACTCCAGGAGGCTCGATCCCACCCTTGGGTGGCGGAACCCGCGCCAGTTTGCGCTGCTTGGCCTGGAGCTCACGGATGAACGTCTCGAGGCGGTGGGACGCTTCCGTCAACTCGCCCACCATGCGCTCGTGGTACGCGCGCTCGTCGCGCACCTTTGCGAGGATCACGCGCCGCTTCGCGACCTCGCGGTCGACCTCCGCCTGCTCCCGCTTGGCGTCTTCGTGGAGGCTCGCCAGCTCCAGCTGCTGCGCCTCCTCCTTGCCTTTGCGGTCCGCCAACTTCTCAGATGTAACACGATACTCTTGAATCAAGCGGGCGTCCAGGGCCGCGAGGCTCGCGAGATGGCGAACGGCGACGGCGCGCGTCACCGGATCCTCGCCGCTGAGGATGACCGGCAACGCGCCGCCCTGGGCGTGCACGCGATACATCACCCGGAGCCGTCCCGCGAGCGCGCTGATCTGTCCGGCGCGCTGCCGCTCGAGCCTGCCGATCTCGCCGCGGAACAGCTGGACGTCGCTCTGCGCCTTCTTGATCCGCGCCTCCAGGCGCGCGACCTCGGCCTTCTTGGCGACCAGGCGCCGCTCGATCTCCTCGAGCTCGGCCAGCAGCGACGTCTCACGCGCGCGCGCGGCCGCCGCCCGCTCCTTTTCCTCTTTGAGCTGCTTCTGCGTCTGCTGCAGCTTCCGCTGCTCGGCCTGCAACGGATCGTCTCGCCGGGTCTGGGCCGCCGCCGGCGCCACTGCGAGCACCGCCAGCGCGAGCGCGAGGGTCGCGCGACTCATGGCTCGCGGCCGGCGCGCGCCAGCCAGCCGCCGAGCCCGCCGAGCAAGGTCCCCGCGCCGAGGAGCGCGGTCACGCCGACGGGCGTGAAGAAGACCAGCTGCGAGAGCCCGAGCGTCAGATTGACGAGCGGCTCGAGGCGCGGCGCCACCAGCGAGTACGTGAGGACGAGCGTGCCCAGCGCCAGGACCGCGCCGACCAGCCCTTGCATCATGCCCTGGAGCAGGAGTGGCAGCCGGATCGTTATCTCGGAGGCGCCGACGAGCCGCATGATCTCGGTCTCGTGCCGCCGCGCGTGCAGGACCAGGGTTGTTGCGGTCGTGACCGTCAGGATCGCTGCGAGGCCGAGCACGGCGCCGACGCCGAGCCCGATCGTCGTGAGGAGCCGCTGCCAGTGCGAGAGCTGCTCGACCCAGTCGACGCTGCCGGCCACCTCGTCGGCTTCGGGCAACGCCGCCAGGCGCGCGACGAGCTCGCGCGCGCCCTCGGGCGTCGCGGCGGCGGCCGCCGGCGTCACCTCGAGCGACGCCGGCAGCGGGTTCGCGGGGAGCTGATCGACCACACCCGCGTCCTTGCCGAGCACCTGCTTGAGCCCGCGCAGCGCGTCGGCCTTGCCGACGAAGGTCACGGCGGCGACGCCGGGAGTCGTCCGGACGCGCTCGACCAGCGCGGCGACGTCGGGGGACGACGGCTCGCGCCGGAGGTAGACGACGATGCGGACGCGATCGCGCCAGCGCGCGACCGCACGGTCGAGATTGGACGACACGAGCCAGAAGCCGCCGAGCGCCGCCAGCGAGAGCGTGATCAGCACGATCGCGCTGGCGGCGACGCGCCCGGCTCTTCGAAGGTCACGGAGCGCCTCGCCGACCAGGAATCCGACCACGCGGTCAGCCCTCGTCCTTCACGACATGGCCGGCGGCGAGCGTCATGGTGCGGCGCTTGAGCGCCGCGGCCAGGCGCGCCTGGTGGGTGGCCAGCACGATCGTGGTCCCGCCCGATCCGATGTCCTTGAGCGCCTCGATGATCTCGGCGGCCATCGACTCGTCGAGGTTGCCCGTCGGCTAGTCGGCCAGGAGAAGGGGCGGCCGTCTCACGATGGCCCGCGCCAGCGCCGCCCGCTGCGCCTCGCCCTGGGAGAGCTGGGCAGGGTAGGCCTGCGCCCGCGACGACATGCCGACGACGCGGAGCGCGTCGAAGACGCGCTCGGTGATCTCGCGCCGGGGCGTGCCGAGCACGCGCAGGACGAAGGCGACGTTCTCGTAGACGGTGCGGACGGGCAGCAGCTTGGCGTCCTGGAACACGACGCCGATGGACCGGCGAAGGGCCGCCACCTGCGAGCGCCGCATCGGGACCAGGTCGTGGCCGAGGACCTCGATGTCGCCCTCGGTCGGCAGGTCGTCGCGGTAGAGGAGCCGGAGCAGGGTCGTCTTGCCCGCGCCGCTGGCGCCGGTCAAGACCACGAACTCGCCCTTGGCGATGCGGAACGACACGCCACGCAGCGCAGGGACCTTCACGGGCCCGACCGAGTACACCTTCGAAACCCGGTGAACCTCAATCATGGCGGGCGGTTCGATTATAGCCGCGGGCTTCAGGTTTGCGAGAGCTTGTCCTCCAGGAGCCGGTTGACGAGCGCGGGGTTGGCCTTGCCCCGGGTCTCCTTCATGACCTGTCCGATCAGGGCCCCCTTTGCCTCCTTCTTGCCCCGACGGTAGTCCTCGATCGCCTTGGGGTTGGCGGCCATCACCGAATCGATCACCCGCCCCAGCGCGCCCTCGTCGGCCACCTGCGTGAGGCCCTCGCGCTCGACGATCGTCCGCGCGTCCTGGCCCGTGTCGAACATCTTCTGGAACACGTCCTTGGCGATCTTGCCGCTGATGGTCGAGTTCTCGATCAGCTGCAGGAGGCCGACCAGGTGACGCGGCGGAATCGGCGAGCTCTTAATCGCCCGCTCGTCGTCGCCGGGCAGGACGCGCAGGAGCTCCGACATGATCCAGTTCGAGAGCACCTTGGGACGGTCCGTGCCGGCTCCGGATGCCTGAGACGACTCGCGCAGCGCCGCCTCGTAGTAGTCGACGAGCGCCCGCGACTGGGTGAGCACCTCGGCGTCGTAGGGCGGCAGACCGTACTGGGCGACCGCCCGCCGCCGCCAGGCGCGCGGCAGCTCCGGAAGCTCGGCCCGGATCTCCTCGACCCAGCGCCGGTCGATCTGGAGCGGCACCAGGTCGGGCTCGGGAAAATAGCGATAGTCGTGCGCGAACTCCTTGGTGCGCATCGAGCGCGTGTATCCGCGGTCGGCCTCCCAGAGACGCGTCTCCTGCACGATGCGCTCGCCCGCGTCGAGCGCCTGCGCCTGGCGCCGCACCTCGAACTCGAGCGCGCGCTGCACGTTGCGGAACGAGTTCAGGTTCTTGATCTCGACCTTCGTCCCGAGCGGGGCGCTCCCGCGGGGCCGGATCGAGACGTTCGCGTCGCACCGGAGCGAGCCCTCCTCCATGTTGCCGTCGCACACGCCCAGGAAGATCAGGACAGATCGGAAGGCTCGCAGGTAGGAGGCCGCCTCTGCGGGTGAAGAGAGATCGGGCCGCGACACGGTCTCCATGAGCGCGACGCCGGAGCGGTTGAAATCGACCAGGCTCGCCTGAGCGGTCTCGAGCGTGCCCTCGTGGAGGAGCTTGCCGACGTCCTCCTCGAGGTGCAGACGCTGGATCCCGATCGAGCGCGCGCCGCCCTCGACGTCGATCTCGAGGAAGCCGTCTTCGGCCAGCGGCTCCTCGTACTGGCTGATCTGGTAGTTCTTCGGCATGTCCGGGTAGTAGTAGTGCTTGCGCGCGAAGCGGCACGCCTCGTTGACGCGGCAGCTGAACGCCAGGGCCGTGCGGATCCCGAACTCGACGGCTCGGCGGTTCACGACCGGCAGCACGCCCGGCATGCCGAGACAGACCGGGCAGGTCTGGGTGTTGGGCGGCGCGCCGAACGTCGTCGGGCAGCCGCAGAACATCTTCGACCGCGTCGAGAGCTGGGCGTGCACCTCCAGGCCGATGACCGTCTCGTACCGGGACGCCGCGGCGCTCACGCTAGCTCCGGACGACGCGATCGCCACGTAGTCGCCTGCTCGTAGGCGTAGGCCGCGCGCAGCACGCGCGCCTCGTCGAGCGGGCGGCCGAGCACTTGCAGGCCGATGGGCAGACCGGCCGCGCTGAAGCCACACGGCACCGACACGCCGGGAATGCCCGCGAGGTTGCCCGGGATCGTGAACACGTCGTTGAGGTACATCGACAGCGGGTCTTCCTTCTCGCCGTGCTTGAACGCGACGTTCGGTGTCGTCGGCGCCACGATCAGGTCGACTCGTGCGAACGCGGCGGCGAACTCGCGGCGCACGAGCGTCCGGACGGACTGCGCCTTGCCGTAGTAGGCGTCGTAGTAGCCCGCCGACAGCGCGTAGGTGCCGAGCATGATCCGGCGCTTGACCTCGGCGCCGAAGCCCGCCGCCCGCGTGCGGCTCTGCATCTCGACCAGATCGCGGCCGGGGACGCGCAGCCCGAACTTGACCCCGTCGTAGCGCGCGAGGTTCGACGAGGCCTCCGCGGGAAGGATCACATAGTACGCCGCCAGCGAATGCCGCGTGGTCGGCAGGGAGACGCGCTCGATGCGGGCGCCGAGCCCCTGCAGCACCTCGATCGCCTGCCGCACCGCCCGCTCGACGTCCGGGTCCATCCCGTCGATGAAGTACTCATCCGGGAGCCCGAGCGTGAGCCCGGCGACGCCCTTGGTGAGCTCCGCCGCGTAGTCGGGCACGGGCGCCTGGATCGACGTGGCGTCGCGCCGGTCGTGGCCGGCCACCACGCCGAGCAGGAGCGCGGTGTCCGCGACATCCTGGGCGAAGGGGCCGATCTGGTCGAGCGAGGAGGCCAGCGCGATCAGCCCGTAGCGCGACACGCGGCCGTAGGTCGGCTTCAGGCCGACGACGCCGCAGAACGCGGCGGGCTGGCGGATCGAGCCGCCGGTGTCGCTTCCGTACGCACCCGCCGCGAGCCCGCCGGCCACCGCCGCGGCCGAGCCTCCGGACGATCCGCCGGGCACGCGCGCCAGATCCCACGGGTTGCGCGTCGGGTGGAACGCGGAGTGCTCGGTGGACGAGCCCATCGCGAACTCGTCCAGGTTGGTCTTGCCGAGGACCACCGCGCCGGCCGCCCGGAGCCGCTCGACGATCGTCGCGTCGTAGGGGGGCACGAAGCGCTCGAGCATCCTCGACCCGGCCGTCGTCCTCACACCGGCCGTGCACAGTACGTCCTTCAGCGCGATCGGCGCCCCGTCCAGCGGCCCGCGCGGCGAGCCGGCGCGCCAGCGAAGCTCGGACTCGCGCGCGGCCGCCAGCGCCTGCTCGCGCACGACCGTGAGGTACGCGCCGACCTTGCCGTCGAAGGCGCCGATCCGCGCGAGATAGTCCTCCGCGACCGCGACCGGCGTAAGGTCGCCGCGCCGATAGGCGGCGCTCAGCTCGTGGATGGGCCGGTGCATCACTCCTCGATGATCCGCGGCACGCGGAACAGCCCGTCGCTCGGGTCGGGCGCGTTGGCGAGCGCGACGTCCCGGGGCAGGCACGGCGCGGGCTCGTCCTCCCGCATCACGTTGACGACGTCCACCGCGTGGGAAGTCGGCTCGACGCCCTCGGTCGGCACGGCGCGCAAGGTGTCCAGGTGGGCGAGGATCGAGTTGAGCTGCTCGCGCATCCGCTCGAGCTCCGGCTCGGTCAGGGCCAGGCGCGTCAGGCGCGCCACGTGCTCGACGTCCTTCCTGTCGATCATCGCCTCAGAGCTCCTCGAGATGGGCGTACTGGACCGAGAGCCGCTTGCGGCCGACGCTCGCGAAGCCGACCGTCACGACGTAGTCGGAGCCGTCGCGCTCGATGCCGACCACCAGCCCTTCGCCGAAGCGCGCGTGGCGCACGCGGGAGCCGACGCGGAACGGCAGGTCCTCGCCGACCGTGTCGGCGGCCGCGGCGTACGCCGCCGCGTCCTCGGCGTAGCCGGGCGGCGGCTCGCGCCGGGCGTTCAGCGAGACCAGCTGATGCTCCGGCATCTCGCGCAGGAACCGCGAGGGCTCGCCGACGCCGTAGCCGTGGATGCGGCGATGGAGCGCGTACGACAGATAGAGGCGCTCGCGGGCGCGCGTCAGGCCCACGTAGCAGAGGCGGCGCTCCTCCTCGATCTCGTCCTCGTCGTTCATTGACCGGGCGTGCGGAAACACGCCCTCCTCCATCCCGGTCAGGAACACGGCCGGGAACTCGAGCCCCTTGGCGGAGTGAAGGGTCATCAGGGTGACGCGCGCCCCCTCGTCCTTCAGCTCGTCGATGTCGGCCATCAGCGCGATACCGTCGAGGAACCCCTCGAGGGTCGGGCTCGGGTCCGCGTGCATGTAGTCCTCGGCCGCGGCGATCAGCTCCTCGAGGTTCTCCAGGCGCCCCTCCGCTTCGGGCGAGCGCTCCACGCGGAGCGCGTCCCGATAGCCCGTGGCGTCGAGCAGATGATCGATGAACGCGGGCGGCGGCACCTGGCCGCGCCGGTCGGACAGCCCGCGGATGAGCGCCGCGAAGTCCACGAGCCCGCGCCGCGCCTTGCCGGTGATCGCGGCCGGCGGCTCGGCGGCGACGGCGAGCAGGGGGCGGCCGGCGCGCGCCTCGTCCAGGCGGGCGAGCGTCGCCGGCCCGATCCCCCGTACGGGGGTCTGCGTGGCGCGCCGGAACGCGACGTCGTCGGCCGGGTTGACCGCCAGGCGCACGTACGCGAGCGCATCCTTGATCTCCTTACGCTCGTAGAAACGGACGCCGCCGACGATCCCGTACGGGATGCGCGCGCGGCGCAGCGCGTCCTCGAGCACGCGCGACTGCGCGTTGGTACGGTAGAAGACGGCCACGCCGTTCCACGGCACGCCCGCGCCGCGCAGCCCGAGGATCGTCTGGGCGACGAAGTTCGCCTCCTCGTGCTCGTCCCAGGCGCGGTAGACCTTCGGCGGATCGCCCTCGGCGTTCTCGGTCCAGAGCGTCTTGTCCTTGCGCTGCCGGTTGTGATCGATGACCGCAGAGGCCAGCGCCAGGATGCGCCGGGTCGAGCGATAGTTCTGCTCGAGCTTCACCACGCGCGTGCCCGGATAGTCCTTTTCGAATTCGAGGATGTTGGCGATGTCGGCGCCACGCCATTTATAAATGCTTTGGTCGGGATCTCCGACGGCACAGATGTTGCGATGCTCGCCAGTCAGCAGCCGAATGATCCGATACTGCGCGCGGTTCGTGTCCTGGTACTCGTCGACGAGGACGTGGCGCCAGAGCCCGCGATACCACGCGACCGCCTCGGGCACGTCCTGGAAGAGCTGCACGGTCTTGAGCAGCAGGTCGTCGAAGTCGACGGCGCCCGCCGCGCGCAGGCGTTCTTCGTACAGACCGTAGACGCTCGTGACCTTCGCTTCCCACGGCCCGCGCGCCGAGTGCCGGGCCGAGTCGACGCCCATCATGTGGTTCTTCCAGTAGCTGATGCGCTGGGTGACGGTGCCTGGTGTCGTGGCGCGGTCGCCTAACTCGACCTCCTTCATGCACTCCTTGACCAGGCTCTCGCGGTCGTCCTCGTCGTAGATCACGAAGTGGGGCGGAAGCCCGATGTACTTGCCGTGCTGGCGCAGGATCCGGACGCACGCCGAGTGGAACGTCGCAATGAGCGGCGCCTTCCGCCCGACCGGCAGCAGGAGCGCCTCGACCCGGCGGGCCATCTCCCCCGCAGCCTTGTTGGTGAACGTGACGGCCAGCAGGTTGCGCGGCGAGACGTCCTGCGCGCCGGTGAGCCAGGCGATCCGGTAGGCGATGACCCGCGTCTTGCCGCTGCCGGCGCCGGCGAGGACGAGGAGCGGGCCGTCGCCGGCGGTGACGGCCTCGCGCTGCGGCGGATTTAGATCGTCGAGGAGGCGCTCCAGCTCGGCAGGCACCGGTCGATTGTACCGAGCGATCGGCGCCTCGCCAATACGGAGCCGGGTGGCGGAATGGATCGCTGCCCGGCCGGAGCCCGGCCTACTCGACCGTGACGCTCTTGGCCAGGTTGCGGGGCTGGTCCACGTCGCAGCCGAGCCGCACCGCGATGTGGTAGGCGAGGAGCTGCAGCGGGATCACGGTGAGCAGCGGTGCCAGCAGGTCGGCGCAGGCGGGCACCTCGATCACGTGATGGGCCTTCGAGGCCACGGCCCGGTCGCCGGCGTGGACGACGGCGATGACCTGCCCGTCGCGCGCGCGCACTTCCTCGATGTTGCCGAGCATCCGCTCGTAGGAGCCATCGCGCGGCGCCAGGGCCACCACCGGCAGGCGCTCGGCGATGAGCGCGATGGGACCGTGCTTCATCTCGCCCCCGGCGTAGCCCTCCGCGTGGATGTAGGAGAGCTCCTTCAGCTTGAGCGCGCCTTCGAGCGCGATCGGGAACTGCACGCCGCGGCCGAGATAGAGGAAGTCGCGCGCACCGACGAGGTCGCGGGCCATCGCCGCGATCTGACTGTCGAGCTCGAGCGTCTTCTCGACGAGGCGGGGGATCTCGACCAGGTCGTGGATCCGCTTCTTCACGTCCTCGGCGGTGATGGCGCCGCGCTGACGGCCGAGCCAGAGGCCCAGCAGATAGGTCGCGACGATCATCGTGGAGAACGCCTTGGTGGAGGCCACGCCGATCTCGGGGCAGGCGTGCATGTAGAGGACGCCCGTCGCCTCCCGGGCCAGCGCCGAGCCGACGACGTTCGTGATCGCGAGGATCGGGCAGCCCTTGAGCCGGGCCGCCTTGACGGCGCCGAGCGTGTCGGCGGTCTCGCCCGACTGGGAGACCGCAACCACCAGGGTCTCCGGACCGATCAGCGCGTCGCGATACCGGAACTCGCTGCCGAGGTCGGTCTCAGCCGGGATCCCCGCGAGCCTTTCTACCATCGTGCGGCCGAGCATCGCGGCGTGGAACGCCGTCCCGCAGGCGACGAGGACCACCCGCTCGATGCCGCGCACGGTGTCGGGCGCCAGGTTCACGTCGGGCAGGACCACGTTGCCGGTCTCGGGCGCGACCCGACCGCGGAACGTGTCGGTGATGGCGCGCGGCTGCTCGTGCATCTCCTTGAGCATGAAGTGCCGGTAGCCGCCTTTCTCGGCCATGATCGGATCCCACGAGATCCGCACCGACGCTCGACGAATGGGCTCGCCGTCGAGGGTCGACAGCTCGACGGCGTCGGCCGTGACGACCGCCACCTCGTCGTCCTCCAGAATGACCACGTCGCGCGTGTGGGACAGGATCGCGGGAATGTCGGAGGCGACGAACATCTCGCCCTGCCCGAGCCCGACGACGACGCTGCCGGCGCCTTGCTTGGCGGCGATCAGCCGGTCCGGCGCCGCGGCCGAGATGACGCCGAGCGCGTACGATCCCCGGACCTCTTTCAGCGCAGCCTTCACGGCCCGGTCGAGGCGCCCGACGGTCTTCAGGTGATGCTCGATCAGATGGGCGAGGACTTCGGTGTCGGTTTCCGACTTGAAGCGGTGGCCCGCCGCCAGGAGGTGGTCCTTGATCTCGAGGTAGTTCTCGATGATCCCGTTGTGGACGACGACCAGCGCGCCGTCGCAGTCGGTGTGCGGATGGGCGTTCTCCTCGGACGGCCGGCCGTGCGTCGCCCAGCGCGTGTGGCCGATGCCGAGCGAGCCGGTCAGCGGCCGCTCACCGAGGACGCCTTCGAGCATCTTGAGCCGGCCGGCGGCGCGCCGCACGTGGAGCGTGCCGTCGCTGAAGACCGCGATGCCGGCGGAGTCGTAGCCGCGGTACTCGAGCCGCTTC
>Ga0134083_10000460_pt1 | contig 10412 bp, 10 predicted proteins | sample 15_taG_21_FD_128870 | JGI IMG/M metagenome (GOLD analysis project Ga0134083, IMG submission 128870) | Grasslands soil microbial communities from the Angelo Coastal Reserve, California, USA - 15_D_Met_40cm_5_24_1 metaG | ecosystem: Environmental > Terrestrial > Soil > Grasslands ... | reverse complement strand
CGAGGGCGAAGCGCTCGTTCCGCAGATGATCGCGGTCGACCAGATCAGGCCGTCACGCCAGCAGGTCAGGTCACGTTTTGAGGCCGAGCCGCTGGGCGAGCTCGCCGAATCGATCCGGCTGCACGGCGTGCTGCAACCCATCCTGGTGCGCAAGCTCACCGACGGATTCGAGCTCATCGCCGGCGAGCGGCGTTGGCGTGCCGCGCGCCTTGCGGGTTTGAGCCAGGTGCCCGCGGTCGTGCGCGGCGAGGCGGGCAACGACGAGCAGTTGGTCCTCGGCCTCATCGAAAATCTCCAGCGGACGGACCTCGATCCCATCGAGGAGGCACGGGGCCTGCGTCGCTTGATCGAGGAGTTCGGCCTCACGCACGAGGAGGTCGCGCAAAGACTTGGTAAGCATCGGGTCTCGGTGACACAGACGCTGCGCCTCCTCACCGCATGCGCCGCGGTCCAATCGGCGGTCGCGTCCGGCGTGATCACCGCGGGTCACGCGCGCGCGTTGGTCGCGCTCGAGACTCAGGCGGCGCAGGAGCACGGACTCAAGGTCGTCGTCGCGAAGCATCTCTCAGTGCGCCAGACCGAGAACTGGGTGAGGACGTACCGGCCGCGGCGGCGCAGCCACGCGGCTACCTCGGCCGAGCTTCGGGCCATCGCCGCGGACGTGGAATCGACCCTGGGCTTGCCCGTGAGTTTGACGGGCAGCCTCAATCGCGGAAAGATCGAGCTTCGCTACTCAACCCGCGAAGAGCTGGAACGAGTCTGCGCTAAGCTCGTTTCCTAGACGCAATGGCGGCCCAACAAGAACACGCGGCTGGCGCCGCCCCAAATGAACGCTCCGCGGCCTCGTCCCTCTTGCGTGAGGTCGCTGAGGTCGTCGTTCTCGCCGTCATCCTCTACTTCGGAATCAGCTTTGCGGTTCAGGCGGTCCATGTCGAAGGCCTCTCCATGTTCGCGACCCTGGACGACAACGACTACCTGATCGCGAACAAGATCGACTATCGGCTGCACGCCCCGCAGCGCGGCGACATCGTCATCCTCCGGCCGCCGACGAACAACACCACCGACTTCATCAAGCGGGTCATCGCCTTGCCTGGCGAACGGCTGCTGATTCGCGACGGTGTCGTGTACATCAACGGCCGTAGGCTCGACGAGCCCTACCTGCCTGAGGCCTGGACTCTGCAGACCAATCCTCAGCCGTGGAGCCTCGGCGATGGTGCCCTCATCCCGGCCAACCAATACTTCGTGATGGGCGACAACCGAAACAAATCGCAAGACTCGCGCTTTTTCGGTCCCATCACCCGCGACCGGATCGACGGCAAAGCTTGGTTTCGCATCTGGCCGCTCGATCACTTCGGCAACATCTACACACAGGTGCCGGTGCTCGAAACCGGTTCGGTCGTCGTCGGGTCGGTTCCCCTGAAGGCTGCCGCCTAGGCGCTAAGCGCCGATCGCGAGCCGGAACGCGCTGTCGCGCGTGAACGGGCCGATCACGGCCATCTGCATCGGACCGCCAAGCACCTCTTGAGCGACCCGCCTCACATCCGCTGCCGTCACACCATCGACCAGGGCGACCTCCTCGTCGATGCTCTTGATCTCGCCGAGCAGCAGCTCCTGGTAGGTGAGCCAGAACGCGACACCGTTGGTCGTCTCGAGCTCCAACCGCAGACGGCCCTTCGTGAACTCTTTGGCGCGCGTCAGCTCTTCGGGGGAAACCTCGCTCTCACCGAGCGCTCGCAGCTCCGCCATGGCCGCGTTGACCGCATCGGCCGCCTTGCTCGGATCGACTCCGATGTAAACGCCGAGGTAACCCGTGTCACGGTGCTTCTGCGTAAAGCTGTGCACGTCGTAGGCGAGACCGAGACGCTCGCGGATGTTCAAGAAGAGACGAGAGCTCATGCCCTCGCCGAGCACTGTGTTCAAGAGGTCGAGGGCGTAACGATCGGGATGCAGGTAGCTGAGCGCACGAGTACCCAGACAGATGTGCGCTTGCTCGGTGTCGCGTCGACGGACCAGGACGCGCGGGCCATCCAGCGCCGGCGGGGGTGAGGCGGTGAGAGCGCCATCGAGGTCATCAGGAAGAGAAAGCGCCGTCGCGACCATGCCCAGGGTCTCCGTCTCCTCGAGCGACCCCGCAGCCCCGACGACGAGGTTAGGCAACCGGTAGCGCGCGTCCGCGTACTCGAGGATGTCGTAGCGGGTGAGACGAGACACCGATTCTTCGGTGCCCGCGATGTCCCGGCCCAATGCATGGCCGGGCCAGATCAACTCCTCGAACAGGTTCTGCACGTAATCCTGCGGCTGGTCCTGGTACATGCGGAGCTCCTCGAGGATGACCATCCGCTCGCGCTCCACGTCCGCCGGATCCAGCTTGGAGTTGGTCACGACGTCAAACAGGACGTCGAGCCCGAGCGCCATGTGCTCCGATGGCACCCTCGCCCAGTAAGCGGTCAGCTCCTTGTCGGTCGACGCGTTGATAAAGCCCCCGACGCCTTCGATCGCGTCGGCAATCTCTTTAGACGACGGCCGTCGTTGGGTGCCCTTGAAGTAGAGGTGCTCGATGAAATGTGAGACCCCGGCGAGGCGCTCGTCCTCCAGACGGGATCCGCCCGCAAACATCAGGACAACGCTCGTCGAATGCCGCTCGGGCATCGACTCGACGACCAGACGGGCGCCCCCAGGCAGCGCGTGTACGCGATGCGGGGAGACCATGGGATCGCAAAGTATAAGAGGCCTAGTTGATGCCGCCCTCGCGTAAGGCGCCGAGCGCCGCGTAAAGCGTCATCGCGACGAAATCCGCCGGCATGCCATCGGAAACGGCGTCGAGTGCTTCGCCGAGGTAGCGCCGGACGTTGGGCACCTCGTCCACCTCAGGCAGCTCGAGGCAGTCGCGAATCGCCTCGGCGATCTCGGTCGGCGTGATCTCCTCGTCGCCGGCCTCGTCCGCGACCGCGTTGATAAGCGCGATCGCCCTGCGGATCCGGACCGCGGCGCTGCCGCCGGCTCCGTTACTCGTCAGCTGGCTTGCGCGGTCCCACGACGACCCGCCGCTCGGGTTCTTCGCCGATGCTCGAGCTGGTCACGTCGGGATCGCCCTCGAGCGCGAGGTGGATCGCTCGGCGCTCGAACGGCTGCATCGCATCGAGCGTGATCGCGTCGCCTGTCATCTTCACCTGGCGCGCGGCGCGCATCGCGATCTCGCGCACAGTGTGCTCCCGCCGCTGCCGGTATCGCTCGACGTCGACGATGATGCGCTCGCCCTCGGCGAGATGCTTGCCGACCATCACGTTGGTGACGGCCTGCAGCGCGCGAAGGGTTTCGCCCCGCCATCCGATCAGCGCACCGAGGTCGCGCCCGCTGATATCGAGAGTGATCGGGTCGGAGCCGGTCCGGACGCTCACCTGGGCGCGGACGCCCATGTGTTTCAGCAGACCTTCGACCAGACCACGCGCCGTTTCGGCCTTGCCGTTGGCGGCGGCCGGCGCCGCCGCGGGTGCGCCGGCGCTCTCCTCCAGGACGGTGACCTCGACGATCGTCTCCTCCGCCGTCTCGCTAAGGATCTTGACGTCGACGTGGCGGCGGCTCTCCTGGAGCTCGATCAGCGCCGCGTCGACCGCCTCGTCGAGGGTGCGGCCCCGCCCTTCTGCAGATTTCACTTGCGATCACTCCTCGGTTTGTGGTTGGGCTTCTTGGTTTTGCTGGAGGTCGCGGGTGGGGGAGCTTTCTGCACCGTGGGCGGCAGAGCCTTGCGACTCCCCGGCGGGCCTTTCTGACCGTTCTGCATTCCCTTGGCCGGCGCCGACGGCGCTCCTCCAGTGCCTCTCCTGAAACGGGCAGGAAGGACGTTGTCCCACCCCACGACGAAACTCTGCTGAATGATACTGACCAGGTTCCCGACGAACCAGTACAGCCCGAGGCCGGCGGGAACGTTCAGCGCGAAGTAGCCGATCATCAACGGCGAGATCCACAACATCGTCCGCTGCATCTGCTGCGTCTGCTGCTCCTGATCGGTTGGGTTCGGCGAGGGCGGCATCTGCAGCATCCGCGACTGGACCAGCGTCGTGATCGCCGCCAGCAGCGGGAAGATCAGGTACGCGATGGTCGGGATGGGGAGACCGCTGAACAGCAGGTGGTGGTTGGGATTCTCGTTCAGGTTCGGGATGAACAGAAAGTGCGCGATCACATTGTTGCTGCGCGCAAAACCAGTGAACACGTAGTAGAGCGCGGTCAGGATCGGCAGCTGGACGATCAGCGGTAGACAGCCCAGGAGCATGCCGTACGGGTTGACGCCGTGCTCCTGCATCAGCTTCATGCGCTCCGCGTTCAGGCGCTGCGGGTCCTTCTTGTATTTCTTGGAGAGCTCGGCCATCTCCGGCGCCAGCTTTCGCTGCTCGACCATCGTCTTTCTCTGGTTGACCAGCTGGAACTGCTGCAGCGGCGCAAGGATCAGGCGGATGACGATTGTCAGGAGGATGATCGCGACCCCATACGGTCCGATCACGTCGAGGACCGGAATGCCCACGACGTGCGAGTAGATGAACGACAGGGCGGACTGCAGGGTGACTCCAAACACGTTCCACCACAGCGAGTGGATGGGGTAGAAGATGTCGAAAGGCGAGCTGGCTAAAAAGATGTGCTGATCTCCTTAAGGGACCGGATCGTATCCGCCGGCAGCGAACGGATGGCAGCGGGCGATCCGCGCGGCGCCCATCCATCCGCCCTTGGCCCATCCGTACCGCTCGATCGCCTCATAGGTGTAGTGCGAGCAGGACGGGTAGTAGCGGCAGGCGGGCGGCAGGATCCGGGCGATGGTGAGCTGATAACCGCGAATCAACAGCAGGAAAAGCTTCGTCATGGCTTGAACTTGGCGAGCCTGAGCGCTGCCAGCGAAGCCTCCGCCTTCAGGTCGGCGAACGAAACCTCGAGCGCCGCCGGGCGGGCGATCAGGACCACGTCATATCGTATTCCCACCTGGCGGAGCGGCGAACCCATACCGAGCAGTGTCCCCCTTGCCACCTCGCGCAGGCGCCGGCGGGCCCGGTTGCGCTCGACCGAAGTCTTGATCGCGCGGCTGACGGTGACCCCGACCCGGCACTGGCTTTCCGCGTTGGGAACAGCGAACCCAACCAGGGCGCGGCCGGAATGAAATCGATGGCCTTTGACCGCTGCCTGGAAGTCCGAGCGTTGGCGGAGACGCAAACCCTTTTTCACTTTTGGGTGGCGCGCTCTGCTACGAGGCGGCCAGCCTCTGGCGTCCTTTGCGACGCCGGTTCTGCAGCACGCGCGCCCCGCCGCGCGAGCTCATCCGGCGCAGAAATCCATGGACGCGCCGGCGATACCGCTTCTTGGGTTGGTAGGTCCGTTTGATCGCGCCAGTGTACCGGAGCCGATTCCGGGGGTTCGTGATACCGCTTGTATCACTTCATCACGCGCGCAAAGTGCCTTGCGGTATCCACAGGCCGGTGTTATATTCCCCGGCCGGAAGCAGGCAGGCAAACTCACAAAACTTCGTCACAGTACGAATCTCGGCACCTGATCTAACCAATACTTACAAGTAAGCAACACTTAGTCATACAGCACCGCTTCCATATTTCGGGAATGGCCGGATAGGGGATTTCGGACAGGTCGGCGCCGCCAGCCTGTGGAAATCCGGTCCGCTCTTTTCCACAGGCACCAAGGAGGCGGAGCTCATGCTCGAAGAGCTTCGGTTGAATCCGTGGTCGCCAGCGGCGCGATCTCGTGGTCGCAGGCCGGGTGGCTGCGTGCTCACCGATGTCGGAGCGGTCGACCCCAGTTTGTCCACAGGTTTTGCCAGGCGAGCGCGGCGGCGCTCCACAGGTGAGGGGAGCCCAATCCACAGGCTGTGGCGCGGGTTGGAAGAGGAGGAGGTGGGGTGAACCAGGACCAGATCTGGTCACAGGTCCAGGAGGAGCTGCGCTTTCAGCTCGCCAAGCGGACCTACGACATGTGGCTGAAGAACACATCGGTGGTTTCGGCGGATGGCGGCACGTTTCGCATCGGTGTGCCGAGCAAGCTCGCGAAGGACTGGCTTGAGGATCGCTTCTCAGGGCTCATTCAGGAGACGCTGCAAGCGGTGACGGGTTCCGAGGTCGACATCGATTTTGTGATCGCTCCCTCCGGCCATCGGCCCGCGCACACGTTGTTCGATGAAGACGACGACCATATCGCGGAGAACGGTCACGAGAACGCGGGCGATGGCGCACCTGGCGTCAACGTGATCACGCCGTCAGAGCTGCAAGCCCGCTTTCGGTTCTCCTCATTCGTTGTTGGTCATAACTCTCAGTTCGCTCACGCCGCGGCGAAAGCCGTGGCTGAGGCGCCCGGCGACAGCTACAACCCGCTGTTCCTCTATGGAGGCGTGGGCCTCGGCAAGACCCATCTCATGCATGCGATCGGTCACGAGGTGCACGATCGCTTCCCTCGCAAGCGCGTCGTCTACCTCACTTCCGAGCAGTTCACCAACGAGGTGATCACCTCCATCGCCACTGCTCGGATGGGCGAGTTCCGTCACAAGTACCGCACCGTCGACGTGCTGCTCATCGACGACGTCCAGTTCCTGGCCGGCAAGGATCGAACGAAAGAAGAGTTCTTCCACACGTTCAACGCACTGCACGAGATCAACAAGCAGATCGTCATCTCGTCGGACCGCCCGCCGAAGGAGATCCCCACCCTCGAGGACAGGCTCCGGTCGAGGTTCGAATGGGGGCTCATCGCAGACATCCAACCTCCGGACTTCGAGACGCGGCTCGCCATCCTTCATTCCAAGCTCGGCGATAAAGGGAGCCTCATCCCGGAGGAAGTGTTGAGCTTCATCGCGCACAAAGTGCAGCGCAACATCCGGGAGCTGGAAGGTGCATTGACGAGGATCCAGGCTTTCGCCGCCGTGCACCAAAGGCAGATCGACGAAGAAGAAGCCGCGCGGCTCCTGTCCGACATCATCCCGGCCGGCACGAGAAAACCGATCAACGTCGACCGGATACAGGCCCTCGTCGCCGATTACTACAACGTCACTCTCGATGACATGAAGGGAAAGCGACGTGACAAGCACATCGTGTTCCCCCGCCAGGTGGCGATGTACCTGGTGCGCGAAGAGACGCCATCCTCCCTTCCGGCGATCGGTAAGGCTTTCGGCGGACGCGACCACACGACGGCCCTGCACTCCATAGAGAAGATCGCCAACGAGCTCAAGGAAGACGAGCGGCTGCGCTACGAGGTGCAGTCGATCCGCGAGAAGCTTTACGTGCAGTGACTGTTTCCACAAGTTATGAGATCCAGGTCGGGACACGCGTGGGACGGATGCACGGGCGCTGTTTCCTCCCCACCTCATCAACAGCGATAGGCCGGTCCGGGCAAGATTTCGCAGACGTTATCCACGGACCGTTCCGATCTGTAAACGATCTCGACATCCACAGTTCGCACAGCGCTTACTGTTATCGGTTACGGATGACTTCTATAAAGAGAATCTCTTTTAACGGGGGACAACTGTCGTGAATGCCAAAGTTCTTGCAACTCAAATGAAGGTGACGTGCAGACCCGCAGTGCTCGGCCAAGCGCTCCAGGTGGTGTCGCGGGCCATCTCCAGCCGGACGACGCTGCCGATCTTGAACAACATCCTGATCGAAACGACATCCGACGGACTTGCCCTCACCGCGACCAACCTCGAGATCGGCATTCGCAAGCTGGTTCCCGCCGAGGTCGCATCTGAAGGATCGACCACCGCCCCGGCCCGGTTGTTGACCGATTTCGTAAGTACCCTGCCGGATGACGACCTGGAGATGACGCTCGACAGTGCGAGCCAGTCGCTCAACCTGCGCTGCGCGCGTTTCGACACGCACATCAAATGCATCGAAGCGGAGGAATTTCCTCCCGGACCTCGCCCGGATGAGGGTGACCGTCTCGAGGTTGCGCTGGACGACCTGGTGAGCGCTGTCGAGCAGACCCAGATGGCGGCGTCCACCGACGAGGCACGTCCGGTGCTCACCGGGGTGCTGGTCCAGGTGCAGGGCGGCAGCCTGACCCTGGCGGCGACGGATGGCCACCGCCTTGCGGTGCGTAAGCTGGCGGCCGCCGGGCCCACGGACCTCGAGGCGAGCCTGATCGTTCCGGCTCGCGCGCTGGCCGAGCTCTCGCGCGTCCTCAAGGGCGAGCCTGGCAAGGTCGAGGTGATCATCTCCAAGGCCCGCAACCAGGTTTTCTTCCGCGCCGGCAGCTCCGAGCTGACCTCGAGGCTTATCGACGGAAAGTATCCAAACTACGCACAGGTTATCCCCAGCAAGAGCTCAACCACGGTTCGCGTTGCCACGAGTGAGCTCACGCAGACCGTGCGTGCCGTTTCGCTCTTCGCCCGGGACAGCGCCAACGTGATCCGCGTCAAAGCGCAGGCGGGAGCGTTGACACTTTCCGCAACCACAAATGAGGTGGGGGACAGCAAGGCCGAGATGGCGGCCAACGTGGACGGTTCGGACATCCAGATCGCGTTCAATGCCCGCTATGTCCTGGACGCCCTGGGGGTGATCGGAGAGGATGAGGTCGAGCTGCTGTTCGACGGTCCACTCAGCCCGGGGCTCATGCGACCGCCGGGCAAGGAGCACTACCTCTACGTGATCATGCCCGTGCGGGTCGCGATGTCTTAAGCGCACCAGACAGGTGCGCCTTCGTCGCCTGCGCCTTCGCAACCATCGCAACTACGCGCAGCTGGAGCTGTCGCCGGGCCCTGGCATCAACGTCTTCATCGGCCCCAACGGCCAGGGCAAGACGAACCTCCTGGAGGCGGTCGCGATGCTCGCCCTGTCCTCATCGCCGCGGGCGCGCCGCGAGGTGGAGCTCGTCGGTCCGGTCGGACCCGCCTCTCGGATCGAGGCCGAGGTGGAGACCGGTGGCTCCAGGCGGGAGCTGGCGATCACGCTCGATGTCGAGGGCGGGCGCGCGCGTCGGACGATCGAGGTCGACGGGGCACGCCGGCGGGCGGTCGACCTGCCCGGCAACTTCCGGGTGACGCTGTTCTGGCCCGACGACCTGGGCCTGGTCAAGGGCGGCCCCGAGCTGCGGCGCCGGTTCCTCAACCAGATGCTGGTCCAGGTCGAGCCGGGCTATGCGCGAGCCATCGCGGGCCTCCGGCGCGTGCTCGAGCAGCGCAACAACCTCTTGAAGCGCATAGCGTCGGGCGAGAGTGGTGAGGACATGCTCGACCCTTGGAACCACGAGCTGGTCAAGGTCGGGAGCGAGATCGTCGAGGCGCGCGCCAAAGCCGTCCGCGAGCTCGAACCTGAAGCCGCACGATGTCATGCTCGGATCGCCTCCGGCGAGAGCCTTGAAATCAGCTACGAGGGGCCTCCGGAAAACCTGGCCGAGGCTGTGAATAACTCACTTGCCGAAGACCTTCGCCGAGGCACGACCAGCGTGGGTCCCCATCGCGACGATCTGAAGGTCATGCTCGACGGCCACGAGGCTCGCTCGTACGCGTCCCAGGGTCAGCAGCGGACGGCGGTCGTGAGCCTGAAGCTGGCCGAAGCGGCCCTGATCGGTCAGCGCGCAGGTGAACGGCCGGTGCTCTTGCTGGACGACGTCCTGTCGGAGCTCGACGGCGAGCGTCGGGCTGCCTTGCTGGAAGAAGTCGGTTCAGGTGGCCAGGTGATCGTGACCTCCGTCGAGGCCGGCCCGTTTCCGCCAGCTTTGATCGCCCAAGCCATGGTCTGGACCGTCAACAGCGGAAGGATTGAGCCCTGTGGATAAATTGGGCAATATCCTGCCGAGAATCCTCCGCCGGCAACCCGGCGGAGCCCGCCTGATGGGCATGCAGGTGGCGACTGCTTTTCGGGTTCTCATCGGTCCCGAAGTGGCCCGGCTGTGCGATGAGGTCGAGCTGCGCGCGGGGACCCTGCTGGTCACGACCTCGAGCCCGGCCCTGGCTCACCAGCTGCGGCTGGACTCCGAGACGATCGTCGCCAGGCTCAACCAGTCAGACCTGGGACGCAAGGTGCGCGCCCTGCGGGTGCGGATCGGCCGGGCGACGCCGATATGAGCTCTCGCGCGGGACTCAGGCTCGGTCGCCAGCAGCAGCTCGCCGCGGCCGTCACGGGCGGACCGGTACGGGTGGTAGCAGGCGCGGGCACCGGCAAGACGGCCGTGATTGCGGAGCGATACCGGCGACTCGTCGCGGGCGGCATCTCGCCTGACCAGGTGCTCGTGATGACCTTCACCGAGCGGGCCGCACGCGAGATGCGGCAGCGAATCGAGGAGCTGATCGACGCTCCGGCCCCCGGGGTCGGCACATTTCACTCGATCGCTCTCGGCTGGCTGCGTGAGGACGGCCGGACGATCGGGGTGCAGCCTGGTTTTCGGATCCTGACCGGCGCTGAGCGATGGATCTTCGCTCGCGAGCTGATGTGGAAGAT
>Ga0134083_10000459_pt1 | contig 10424 bp, 10 predicted proteins | sample 15_taG_21_FD_128870 | JGI IMG/M metagenome (GOLD analysis project Ga0134083, IMG submission 128870) | Grasslands soil microbial communities from the Angelo Coastal Reserve, California, USA - 15_D_Met_40cm_5_24_1 metaG | ecosystem: Environmental > Terrestrial > Soil > Grasslands ... | reverse complement strand
TGGTGCGCCGCCGGGTTGGTGAAGACCGCGAGGGCGCCTTCTATTACACTCGCGAATACGCGCTGACCTGGTCGGCGGCGCCGCCGCCGGGCAACGTGCTGACGCGCGGCCGGTGGTGGGGCCCGGAGCCCGGGCCGGCGCGTATCTCCGTGGAGGAGGCCATGGCCAAGCAGCTCGGCGTGGACGTCGGCGGGCGGCTGACGTTCGACGTACAGGGCGTACCCGTCGAGGCCGAGGTGGCGAGCCTGCGCAAGGTGGACTGGCAGAGCCTCGGCACGAACTTCTTCGTCGTGTTCTCGCCGGGCGCGCTGGACGGCGCGCCCGTGACGTTCGTGGCCACCGCGCGCACAGCGGCCGCCGCCGAGGGCGCCGTCACCGCCGCGGTGGCCGCCGCGTTTCCCAACGTGACGGCCATCCCCGTGCGCGACGTGCTCGAGCGCGTCGGCGCCGTCCTCGGTGACATCGCGGTCGCCATCCGTGTGATGGCGCTCTTCACGGTGGCCACCGGCGTCGTCGTGATGGCCGGCGCGCTGACGGCGACGCGCTACCAGCGGCTCTACGAGTCGGTCGTGCTGCGTACGCTCGGGGCCACGCGCGGCGTCGTCGCGCGCGCGTTCGCCGTCGAATACGGCTGCCTCGGCGCCGCCGCCGGTCTCGGCGGCACCGCGCTCGCGTCCATCCTCGCGTGGATCGTGCTGCGCTTCGTGCTGGACACGCCGTGGCGTTTCGAGCCGTGGGCCCTGCTGGCCGGCGTCGGCGCCAGCGTGGTCCTCGCCATCGCCGTGGGCCTCCTGGCCACGTGGCGGCTGCTGGGCGAAAAGCCGCTGCCGGTGTTGCGCCGTAAGTGAGCGGCCCGCCTTCCAGCCGCTCGGCCTCGATCACGTCGTCCTGCGCGTGGCCGACCAGGCCGCGTCGCGCAAGTTCTACGAAGACGTGCTCGGCTGCACGCTGGAGTTCGTCAACGAGCCGATCCGGCTCGTCCAGCTCCGGTTCGGCGACGCGCTCATCGACCTGCTGCCGGCCGACGGGCCACCGCCGCCGCACGGTCGCGGCGTGGATCACATCTGCCTGTCGATCCGCGCCGTGGATCTCGCCGCGGTCGCGGCCGCGCTGCGCGCGCGTGGGGTCGACACGGACGGCGAGGTCAAGCAGCGCCGCGGCGCGTGGGGCGTGGGGCCCTCGCTCTACATCCGCGACCTCGACGGCTACCAGATCGAGCTGAAGCCGCGAGTCTGAGCACGCAGGCCTCGGGAACGGCCGTCGCCGGGGCGGGCCTGGCGGCGCTGGCCGTCGCGATGGGAATCGGACGCTTCGCGTTCACGCCCATCCTGCCGATGATGCAGCAGGACGCCGGAGTCTCGATCGCGGCCGGCGCGTGGCTGGCCTCGGCGAACTATCTCGGGTATCTGCTCGGCGCGCTGTCCGTCATGGCCGTGCCGATCGGGGCGGAGCGCGCGATCCGCGGCGGGCTCGTCACGATCGGCCTCGCCACGCTCGGAATGGGTGTGCACGATCACTTCGCGATCTGGATCGCCCTGCGTGCGCTCGCCGGGATCGCGAGCGCCTGGGTGCTCATCTGCACCTCGGCGTGGTGTCTGCAGCGCCTCGAGCCTCTGCGCCGGCCCCTGCTCGAAAGCACCGTGTTCGCGGGCGTGGGGGCTGGCATCGCGGTGGCGGGCGCGGCGTGCCTGGCGTTCATGCGCCTGCATGTGACGTCCGCGCGCGCGTGGATCGTGTTCGGGATCGCCTCGCTGGCCGTGGCGGTCAGCATCTGGCCGATCTTCGACACCACAACGACGGTCTCGGCGCGACCGCGGCCGCGCCCCGAGCTCGCGTGGGACGGCGAATGGCTGCGCCTCACGCTCTGTTACGGCGCGTTCGGCTTCGGGTACATCATTCCCGCGACGTTCCTTCCGGTGATGGCGCGGCAGGCGATCGCCGATCCCGCCGTCTTCGGCCTGTCGTGGCCGATGTTCGGCGCGGCGGCGGTGGCGTCGACCCTGCTGGTCGGCCGCGTTCGCCGCCTCGTCACGAACCGCCGCCTGTGGATCGTGAGCCACCTCGTGATGGCCCTGGGCGTCGCGTTGCCCGTGATCCGGCCCGGCATCGCGGCGACGATGCTCGCCGCGCTCGGCGTGGGCGGCACCTTCATGGTCACCACGATGGTCGGCATGCAGGAGGCGCGCGAGGTGGGGGGCGCCCGCGCAACGGCGCTCATGGCGGCGATGACGTCGGCCTTCGCGCTGGGCCAGATCGCCGGCCCGATCGGCGCGAGCTATCTCCACGGTGGGGACGGGACTTTCTCCGCGGCGCTGCTGGTCGCGTGCGCCGCCCTCCTGGCCAGCGCCTGGGCGCTGAGGCCATTCAGCCCCTGCGTTTCACGCGGAGGGTGACACCGGTGTCTAAATAGGCGTATGGGCCTGCAACCATTCGAGACGGTGGTGACGGCGCATCACGCCGAGATCTATCGCTACCTGCTGCGCGTCACCTCCCGGTCGGGTGACGCGGACGACCTGAGCCAGGAAACCTTCCTGCGCGCCTACCGCGCCTGGGGCGGCCTCGACGACGGCGCCAACGTGCGCGCGTGGCTATTTACGATCGCCACCAACCTCGCGCGCAACTACTTCCGGTCGGAGAGCCGGCGGCGTCGCGCGTACGCCGGCGTCGGCGAGATCCGGACCGACGTCGATCCCGCCAGCCCCGAGGAGGCGCGGCGCTTCCGCGAGACGCGCGCGCTCGTCGAGCGCGTCGTGGACGGCCTGCCGCTCAAGCAGCGGCTGGCCTTCGTGCTCCGCAAGCTGCACGACCTCGAATACGACGCGATCGGCAAGAGCCTGGAGTGCTCGCCGGAAAGCGCACGCGCTCACGTGTTCCAGGCGCTCAAGAAGATCCGCCTCGGCCTCAACGGCCACGAACTTCCGATGATGGAGAGCGTGCGATGAGTACCAAGCACCCGTCCTGCCGCGCGATCGAACTCGATCTGGTCGCCACGGCGACGGGGGACGCGGAGCCCCGCGCTGCCGAGCGCGTTCACCGGCATCTCGACACCTGTGCGGAGTGCCGCGACGAGTTCGGCCGCTACCGCGCGGTCGACTCGGTGGCGCGCGGGCTGCGCTCGACACCGCCGGCCGACGCGCTGGCGAAGTCGCGCGCGGGGCTGGAGTCGCGGCTGGCGGACCTCAAGCAGCGCCGCGTGGCGTATCGCATCTTCCCGTCGCCGCTCGGCCACATCCTGGTCGGCCGCTCCGAGCACGGCATCGCGGTCGTCGAGTACCTGCACGGCGGCAGCTCGCTGCGCGCCTCGCGGCTCGCGCGCGTGGAGGGCATCGAGCCCGTCCCGGGCGGACCGGAGCTCGAGCGCCTGCAGCGGGACCTGCTCGAGTTCATCGGTGGCCGCCGGCGCGACCTCGACTGGACGCTCGACTGGCGGCTGGCGCGGAGCGACTTCGAGCGCGCCGTGCTCGAGGCCACCGCCGCCATCCCGTACGGCGCCGTCGCGTCCTACGCGGGCGTCGCGCGGCGCATCGGCAAGCCGAGCGCGGTGCGCGCCGTGGCCCAGGCGCTGCGCTGGAATCCGCTGCCGATCGTCGTGCCCTGCCATCGCGTGATCGGCACCTCGGGACGGCTCACCGGCTACGCGGGCGACAAGCTCGGTCTCAAGCAGCAGCTCCTCAGCGTCGAGGGCGTGAAGCTGCACACCGCCCGTCGCGACGCGAGCGTCGCGCGCGAGGCGATGTACGCGCTCGGCGAGGGGGAGACGGAATACTGCCTGCCGACGTGCGGCTCGATCGGCACGCGCAGCCTGGCGCTGCTGACGCTGTTCGCCTCGCGCGCGGACGCCGAGGCCCGTGGCTACGCGCCCTGCACCAACTGCCGGCCGGACCTCCACCCACTGTAGACATGGGGGGCCTCGAAGGGCCCCCAAACCCCCCAGGGCGGCTCGGGGCGCCCCGGCGGAGCCGTGGCGCCCCTCGATGATCGATGTTTCACACGCGCCGCCGTGCGGTGTCATACCGGGCGGAGGTGGATAATGGCCAAGCGAATCCTCGTTCCCGTCGGAGACCACACGCGCGCCGAGGCCATCGTGCCGGTGGTGGCGGCGCTGGCCCGCGACAGCGGCGGCACCGTGCGGCTGCTCAGCGTGCAGCCGCTGCAGCGCACCCGCTTCGACGATTACGCGCGGAGCTACGGTTACGACGTCGGCCTCACGCTCGACGTGCACCAGCGCGTGCTCATGTACGGCCACGCCCAGGAGGAGCGCCTCGAGTCCGAGACGCTGGAGCGCCTGCGGCGGCTCGAGCTGTTGCTGGACGGCGTGCCGGTGGAGCGCGCCGTGCGCTTCGGCGACGTCGTCGAGGAGATCGCGTGCGAGACCGACGCGTTCGACGCCGATCTGGTCGCCGTCACCGAGCGGCGGCGGCCGTGGTGGCGCCCCGCGCTCGCCCGGATCGTCGATCGCGTGCGGGCCCGCGTGCGGGTCCCGGTGCTCGCGCTCTCGGGAGGTGCGCGATGACCGCGCTGGCGGGCGTGCTCGCGGTGGTCGGTCTGCCGGTGGCGGCGATGGTGGGATTGTTGAAGCTCGTCGACGCGCTGGAGCGCCGGCGCGCCGCCGTGATCACGCGGCAGATCGAGGTGACCGACGCCATCCATCGCGAGTTCGGCGCCATCGTGGCGCCGACCGTGCACCGCGCGCGCGGCGGGTGGCGCGTGAGACTGCCGATGGACCCACGGGACCCGGACACCGCCGGCGTCGTCGAGCTGGCCGCGCGCACGCTGGGGCCGACCGCCGCCGTCGAGGTGGCGGTCGTCGCCCCGCCGGCCCCCGCGCGGCGCCGGCCCGCCGCTCAGAGCAGGGACCGGATCGCCTCCGCGATGTCGGCCTGAGTCGGGATCGTCGCGCGCTCGAGGGCGTCGTTGTAGGGCATCGGCACCGCGCGCGCGCCGACCCGCACCACCGGCGCGTCGAGATCGTCGAGCGCCTTCTCCGCCACGATGGCCGCCAGCTCGGCGCCGAAGCCGCTGCGCTTGACCGCCTCGTGCGCCACCACCAGACGGTGCGTCTTGCGCACCGAGGCGAGGATCGTCGCCTCGTCGAGGGGCACCAGCGTCCGCGGGTCGACGACCTCGACGCTGATGCCCTCCTTCTCGAGGTCGGCGGCGGCCGCCAGCGCGCGCGCGACCATCGCCTGCGTCGCGACGACGGTGACGTCGGTCCCCTCGCGCTTGACGTCCGCGCGGCCGAGCGGGATCGCGTAGGCCGCCGCAGGCACCGGGCCCTTCGCGGCGTAGAGCGCCTTGTGCTCGAGGAAGATGACGGGATTGTCGTCCCGGATCGCCGAGGTCAGGAGCCCCTTCGCGTCGTACGGCGTGGAGGGGGCGACCACGACCAGCCCCGGGACGTGGGCGAACCACGCCTCGAGGCACTGCGAGTGCTGGGCGGCCAGACGGATGCCGCCGCCCTGCGGTCCGCGGATCACCAGCGGCACGGTCGGTCCGCCGCCGAGCATGTAGCGGAACTTCGCCGCCTGGTTCACGACCTGGTCCATGGCCACCGCGATGAAATCCCAGATCTGGATCTCGACGACCGGACGCAGGCCCGCGATGGCGGCGCCCACGCCGGCGCCGAGAAAGCCGGCTTCGGAGATCGGCGTGTCGCGCACGCGGTCCTCGCCGAACTTCTCGCGCAGGCCGCGCGTGACGCCGAAGATGCCGCCGATGAGCGAGACGTCCTCGCCCATCACGAACACGCGCTCGTCGCGCGCCATCTCGGCGTGCAGCGCCTCGTTGATCGCCTCCGCCATCGTGCGCTCGGGCCCGGTGCGGTCGGCCGGCTCCGCCGCCGACGCGTGCGGCGCGTAGACCGACGACTCCATCACGTCCACGCTCGGCTCCGCGCTCGCGGTGGCGAAGGCAACGGCGCGGTCCATCTCCACCTCGATGGACTCCTCCAGCTCCTTGAGCCGCATGACGGACGCGCCGCGGCGCTCGAGCTCGCCGCGCAGCCGCGCGATGGGATCGCGCTCCATCCACCGGCGCTCCTCCTCCTTCGTGCGGTAGTCGGGGAGGTTCGCGCGCATGCTGTGGCCGCCCCACCGATAGGTCAGCGCCTCCACCAGCGTCGGGCCGTCGCCGGCGCGCGCCCGCGCCACCGCCGCCTGGACGGCCTCGTAGACGGCCAGCACGTCGTTGCCGTCCACGCTCACGCCGGGGATCGCGTACCCGCGCGCCCGCCCGGCGATGGACTCGCCGGCGATCGTGCGCTTGGACGAGGTCGAGAGCGCGTACTGGTTGTTCTCGCACATGAACACGATCGGCAGCCGCCACACGGCGGCCAGGTTGAGCGACTCGTGGACGACGCCCTGGCTGGAGGCGCCGTCGCCGAAGAACGCGATGACGACGCGGTCGGTCTTCCGCAGGCGCGCGGCCAGCGCCGCGCCGTTGCCGATGGGCAGCCCCGCGGCCACGATGCCGTTGCAGCCGAGGATGTTCAGGTCGAGCGCGGCGATGTGCATCGAGCCGCCGAGCCCGCGGCAATAGCCGTCCACCCGGCCGAACAGCTCGGCCATCATGCGGTCCACGCGCGCGCCCTTGGCGATGCAGTGGCCGTGGCCGCGGTGGGTGCCGACGATGTAGTCGTCCTCGCGCAGGTTGGCGCACGCGGCCGCGGCGACGGCTTCCTCGCCGACATAGGAGTGCGCGGTGCCTTTCACGAGGCCTTGCACGAACAGCTCCGCCGTCTTCTCGTCGAAGCGACGGATCTTCACCATCGTCGTGTACAGGCTCTCCAGCCGCTCGACCTCGAGCTTCATGGGTGACCTCCGGGACAGAGTGCGGCGCGGACCACGCCCGCTTAGATCACGATCGAGGCCGGGCCGTCAAGCGCCCTTGACAGGCGCGATGGACTGGGAGCAGGGGGAGGCACGTCCAGAGGAGCCCACCGATGGGTTGGAAGTCGCCTTGCGCGGCGCTGTTCATGGGGCTGACGATCACGCCCGTCGCAACCCCGGGCGACCTCGAGGGTCGGAGCGGGCCGCTCGCGTGGCGGGCGACCGACGTTCAGCAGAACGTTGCGAGCGTGGACGGCAAGCGCCACGCGCGGCACGAGTTCGCGCTGACGGTGAAGAACACCGGCGCGCAGGCTCTGACGCTCGAGAGCTACGGCGCCGCCATCACGTATTTCGGCCTGCCGCTGAGCGAGATGACCGGAACGCTGCAGACGACGGTGCCGCCGGGGAGCGAATCCCGACTGTCGTTCGCGACGCTGCTGGCGTGTCTCGACGACGCAGCCGCCTGCCGCTTTGCAGAGGGCCCGAGCTGGCGCATCGTCGTCGCCGGTCGCGCCGCCGGGGACGCGTTCACGGCGCCCATCGAGGTGACGCTCCCGGTGGACGGCGCCTCGCCCATCGTGCGCCGAGAGAGCGTGCGGGTCACGCGACCGACGTCGAGTCCCGATCCGACCCGCGTCGCGGCCACGTTCAAGGCCAACATCATTCTGGTTCCGGTGTCCATCAATGGCCAGGATCTCACCATGGTCTTCGACACCGGCGCGCAGGCGAGTGTCCTCAGCTCTGACGCGGCCCGACGGCTGGGCATCGCCGTTCCGGCCGACGCCCCCGTCTTGCCCCTCATGGGCGTCGGGCCGGCGGTCCGCGGCCCTCTCGTGCTCCTGCCGCCGCTCCGCGTCGGTGACTACGTCGTCGAGCACCTCACCGGCGTCGTCACGTCCCTGGAATTTCCGTTCGTCGTCGACGGCTTCCTCGGCGCGAACTTCATCGAGGCGTTCCGCGTCAGCATCGATTACCGCGCCAAAGAGCTCCGTCTCGAGGCTCGCTGAGCCCGCTGGCACTTCCCTTGCTCGAAAGAGGCTCAGGAGGGCTCGCTCATGTCGCGCGTTGTCCCGGCCGTGCTCATCGCCATCGCCGTGGCGACTTCGGCCCTCGCCCAGGACCGGCCCGCCGCCGGCATGAACCGGGAGCAGAACGCGCCGGGCGCCGCCGGGCCCAAGGACCGCGGCGTCGTGCAGCGCGGCGAGCAACCCAACCCCGGAGAGGTGCGGCCCGGCAACCGCGATGGCGACGCGCCGTCGGCGGCCGGCGGCGAGCTGGTGACGCGGCCCGGGCGGCGGATCCTCGGGCTGCCCGTCGACGCCGCGCTCCTCATCGCCGGCCTGGTGATCGTCCTGGCGGTGATCGCCGGCGTCGTCATCCCCGGCGCGCGGCGCCGCGACCGCGCCCGCGGCGGCGGAACGTACGGCGGCGCCGGCCGCCGCGACTGAGCCGCCGGCTCGGCCTCGCGCCCCCCCATCGCGGGCCCGCGGACGCCGCATCCGCCCGCCGGCCATCCTCCGTAATCCTGGGTGATGGCGCGCAAGTATTTCTTGCCCAGGATCGCGCGACGGTTTTAACTGAAACGACACCGCATGCCGGCCTTCGACCTCGATGCGTGGGTGGCGCGGTCACGAGCGATCGATCTGGCCGAGATCGATTGGGCGGCGGTTCCCCATCACGCCGTCTCGCCCGAGACGATCCGCACGCTGCGCTACATGCAGGACATCGAGATCCACACGATCATCTACACGCGCGCGTTGCTGGCCACGCGCGCGATCGACGATCCCGACGTCTCCACGTTCCTCGCGTGCTGGCTCTACGAGGAGACCTTCCACGGCCTGGCGCTCGCGCGCTTCCTGGACGCCGCCGGCCATCCGGTGGGCGAGCGCGCGCGGCCGCGCGGCAGCGAGTCGTTCCCGCAGTGGCTGCAGGCGCGCCTGACCGCGCTGCTCTCGCGGGCGTGGCCGGACTTCTGCGCGGTGCACATGACGTGGGGCGTGATCAACGAGCTCACGACGCTGACCGATTACCGCCGGCTGATGGCCGTCGCGAGCCATCCCGTGCTGACCAGTCTGCTCGAGCGGATCGCGCTCGACGAGTCGCGGCACTTCTTCTTCTACTATCGCCAGGCGGAGCGTCGCCTGGGGCGCCGCGCGGTGGCGCGCGTCGCGCGGCTGATCATCGACCGCTTCTGGGCCCCTGTCGGCAGCGGCGTACAGCCCGACACAGAGTTGCGATTCATGGCACGATACCTCTTCAGCGACGCCGACGGCCGCGTGGCGGCCCGCCGGGTGGACGAGACCATCCGGCGGCTGCCCGGGTTCGCCGACGTCGGACTGCTCGAAGCGTGGTTGCACCGGTACGCGAGGGCCGCCAACGGCAATGGAGAGCGCAATGGCCACGGTCACCACTGAGCACTATCGCGCGTACACGCCCCGTCCATTCACGCGACAGGAGCGCGACTCCGTCACGATCCTCTTCGGCGGCCTGCACTGGCGCGCCGAGCGCGTTCTGCAGGCCGTGCTCGAGGGCGCCGGCTATCGCGCGCGCATCCTGCCCATGGCCACCAAGGACGACCTCCTGACCGGACGCGAAGTCGCCGACATCGGCCAGTGCTGCCCGACGTCGTTCACGACCGGCAACCTCGTCAACTTCCTGAAGGGCGAGGCGTCACGCATCGGGGTCGAGGAGCTCAACAAGCGGTACGTCTACCTCACCGCGGGCGCGTGCGGCGCCTGCCGCTTCGGCCAGTACCACCAGAGCTACGAGCTGGCGCTGCGCAACAGCGGGCTCGGCGCCTTCCGGATGTTCCTGATGGCCCAGGATCAGCTCGATCAGAAGGCGGCGATGGGCGACGGGCTCGACCTGAACCTGCCCCTGACGCTCGGCCTCCTCTGGGGGATCTTCGTCACGGATCTGGTGCAGGACCTCGAGTACCAGGTGCGTCCGTATGAGGTCGTGCCCGGCGCCACCGACGCCGTGGCCAGGGAGAGCATCGAGTACCTCTTCCAGGTGTTCCGCGACCGTCCGAAGCGCTCGGCGTACCGCTCGCTCGTCTGGCACCTCACGACGGGGTACTTCACGCGCGCGCTGCGGGAGGTGCACCGGAAGTTCTCCACGATCGAGGTGGACCGGCTGCGCGTGAAACCGACGGTGAAGATCACCGGCGAGTTTTATCTCCAGACCGTCGAGGGCGAGCCGAACTACAACATCCACCGCTGGCTCGAGACCGAGGGGGCCGAGGTCTACCCGGCGGCGATCTCCGTGTGGATGGACTATCTGCTGCGCCACGGGCTGCAGCGCTTCGAGGACTACAGCGGCATCGAGAAGGGGGCGCGCCTGAAGCTCGCCCTCGGCCGCGTGGCCCAGGGCATCTACCGCTTTACGTTCGACCGCCTGCGCCGCGCGCTGCGCGACCTGCCGCACGAGATGCCGAACCAGTTCGAGCTGCGGAGACTGGCCGCGCCGTACTTCCACAGCCGGCTCGACGGCGGCGAGGGCGACATGCTCGTGGGCAAGGCGCTGTGGGCGCATCACAAGAAGAAGGCCCACATGATCTGCGAGCTCTCGCCGTACTCCTGCATGCCCAACACGATG
>Ga0134083_10000457_pt1 | contig 10441 bp, 7 predicted proteins | sample 15_taG_21_FD_128870 | JGI IMG/M metagenome (GOLD analysis project Ga0134083, IMG submission 128870) | Grasslands soil microbial communities from the Angelo Coastal Reserve, California, USA - 15_D_Met_40cm_5_24_1 metaG | ecosystem: Environmental > Terrestrial > Soil > Grasslands ... | reverse complement strand
GCCCTTGTACCTCGCCGGGGCCGTGGATCACCTGGCGATCTTGCGCGACTAGGGCGCGCGACACGAGAAGCAGGAGCATGGCAAGCGAAGACAGACCGGCGCTCATGAGAGGCCTCCTATCGTTGCGCAGTGTATCCGCGGCTCAAGCCGCGACTCGGCCCCGCCGCTGAAGCGGCGAATCGCTGGGTCAGTTCACTGACAGGGCCGAGCCGCGAGTTTACTCGCGCCAACCCGCCCGAGCCAGGACCACGACCAGTGCCAGCAGCCCACCCATCGCGGCGCTGGCGCGGAATGCGGTGCCGGCGCCGTAGGCCTGGAACACGCCGCCCAGCGCCAGGCCGCCCACCAGCGCGGCGAGCCCCGTGGCCCCGTGATACACGCCGAACCCGCTGCCCTGATGCCCTCCAGGCCCGGCCAGTCGCGCCACCAACGCCCGCTCCGGGCTCTCGGTGAGTCCCGCCACGAGCCCCATCCCGAGAAACAGCGCCCACGCCCCCGCGGCGGTCGTGGCGCGCGCCATGCCCAGCGCCAGCACCGCATACACCAGCCATCCCACCCACATCGTGCGGCCGGGCCCGAGCCGGTCCGTGGCTGCTCCGCCCAGGAAGCTCGACGACGAGCGCACGACGTGCACCGCCGCCCACAGCAACGGTACCACGGCCACGGGGATGCCGAGTTGTTGTGAGCGCAGGATGATCAGCGTGTCGGGCATGCGGAGGAGATAGAAGGCGGAGATGGCGACGAGGGCGGCAGGGGCGGCAAAGGCGGCCGGGGCGGCAGGGGACACCGTAGCGCTCGGTGCCGCCCCTTGCCGCCCATTGCCGCCCCTCCCGCCCTTGCCGCCCCTGACCGCCCAGACTGCCAGCACCAAGACCGCGACTCCTGGCACCAAGCTCCACCCGATCACGGCGCGCACGTTCGCGGTCCCGGACGCGAGCAGGTACCACGCCGCCAGGGGGCCCAGCACCGCGCCCGCGTGGTCCATACCGCGTTGCAGCCCGAACGCCCGTCCGGCGAGCGCCGGCGGGGTGGCGTCCGCGATCAGCGCGTCGCGCGGCGGGGTGCGCAGGCCCTTCCCCAGCCGGTCCACCACGCGCAACCCGATCACCTGCCACGCGGCGCCGGTGACCGCGATGACCGGCCGCACGACCACGGCCGTGAAATAGCCGAGCACGATCAAGGGCCCGCGCAGTGGCACCCGGTCCGCCAGTCGCCCCGCCGCGAGCTTCACGAACGCCGCGGCGAGCTCCGCCGCGCCATCGAGGGCGCCCAGCGCCTGCGGGCCCGCTCCCAGCACCCCCGTCAGGAAGGCGGGCAGGAGCGGGTAGATCATCTCGCTCGCGAAATCGTTGAGCAACGAGACCGCGCCGAATAGCTTCACCTGGCGCGGTAGACGGCTACTCATTCAGGCCCAGGCCCCAGCGCATCAGCGTGACGGGCAGGCCGCCGTAGCGCAGCACGGCGTCGTGGAACGCGCGCAGCGTGAACGCCACCCCGCGCGCCGCGCGAAAGTCGTCGCGCAGCTTCAGCAGCTCTCGCCGCCCCACGGCGTAGCACAGCTGGTACGCCGGCTCGGCGCAATAGCGCCGCACTTCCGCCTCGGCGTTGGCCCGGTCGACCCCCAGGTGACTCGTCAGGTACTCGACCCCCTGCTCGAACGTCATGCCCCGGGTGTGCAGCCCCACGTCGAGCAGGATCCGCACGGCGCGCCACAGCAGGTGCACGCGCTGGAAGAACTGTTCCTCCTCGGAGCGGTAAAATCCCTCCTCCCCCATCATGTCCTCGCAGTACAGCGCCCAGCCCTCGACGGTGAGCGGGGTCGAGACGTTCTTGCGCGTCTCCGACGCCTGCCGCTGGGCCTGCACCAGGTGGAGGTGGTGCCCCGGGTAGCCCTCGTGCAGGGCCGTGGCGGCGAGCTCGTGCCGGCAATGGTCGCGCAGCATGCGCTCCTGCGCCGCCGCGGGCAGCCGCGGGTCGGGGACCGTCACGTAGAACCAGCCCGTACGGTCCCGCGAGTACGGGCCGGGGCTGTCGTAGGCGGCGAACGGAATGATCGGCCGCATGAACGCCGGCGTCGGCACGACGTCAAGTGGCGCGTCGGGGATCGGCGCCAGGCCACGCTGCGCGACGAAGTCGCGGGCGCGCGCCATCTCGCGGGCATACGCTTCCACCAGCGCGGTGGCGGGCGGATGGTCGGCGCGCAGCCGGTCCGCGACGTCCTGCCAACCGGGGCCGCCGTCCATCCGCGCGGCGCGCCGCGCCAGGTCCGCCTCCAGCTCCTCTTTGAGGTGCAGCCCGTAGCGCCACAGCTCGGGGGCCGTGTCACGCAGGGCGTGCTCGTAGTGGAGGTGGAAGTTGAAGTCGTCCTCGCCCAGCGCGAACTCGTCCCCCGCGGTGTCGAGCCACCGCTCGAGGTCGTGCGCGAACGCCGTCATAGCGGCGGTCGCCTCCGCCGCCGCGGCGGCCAGCCGCTCGGCGAGGGCGGCGCCCGGTCCTCCTGGTCCCTCTCCCGTGGGCGCGCCGGCCGCCGCCTGGACGAGCAGCAGCCCGCCCTCGTTCACCCGCAGCGCCGTCTCCACGAACACCCGCACCGGCGCGACCAGCGTGGCGCGCGCGTCTTCGAGCAGCTGCGGCACCTCCGCCAGTCGGCCCGCGAGCGCCGCCGCCCGCTCTTCGGGCGTGCGGTCGCCGCGTGACAGGAGGCAGTGCAGACCGGCGAGCAGGTGGGACAGCCAGAACCCCGGGTTCTTCGCCTGGGGCCGCTGCCGCTCCAACCGCCGCAGCAAGACCCGGACGTCGTTCAGCAGGGCCGTGCGGTCGATTTCGTCGTCCAGCTGGCTGCTGGCGGTTTCTTCGAGCGCGGCGGCGAGCGCCTTGAGCGCGGCGAGATGCGGGGCGAGTGCGCCGGGACTGAAGCGTCCGTACCGGTCGTCGTGCGTCTTGATCCCCGCCTGCGTCGCCGCGACGGGGTCGAGGTGCCAGCGCAGATCGAAGTAGGAACGCTCGATCTCGCGGAACGGCCCTACCGCCATACCGCTTGCTTCAGCAGCCGGTGGCACTCTTCGTCGGAGAGCACCCGATCGGTCCGCTTCGCCGCTTCGAACAGCACGCGGCACGCGGCCTCGTCCTCGGCGTCGTACCCGTGCGTCTCGAGCCAGTACTTCACGTTCGACAGACCCGAGACGGGCGAGATCTCGATCTTCTGCGCGAGCCCCAGCTCCTCCGCCGGCACCGAGCTGTACACCCGGTCCGCGAGCCAGGCGTGCCCCTTCTTCTTGGCCTTGATGATCGCCGCGGCGTGCACCCCCGTGCCCGTGCGGAACGCGTCCGCGCCCATGACGGGGTAGTTGACGGGGATCGGCACCCCCACCGCGTCGGCGACGAGGCGGCAATACTCCGGGAGTTTGGAAAGCTCGCGGCGGTGCGCGCCCAGGAGCTTGAGGTTCACGATCAGCAGGTCCATCTCCGCATTCCCGACCCGCTCACCCACCCCGAGCGCCGTGGCGTGGACACGGTCCACGCCCGCCTCGATCGCCGCGAGGCAGTTCACGAGCCCCATGCCGCGGTCGCGGTGGCCGTGCCAGTCGACTGCCACCTGCTTGTCCTTGATGATTTCACTCTTGACGAATCTCACGAGGGCTTTCACGCCGTCCGGCGTCGCGTGCCCGACGGTGTCCGCGAGACAGATCCGCGTCGCCCCACAGTCGATCGCCGCGCCATACAGCGCCTTGAGTGTTTCCGGCTTGGCCCGCGTCGTGTCTTCGGTGACGTACATGACCGGCAACCCGTGCCGCACGGCGTACGTCACCGCTTCCTCGCTGGACTTGAGGATGCGGTCGAGGGTCCAGTCCTCGGCGTACTGCCGGATGGGGGAGGAGCCGATGAAGGTGGCGGCCTCGATCTTCACGCCCAGCTCGTCCGCGACGCGCACGATCGGCTCGATATCGGCCAGCACCGTGCGCGCCGCGCAGTTCGGGAAGATCGGCAGCCGGTGGTCGCGGATCTCCCGGGCGAGCGCCCGCACCTGCTCCACGACGCGCGGGCCGGCGCCGGGTAACCCGATGTCCGCCGCGACGATCCCCAGCTCCGCCATGAGGTGCAGCAGCCGCTGCTTCACCTCGAGGGGCGGGTCGCGCACGGACGGCGACTGCAGCCCGTCCCGCAGCGTCTCGTCGTTCAGGTCGACGTGGGCCCGCGACCAGTCGAACGTGCCTTCGCCCGCGTTCCAGTCGTAGATCAAGTCGCGCTCGTCCATGCCTCTCGCGTCACCCTCTCGCCGAGCATCGTCAATCAAGTTAGTGTGGATTGGTGGATCAGACCATCTCCCGACTGCTCGCACACGAGCGCATCCGCGCCGCGCGGCACCACCTCGAGCGCACGGAGGAGATCACGCTCGCCCGTCAGGCCGCGTTGTCTGCGGTCCCCGCGCCCACCGGGGCCGAGGGCCGCCGCGCGGCGCGCGTGGCGGAGTTGTTCCGCGAGGTCGGGCTGCAGGACGTGCTGATCGACGAGGTCGGGAACGTTCGCGGGTGGACGGCCGGCGCAGGGGGAAGCGGGAAGCGTGACGGCGCCGGGCCGGTGGTGCTCGCCGCGCACCTCGACACCGTGTTCGGTCCCGACGTGAACGTCGCGGTCGAGCGGCGCGGCCGCCGGCTCAGAGGGCCGGGCATCTCGGACAACGCCCGCGGCCTCGCCGCCCTCGTGGCCGTAGCCGAGGCGGTCGTGGCCGCGCGCGTGCCGGCGGCACGCCCGATCCTGTTCGCCGCGACGGTGGGGGAGGAAGGATCCGGAGATCTGCGGGGGGTGAAATACCTGCTGAACGGAAAGGACGTAGGGGCACCGCATGCCGTGCCCCTACAACAACCCCCCATCGCGTTCATCGCCCTCGACGGCGCCGGCCTGGAGCGCGTGGTGCACCGGGCCCTGGGCTCGAAGCGCTACCACGTGACCTATCGCGGCCCCGGCGGGCACTCGTGGGCCGCGTTCGGCGTCGCGAACCCGGCGAACGCGGTGGGCCGCGCCGTGGCGCTGCTCGCCGACCTGCCGCCCTCCTCCCCTCCAGCTCCGCGCACGACGTGCGCCGTCGTGCGCCTGGGCGGCGGCACCGGACTCAACTCTATCCCGCAGGACGCCTGGCTCGACCTCGACCTGCGGAGCGAGGATCCCAAAGCACTGGCCGCGCTCGACGCCACGGTGCGCGCCACGCTCGAGCGGGCGCTCGGCGACGAGAACCACCGTCGTGCGGCCGCCACCGCCCCGCTCACGCTCGAGCGGCAGCTGGTGGGTGACCGGCCCTCGGGCGTCACCCCCCGCGCCCACCCCCTGGTGCGGGCCGCCGTCGCCGCGAACCGCGCACTGGGCCGGGACGCCGAGCTCGCGAGCGCGTCCACCGACGCCAACGTGCCGATCGCGCTCGGCGTCGCCGCGATCGCCCTCGGCGCCGGCGGCCAGGCCGGGGACGCGCACCTCGCCACGGAGTGGTACGAGAACACGGACGGCGCGCTCGGACTCGTGCGCGCGCTGCTCGTGACGGCGGCGATGGCGGAGGTCGTCTAGGCGCGCACCTGCTCCTGCAGGAAGCGCGCGATCTTCGTGACGAGCCGGCGGGGCGCGAAACGCTCGGACTGCACCAACAGCTTGTTCCCGAGGCCGGGAACCACGAGCCGCTTCCCCTTCATCAAGGCGACGTAACCCGCTCGCGCGACCGCGGCCGCGTCCATCACGAGCGGCGTGCGCACCACCTTCTTCAGGTCCACCCCGGCGCGCGCCTGAAACCCGGTCGGCACCGGGCCCGGGCACAACGTCGTGACCGTCACCCCCGTCCCGGACAGCTCCTCGGCCAGCGCCTCGGAGAACGACAGCACGTACGCCTTGGACGCGTAGTACACCGCCATGAACGGCCCCGGCTGGAACGCCGCCGTGGAAGCCACGTTGAGGATGCGGCCGCGCTTCGCCGCGAGCATCGCGGGCAGCACCAGCTTGGTGAGATGCGTCAGGGCGATGATGTTCACCTGCAGCAGATCCAGCTCGGTCCGCAGCTCCGTGGTCGCGAACGGGCCGGACGTCCCATAGCCCGCGTTGTTCACGAGCACGTCCACCTGCAGCGCGGCCTGCTTCAACATCTCGGCGATCGCCCCCGGGGCGTCGGGCGACGCCAGGTCCGCGCCCACCGTCCGGGCGCGGATGCCGTGCCGCGCCGCCAGCTCGGCTCCGAGCCGGTCGAGCTTGTCCACGCTGCGGGCCACGAGCACGAGGTCGTAGCCGTCGCGCGCCAGCAGCCGCGCGAGCTCGAGCCCGATGCCGCTCGAGGCGCCGGTGACGACGGCGGTGCCCGCGCTCATGCGGGCGCTCCGTGCCCGCTCAAGCGACTCAACACATCCAGCGCCGCCCGGCTGTGCCGCGTCGCTAACAGCTGCGACGAGTACACGTGCCGAATCACGCCGGACCGGTCGATGACGTAGCTGACGCGACCCGGGACCAGACCCAGGGTCTTCTCCACGCCGTAGCGCTCGCGCACGACGCCGCCACGGTCCGAGAGCAGCAGGAACGGCAGCTGATGGCGCGTCGCGAACCGACGATGCGAGCGGACGGAATCGGAGCTCACGCCGACCACCTCGGCGCCCTGGGCGGTGAACTTCTCGTAGCTGTCGCGGAACGCGCGCGCTTCGAGGGTACACCCCGGCGTCTGGTCCTTGGGATAGAAATACAGCACGACCGTCCGTTCGCCGATCAGGTCCCGCAACCGGACCGGCCGGCCCGCCTGATCCGGCAGCGTGAAGTCCGGAGCGACATCCCCGACGCGCACCTTGTTTTGCTTGCCCACCCTGGCTCCCCTTTCAATGCACCCGTCGACTCAGTGTGCCATCCCGCCGCCCGGCATGCTCTTGCTCTTGTGCATCAGCAGCAGCAGCGGCAGCGACAGCACGAAGCACGCGCCGAACAGCAGGAACAATTGCTCGAACGACAACATCATCGCCTGCTTCGTCACCTGGAGGTTCAGGATGGCGAGCGCCTTGCCGTCCACGAGGCCCGGCGGCGTGCCCTGCGCGATCAGCGTCGCGGTGATGCCGGCCAGCCGCTCGCGGGTGGCCTCGCTGAACTGGGTGACGTGCGTCGCGAGCTGGACCCGATTGATCGTCGCGAAGCGCTGCAGCAGCGTCGCCGAGATGGCGATCCCGACGCTGCCTCCCAGCTGGCGCATCAGGTTGAACAGCCCCGTGCCGTTCGGGATCCTGCTCATCGGCAGATCGGCGAGCGCCAGGTTCGTGAGCGGCACGAAGATCAGCCCGAGCCCCACGCCCCGGAAGATCAGCGGCCAGAAGAAGTCGGTCATGCCGCTGGCGGTGGTGAAGTGCGCGTGCTTCCACATCGACAGGGCGAAGATCGACACGCCCGCCAGGATCGAGAGCCGCCCGTCGAACTTCCCGGTGAAGCGGCCCATCACGGCCATCGTGAACGCGCTGGCGAGCGCCCCCGGGAGAATCACGAACCCCGTCTGCTCCGCCGTGAAGTTCTGGAGGTTTTGGAGGTAGACGGGCAGCACGAACACGGTGGCGTAGAGGCAGATGCCCAGCACGCCGCCGAACACGACGCCCACGGCGAGCTGGCGGCTCTTGAGGATGCGCAGATCGACCACGGGATGCTCGGTCGTGAGCTCGTGCCAGACGAACGCGAGCAGCGAGACCGCGCTGATCACCCCGTACGTCACCACTTCGCGGGACTCGAACCAGTCGAGCCGCTCGCCCCGCTCGAGCATCGTCTGCAGCGTGCCGATCCCCGCGGCGAGCAGCACCAACCCGACGTAGTCCACCCGCTCGGCCTTCTGCTGGAAGCGCGAGTCCTGGATGAACGAGAGGGACAGGGCCAGCGCCAGCATGCCGATCGGGATGTTGATGTAGAAGATCCAGGGCCACCCGAAGGCATCGGTGATGTACCCGCCCAGCGTCGGCCCGAGCGTCGGTCCCACCATCACGCCGACGCCGAAGATCGCCATCGCGGTGCCGTATTCCTCGCGCGGGAACTCCTCGTAGAGGATGGCTTGTGAGGTGGACAGCAGCGCGCCGCCGCCGAGCCCCTGGATGATGCGCCAGAACACCAGCGCCACGAGGGAGTGGGCGTTGCCGCAGAAGAACGACGAGATGATGAAGATCGCGATCGACCCGGCGAAATAGCGGCGTCGCCCGAAGTACGCGGACAGCCACCCGGTGATCGGCAGGATGATCACGTTGGCGACGATGTAGCCGGTCGAGACCCACGCGATCTCGTCGAGCGTGGCGCCCAGGTTCCCCATCATGTGGGGGATCGCCACGTTGACGATGCTCGTGTCCAACAGCTCGAGCACCGAGGCGAGCGACACCGTCACCGCGATGATGTAGCGGTACTTGTAGCGGTCCGCGCTCTCGGAGGCGGCGGGCAGCGGCAGGGCGGCCGTGGCCACGGGATCGTTACCTCGTCTGGATGGTGACGACCACGCTCATCCCGGGCCGCAGCGGATGCGCCGGATCGGGCTTGTCGGGCCGGATCCGGACCGGCACGCGCTGCACCACCTTGGTGAAATTGCCCGTGGCGTTGTCGGGCGGCAGCAGCGAGAAGCGCGCGCCCGTGGCGGGCGACAGGCTCTCCACGTGGCCGCGGAAGTGGAGGCCGGGGTAGGCGTCCACGGTGAAGTCGACGGGCTCGCCCGGCTTCACGGCTTCGATCTGCGTCTCCTTCAAGTTCGCCGTGATCCAGACGTCCTCGAGCGGCACGACGCTCATGAGCGGCTGGCCCGCCTGCACCAGCTGCCCCAGCTCCACGGTCTTCTTGCTCACCACCCCCGACGCCGGCGCCGTGATGCGCGTGTAGGACAGGTTCAGCGCCGCCTGATCGCGGGCCGCACGGGCCGCACCGACGCGGGCGTCCGCGCCGACCAGCGCCGCCTGCGCCGCCGCCAGCGCCGCATCCGCGGCGCGCGCAGCCGCCTCGGCCGCGTCGAGCTGCTGCTTGCTGACGATGTCCTGCTCGGCCAGGGGCCGCAGCCGGTCCAGGTCGGCGTGCGCCTTCAGGGCGTTGGCCTGCGCCTGCTCGACCTGGGCCTCCGCCTGGCCGACGCGCGTCCGGTTCGAGACGCCGGCGAGCGCCACCGCCAGGTCGGCTTCCGCCTGCGCCAACCGTACTTTGTAGTCCCGGTCGTCGAGCACGATCAGGGTGTCTCCCACCCTGACCCGCTGGTTCTCGTCTACCCGGATCTCGGTCACGAAGCCGCCCACCTTGGGCAGGATCGGCACGATGTGCCCGTCCACCTGGGCGTCGTCGGTCGACTGGTGGCTCAGGCTGAAGATCCAGCGGCGGGCGCCCAGCGCCGCGAGAGCGACGAGCACCACGCCCATGATCACGAAGGCGGTGCGGCGCCGGCCGCCGGGCTTCACCGCTTCGGTCACGCGGGGCGGCGGCGTCTTGGCGCCGGGGTCACGCCTCGTTTCGGGTTCCATCGTCGTAGCCATAAAGTCGCTCGTATCCGTTCAGGTTCAGGGGTTAGTGGGCCGTCCGCGCCACGCCGGCCGCGCGCGCCAGCGCCACGCGCGCGCTCGCCGCGGCGAATCGGGCGTCGATGTCCGTATCCCGCGCGCGAATCAGGTTCGACTGCGCGTCGATCACTTCGATGTTGCCGGCGACACCGGCCTTGAACCGCTGCCGCGACTGGGAGAGTTCGTCCTCCGCGAGCCGCAGCTGGTCGGCGGCGATCAGCTGCTGCGCCTCCGCCGAGCGCAGGTCGAGGAGCGCGGCGTCCACGTCCGCGGTGATCTGCTGCCGCAGGTCGCGCTCGCGCACTTCCGACTCCCGCACCACGGCGTCCTGCTCCGAGAGACGCGCCTCGCGGCGGAAGCCGTCGAGGATCGGGATCGTCACCTCGAGCGCGACTTGCCGCGTGCTGAGCGCGCTCGGCACCGTCATGCCGTTCAGGCCGTAGTCCGCCTCGACGCCGACCCGGGGGAGCCGCTCGGCCCGGATGGCCGTGCCGGTGCGCCGCGCCGCCGTGGCGCGGGCGAGCTCGGCGCCGAGGTCCGGCCGTCCCGCCAGCGCGACCGTCAGCACCGCGTCCCGCCCCGCCGGCAGGTCGGCGGCGCCGAGCGTGCCCGCGAGCGTATCGGCCAGCTCGAGCGGAGTCGCGGGATCGATCCCCAGCGTCCGGGCCAGGACGATGCGGCTCCGGTCCCGCTCGTTGCGGGCGACGATCAGCAGCCCCTCGGCCCGGACCAGCTGCGTGCGGGCGCGGGTGACGTCGATCGCGGCGCTGACACCAGCGGCTTTCTGCGCCTCGGCGAGCGTTACCAGCTCCGCTGCGATGCTCGAATCGGCCTGGCGGGCCGCCACCACCGTCTGGGCGCGGGCCGCCCGGAGGTACGCGACGGCCGCCGCCTGGGCCGCGGCCTCCACCGTGACCCCGCGCTCCGCCCGGCTG
>Ga0134083_10000451_pt1 | contig 10509 bp, 9 predicted proteins | sample 15_taG_21_FD_128870 | JGI IMG/M metagenome (GOLD analysis project Ga0134083, IMG submission 128870) | Grasslands soil microbial communities from the Angelo Coastal Reserve, California, USA - 15_D_Met_40cm_5_24_1 metaG | ecosystem: Environmental > Terrestrial > Soil > Grasslands ... | reverse complement strand
GGCTCTTCATTGTCTCGCCGTTGAATCTAACGACCTTCGTCTGCACATAGTCGTGTCTCAGGTCCGTCATCAACATCCCCCAGGCCGAGAAGACCCCCGGGATTCGCGGAACGATCACCCTCTTCACCCCGAGTTCCTTCGCGAGTGCGGTCGCGAACATCGGACCCCCGCCGCCGAAGGCGACTATGGTGAAGTCGCGCGGGTCGTACCCTCTCCTCACGGAGACGAGCTTCATCGCGTTGACCATATTTGAGGTCGCGAGGCGCACCACCCCCATCGCCACCTCCAGGGTCTTCATCTTGAGGTTCGCAGCCAACCTTCCGTACGCCTCCTCCGCCAGCTTGGGCTCCAGCTTTATCTCGCCACCCAGGAAGTAGTCCGGGTCCAGCACGCCCATCAGCACGAATGCGTCTGTCACGGTGGGTTCTCGACCCCCCTTTGCGTAGCACGCGGGTCCCGGCTCTGCCCCGGCGCTCCTCGGCCCCACCTTCAGGGACCCTAGCTCGTCCACCCAGGCGATGCTCCCCCCGCCCGCCCCTATCTCCACTATGTCGACGACGGGCACCTTCACGGGGTAACCGGAGAAGAACTGAGTCCTTCCCACGTTGTATTCAGTGTTGATCTTGATCTTTCCGGAGTCGATCAGGGAGGTCTTGGCGGTGGTTCCACCCACGTCGAGTGTGATCATGTCCTCGACCCCCACCGCGCCCCCGAGGGTCTGGGCGCCGATCACCCCTCCAATCGGTCCCGATTCAACCTGGTAGATAGGGGTCTTCTTGCCCCGCTCGAAGGTGCTGACGCCGCCGTTGCTCTGCATTACGTGCATCTTGATCTTCACTCCGAGGCTCGCCATCTCCTCCTCGAGCGTCGAGAGGTACTCCTCGACCTTCGGCTGGACGAACGCGTTCATCACCGCGGTGTTCGACCTCTCGTACTCCCTCCACTCCCGGGTGAGCTGATGGGACATCGTGATCGGTATCTTTCCATCAAGCTGCTCGCCGAGAATCCGATAGCACTCGAGCTCGTGGCGGGGGTTGGCGTAGGAGTTGTAGAGCGCGATCGCGAGCGACTCCACCCTCTCTCGTTTTGCCGCATCGGCCGCCTTTAGAACGTCTCCCTCGTTCACCGGCCTCAGGACGTTCCCCGCGTAGTCCGTCCGCTCGTCGACCTCGTACCTGAGGTAACGCGGGACGAAAGGCTCCGGCTTCTTGTACCTGAAATTGTAGAGGTCGGTCCTGTTCGACCTCTGTATCTCCAGGACGTCCCTGAAACCCTTCGTCGTCACGAGAAGGGTCTTCGCGCCCTTCATCTCCGTGAGGGCGTTTATCACCATCGTAGAGCCTGTGCCGATGAAGCGGTCTATCTGCTCGCCTCTGATCCCGCTCCGCTTGACCACGGTAACTACCCCGTTCGCGAAGTTCGAGGGGGTCGTCGAGTCTTTCACGAAGGTGAAGCTGCCCGTCTTTTCATCGAGTGCGCAGAGGTCGGTGAAGGTGCCGCCGACATCGATTGCGACTCGAAACGCCAAGCCTATGGGGGCGCGAAGCCGTGGACGGCTTATATCCTTTGGGCGGCGATAGAGTTAGAGTTCCTCTACTACCCTTTCTGACCTTTGCTTCAGCTGCCCCGCGAGGAGGAACCCGACCCCCGCCAGGAAGACGAGCGTGGGTGAGGAATCAAGCGCGACTAGAAGGGTGCCCGGCTGGACGCCCTTCGGAAGAGTGAAGACTGTAGTGGGGCTCAGCCCGAAAACCAACATTGCGAGGCCGAAGGAGCCAAACAGCAGAATGTAGCCTGTGATGAATAGTATCTTCGAATTCATCGCCGCCGGCATGTGTCGGTGAGAAATATGTTTTTGCGCAAAAAGTAGGTTAGGCCGGAGCCGCCCCAATCATCTCTTGGCTCGGACTTCGCCATTTCCTGTTTCCGTACCAGGCGAGAGCCAGGACGATGATGATCATCACTATTGCTCCGGCCGTTTGTGTGGTTGAATCGAGTTTGAGTCCCGGGACGTAGCACGCCTGCCCCAGGCATGGGCTCGTGTCTAGAATGGTGCCGAGGATCATCTCAACCCTGCCTGGCTAGCGACTGCTATCGCAGACAGAATTATTGATGCTGCCGTGACCCACTTCAAGTACGGGAAGTTCCAGGTGGGCCTGACGAAGTTTGGTGCTGTTACTAGGACGAATCCGGGTATGAAGGCATAGATTGCCAAGAATGTTGCGTATGGAATCACGCCGACAAAGTTGTAGACTGCAAGGGGCCAGATTGTTGTTGCGAACTTGAAGACGTACACGTATAGGAAGAACCAGCCCCAGTACTGGATGAAGAGAGCTATAGCGGTGACGGCCCAATAGCCGACCACTTTCATGGCCGTGCTCTTCATGGAGTATATTCTCTTGTAGAACAGAGCGAGGAAGAACACATGTGGCCAGTAGAATGGAAGGCCATAGAACCCTACACTCGAGGTAAAGGAGTCAAGGATCGTTACGATGATTCCTCCGAGGGGTCCTGCAGCCATCGTCGCAATCGAGAGGTACGCGCCCACTAGGTTGAAGTTGACGCCCGGGAGGTAGCCTGGAAGGCTAAGCCCAAACGCTTCTGTGATAAGTGAAAGACCGCCCAAAACTGCTGCTACACTGATTTGCTTTGTGTTGAGTAAAGGTTTTCTTGGCATCATAGTAGTTTCTGTACTAGATGTCATCGGTTCATCGGTGGAAGAGGTTCAGCTAATAAACCTAACTCGAACCCTTAATTAAGACAAATTTTGCAATTTTTAGCACGACCCTAACGGATGCCACAGACAGGGTGGACCGAGCCCCAGCAGATGCCGCAGGATCAACGTGGTGAATCGGTAGTCCGCCCATCCCAGCCCCCATGCCGCCGCCCCAATGGCCTGTCCCACTAAGATGAATCCAATCAGGAAGGAGAAGGTGTACCAGTCCCGTCCCTTGAATTTGATTTCTCGCAAGTAGGTCCTCCTCTTTGGGTCGAAGCCGTATCCCCTTGACGAGATTGCCGCGGCTAGAAACTCCGCCCTCGTCAGAGACCTTGTGATGACGGGAACTATGGTGGGGATTGCCTTGCGAACTAACGTTACCGGGTTTCTGGACTTCGCCTCCCATCCCCTCGCTCGCTGAGCCTCGACGACACCAGTCAGTTGGGCGAGGCTCACCGGAAGGAAGCCGAAGGCCACGTTAATCGCGGTCGTAATTTCGCTAGGTATTCTGAGCTTCACCATCAGGGAGGTCAGGTCCGCCGGCGATGTGACCGAAAGGAGGAATCTCCCCGAGAGGACGATGATGATTATCCTGTCCATCGCACCCCAAGCATAGACGAGGGACTCCACGCTGACGTGGCCGCAGGGACAGACCCAAAACTTGACGGGTATCACGTAGAAGAGGAAGGCGAGATTCCAACTCGGCCTCGCCGCCACAATCGAACTCTCGTAAAAAAGGAGGTTGTAGACCAAAAGAAACAGGAGGGCAGGGGCTAGATACAGGAGGAATCTTCCCGTGGTTCTGAAGGAGTTCTTCGCAATCCCCCCTATCGCAAGAATCGTCGCTAAGAGAGCGGTGAGATAGACCGGGTCGTTCCAGCTCACGGCGGGGAGCGTCAGGGAGAAGAAGATCGCGAATTTTACCCTGGGGTCGAGCGAGTGGAAGAACGTGTTCAGGGGTCTGTACCCGAAAAGCTCACTGGACATGTGCGCCACCGATTCCGAGCACCTCGAAAGCCTCCCCCATCGTCAGGACGTCGTGGGGAAGCGCCGGTTTCGTCATCTGCTGGAATATCCGCGTGATCTGCGGCGGCACAATCGAGGTCTCCTTCAGGGTCTCGGGCTGGGAAAACACCGTCTTCGGGGTTCCCTCAGTCAAGAGAGACCCGTCCTTCAGGACGTAGACGTATCTGCAATACTCGGCGATAAGGTCCATGTTGTGACTGATTATCAGGATCGTCTTCCCCTTCTCGTTCAACCTCTTGCAGAGCTCCATGACCACCTTGGCGCGAGAGTAATCCTGCCCCGTGGTCGGCTCGTCGACGACAAGGACCTTCGGGTCGAGCGTAAGAGTAGAGCCGATCGCGACCCTCCTCCTCAACCCCTGACTCAGGCTGAACGGATTCACGCCGAGGTATTGGGAGAGCTCGAGGTCTCGCGCCACCGCTTCGACGGCTCGCGTGATCTCCTCGGGCGGGAGTTTGAGGTTCTTCGGGGCGAACTCCAGTTCTTCTCTGACGGTCCTTGCGAAGATCTGGTCGTCCGGATTCTGGAAGTTGTAGCCGACGAATCTCGCGAGCTGAGGCACGCTCTTCGAGGCGGTCTCCTCGCCGCCCAGTAGGACCTCTCCCTTCGTCGGTCTTAGAAGGCCGTCGAACATCTTCACGAGTGTCGTCTTTCCTGAGCCGTTTCGTCCGATGAAGCCAACGTAGTCGCCCTCAGGAATCTTCAGGCTCACCCCGTTGAGCGCCCGCGTGCCGTCGGGGTAGGCGAACTCTACTCCCCTCGTTTCTACCAGGGGGTTCCTCACATCCCTTACCCCTTCCGTGGGGTCGCTCCTCCTGCCAGGGAGCCTCCTTGCCGGAAGCAGTGGGACCACCCGGGTCAGAAGGCTCACCGCCTCCTCCGTGGTGAAGGGAGTCTCGCCTTTGGCGTAACCATGCTTCTGCAACTCGTACGCGAGCTGCGTCGCGTGTGGCACCTGCAAGTCCACCCCCTCCATCAGGTAGACCTGTTTCAGGACATCCTTCGGCTTTCCATCCGCAAGTATCGCCCCCTTGTCCATCACCACCAGGCGGTCCGCGTAGGGGAGGATCGTCTCCAGGTTATGCTCGACGACGACGAACGTCCTCCTGCCCTTCTGGATCAGCTCTGAGAGTCTCTGAAAGATCAGCTGCGCCCCGTACGGGTCAAGGTTTGAGGTCGGCTCGTCAAGGACGAAGATCTCAGGCCTCATCGTGTAGATCGAGGCGAGAGCACAAGCCTGCTGTTGTCCTCCTGACAACGCGTGAGGGTTCTTGTTTCGACTGTTCTCCAGCCTTGCGAACTCGAGCCCCTCGTCGATTCTGAGCCTGATCTCGGGGACAGGTATCGCATAATTCTCAGGACCGAACGCCAGCTCCTCCTCGACCGTGGAGTTGAAGAGCTGATTCGAGGGGTCGTCGAAGAGGAGGCCGACCTTCGCGGCGAGGAAGGGGATATCGTTCGCGCGGAGGCTCATCCCGGCGACGTTCACGTCGCCCTGCAACTCTCCCTCGAAGAAATGAGGGATGAGTCCGTTCAAGCATCGGCAGAGCGTTGTCTTCCCCGCCCCGCTCGGGCCGGTAATGACTATCACCTCGCCACGGCCAACCCTGAGGTCGATTCCCTTCAGGGACGGTTCCTTAGCCTCCTGGTATCGCCACGTGACTCCTTTGAACTCGATAATCGCATCTTGAGTCTGGATTTGCTCTGCAGAACCCAACTGGGGGCGGAAGCGCTTCAGAGTATTCAAGTCTTTCCGAGAATCGGGGGGATCCGCTCAGTTGGCGGGGGGATTCCACCCAATAACAGCTTTATCACGCGATTCCTACTTCCTATCGGTATTAACCCTGGCCTCAAGAAGTCGCGTCGCACTTGCTGGGTCGCTCTTATTGATCGGGGGGGCTTGGACCATTCTCTCAATTACCATCGCGGAGAGCCTCACTCCAGGTTACAGCGTCTCTAACGAGACAATAAGCGGACTTGGTTCCCCAATCTTTTCGGGTATTTGCAACGCCGTTCCGAGCTGCGTCACTCTCATCCAACCAGCATCAGCGATATTCGTGTTCGCGAAGTTTCTGAACGGGATACTCTGGCTCTGGAGCGGCTCGATCCTAAGGAGCGCCACCGGTCGCAGGCGGTTTGTCCTTGCAATCTCGGTGGTCGGAGTTGCAAACATCCTTGTCGGAGCGTCGTATCTTCCCTTCTATCTGGGAGGCACTTCTGCAATGGTCGTCGTGGCTGCAGGTGCTGTCCATGTCGCGGGAGCCTTTACGACCTTCGTCCTGACCCCGATAGCAGCCATCTCCACGTACAGGTTCACCCGGACGCCGCTTCGGTACTTCTCGCTAGTCCTAGGTGCCTTCGTTCTGGCAGCAAACTTTCTCTTCCTGACTGGAAACTACTTCGGCATGGGTCGTGGCGGAATGGAGAGAATGGTAGCTTACCCCCTCTACCTGTGGGGGATCGGTTTCGGTGCCTCTATAACGGGAGGCCCTGAATGGGACACGCAGGTATCTGACGCCACCAGCTCATCCTGACTCTTCTTCAAGACCCACTCAGGCCATCCTCCCAAGTGAAGGGCCTCCCGCGTTCCCCGCGAATGGAGCGGAACCAATCGGGGGAAAATCTGTGACTCTCACCTCGCCAGCAAGATTCTTATGAGAACCCCCGCATGTATCCTCATTGGGCTACCGCGTCGCGATAGACATCGGGGGTGGCTTCACTGACCTTGTCGCGGTGGACGAGAAGACGGGGGAGATGTTCTGGTCGAAGGGACGGACCTCCCCACAAGACCTGACCGAGGGGATCATCGAAGTGTTCAGGCTCAGCGGGGTGGAACCCTCCTCCTGCGTCCAGCTTCTTCACGGCCAGACGCTAGTGATCAACTCGATCGTGCAGAGGAGAGGGGCCAGCGTGGGTCTGATCACGACGAAGGGCTTTCGCGACATCCTCGAGCTTCAGAGGTCAAACAGGAGGGACATATTCAACCTGAAGTACAGGAAGCCGCCCCCCTTCGTTCCGCGCCACAGGCGGGTGGAGGTCGACGAGCGGGTGATGGCTGACGGGACGGTCCTCCGAGGTGTGAAGAAGGCGGAAGTCGAGGAGGCTTGGAAGAAGCTCGCCGCGGAGAATGCGGAATCCATCGCCGTCTGCTTCATCAACAGTTACGTCAATCCCGCAAACGAGAGGGCTGCACTGAAAACGATCGAGAAACTCAATGGAACAAACGGGCACTCGCCCGTCACGATCTCGAGCGACATCACCCGCGAGTGGAGGGAGTACGAGAGGACGAACACCGCGGTGCTGAACGCCTACGTGATGCCTCTCGTGGAGGGATACATCACCAGGCTCACATCGAGGTTTCGCCAGATGAAATTCAACGGCGCCTTCTACATGATGCTCTCCAGTGGCGGGGTGGCGTCGTTCGACTACGTCAAGAGGGCCCCGATCGAGACCGTCGAATCCGGCCCCGTGGCGGGTGTCATCGCGGGGACGAAGATCGCCGAGCTGATGGGTGAGCGCCGTGTGATCGTGCTCGACGGCGGAAGCACGACGACGAAGGCGAGCTTGGTCGAGGACCTTGCGATCAAGTATACGACGAACTACTCAGTGGAGAGGGATGACTTCAACCCCGGTTATCCCATCAAGGTGCCCATCGTGGACATCGTCGAGATAGGGAACGGAGGAGGCTCCATCGCGTGGGTCGATGAAGTGGGGAACCTCAAAGTCGGTCCCGTAAGTGCCGGGGCGGTCCCCGGTCCGGCCTGCTACGGAATGGGCGGGTCGGAGCCTACGGTGACCGATGCCTACCTCGCGGTCGGCTTCCTCAGCCCCGACTACTTCCTCGGGGGGCAGTTCAGCCTGCGCGAGGATCTGGCCAGAGAGTCGCTGGAGAAGGTCGCCCGCCACTTCCATCTCTCGACAGAAGAGGCCGCGTTCGCGGTGATCAGGTTGGCAAACGACAATGCGGCCCAGGTGCTCAGGCTCGTCTCCGTCCAGCGGGGCCACGACCCGCGCGACTTCGCGCTGATCGCCCACGGAGGGTCAGGCCCCATGCTCTCACCGTTCATCGCGGAAGAGCTGGAGATCCCGAAGATCATCGTCCCTGTCATCCCGCCCGGCAACTTCTCCGCCTGGGGGCTCCTCGTGAGCGACCTGAAGCACGAAGTCACCAAGACGGCAATCGAGAGGCTCGACTCCCCGAGGATTCAAGAGGTCTTCAACGGCGGGTACGCGGAGCTCTCCTCAGAGGTCGTCTCCCTTCTGGGGGGCGAAAGGAAGATGCTGCTCCATCGAACAGCGGACCTCCGATATTACGGGCAGGAGCACACGATCAGGGTCGACGCGAACGCGGGGAAGATGACGACGAGGGAGGTGACAGAGGTCGGGCACCGTTTCAGGTCGCAGCACTCAAAAGAGTACGGCTTCGAGCTGGAGGCACCCGTCGAACTCGTCAACCTCCACGTCGCTGGAGTGGTCGTGTCAGACAAACCCGTCATCAGGGAGCTCTCGGGCGAGGGGCGCAGCCTGGCGAAGTCCCTGAAGGAGGAGAGGGCCGTTTATTGGGGGAGTGAGTGGGTGAAGACGAAGGTCTACGAGCGGGGTCTCCTGCCGCCCCTGACCCAGGTCGAAGGGCCCGCTGTCCTCGAGGAGCCGACCACGACCACGCTGGTGAGGAGAGGGTACTCGGCCCGCTCGGATAGGTACGGAAACCTGGAGCTGACCGCGAAGTAATGCAGACCAGACTCAAGACCGACCCCTTCACCATCAGCATCGTCAAGAACGCCCTGATCTCGGCGGCGGAGGAGATGTTCACGGTAACCGCACGAACGGCCCAGAGCCCGATCATCTACGACGTCCTGGACTTCTCGACCGCGATCACCGACCACGATGGGAACGTGACGGCCCAGGCGACGGGCATCCCGCTCTTCATCGGGATCTTCGACTACACGGTCAAGGGGGTGATCGGAAAGTACGGCTTGAAGGAGTTCAGGGACGGGGACGTGATCGTGTTGAACGACCCCTACATGTCCGGTACCCACTTGAACGACGTCGGCGTCGTCGCCCCCATCTTCTTCCGTGACGCACTCGTCGGGTTCACCGCCTCGAAGGGGCACTGGCTCGACGTGGGCGGGATGGCCTTCGGGAGCTGGGGGCCGGGGAGGACGGAGATCTACCAGGAGGGAATTCAGGTCCCCCCCTCCAGACTCTATTCCGCGGGGAAGCCCAACCAGGACCTGATCGCCATTCTCAGGGCCAACTCGAGGATCCCGAACGCGATAATCGGCGATATGGAGGCGCAGGTCGCGGGGCTGAGAGTCGGGAACAGGCGCGTCGCGAAGATCATCGAGAAGTACGGTCTCGAGACCTACCAGGAAACGATCGAGAAGATGATGGTGGACGGAGAAACACTCGCGAGGAAGCGCCTCTCCTCTCTCCCGCACGGAGCCTTCCACGCCGAGGACTTCCTCGATGAGGGTGCGGAGGACGGGAGCCCTCTCCCGATTCATGTGCATGTGAAGATAACGGACGACGCCTTCTTCGTCGACTTCACTGGAAACTCGAAGCAGCTCCCATTCTCCCTGAACACCACATACCCCGCCACGGTCGCGGCGGTGCGGGTGGTGTACATGGCGATGATAGACCCCCACCTCCGCTACAATCAGGGGGTGGTCGCTCCCCTGAAGATCGTGGCCCCCGAGGGGACGATCTTCAACGCTCTCAGACCCGCCCCAGTCTCCGTCTACTGGGAGGCGCTCACATACGCGGCGGACTTAGTGTGGAAGGCCCTGGCGCCCGTCGCCCGTGAGCGGCTCACCGCGGGCCACTTCCTGAGCGTCGTCGCAGAGATAATCGCCGGTGTGAACGACAAGAATGGGGAGCCGTTCGCTCTCGTCGAGCCGAACGCGGGCGGGTGGGGCGGGAGCCCGGACAAGGATGGCGAGAGCGGACTCGTCAGCTTCGCGGACGGCGAGACCTACGCCTCCTCGGTAGAGGTCATCGAGAACAGGTATCCCATAATTCTCGACAGGTACTGCTTCAACACCGACGATGGGGTGGGCCATGGAGAGCACAGAGGGGGGTTCGGGATCATCAAGGATTACAGGATGCTGAACGGGTCAGCGGAGTTCACCACAGACGTCAACAGGTCAGTCATCTTCCCCTGGGGGGTCGAGGGTGGGAAGAATGGAACCGGGAACTACATGGTGATCATCCGCAAGGGAAGGGAGAAGGTGAGGGTGAGGAAGGTCTCCTCCTTCAAACTCAAGAAAGGCGATGTCGTCAGCATCAGGACGGGGGGCGGCGGTGGGTGGGGAGACCCTCTGAAGAGGGACCCGTCCCTGATCCTCTCAGACGTGAGGAATGGCTTCATGACTGCACGGGTCGCCGAGAGGGAGTACCGCGTCGTCGTCGACGCTTCATCATGGAAGGTTGAGTCCACCCGTCGAGGAGGACGGCGGCGAGGGAGCCGGAGGAAATAGGCGCGGGCACCCTATCAAGAGTTTGATAACTAATGTCCGTGGGAACTAGCAACTCGAAGTAGTGATATTCGACTGAGGGAAGGAGGGTGTGGTGTCCTTCCTGCAGGCAGGGCGGGGATAGGGACGTAGTCGCCTCAAGAAACATAATGGCCGCGCTGGTTCGTGCGGCTCGGCCATCTAGAGGAAGCCGTGAAGGGGAACCTCGAAGGCAGGAGAAGACGAATAATCCCCGGTGTGGATGGATGGAAGTTAGCGTCGGCGATGGCCGAAAGGTTAAAAGAACCG
>Ga0134083_10000443_pt1 | contig 10556 bp, 14 predicted proteins | sample 15_taG_21_FD_128870 | JGI IMG/M metagenome (GOLD analysis project Ga0134083, IMG submission 128870) | Grasslands soil microbial communities from the Angelo Coastal Reserve, California, USA - 15_D_Met_40cm_5_24_1 metaG | ecosystem: Environmental > Terrestrial > Soil > Grasslands ... | reverse complement strand
GGCTCACACGCACGCCTTCACGCCGAGCGCGCGCCGGATAGCGCCGCCCGCTGCGACAGCCACGCCGCGATGCGCGCCTCGATCTCGTGGCGCACCCGCCGAAAGACGGCCAGCCGTTGCTCGTCGCTGCCCCGCGCGGCCGACGGATCGTCGAAGCTCCAGTGCAGCCGCGTGCCCGCGGCCGGGAACGCCGGACAGGACTCGTTGGCGCTGTCACACACGGTGATCACGTAGTCCCACCGCTCGCTGAGAAAGCGATCGAGCGTTTTCGAGGTGTGCCCGCGCAGGTCGATGCCGATCTCCGCCATCGCGCGCGTCGCGAGCGGGTTGACGCCGCGCGCCTCGGTGCCGGCACTCGCCACCTCGAACCGATCGCCCGCCAGGCGGCGGAGCAGCCCCTCCGCCATCTGGCTGCGGGCGGAATTGTGGGTGCAGAGAAAGAGTACGCGCGCCACGCTCATCCGCGGCGCCTCGGCTTCGTCGCGCGGACGAACGCGCTCATGAACTTGCCGTCGACCTGGGGCGCGACGGCGTCGGCGTCGACGCCCTTGTCGGCGAGGAACTGGCGCGCGTCTTCCACGCGGTAGACGCGCGTCGGCTCGACACCGATCGACTCGAAACCGGCCGTGGCGAGCTTGTCGCGATACTCCCGCTCCTCGAGGGCGCCGGCCACGCAGCCGATCCAGAGCTCGACGTTCCGCCGGATCTCCTGCGGCACTTCGCCGCGGACCACCACGTCGGAGACCGCGAACCGGCCGCCCGGCTTGAGCACGCGGAAGGCCTCCGCCAGCACGCGGTCCTTGTCGCCGGAGAGGTTGATGACGCAATTGGAGATGATGACGTCCACGCTCGCGTCGGGCAGCGGAATGCTCTCGATCTCGCCCTTGAGGAACTCGACGTTGGCGACGCCGGCTTTCCGCTGGTTCTCGCGCGCGAGCGCCAGCATCTCGTCGGTCATGTCGAGCCCGTACGCCTTGCCGGTCGGCCCCACGCGCCTGGCGGAGAGCAGCACGTCGATGCCGCCACCCGAGCCCAGGTCGAGCACGACCTCACCCGGGTTGAGCTGGGCGAGCGCGGTCGGGTTGCCGCAGCCCAGCGAGGCCGCCACGGCCTCGGCGGGCAGCTCGGCCGTCTCGCCGCAGCCGTAGATGTTCGACGTGATCGGATCGGCGGCGCGCGCGGTGGCATCGCAGCAGGACGCGCCGGCGCCGCCGGTGACCTTCAGCGCCGCCTTCCCGTACTCGTCTCTCACGACCGCCTTCAGCTCGTCGTTCGCCATCGCCGTCGCCTCCCGTCTCACATCAAGTTCGCTTGATACGTCCGCGCAAAAAAAGGGGTCAGTCGCAGCGTTTGACCACACGCAGCCCCGACGCGCTCGGCTTGATGGCTGCGACGGCCGCCTCGATCTCGGCGATCGCGTCGGGATCGAGCGCGTAGTAGATCCAGCGGCCCTGGCGCCGGTCGCGCAGCAGCCCCGCGTCCTTCAGGGTCTTGAGGTGGAACGACAGGCGCGACTGGCCGGTGTCCAGCATGTCGGTCAGGTCGCACACGCACTGCTCGCCGCCCCGCAACCGCTCGATGATGCCGAGCCGTGTGGGATCGGCGAGCGCGCGAAACAGCGCCGCCGCTCGCTCGAGGTCCTTGTCCGTCGCCGTCGCCACGGCCGTCAATATATCAAGATTCCTTGATCAGTCAAGCCCCGACTACACAGCCCCGACTACACTGGCGGCCATGCAGGTCCTGATCGCCCGCGACGCCGACGAGCTGGCCGAGGTCGCCGCGGACGTCTTCAGGGATCGTGTCCGGGCGCGGCCCGATCTCGCGATGGCCGTCCCGGCCGGCCGCACGCCCCGGCGGATGTACGCGCGCATGGCCGCGCTGCAGGCGCGTCACCCCGTGAACTATGCAAAGATGCGGATCTTCTCGGTCGACGAGCTGTGCCCGCCCGCGCCGGCCGACGGCTATTTCTGGCGGCAGGTGCGCGCGGAGTTCCTGGCATGGGCCGCCGTGGACGCCGCGCGCTGCCGGCCCTTCGCGGTGGACGCGGCCGACCTCGAGGCCATGTGCGCGGCGTACGAGACGGCGATCGCGGAGGCCGGTGGGCTCGACGTCGTCATGCTGGGGCTCGGGCCGAACGCGCACCTCGCCTCCAACGAGCCCGGCTGCGCCTTCGACCTCCGCACCCGTCCCGTGCGGCTGCTCGACGAGACCGTGCGCTACATCCTGAGCGACGACGTCATCCAGGGCCCGGTCTGCGACCGCGCGGTGACGCTCGGGCTGGCGACGATCATCGCCGCGCGGGAGGTCGTGGTGCTGGTCAGCGGCCAGGCCAAGCGTGAGCCGCTCGCCCGCGCCCTCGACGGCCCGGTGACGCCGGAGGTTCCCGCCTCGATTCTCCGCACGCACCCGCGCTGCCTCGTGATCGCGGACCGCGCCGCGCGTCCCTGACGCGCCGTCGCCCCTGGCCGGGTTATCCACCGTCATCCACCGTCACCTATGGCTACCCACAGTCGCCTGTGGATGACGGTGGATGACAGGGCGGGAAGTCTGCATTATCGCCGTTCCACCGTGCGAGGGCGCCGGGCTACTCGCCCGGCGGCTCCATCGGCAGCGGCAGCTGATCGGCGCCGGCGCCCGCCGCCGGCAGCGTGAAGCGCACGGTGGTCCCCTCGCCCTCGACGCTGTCGATCGTCAGCTCCCCGCCGTGCGCGAGCACGAGGTGCCTGACGATGGCGAGGCCGAGCCCGGTGCCGCCCAGGTCGCGCGAGCGCGCCTTGTCGACACGGTAGAAGCGCTCGGTGATCCGCGGCAGGTCGGCGCGCGGGATGCCGACGCCCGTGTCGCGCACGCGCACCTCCACACCCTTGACGTCGGGCGGGCCGTCGAGCGGCCGCGCGCGCACGGTCACCCAGCCGCCCTCGGGTGTGTACTTCACCGCGTTGTCGAGGAGGTTGATGAGGATCTGCGCGAGACGGTCGTGGTCGGCGTGCACGCCGAGGTCGGGCGGCTCGACGTCCGCGATGAGCCCGACACGGCCGGCCTCGGCCTTGGGCCGCACGATGTCGAGCACCGAGCCGAGCACGTCGCTGAGGCGCACCGGCCCTCGCCGCAGCGACACCTTGCCGAGCTCGATGTTGGAGAGGTCGGTGAGGTCGTTGAGCAGCCGGCCGAGCCGCTCCGTGTGACGGAAGGCGATCTCGAGGAACCGCCGCGCGTTGGCACGCTCCTCGAGCGCGCCGCCCAGCAGCGTCTCGAGATAGCCCTGGATGGCCGTGAGCGGCGTACGCAGCTCGTGGCTGACGTTGGCCACGAACTCCGTGCGCACGCGCTCGAGGCGGCGCAGCGCGGTGACGTCGTGGAGCACCATGACCGCGCCGGAGTCGCCGGCGCCCAGCGGCAGCGGTACCGCGTTGATCTCCAGCATGCGCGCGACCGGGTGGCCCAGCCGCAGCTCGCGCCGTAACGGCGCCTCCTGCCCCCCGGCGCGCGTCGCGCGGAACAGCTCGTGCAGCTCCGCGCTGCGGATCACCTCCGGCAGCGGCTTGCCCTCGCCGCGGCCCGGCCCCACCCCGAACATCGCCCGCGCGCGCTCGTTCATGAGCACGATGCCCTCGTGCCCGTCCACCGCGATCACGCCCTCCACCATGCCGTCCAGGATCGCCGTGGCCTTGGCGCGCTCCTCCTGCGCGTCGTCGATCTTCTCGCGCAGCCGCGCCATCATGACGTTGAGCGCGCGGCCCAGCGCGCCCAGCTCGTCCACCGAACGGACGGGGGCCCGCGCGCTGGACTCGCCCTCGCTCATACGCCGGGCGATCTCCTGCATCTCGACGATGGGACGCGTGACCCGGCCGGCGACGAAGATGCCGATGCCGGCCGCCACCGCCAGCGCCAGCAGGCCGCCCGCGAGCATCACGCGGTGCAGCTCGGCGTACGAGGACGTCACGACGGACAGCGGCAGCGCCAGGCGCAGCACGCCGACCGTGCGCGCGCCGTCGCGCACCGGCACCGCGGCGTAGAGGAGCGGCGCGCCGACGGACGCGCTCGTGCGGAGGTCGCGGCCCACGCCGCCGGCGAGCGCGGCGCGGACCTCGGGCCGGTCGCGGTGATTCTCCAGGCGCGGAAGCTCCGCGGCGGGCACCTCGGAGTCACCGAGCACGAGTCCGTCGAGCGCGATGAGCGTCACGCGCGCGCCCGTCGGCTCCGCCGCGCGCACCGTGAACGCCCGGACCGCCGCCGGCGACGCGGTCCGGACGAGGAGGGCACGGGCGTCGTCGTGCAGGAGCCGGGCGGCGGTGATCAGCCGGGCCTCGAGCGCGTCCACGGCGAAGGCCTCCAGCGCGTGGTTCAGATAGACGCCGGCCGCCACCATGCTCAGCGCGACGAAGCCGACGAGCGTGAGGGTCAGCTTGACGGCGATGCGGCTGCGGACGAACGCCAGCGGCCCGGTCATCGGCGGCATCATAGCCCCTCGGGGGCCGCCGCGCGTGAGGCAATTGGTTAGGTTGACAATATTTTCGTGATTAGGTATACCTAATCCCGCTTCCATTCCGCACCCCAGGAGGCCGCGATGAGGCGGCTCGTGACGATGTCCCTGCTGCTGGCCGCGTGCTCGACGCTCGCCCTCCTTCGCATGGCCGACGCGCAGAGCAAGCCGGTCGAGATTCCGATCACCGTCGAGAACCAGAAGTTCACCCCCGCGGAAGTGAAGGTCAAGGCGGGCCAGCCGTTCGCGCTCGTCGTGACGAACAAGGACGCGAAGGCCGCGGAGGTCGAGAGCAAGGAGCTCAGGTTCGAGAAGGTGGTGCCGCCCGGCAAGACGGTCAGCATCCGCGTCCGCGCGCTGAAGCCGGGGACGTACGTGTTCGTGGACGACTTCAACAAGTCGAACCAGGGCAAGATCGTCGCGGAGTAGCCCGTGGGCGCCACCTTCGTCGTCGTCCTGCGCGAAGGCTTCGAAGCCGCGCTCTTGCTCGGCATCGTCTACGCCTATCTCGCGCAGATCGGCCACCCGGAGAGCCGCCGCTACGTGACGCTGGGCGGCGCGCTGGCGGTGGCCGCGTCCATCGTCATGGGCGTTGCCGTCAGCCTGCTGAGCGGCCCGCTCGCGGACGTCGGCCCCGACGTCATCGCCCTCGTGGTGATCTTCGGCGCCGTCGCGCTGCTCACGTGGCACGGCTGGTGGATGGGATGGCACGCGCGCGAGCTGCGCGGCGCCCTCCAGCGCCGCGTCGACGCGGCCCATGCCTCGCACCAACTCTGGATGGTGGGGCTCATCGCCTTCACCGGCGTCTTCCGCGAAGGCGCCGAGACCGTCTTGTTCCTGTGGGGCCTGATGACGCAGATCGAAGACTTGACGGGCTGGGCCGCGCTCGCCGGCGCGGCCGGCGGACTGCTCGGCGCCGTCGGGCTCGGCTGGCTCGTCTTCCAGGGCGGCCGGCGGCTCAGCGTGCTCCGCTTCTTCGGCGTCACGTCGTTCCTCATCATGTTCCTCGCCGCCGGGCTCTTCAGCGCGGGGGTCGGGCGGCTGCAGGGCCTCGGGTTCCTGCCGGGGGGCGATCCGCTGTGGGACACCTCCTGGCTGCTCGATGACCATGGCAATGCGGGCGGATTCCTCGCGGGGCTGATCGGCTACCGCGCGCGGCCGAGCGTGCTGGAAGTGGTCGCCTACGTCGTGTATCTCGCGGGCGCGGGCATGCTGTTCTTCCCGAGCGTGTTCCGGCCCGGCACGCGGCGCAACGGCGACGTCACCGAGCCCGCGCAGACGAGCCGGGTGTGAGCGGGTCCGCGGACGCGCGCGGCGCGGCGCCCGCGCCGCGGGCTCCCGTCGTCCGGACGGAAGACCTGTTCGGCACCCGGCGCGAGATCATCATCAAGCACGGCGAGGAGGAGTACCGGCTCCGCATCACGCGGACCGACAAGCTCATCCTGACGAAGTAACCGAGCCAGCCAGCCGAGGGCGCGGATGCGCCCGGCGCCAGCCAGCCACCCAACACACGCAGGCTGGAGAATCCCGATGAAGCGGTTCACCCTGGTGTTGCTCGCCCTGTCCGTCGTCCTCGTCGTGCGCCCGGCGCGGGCGCAAGACGGCATCCAGAACGTCGCCTTCTTCTACCCGCTGCGCACGCGCCGTCCCGTCATCGAGCGCGAGCTCGAGGTACGCGTCGAGCACGCCAAGACCGCCGACGGCCGCGTCACCGAGGCGGCGGCGGCCGTCGAGCTGCCGATCCTGCCGCGCTGGCAGGTCGAGGTCGAAGTGCCACTGATATTCCGGGAGCCGCGGGAGGGCGCCGCCCAGGGCGGCGTCGGCGACCTCCGCGTCGAAAACAAAGTCATGGTGTGGCAGTCGCTCGACTGGCTGTCGCAGATCGCGGTCGGGGTCGAGAGCCGCCTGCCGACGGGCTCCGAGCGGCGAGGACTGGGGGGCGAGGCCGCCGTGGAGCCGTTCGTCACCGGCGGCATCGCGCTGGGGGACTTCGATCTGCTCGCCTCGGTCGCCTACGAGTTCAACGTCAACGCGCACGTGCCTGGTCCGAACGAGCAGGAGCTGACGGCATCGGCGGCCGCGGCGTGGCGGGTCACCCGCCGCTTCGCGCCGCTGGTGGAGCTGGTCACGGTCACCCGCACGCGCGCGCCGCAGGAGGACGAGCTCCGCGGCAAGACCCGGGTGAGCATCGTCCCCGGTTTCAATGCCAGGCTCCTGCCCGGCACGACACTGCGGCTCGGGATCGAGCTGCCGCTGACCCGCGCGCGGAGCGCGGACTACACGCTGCTGGGCGGGTTCGTGAAGGAGTTCTAGGGACCCTGCAGCGCGTCGGGCCGCGGCGGCGGCGGGGCGATGCGGCCGCCCTCGGGCGTGTGGATGACCCAGTGGCCCGGCTCGAACACGCCCTGGGGCGCGCCGGGCGCCGGAACCCAGCGATCGGGCACCCACACCGTGTCGTTGCGCGGCGCCTCGCGCACCGGCGGCGACAGCACCCCGCGCATCGAGGAGGAGTTCATCTGGTCCACCGCGCGCTGGGTCGTGGTGGGGCCGAGCGGCACCGCCATCGCGCCGCCCGCGAGCAGCCCGGCGAGGCATCGAGCCCAGCGACGTCTCATACTTGTTAGAGTATCCCTCCGGCGCCGGGGTTTCACTCCGACTCGAAGCGGTACCCGACGCTCTTCACCGTCGCGATGCGCCGGCCGGCGGCGCCGAGCTTGGCGCGCAATCGGCGCACGTGCACGTCGACGGTGCGCGACTCGATCTCGTCGGCGCGCGCGTAGCCCCAGACGCGGTTCAACAAGAACTCGCGCGAGAGCACGCGCCCCGCGGACCCCATCAGGGCGTGCAGCAGGTCGAACTCCTTCGGCGTGAGCTCCACGGTGACGCCGGCGACCGTCACGCGGTGGCGCCCGGGATCGAGGGCGACGTCGCCGCCCGCGAGCGCGCGCCCCGGGTCGGCCGGCCGCGCGCGGCGCAGCACGGCGCGCACGCGCGCCAGCAGCTCCTTGGGCGAGAACGGCTTGGCGACGTAGTCGTCGGCGCCCAGCTCGAGGCCGACCACGCGGTCGACCTCGTCGGCCTTCGCCGTCAGCATGATGATCGGCACGGCGGCCCACGCCGGCTCGGCGCGCACGCGCCGCGTCACCTCGAGGCCGTCGATCCCGGGCAGCATGAGGTCGAGCACGATGAGATCGGGCGCCGCCGCGCGCAGCCGCGTGAGCGCCTCGGTGCCGTCGGCGGCGGTGCGGCAGCGGAAGCCGTCCTGGGTGAGGTGATGGATGATCAGGGCCCGGATGTCGGGCTCGTCTTCGACGACGAGGACTTCCGGCGCCATCGCGCCGCGCCCGTCAGCTCTGCAGCAGGCGCAGCACCCACCACGTGAGGGCCGCGACCGCGGCCGAGGCGGGGATGGTCACGATCCACGCGGTGATGATGCGTCCCGCCACGCCCCAGCGCACGGCCGAGAAGCGCTGGGTGGCGCCCACACCCATGATCGAGCCGGTGATGGTGTGTGTCGTGCTCACGGGAATGCCGCCGATCGCGGTGCCGATCAGCGTGATGGCGCCGGCCGTCTCGGCGCAGAAGCCGCCGACGGGCCGCAGCTTGGTGATGCGCATGCCCATCGTCTTCACGATACGCCAGCCGCCGGCCATGGTGCCGAGCCCCATCGCCGCGTGCGCGGAGAGCACGACCCAGAACGGCACGTAAAACTCGCGCCCGAGGTGACCGGTGGTGAACAGGAGCACGGCGATGATGCCCATCGTCTTCTGCGCGTCGTTGGTGCCGTGGCCGAGGCTGTAGGCGGCCGCCGAGAGGAGCTGCCCGCGGCGGAAGACCTTGTCGACGCGGCCCGGTGTCGCGTTCTTGAAGATGTTGATCGTGATCACCATCAGCACGAAGCCCCCCGTCATGCCGATGAGCGGCGCCATGACCATGAAGACGCCGATCTTGATGAGCCCGGCCGGCACGAGCGAGCCGAAGCCGGCCTTGATCACCGCGGCGCCGGCGAAGCCGCCGATGAGCGCGTGCGACGACGACGTCGGCAGACCCCAGTACCAGGTGATCAGGTCCCAGACGATGGCGCCGGCGAGGCCCGCGAGGAGCACCCACTGATCGATCACGACCGGCTCCACCACGCCCTTGCCCACCGTCGTCGCGACCTGCACGCCGAAGCCGAAGGCCGCCACGAAGTTGAAGAAGGCCGCCCACACCACGGCCTGCAGCGGCGTCAGCACGCGCGTGGAGACGACGGTGGCGATCGAGTTGGCGGCGTCGTGGAAGCCGTTGATGAAGTCGAAGAGCAGGGCGACGATGACGATGAAGACGACGAGGGTGAGCATGCGGGCGGGCCGGGCTCAGGCCATCTTGAGGATGATCCCTTCGATGACGTTCGCCACGTCCTCGCAGCGGTCGGTGACGATCTCCATCGTCTCGTAGATCTCCTTCCACTTGATGACCTCGATGGGATCGCCCGCCTCGTCGAAGAGCGCGGCCAGGCTGTCACGCAGCAGGTTGTCGGCGCTGTTCTCGAGCCGGTTGACCTCGACGGCGTGCTCGTGGAAGCCGGGATCCATGTTGCGCAGGCAGCGGATCGCCCGGTCCATCGCCTCCGCCGTCTTGACGATCACGTCGGCCATGGCCCGGCAGGCGGAGGTCGGCTCCTTGATCCGATAGACGACGAGGCGCTCGGCGGCCGCCTCGATGTAGTCGAGCACGTCGTCCAGCCGCGTGGCGAGGTCGTGGATGTCCTCGCGATCGATCGGCGTGATGAACGTCGTGTTCAGCTTCTTGACGATCTCGTGGGTGACCTGGTCGCCCGCGTGCTCGACTTCCTTGATCTTATGGGTCTTGGCGCGCGCGTCGGAGAAGTTGTGGCAGAGGTCATGGAGCAGCGCGGCGGCGTTGAGGATGTGCTTGGACTGCTGCTCGAAATAGTCGTAGAAGCGGACTTCCTTCGGGATCAGGCTGAACATGGGAACACCCCGGAGTGTAATCGAAACGTCACGATCGCGCCACCGGTCGTCGGCCCCGGCTCACGGCTTGCGCAGCGCCAGCGGTGGCCGGCCGAGCACGCGGCGTCGGGCCGCCGCCCAGACGCCGTCGAGCGTCCGCGCCAGCGCGGGCGCGTCGGCGGCGAGGCAGCGCACGAGCGCGCCCCGCCGCGGCAGGAGCCCGGCGCCGACCTCCGCGTCGTCGCCGCCCAGCGCGGTGACGTCGTCCACGAACGCGGCGAGGCCCGCGTCGGCGATCACCGCCACCGTCGCCACGTAAGGCCGGCCCTCGGCCGATCCGAGGCCGGGCCCGGGCGCGCCGTCGCGGAGCACGAGCCGGTCGTGCAGCAGCCAGCCGTGCGCGTCGCGGAGGCTGAGGGCGCTGTCGAGCAGCGCGAAGCGCCACGCCTCACCGCGCGCCACGCGCCCGGCCGCGAACGCGTCCACCAGCACGAGGGCGGCGCCCTCGGGCACCTCCGCCTCGACGCGCTGGCGGAGCGCGGCGCCGGCGAACGGGATCGTGTGGTCGGGCACCCACTCCAGTCGCGCCCCGGGCGCCAGCGTCAAGCGCACCGCCTGCTCGGCGGGGCCGACGGCCGTGCGATAGACCTTCGTCGCCGACGGCGTCGTGAGGCAGGCGTGAGCGCCGGCGCCGACGGCGACGTCGACGACGAGGCGGTCGCCGCCGACGAGCCCGCCCGTCGGGTTGAGGATGGACACGATCGCCGCCGCGTCGTCGAGCGCGAGCGGCGCCAGCACTTGAAGGGGCAGCCGCCAGCGGCAGCCGGCGAGCACGCTGCGGTCGCCGCGCCGCTCGAAGCGCAGCGCGAGCGCGCCGTCGCGCCCGACCCGAGAGGCGGTCGTCGCCGGCGTCAGGCCGGCACCGCGAGCAGCAGATCCTTGCGGAGCCATGCCACGATCGCGTCGACGCCGTCACCCGTGCGGAGGTTCGTGAACACGAACGGCCGCGCGCCGCGCTGCTGCCTCGCGTCGCGCTCCATCACGCCGAGGTCGGCGCCCACGTGGGGCGCGAGGTCGATCTTGTTGATGACGAGCAGGTCCGAGCGCGTGATGCCCGGTCC
>Ga0134083_10000440_pt1 | contig 10573 bp, 9 predicted proteins | sample 15_taG_21_FD_128870 | JGI IMG/M metagenome (GOLD analysis project Ga0134083, IMG submission 128870) | Grasslands soil microbial communities from the Angelo Coastal Reserve, California, USA - 15_D_Met_40cm_5_24_1 metaG | ecosystem: Environmental > Terrestrial > Soil > Grasslands ... | reverse complement strand
GTCGTCGCTTCAGTCATGGTCTACGCTTGGTCAACAGGCCTCCTCGGAAGCTTGCTGGTCACACCACAGGTAGGAAAGGAAGCCTTGAGTCTGGAGCAAACTTCGTTCACCAACGGAACCTACACAACGCTGTACATCAGAAACGTTGGAACAGCGTCCGTAAGCTTCGTCACATACTACGTCAAGGACGCCAACCAAAACCAGTACTCCAAGACCACTTGGACAGGACCAACCAACCAAGCTGTCAACGCGCTGATACAGACTCCGATCAACATCAGCCCTACCACGTGCGGTTGCACTGCACCTGGAGGAGCTAACAACTTTCAGTTCCAGCCCGGCAATTCATACACCGTCGTCGTGATCACCTCGAGAAACAATCAGTTCACCTTCACCATAGTCAGGTGAGGGCGACTGATCGAGCGTCGAGATGCCCGATCTGAACTTCCCGGTTTTTGAAAACCCCGGTCCGTCAAACCCGATAGCAGTAGAAGGGCGAGAAGAGAAAAAAATGAGCATAGTAAAGTGGGCACAAGGAAGGATCAATCGGAATCGTAGGTCACGCCGGGCCATTAGCACCATAATGGCCAACCTGACCATGCTAATCATAGTCGTATTCTTATCCGCAATGCTGTTCGTCTGGGCCATATCCAGCTTCGGCATTTACCAGGGCGGGGCAGGCTACTGGTTCTCCAGCAAGAGCCAAGCGAATCAGGAAAGGCTAAGCATTGAAAACGTGTACTTCTCCTGCGCATCACCTCCTTGCGCTGCATCAGGAGCAGGTAACAACGTCGTCAAGATCTACGTGCGAAATGTAGGAGCGATACCCTTCAAGATTTCATCAATCTACGTTAACGGCACGCTCTACAACATGTCCCCCACCCTAATGATCAACGTGACACAGGTATGCGCAGTCCCGACTTGTGGGAGCACAACCGGACTAACACTGGTGGGACAGACTTGGGCCTCGTCCGATCTTCAGACGATCAAAGTCGCGACTCTGAGAGGAACCATCGAGACTAGTCAGTGGGTGCCATAGACAAAATGGGGATCTATAGGCGTCTCGCCCGTTCAAAGAGAGGAATGAGCACAGTCTTCGGAGGACTGTTCTTCATCATCCTCATCCTCATGGGCTTCAACCTAATGCTCTGGCAGTTCATCCAACAGGACTCCTACAACAGCGTCCTGGCGCAGATGAACCAGCGCGACCAGTTCGCGATATCAGAGAACCTGGTCCCACAGAATCCCGGAGCCTCTAACTTTGTCAACGGATCTACGCCATCATTCAAGATTCTGCTCAACAATCTAGGTGGAGGCTCAGTAAGCCTCGCGAGAATTTACATCACTACCATCGGTCCTCAGGGAGGTGCACCCGTAAACTGTACTCCATGCGTCGCCGACCCTGCTCCCAGTTCCCCCTACAGTTTCACTAACGGCAACATACCTCAAGGATGCATCTACACCAGCCCGAGCTGCCAAATCACAGTAAGCGGACTTGACATTCTGACCGGTAGTGCAACATACAAGATAGTGCTTTCCACAGCCCGCGGCCGCCTGTTCAGCTTCTACCCATGGCCCATCATTACCCCACCACCCGGGGGAGGCAACGGAATCTTCCAAACCAACGTGGGTCCCTTGTCGATCTACTTCGACTTCAAATCATTCAACTTCACACAAAACAGCCAGACAGTATCCAACTCAGCCTTCTGCATGCCCTCCACCGGCAACGTGGTCTTCTGGATAAAAGTAGCCAATATTGCAACAGACTCTGCAGTTACTCTGAAGGCACAGAGCATGATCCAATTCCAGCCCTACAGCGCCAACGGTTTCGGACAGTTCATCAGAATGTGGATAGACAGCCCAACAACGCTGAACCCGAACACGGTCGCCGCCTACAACGAGGTGGGCAACCCTTACGTGCTTGCACCCGGAACCGTTAACGGGCCAGGACCCTCAGCAATCGTAAAGTTCAGCGCCAACGGTCAGGGATTGGCCAACTCTCAGGCCATGGGGAACAACGACAACTGGCTCACCTTCATAGGATTCTACTACACCTATCGTGGCCAGGCCCAGGGTCAGACTGTTCCGTTCATGGACTTTAGGACGGTAGCGAGCTATCCCGGCGGCTGTTAGGATCGGAGGGCGCGAATGGCCCAAGCCAGCCGGGGGGAGCAAACAAGCTTGAGCAGCGAACCGGGCGACCAGTCCAACGACCCTTACTACGCGTACCAGGACCCCTCTGCATATCAGACCCCCCAAGACTTCCCATCATATGATCAACAGCCTGGGTCAGACGCTTACCAAGGACAACAGTACACCAGCCCATCGTATCAAGACCAGCAGGCTCCTGTTCAGAAGCAGCGACAACGAGCCCAGCCTGATCCACTTTCAAGGATCCTATCAGGAATACCCGGCTTCGACCAGATAGTCAACGGCGGACTAATACGCGACAGGGTCTACCTCCTGACCGGACCCGCCGGAGCCGGCAAGACAATTTTCTCAACCGAGTTTGTCTACAACGGCATCACACAATTCAACGAAAACGGCGTCTACGTCGTACTGGAGGAGACCCCTCAACAGCTTCGGCAAAACATGTTCAGCAGCTTCGGCTGGGACCTAGGCTACCTCGAGGAAACAAGCAATCTAGTAATTCTAGACGCACTATCCAGCAGACTCGGACTAGGCAGCGATGAACGTTACGTCGTTCCTAGACCATTCACGTTGGAGTCGCTGCTTTACGAAATGGAGACCGCGATAAGAACGGTCAATGCTCGCCGGGTTGTAATCGACTCACTTGACGCGATGAGCCTAGAGCTCACCCAGGCAGACCTAAGAAGCCTCATCCAAAGGCTCACTATCATTCTGAAATCGTTCGGTTGCACAACATTCCTGATCAGCGGCCAATCTGAAGCGCACAAAGGTCGGAAGCCAGTCGAGGAATACGTTGTCGACGGAATGATCAATCTACAACACACTCTCGAAGAAAGCATGAGCGGCGAAACTGTTCTAGAACAAGACGCAATATCAGGAAACTCACTGGAAGAGGATTCGTTCGTTATGAAGTCGAGAGCGCGGCGGATAGAAGTTCCAAAACTGCGCGGAACAACCCACTCCAGCCATTTACATCCTTTCACGATAGGCCAGTCAGGGATCGAAGTAATTCCGGAACCTGATGTGACGAAACGATTGCGCAGGGCAATATTCAAGGCGAAGCAAGTTGATTAGCCGATCACCAACTAGAACCGGCATACTCCGTATTCGAATCGGAATGGGCGGCCTAGACGAGAAACTGGGTGGGGGAATCCCTGCAGGCAGTACAGTATTGCTGATCAGTAACCAGGAAGGACCTGTCCGTCTTTTCTGCCAGCAAATCGCGTTCTTGCTAGGAAATGAAGGCCATCGAATTCATTACTTCACAATCGTCAGAGAGCCATCGTACATCCGCGAAGAGATGCGCGTGTACGAAAGGGATACTGATGAAATGGAACAGAGGGGACAGTGGACCTTTATCGACGCCTACACTCCAAGAGTCCAGGCCCTACTCCAAGGCGGAGGCCAGAACCAAGGCTTCTTCGGCTCAACGACGGGCGCATCGAGCGCCGGCTCAAGAGTCCTCGGCTCAGACCTCTTTGTCACTTTGAGAAGGGACATACTGTCACAATTGGAAGAGGGAGACATAGTGATAATCGACTCGCTATCCGACCTGCTGGTCAACCACGACAAGACCTCCGTTCGTGAACTATTGGAAATTCTAGGCAGCCAGATCTATGCAAAGAACGGACTGGTCTTCATGCCAATCCTCTCAGACATTCATGACCCTCAAACAGTTGCGACCATCAGTCACCTCAGCGACGTAGTCGTCGAGTTCGAGGTCGAATCCGAGCACCTGGAAGGCAGGCTTCGATTCTGGAAGATGAGGAGAGCAACTCTAAGGCCACTACTCCTGCCCTTCTCAATCACCGATCGGGGAGTAATGGCCGAAACATTCGGCAGAGTGATCTAGGAAACAAATGTCAAAAGTTACCAAACCAGGAGAACAGAAAGGCGACAAGATCGACAACATAGTCGGCATGCTGATGGAGTACGAGAAGATGACTCTCGAACTCATGCGCAAAGCAACCGACAGCCCAATCATAGAACAGTATGACCTGAACCCCCCATACGCGAAAGCCAGAATAGTCAAGGAGGAGGGTAACACCAAATACCGAGTCGACGAAGTCGCGCTCACGGATGATGAGAAGAAGAAACTGAAAGAGATCGGAGAGCTCCTCATAGAGGAACTGGACGTTGATGTTAAGAGGCTGGGAAGTAACGAGAACGCAGCGGCCTACGTCAGAAAACTAGTCGAGAAGATAATCAAGAACTACAAGATAAAAGTGTCACCGGACAGCCTTGACCGGCTGATGTACTACGTTGTAAGGGATTTCGTCCACTTCGACAAGATAGACCCGATGATGCGGGACCCGTGGATCGAGGATATCTCCTGCAACGGGTTCGGAATTCCAATATACATCTGGCACAGAAAACACGAATCTATACCCACCAATGTCGTTTTCCAGACTGCTGAAGAACTGGACAAGTTCACACTCAAACTAGCCTACATGACAGGCCGAGCCATCAGCATCGCCCAGCCTGTGCTGGACGCCACCCTTCCAGATGGAAGCCGCGTCCAGATGACCTATGAGAAAGAGGTAACTCGGCGCGGGTCCACATTCACAATCCGCAAATTCCGAGAGAGACCACTCACAGCAACCGACCTCATCATCTACAACACACTGTCAGCCGAAATGGCTGCCTGGTTCTGGTATGTGATAGAGAAACAAGCCTCAGCCGTCGTCGTCGGAGGAACAGCGTCAGGCAAGACCACCACGATCAACACACTGGCCATGTTCATCAAGCCCAACGCCAAGATAGTTTCAATCGAAGATACGTCCGAAATCCAGCTGCCGCACGAGAACTGGCTCTCATCAGTAGTAAGAATGGGATTCGGAGTCACCGGAGAAGTATCAGAGATCACCCTCTTCGACCTACTGAAAAACGCCATGAGACAACGACCAGAATACATCATCGTCGGAGAGGTGCGAGGCCAAGAAGCCTACACCCTCATGCAAGCCATCGCCACAGGACACGGAGGCCTCGCCACGCTACACGCAGACTCCGCAGAGGCAGCCATACACAGACTCGAGAGCGAGCCCATGAACATTCCCAGACCATTAATACCGACAATCGATGTAATCGCCGTCCAGACCAGAGTCCAGGTAGGCGACAAGAGCGTCCGCCGCATGGTCAACATCGCCGAAGTAGTCGGGCTAGACCCAACCACGAAAGACGTGCTCACAAATGACGTCTTCAAGTGGAACCCAAAGACAGACACGTTCGTCTTCTACGGTCGCAGCTACGTCCTAGAGAACATCATGAAACGCCACGGCTACAAACACGAAGAAGTCATGGAGGAACTCAACAACCGACGCCTAGTCCTAGAATGGATGGTCAGGAACAACATCCGTGACTTCAAGGACGTAGTGGAAGTAATCCGAGGATACTACCTGAACCCGCAACAACTACTCGACCGCGTCAAACGGGAGAAGATGGTTGAGCCGACAGGAGCAGGGCACGGAGCAAGACCCGCATGAGTCTTCTCGATCCAATAGTCCCATTCCTTGGCCCTGTAGGCCAGACCCTACTGGCTAGTGATCTGATAGTTGTCGGCCTCGCAGCTCTCGGTCTAGTATCGATCATCCTCTATAAGGTCAAAGGTAGTATTTTCGAAACCAGCAAGGCATGGGCCGCTTCTACCTTCGTTCTGTCAGTGATCACGATATTATTCAGAGGGATGGGATTCCCCAACGCCACATCCTCACTCTGCGGATGCAACTGGTTCACCGACCCCGCAACAGGAGACACCTCACAGCTCGTACCGATCACCTATCTCCTAATCACAGGCTCGTTCTTCGCAATACTCTACAACTTCAATATACCGCTCCTGAAGAAGTTCAAGTGGATCATCAGCATACCTCTCTCTATCCCGCTCGCGCTGGCATCCAGCGTCGTCTTCCCACTTCCGGGAGTTGCCGCCTCTCCATCATGGGTATTCCTGGAAATCCTGCTTCTAGCCCCCATCGGGGCAATCTATAGCAGCTTCGTTTACGAAAGGGCAGTACTCCACATGGGCGATTATCGAGCACGAATGAGAAGATTCATGGAGTCGACCGAAAAATCAAAGAAAGCCGGAGCTGAATTGCCCCCAGAAAAAGGCGGCTTCATCTACTTCGTATACGGTCTAATGGGACGAAGAATAGCCAAGATTCTTCCACGATTCAACTCGCTCAAGGGCGTTCTAACCCAAGCAGGAATTCGAGTCGGACACAAAGCCTACGTTAGCCTCATGATCTTCTCAGCAATGCTAGGAGGAGGAATCTCCTTCTTCGTATGGTTCGTCCTACTCGGACTTGGCCTCGGAAGCCTCATCGGAATAGACTTCGCGGGAATCGGTATTCTCTTCACAGTAATCGCAGCCATGTTCCTCGCCGTACTCACAGGTGCGGCCATCCTCGGCATGTTCTACATGATTCCGATGATGAAGATCGGTTCCAGAAGACAGCGGCTTGACCAATTCCTGCCATTCACATCAAGCTACATGACTGTGCTCGCCTCAGCAGGCGTGACCCCCGAGAGAATTCTCAGGTCGACGGCGGAAAAAGATCCAAAGTTCATGCTGTCCGACGAGATCAGTCAAGTAATCGGAAGAATCGACCTCTTAGGTTATGACGTAATCAATGCTATGAATGCTGAGGTCGATAGGTCACCCTCTACATCCTATCAGGATCTACTGAGAGGATTCGCAGGAGTGATCCGTACCGGGGGAGACCTAAAGAAGTTCTTCGGAGGGATTACAGACCACTTCTTCCAGAAGAGAGCGCTACAAGTCCAATCCTTCCTCGACACGCTAGGAATCATAGCTGAGACATACGTCCTCATGCTGATCGCTTTTCCACTCATGCTTGTCGTGATGCTGTCAATCATGGCCTCCATAGGAGGAAGCCTCGGTGGAATCGACGTCTTCTCATTCATGTACCTACTAGCATTCATCCTCATACCCATCTGCGGGGTAATGTTCCTCTTCATACTCGATAGTATGCAGCCCAAAGGTTAGGATCACAAATGTCACAATCAACAAATCCACCAGCGCCGCCACCAGCCCAGTCAGGTCCGGGGCTAGGAGCGGACGCGAGGAAAGCTAAGAAGGAAAAGGGAGAGGGAGGCATATTCCGGTCCCTCGCCGGAAAACTCGCCAGGAAGTTCGTCTGGGTCTTCAGCGGCATAATCTTCGCCGCCGTCTTCTTCTGGGGGCTCATAGAAATAGGACTCAACGGGCCAGAGGTCAAACTCGCATTCCTAAGCGCCACTGGGAAATTCACACTCGACCGTTTCGTACTTTTTGCAGGAATCCTAGCCTTGATCCCACCCGCTATGATGTACTTTGTAGATTCTAGGCGAAGAGACGCGATTGACAACAACATTCCTCACCTAATTCGGGACATTGCAGATGCCGGTCGAAGCGGCATGACTCTAACACGCGCCATTGAGATATCGGCCGAACGCGACTACGGACCCCTAACGAAAGAGATCAAACGACTAATGGCAAAGGTCAGCTTCCGCGTCCCCTTAGAGAAAGCACTGCAATACTTCGCAGACAGGACAGGTACGATGCTCTCGAGGAGAAGCGCGATGTTGATTGCCGAGGCAAACAAGTCAGGAGGAGATATTCAGGAGAGCATGGAATCAGTTGCGAAGCATGTTCAAGACATCCAGTACCTGGAGAACAAACGAAGGGCAACCCTGCGTCCCTTCATCGGAGTCATGTACATCAGCTTCGCAGTCTTCTTGGTCACCGTTTACCTCCTCATCAGCAGCTTCTTCAAGCAGCTGGCAAACTCTAACCTAGCCGGAGGGACTGTAGGCGGAATCGGATTCAACTTCGTTAGCCTCCCACTCGACAAGATCACCGCAGTGTTCCTCTACATGGCTATGGTTGAAGCAGTCTTCGCAGGACTCGTGGGTGGGAAGATGGCGACGGGCTACATCAAGGACGGTCTAAAGCATGCAATACTGCTGATGCTCGTCTGCTTCATTACATTCGTCTTCCTAATCTGAGAATCTCCTTCAACCAGGCCTCATACGAGATTATTCTGGATTAGGCCGAGAATCCCTCTATTCTCGAAGTATTTTATCTCCCTTCTTAGGCACTCTCGGCTGAACCAGCTTGACTTTGCCGGCAATGTTTGAGGCTCTTGACCTTGATCCTAGATTGCTGCAGGGGATTAAGGACATGGGCTTCGATGAGCTCTTTCCAATTCAGGCCGAGGCTATCTCGCCTATACTTCAGGGGCGGGACCTGATTGGTCAGGCTCACACAGGTAGCGGGAAAACGCTCGCATACGCGGTGCCAATGCTCCAGAACATTCGACAAGACCAGTCTGGAATACAGGGCTTAGTGCTTGCGCCAACTCGGGAGCTTGCAGTCCAAATCGCGACCGAATTCGAGAAATTGTCGCGCCATCTACGAATACGCACGGTTCCAGTCTATGGCGGACAAAGCATCAACGTTCAATTCGACCGTCTCGCAGACCCTAGAACCAAGATTGTCGTCGCTACACCCGGCCGGCTAATGGATCACTTGGACCGGAGGACTATCAGTCTCGGCAAAGTGACCTTCGTTGTCCTCGACGAGGCAGATCGCATGCTCGACATGGGTTTCATAGAAGACATTCGGGCGATCCTCAACTATGTCCCTCGCCAACATCAAACCGCCCTGTTCAGCGCAACCATGCCGGACCAGATTGTTAGTCTGAGCCAACAATACCTCCGCAATCCGCTCAAAGTCTTCGTAGACAGCGACGAGATTAGCGTCGAAACAGTGGATCAGAAAATGGTCCTCGTCGAGGAGGATGAAAAATTCACCGCCCTCTGCAGCCTCCTTGAGAGAAACCTAATCAGCAGAGGTTTGGTTTTTTGCGCCACGAAGATCCGGTGCGACAGACTAGCGCAAGGGCTTCAGGCGAATGGTTACGATGCTATGCCAATACACGGGGACTTGTCACAGCGACAGCGCGATAACGCAATCCATAGTTTTCGAAGCGGAGGAACAGGTCTGCTCATAGCTACAGATGTGGCGGCACGAGGACTCGACATTCCAAAAGTGAGTCATGTCATTAACTATGACATGCCCAATGACGCGGCCATGTACTTCCACCGAATAGGAAGAACCGCCCGAGCTGGCAAACGCGGGGTCGCCATCAGCCTGTTGACTCGGGAAGATCACGAAATTTTCGACGCGGTTCGCAGAATGACCAGTGCAGTAATAGACGAGATTCCGATACCGGAAGTGCCCGGTCTCAAAGTTGGGCGAGTCTACATGCCTCCTCCCCCGGCTGGTGGAGGCGTGGGCCAATACAATCGTCGTCGACGATTCGACAGTCGAGGTGGGACCAGGCGACGCAGCCGCTGGTAAGACCATCGAAACTATATTCAGGCATTGATACTCGAAAAATCGGGGAAGTCAAATAATGACTGACGTGCTTAGCGGGAAGGCAGACGTCCAGAGGATCTTGTCCTATGCAGAGTCAATTGCCAAGGAGTCTAGGAAAGCGCTCACGGTGGAATTCAATCAACTCCACAAGGGCATACCTTTCAATGATGCCCCCAAGACGCTCCAGCAAAGTCTCCTAGCATGGTTTGCACGACGAGACAAGAACGTCAAAGTCTCCCTCGGACCAATCAGCTCCAAGAGTGGAGAGGTCCGCGCGATATTCACAGGAGAGGCCAAAAGTGTGCGGTTCGAAATTCGCGCTGACGCAATGTTCAGGACTGCAGGAGAATCTCCAGACTCCCCTTGCTATCTGAGAGAATTGAATGTGACAATCGGCCGAGCCAGATGACTTCCATGGAACATTGGTCCCGGCAGTATGTTGATGGCTCGTTTGAACCCATGTCGAGGATCAATAAACGCAGTCTTCCGCGCGTTAGCTCTTCTGAATCATGTCAGAATACCATCTTTGCTTGAGCTCAAAGATTCAGATGTATAGAACCTTACAACTTCTTTCATAGTTACAGGACTTACTCATAGGTCGCTTCCTTCTGCGGGTCTGCAGAAGGCTAGGCTAGAGGTCACTTTGAACGATCTTTCGGGGCAACGGAGTCTTTCGAGGTCTCGTTCTAACTCCATCAATAAATTTGCTGTCTCCCAACGGCTTCCACACCAGATACCCATCATCATTACTATCGCGATAATTCTCATCTTTGCAACATCACTTGTCCCCTTCGCGCATGCCCCCTCTCATGACCCAGTTGCCGTTTCTGTTACATGCAACCCTAGCCCTATTCAGTACGGTGCTACCACACAATGTACGGCAACTGTAACCGACACGGCCCCAACGCCAAACAACGGTGCGCCTCAAGGCACCGTGCAGTTCACGGTTAGCCCTACTGGGGGGACTCTCTCACCGTCCGATACCTGCACTCTTTCAATTACAGGGTCCGAAACATCATCATGTTTTGTCAACTATTCCACGACGCT
>Ga0134083_10000432_pt1 | contig 10646 bp, 8 predicted proteins | sample 15_taG_21_FD_128870 | JGI IMG/M metagenome (GOLD analysis project Ga0134083, IMG submission 128870) | Grasslands soil microbial communities from the Angelo Coastal Reserve, California, USA - 15_D_Met_40cm_5_24_1 metaG | ecosystem: Environmental > Terrestrial > Soil > Grasslands ... | reverse complement strand
GGGTCCGACCCGCGCCTTCTGGGTCATCCCCATCTTCACCCGCTCGCCGATCTGCTCCGACTCGAGCTGCGCAATCCGTTGAATGATGTCCATGACGAATCGGCCCATCGCGGTCGAGGTGTCCAGGGACTCCGATGCTGAAACGAAGTCCTTCCCCCATTCCTGAAGGTTCTCCATCATCTCCATGAAGTTCCGGGAGTTCCGGTGGATCCGGTCCATCTTGATGACCAGGAGGGCGTCCCATTCGTCCCGCTCCGACATCATCTTCTGGTACGCCGGACGGCGAATGTTTCGGCCGGAGTGACCTTCGTCGACGTACCGGGCCGCGACAGACCAGTCACGGGCGAGGCAATATGCCTCGAGGCGTTCGCGCTGCGCCTCCAGGGAGAAGCCTTCCTTGGCTTGGTCCTCCGTCGACACTCTAGTGTAGACCGCGACGCGGACCGTGCGCACCCATCCCGACCCGCCGAAGGACGGTCAAACTAAAAAAGACTGCCGGTCGGACGAAAGTCTGACGCACTGATGTACGATAAACACCTCTCAAAGAAGGCAAGAGCCCGTCCGGCGAGGCCTAACTTTTATCTGTTTTGATGGATATTTATGGAATTCGATTTGGACTTCCATGCTATTCCGTCACACGGAAAACTGGAGAAACATTGGTTCGTAGAAAGGTATTGCTAGTAGCGTATTCGGCACGTATATTATACGTAATAGCTTCTTCAATCCGATGCGAATATTTCGGCCCGAGGATATTCCTGATCAGGATTTTCGCGACCGGAGATCCGACAAGACCTCTTTCGCTCGGTCCATCCTTACTTTCCGCTCCTTCACCAGGATTTCGGCCACGCGGTCGACTTCCTCGCCGACGGCTCCTACCGTCGCGGCTACGTTCCGCGCATGGAGCGACATGTGCCCGCGTTGAATGCCCTCTGTCGCCAGAGCACGTAGGGCGGCAAAGTTTTGCGCCAAGCCCACGGCGGCAATCACTTCCGCGAGTTCCTGCGCGGTCTTGACGCCGAGGAGGTGGACATTCGCCTTCGCGGTGGGATGGACTGCCGTCGCTCCGCCGACCAGTCCGACGGCCATGGGCAGCTCGATCGTCCCGACGAGGTCTCCATTCGCATCCTTCTCCCACGCCGTCAGGGACCGATAGCCCCCGGACTTCCATGCGGCATATGCGTGGGCGCCGGCCTCGATCGCCCGCCAGTCGTTCCCAGTCGCAACGACGACCGCGTCGATCCCGTTCATGATGCCCTTGTTATGCGTCGCACAGCGGAACGGATCCGCATCCGCGAACGCGTAGGCCTCGAGGATTCCTTCGACGACGTCCTCGCCAGGGATGTCCTCGGTCCGGATGGCGTCCTTCGCGAACACCGCCCGGGCGCGCGCGAGTCGCCGAACCGCGAGATTCGAAATGATCCGCAGGTAGACGCGACCGCCCGTCCACTTCTCGATGTGCGGGGCGATCGCCTCCGCCATCGTGTTCACCGCGTTGGCGCCCATCGCGTCGCGGCAGTCGACGACGAGGTGGGTGACGACCATGTGGCCCCGCTTCGTGTCCACGACTCGGACCTCGACGTCCTTGGCTCCGCCGCCGACCTTCACGAGCATCGGGTCCTTCTCGTTCGCGATCGAGAGGATTTCGTCCTTGTGGTGGAGGATCGTCATCCGCGCGCCGTGCGGATCCGAGACCCCGACGAGCTGAATCTGACCGATCATGATCGGACCGGACGTGCTCGCCGAGAAGCCACCTCGTTCCCGGGCCATCCGGGCCGCGTTGGAGGCCGCGGCGACGACGCTCGGCTCCTCGATGGCCATCGGGACCAGATAGTCCCGCCCGTTCACCTGAAAATTCACCGCGATCCCGAGGGGCACCGGCATCGCTCCGACCACGTTTTCGATCATCCGGTCGACTTGGTCGAATTTGAGCGCACCCGTGTTCTGGATCGTCTCGACCTCTGCGTCGGACAGCTCGCCGAACGACCGGATGACTTGCCAGCGGTCCTGCGGGCTCTTCTTGTAGAAGCCCGACACCTCGGAACTCTTCACGTCGGCACCGAGCGTCGGAGAAGACTGTCCCGCCATAAAGGCATCGCGCGACGAGTCAGGGTGCGACGCGGGCGCCGCAGTTCGGGCAGAACGAGATCCCGGTCGCGATCGGCGAACCGCAGCTCGTGCAGAAACGACCCGTCCCTGCGGCGGGAGGCGGACCTGCTGCACCGGCAGCCGGTGGAGCGGGTTGGGCCGGAGGAGGCGGAATGTACGGAGGGTACGCGTATCCGGGCGGATAGCCAGGATACATTGCGGGCGGCGGCTTCGTCACCTGGCCGCCTTCCGCGATGATCAGGATGACCCCCACGACGAGCAAAGGGATACCCACACAGAGAAACGGGAAGAAAAGAATCCCGATGATGGACAAGGCCGTTCCCAGGACGAGCAGCAATGCGCCCGTGGTCAGCTCGGCCAGCCGCCTCCCCCTCCCGTCGGCTTCGCAAATTCGTGCATAATGATATAAATATTGCTTGAGGGAATGCCGCGCGAGCGAGACCGCGCCGTGGAGTGATCGAGATGCCCGTCGTCCTGGCAGACATCGCGATCCCGTTTCAGGCGACCGCGTCGGGCTCGGCGGTCGCGTTCTGGCTGTTCCTCCTCGCGCTCTACGTCGCATTCCTCCTCATCGCGCTATGGGTGTACCAAGACGCCCGGATCCGTGGGATGAATGGTGTCTTTTGGTTCGCCCTCGTCTTTTTGGTGCCGGTGTTCGGGCTCGTCGCGTACGTGATCTACCGGCGAGACCGCCCTCTTTGAACGCCGGCCGTCCGTTTCTGCCGTCGATGAGGCAAGGGTCGGGTCGCGATTTCCACCCATTGCGGTTCGAATCTTGGCCTAACTTTTGTCAAGATTGCGCCGCGGGCAGAACGTTTAAACCATGTCACAACATGACGCCCCCGGGGTCATTATGGAGGAGCAGCAGGCACCTTCCGGGGCGGCCCCGAAGGCAGCCCCGAAGAGCAGAGCGGTGTGGATTGCGGTTGCAGTTATCGTCGTGATCATCGTGGTCGTGTTGGCCGCGGTGCTGGGCGGAGTATTCAATCCCGCAACGCAGGCGAAACCCGCGCTTCGGATCGGGACGCTTCTTTCGATCACGGGTGCGCTGAGCCAGTACGGACCGGGCGATACGCAAGGCGCCTATCTCGCCGTCCACCAAATCAATGCCGCTGGCGGAGTGCTCGGCCAACCCATCCAGTTGTTCACCGAGGACGATCAGACCGATCAGACGGCGGCTGCCGCCGCCACAACGAAATTGATTACGCAAAACCATGTGAACGCGATTGTTGGCGCGCAGTTCTCCGGCGGCACGATCGCCTCGATTGGAATCGCCCAGGCGGCGGGCGTCCCGATGGTCTCTCCGTCGGCGACGTCGCCTGCATTGTCGAACCTAACGTTGACCGGTGGCTACTTCTTCCGAACCGCTCCTTCGGACGCCCTCCAAGGCGTCGTCGCGGCCAACTACCTCTATACCAACCTGTCGTACCGGTATGTCAACCTCGTCGGACGCGACGATTCCTACGGTCGAGGTCTTGTGGGCGTGATTAACACCAAGTTCACCGCGCTCGGCGGTCACGTGAACACCACCGTGATCATCAACCCGAAGGCCACGACGTTCCAGACCGACCTTCAGAACTTGTTCTCGACCAACCCGCAGGCCGTATACTTCGCCGGCTTCCCCGGCGAAGGTCTCATCTTGATGAGCCAATGGCAGGCGGGCCTGTCGACCAACTCCGGGTGGAACCGCCCGTGGGTATTCTCCGAGGGACTTGACAGCCAAGCGTTCATGGACCAGTTGCGTGCGTCTTCGGTCGGGGTCGACGTCACGAAGATCAAAGGCACTGCGCCTGTATCGCCCTTCGGCGCGATTCACGACATCTTCGTGGCTCAGTACAAAGCAGCGACCACGACCACCGCGACCCCGGTTCTGTATACGGACTACACCTACGATGCGGTCTACCTGATCGCCCTTGCCGCGCAGAAGGCAGGTTCCGTTGACGGAACTGCGATCAAGGCAAATCTGCCGGTCGTTTCGAAGGGGTCCGGGACCGTGATTACGCCCGGAAACTGGACCCGGGCTTTGACCACGATCGCGAGTGGCGGTTCGGTCAACTGGGAGGGTGCGGCCGGCTCGGAGGACTTCGACGCGAACGGCGACGTTCGGGGACCGTACGAGGTCTGGGGCGTAAACAGCACGTTCCAGATCGTCCGGCTCGCCTTCATCCCGGAGTCCAGCATCACCGCGCCATCGCTGACCATGTCGAGCCAGATGGTGACGCGGATCTCGAGCGGGTTCGTTGAGAAGGTTCAGGCTGCCGTCGTTTCGCGGCAGTACTGAACCCCTTTTCCCATTTTCTGATTGGTCAGGCTTGGCCTCCGAGGTAGAGCCTGCCTACATCGGCGTTGTGGAGCAGCCACTCCCCCGTGCCCGCGAAGCGATTCCGGCCCGTCTCGAGGACGTAGCCGCGGTCCGCGATGGCGAGCGCCTTCTTCGCGTTCTGCTCGACCATCACGATTCCCGTGCCGCTCTCGTTGATTTCGAGAATCTTCGAGAAGACCGTGTCAACGAGCTTCGGGGCGAGGCCGGCGGACGGCTCATCAATCAGCAGCACCTCGGGGTCGAGCATCATCGATTTTGCCAACGCAACCATCTGCTGTTCGCCGCCGCTGAGGCTTCCGGCATGTTCACGGAGTTTCGGCTGGAGATTCGGGAACATCTCGACCGTTTCCATCGCCCGCTCGCGGATTTCCGCATCTTTCATCATGCGCGATTGTGTTCGCCGCTGGTCGGAACCCCGGTTCCAATGGAGCGGAAGCGGGGAAATCCTTCGGGTGATCGCGCCCATCTCCAGATTCTCGAGCACGGAGAGCGTCGGGAACGTGTTGTTCGTCTGCGGGACGTAGCCTAAACCCATGATGACGAGATCGCGGGGGTGGTACCCTGTGATGTCCGTGTCCCGGAAACGAACCCGGCCCTCGGTGGGACGAAGGAGGCCGAAGATCGTCTTGATGAGCGTCGACTTGCCCGCCCCGTTGGGCCCGATCAGGACGACCATTTCACCTTGATCCAAGGTCATCGAGACTCCGTGGAGGATCTCCATCTCCCCATAGCCCGACCGGAGGTTCTCCGCTTGGAGCAGCAAGGTTATCCTCCGAGGTACGACTCGATGACGACCGGGTCCGTCTTCACCATCTCCGGGCGCCCCTCCGCGATCCGGCGGCCCTGATGCATGACGATGACCCAATCGCATCGGTTCATGACCACGTTCATGTCGTGCTCAATCAGGAAGAACGTCCTCCCGCCCTGCCGAAGTTTCTCGATCAGGTCCATGAGGCTCCCGGTCAAGGCCGGATTCACTCCCGCGACCGGTTCGTCGAGGAGGACCAGCGCCGGGTCCGACATCAAGGCTCGCGAGAGTTCGAGAAGTTTCTTTTGGCCGCCGGATAGCGTCCTCGCGTGCTCGTTCGCGAGCCCGTCGAGCTGGGTCAACTTGAGTACCTCGCGAGCGCGAGCCCGCCACTGCTTCTCGTCGCGTTTCACCTGGCGCGGACGGAAGAAGAGGTTGAGCAACCGCTCGCCCGAGTTGCCTTTCGCAGCGAGGACGAGGTTCTCGAGGACCGTGAGGTTGCGGAGCTCGTGAGGAATCTGCCACGTCTTTGTGAGGCCCAAGTGAACGATCTCGTACGGCGGCAGGCCGTCGATCCTCGTGCCGTCAAACCAGATCTCCCCGCCGTCGGGGCGGTAGAGACCTGCAATGATGTTGAACAGCGTGGATTTTCCGGCCCCATTCGGCCCGATGAGGCCGGTGATGGATTGGGGGAGGACCGTCAAACTGCAGCGGTCCACGGCATGTATTCCACCGAACGCCTTGTCTACGGCGTTCACCCGGAGAATCGATTCGGAGGCCATCCTTGAGACTCACCTCAACACTCGTTTGTGCTCCCGCAGGATGCCCTCGGGACGATAGATGATGAGTATGATCAGCAGGACGCCGATGAACATCAGCCGAGTGTAGAAGATGGTGTCGCCGATTGCCCCCGGTTTGTACTGCTCAAGGAACACAAAAACCCAGCCGAGCCCATACAGCGCGAACGCACCGATTGTGCCGTTTCGTACCCACCCACGTTCCTGGATTTTCCGAAGGACCCGTCCCCAACCCCTCGTCGGCATGTATCGGCTGAGAAGAACGAACACCCCGGCGGCGATCACAGCGATGAGGCCGACGACGATCAACAACAATCGGATGGTTGGAAGGCCTGCCGCGAGCGCGATTGGCACATAGTCTTTCAGTTGAACGGACAGCCATTCCAACCCGTAGATCAGAAATGCTCCAACGATCACCCCTCGGTTGTTGCCGGAGCCTCCGACGATGACCATCACCCAAACGGAGAACGTAACCGCCGGGGCGAAGCTGGATGAAGGTGAGACGTACCCAAGAGTGACGGCGAAGAGGGCTCCGGCGAGGCCCATCAGCGCTCCGCCCAGCGCGAATGCTTGGAGTTTGTAGTTGAACGTATTTTTCCCGAGGGCCATGGTGGCCTCCTCATCTTCTCGGACCGCGCGTAGAACTCTCCCCCAAGGCGATTCGGCCATGAATTGAAGGAGGAGGAGAAACAACAGGAGAATTGCGGACCCGATCCCGACGATCGTGATCGCGTTGAGGAAGGGCGCATTCGCGCTCACGAACGTGATTGGCTTCGGGATTCCTGTGATCCCAATGGCGCCACCTGTCACGGATTGCAGGTTGTTGGCGAGGATTTGTAGAATCGATGCGAATGCCAGTGTGGCAATCGCGAGGTAGTCTGCACGGAGCCGCAGCGCTGGGAGGGCGATGATCACGGCCGCACCGCCTGCCGCAAGCATCGCGAGGATTGCCCCCATAGCCAATGGGAGGGAGTAGCCTCCGAGATGCCCCGGGTAGACGGGAATGCCCCCGATGACGATGGGCGGCGATGGCGCGGTGATCGCGATTGCCATCGTGTATGCGCCAATGAGGTAGAAGCCGGCGATTCCCGCATTGAACAATCCGGTGTAACCCCATTGGAGGTTGAAGCCAAGGGCGAGGACGGCGAAGATGATGGCGATACTGGCGTAGAACCCGACGTTCGTCAAGATTCCCTGAGGTGATGCTCCAGCGAGTACGCCTGCCAGCACGCCGGCGAGGACGATGACCGCGATGGCAACGAAAGCAATGACCTCGCTCCAGGGCAGCTTGCGTCCCGCCGCTTGATTCGGGATCCCGCCGGAACTTGTGGATGCCACGGCTCACCTGCCCCCGTTCGCTTCGCCGACCGAGGCGTCTATTGCACCTCGCTCGCCGCCCAGCGCCCGGGTGACTCGCTCGATGAAATACGAACGGCGGGCAAACGCCGGTCTCCGCCCGGCAATGCCCCACGGCCGGAAGATTAGCACGATGATGAGGATGATGAACGGAATTGCCACCTTGTATGCGCTCCCGAACTGCAAACCGATGACATCGGGACGCTCGAGCCAGACGAGAAACGGCACCGACATTTCCTGGGAGAGTCCGACCAGGAGTCCACCCAGCATCGCTCCATAGGGTGACCCGATTCCTCCCACGATGACGGCCGCGAAGATGAGCAAGATGACGTCGAAGCCCATCGTCGGGGTGATGGCCGTGCCGAGACCGAGCAGGACGCCGGCGGTGGAAGCGAAGGAGCAGCTCACGACCCAGGCGGCGTAGGTCACGCGCTTCGTGTCGATGCCGGTCGCCTTCGCGAGCTCAAGGTTGTCTGCCGTCGCGCGCATCGCTTTGCCCAGGTTCGTGTACTTGAGGAGAATGTGGGCGGAGAGAACGAACGTCACTCCGATCACAAGCGTGAGGATTCCGCGGACCGGATGGATCCCCAAGCCAGGAACGATGACGATATCCTGACTGGCCGGCACGGGGTATAGCCACTCGGCCGTCCCGGCGATCGACCGGATTCCGTTCTGGATGATGAGCCCCACGCCCACGGAGGCGACGATCGGAGGGACCGGGCCGCGGCCTTCGAGGCGGGAAAAGATGACCACCTCGAGGAGGATGCCGACGACCGCGAGGACGAAAAACGAGACGATGGCTCCCCAGACGAGCGAGAGACCGTTGACGCTCAGCAGGAGGGATATGTACGCCCCGAGGGTCATCAGGTCTCCGTAGGCGAAGTTCGCGAAGCCTCGGATGCCGTAGAGGACCGTGAGACCGATTGCAGCGACAATCACGATGCTGCTGACGACCAATCCGCCCATGGCGTATTGGAGGACGATGATGCCGAAGACGAACGAAAGTCCCCCAATGACCGCGACCAGGATGAGCGCGAAAATCGACGCTTGGACGAGTTGTCGACGCAACCGAGCCGTCGGGCGCAGGGCCGCCCATCGCGACCGCGCGCGGTCCGGTGAGGATGTCTGCGACCCGGAGTCTTGGGCCATGGTTCGGTCTGACATGCGAGGAAGGTCGGGAACCCCATTAACTTTTGCAGCAAGGGAGGAAAGTCTTACAATTGGCCCTGCCTTGTCCCGTCGTGGATCGCGATCGGGTCGTGCTTTTGGAGGCCTCCGGCGAGAAGCACCTCGTCGTGCTCGATCGGGAGGTCGTGAACGTTCCCGGGGTGGGCGTGGTGCGGGCAGATTCCGTTCGCGCGGCCCTGGGACGGCGTTGGTCCGTCGGCGGGCGTTCGTTCCTGGTACTCAAGCCTTCGATCCGGGATACGGTGGGTGCCTTGCGACGTCAAGCGCAAATTGTTGGCCCGAAAGACGCAGCCTCGCTTGTGTGGAACTGTGACTTGAAGGCGGGCGACTACGTTGTTGAGGTCGGGGCTGGGTCCGGTGCCTTGACCCTTGTCCTGGCCCAGGCGGTCGGGCCGGACGGCCACGTCGTGACCTATGACGTGCGGCCCGATTTTCTGGACGTCGCCCGCGGGAACGTCTCTGACGCAGGATTCGCGCGACGGGTCGAGTTCAAACTCGGCGACGTCCGAAGCGGCATTGCGGAAACGAGTGCGGACGCGTTTGTCGTCGACATCCCGGATCCGTGGGAAGCCGTCGGGACGGCGGCAAAGGCCCTTGCGCCCTGTGGACACTTCGCTTCCTACTCGCCCAACGTCGAGCAAGTGAATCGCACGGTCGCAGCCCTCCGCGCTGGGACGTTCGTCGAACTCCGGACGGTCGAGATCATCGAGCGAGAGATCGAGGCCTCCGAGTCCGGGACCCACCCGTCCTTCGCCCCCCTGGGCCACACAGGGTACCTGACCTTCGCGCGCGCGGTCCTTGAAACCCTTTAGCGGTGGACGCACCCGCGAAAGAATCGTCGCCTATCCCAGCGCCATCGCTTCGAAGCGGATCGGCTGGACGACTCTGCGGGCAAGTTGGGTGAAGCGGTCCGCGTGTTGCGTGTGGACCGGCATGACGACCTTCGCGTCAATCGCCCGGATCATGTCCCCGACCTCGCGTTCGCTGAGATGTCCAGAGGCATGCAGCTGGTGTCGTTGCAGGCCGAACCGATCGAGCCAGTGTTGCAACACGGCGTCGTTGACGTCGTCCTCCTCGAACGGCTCGCTCTTGGAGTGGATGAACGGCGAACCGGGCGGCGGCCGCAGGTCCACGAGCTCGGGCAGATGCCAGAAATCAAGCTGCACAAGGTACTCGGACGGCCGCGCCGCGATTCGTTCCGCGGTCACGACGCGGTCCTTGAGTTTCGTCTGGAGCTCCTTTTCCCAAGGATCCGTCTTCCGCAGGAGTCGGTCGAACAACACCAGGTCGGCCTCTCGCGTCACGTCGGGGACCGCGATATGCGTGTCCTTCTGGAGGGTCAGCAGCAAGTGGGCGGTCTTCGCGTTCACGACAAATTTGCGGCCGACGGCCTGAGCCACTTCGAAGAACGTGCGAATCCGGTCCACGTCGCGTCCCGGGAACGTGACAATCGCTAGCTTTTCTTTGAGCGACGTGAGGAGCCGAATTGCATCCGCTTTCACGTCGGCTTCCGTCAGGGTCCCCCGCGGATCGTCGGGCGTGACGCGCGTGCCTTCCGTGATCAGGACGACCGGTTTCGCCGCCGCAGCGGCGCGGATGAAGTCGTCCGTCAGCGCCTTCTTGGGCCCGTGGTGACGGAGGTCCCCGGTGTACGCGATCGTGCCCTCGCTCGTGTGCACTAGGTACCCGTACGCCGCCGGGGCGCTGTGGTCGACATGGATCGGCTCGACCTCGAGGCCGTCCACGGTCTTTGTTTGCCCGGAGCGGAACGTCTGGTACGCGTGGTTGCCCAGTTTCAGAAACGGCGCTCGCGCGGTCGTATCGAGCGACTCGAGGATCGTCCGCGCGCCCTCCCCGAGGTGGACCGGGATGTTCGGGTCGACGAACCGCAGTTGCTGGGTGTGGTCGTAATGGACGTGGGTAATGAAAATGGACGAAAAGGCGGGCGGTTCCCAGGCCATGTCGGTCGGGTCGAGCGCTTCGGACGAGTAGAGTCCCGGAATCCGGCGCATGAGATCTAGCGCGAAGTAATCTCGAAGGCCGAACCGATCTCGCGGTTGGAGGAACTCGACGAAGTACTCCTCGCCGAGGTCAAACGGCGCGCCCATGTCGAGCCAGATGCGCGCGT
>Ga0134083_10000420_pt1 | contig 10726 bp, 8 predicted proteins | sample 15_taG_21_FD_128870 | JGI IMG/M metagenome (GOLD analysis project Ga0134083, IMG submission 128870) | Grasslands soil microbial communities from the Angelo Coastal Reserve, California, USA - 15_D_Met_40cm_5_24_1 metaG | ecosystem: Environmental > Terrestrial > Soil > Grasslands ... | reverse complement strand
GCGTCGATCCCCTCGAGCGTCTGCAGCTCCCTGGCGGCAGCGACCAGCTCGGCGTCCGTGACGGCGACCGCTCCGCCCGCGCTCTCGCGCAGCGCCCGCAGCATCAGCCGGTCGCCCAGCGGGTCGGGCACCCGGAGCCCCGCCGCGACCGTCTGCGGCGCGGGCCACGGCTCGCAGGCGGCGGCGCCCGTCTCGAACGCCTGCACGACCGGTGCGCATCCGGCCGCCTGCACCGTGTACAGTCGCGGCAGCGTCCCCCGCACCCAGCCGGCCGCGATCAGCTCATTGAACGCCTTCCACATCCCGATGAGCCCGGTGCCTCCCCCCGTGGGGTACACGATCGCCTCCGGGAGGGTCCAGCCGAGCTGCTCGGCCAGTTCGAGCCCGAGCGTTTTCTTGCCCTCGATGCGGTAGGGCTCTCGCAGCGTGGAAACGTCCACGGCGCCGGACGCGGCGGCGTACGCGCGCGCCGCCGCGCCGCAGTCGCCGATATGACCGTCCAGGAGCACGAGGTCACCGCCGTAGCTCCTGATCTGGGAGAGGATGGTGGGGGGCGTACTGGCCGGCGCGTACACGCGCGCCGGGACGCCGGCGCGGGCGGCGTAGGCGGCGAGCGCCACGCCGGCGTTCCCCGCCGTGGGCACGACGAACGCTCGCGCTCCCGCGTGCCCGGCGCGGGTGACGGCCGCGGCGAGGCCGCGCGCCTTGAAGGAGCCCGTGGGGTTCGTCGCCTCGTCCTTGACGCGCAGGCCGGGGAGACCGTACCGCGCCGCGAGCCGCGGCACGGCGAGGAGCGGCGTGCCGCCCTCCCCCAGCGTCGCAGGCGCCTCGCCGTCAGCCAGCGGCAGCCACTCGCGATAACGCCACATCGTCCAGCGGCGCTCGCGTAGCAGCGACTTGGCTTCCGGCCCCGGCGCGGCGGTGTAGCGCACGAGGTAAGGCCCGCCGCACTCGCACACGGTAGGGAGGCCGTCCGCGCTGCGAGTCTTGCCGCAGGCGGAGCATTGAAGGGACCAGGGAAGGCTCACGCCCGAGCCTTCAACCGGTCGAGGATCCGCTCCGCCAGGGTCGTCGAGAAGCCGGGCACCGCGGCGATCTCGGCCGGCGTCGCGGTTTTCACGCCCGCCAGCGAGCCGAACCGCTCCAGCAGCGCCCGGCGCCGGCTCGGCCCGATCCCGGGAATCGCCAGCAGCTCGGAGGTGATGGTCCGCTGGGCGCGCCGCTTACGGCTGTAGCTGACCGCGAAGCGATGCGCCTCGTCGCGGGCGCGCTGCAGCAGCTTGAGCGACGGGCTGCGGCGCGACAGCCGCAGCGGCTCGGACTGCGCCGGCAGGAACACTTCTTCCTCGCGCTTCGCGAGGCTCACGATGGGCAGGGTCTCCTGGCCGAGCGCACGCGCCGCGTCGAGGGCGGCGCCGAGCTGCCCCTTGCCCCCGTCGATCACCATCAGGTCCGGGAGCGGCTTCGCTTCGGCGATGCGCCGCGCCAGGTACCGCGTCACGACCTCGTGCACCGCCGCGAAGTCGTCCTGCGGCGCTCCGGTGATGCGGAACCGGCGGTACTCGGCCTTCTTGGGCCGGCCGGCCTCGAACCAGACCAGAGACCCCACGGTGTCGCGCCCCTGATTGGTCGAAATGTCGATGCACACGAACGCGCGCGGCACGGCGGCGAGCCCCAGATCGCGTCCCAGCGCGAACACGGGGTCGGCCGAGCGCTCGTCGATGTCGAAGCTCTCGATCTTGAGGCCGTCCAGCAGGTAGCGGGCGTTCTGATCGGCGAGCTCGGCGAGCTTCGCGTTGGTGCCCCGCTGCGGTACATGCCACTCCACTTCCGGCGCGAGCTGCTCGAGCGACTCCAGATCCTCGGGCGGGAACGGGAGCAGCGCCTTCCGAGCCCGCACCTCGAGCGGCAGGTAGCAGCGGACCAGGAAGGCCGACAGTACGGCACCCTCGGCCTCGTGCTCGGCATTCTCGAGGAACCAGTGATCCCGCGCGATCAGCTTGCCGTCGCGCACCCGCAGCACGACCCCGCACGCGTCGTCGCCGTCGCGCGCGAACCCCACCGCATCGGCGTCTCCTCCCCCCACCAGCTCGACCGTTTGCGGCTGCTCCAGCTGGTCGAGCCACTGCAGCGCGTCCCGCAGCTGCGCCGCCCGCTCGAAATCGAGGCCCCGGCTCGCCTCGAGCATCCGCTCGCGCAGCCGCTGGCGCACGTCCACCGTCTTTCCCTCGAGGAAGACGAGCACGTCGTCGATCATGCGGCGGTAGTCGGCCTCGCTCTGGTAGCCGACGCACGGCGCCTTGCAGCGCTCGATGTGGTAGTCCAGGCACGGCCGCGGGGGAGCGTCCCGGGGCAGGTCCCAGTGGCACGACCGCACGGTGAAGATACGGCGCACGATCTTCAACGTCTGCCGCAGCGTGGCGACGTCGGTGTAAGGCCCGAAGTAGCGCGCCCCCGGGATGTTGACGCGCCGTACGACCAGCACGCGCGGGAACGGCTCCGCGAGCGTCACCGCGATGCGCGGGTAGCTCTTGTCGTCGGTGAGGCGGATGTTGAAGCGCGGCTTGTGCTCCTTGATGAGGTTGTTCTCGAGCAGCAGCGCCTGGGCTTCGTTGGGGACGATGATCGTCTCGAGGTCCGCGATCTGGCCGGAGAGCGCCGCCCGCTCGGGCGTGCCCTGCGCATCGGGTCCGAAGTAGCTGGGCACCCGGGAGCGGAGGCTCTTCGCCTTGCCCACATACACGACCTCGCCGCCGGCGTTCTTCCACAGGTACACGCCGGGCTTGTCGGGGAGGGCTGCTAGCTGGCGCGAAAGGCGGTCAGGGATTGCCATGTCCGGGTGGCATCGGGATGCTTGAGCGCGAGGGTCAGCGCGCCGTACACCACCCCAAAAATAGCCAGCACGAGAAGCCCGCGGGGCACGGGTCCCAGTCCCGTCACGAGCTGCGCCCCGCCGACGCCGGCGGCGGCGGCGAGCGCCGCCCCGAGCAACGCGATCCCGAAGGCGCCCCAGTCGGGCCCCCGCAGCACGGTGCCGATGCGGCCGCTCAGGTGGTAGAGGTGGAGCGACGTGTTCAGGAAGGCGCCGAGCGACGAGCCGAGCGCGATCCCGGGGGCCCCGATCCAGCGCATCAGCAGCCACGCAAGTCCCGTGGACACCACGAGCGACGAGGCCGCGATCTTCACCGGCGTGCGGGTGTCGCGCATCGCGTAAAACCCCGAGGCGAAGAGCTTGACGGTCGCCTGCCCCACGAGCCCGACGCCGTACGCCGCGAGCACGTTGCCCACGAGCGCCGTCGCATCCGCGGTGAACCGTCCCGTCTGGTACAGCGCGCCGATGATCTCCCGGTTGAGGGCGATGAACGCGAGTGAAGACGGCACCACGAAGTACACGATGCGGCGGAACCCGACGGCGATCCGCGTCCTGAGCTGCTCGTTCGGCGCGGCCCCCAGCGCCTCGCGGGCCAGCTCGGGCAGCGACACCGCCGTCACGGACACGCCGAACAGGCTGATAGGGAGCAGTTGCACGATCTGCGCATAGCCGAGCGCCGACACGCCCCCCGGGCCCGTGAAGGAGCCGAGCAGCGTGTCGATCAACCCCGAGAATTGCGCTACGCCGGCGCCCAGGAGCAGCGGCAGCCACGCGACGATCACCGCGCGCACGCCCTCGGGCGCGGTCGAGAACCGCAACGGGATCCCGCGCAGCAGCCGCCAGCATACGGGCAGCTGGACGGCGATCTGGAGCACGCTGCCGGCCACGGTACCCCAGGCCAGGGCGAGCGACACCCGGTGCAGCTGCGCGTCGAGCGGCAGGGCGCGGTTGGCGAGCCACGTCCCCGCCGCCACCATCGCCACGATCCCGGCGATGTTCCACAGCGCCGGGGCAGCGTACGGCAGGAAGAAGCGCCGGTGGGTGTTGAGGATTCCGAGGCACCAGGCCGAGATCACCATGAGCCCGGTCATCGGGAACAGGATCCGCACTAGGCTGATGGTGAGCTGGCGGCGCGGCTCGTCGAAGCCCTTGGCGAGGACGGTGGTGATCGCGGGCGCCAGGGCGATCCCGAGCAGCGCGAGGATCCCCGACCCGAGGAGCAGCAGGCCCAGGATCGCGCCGGCGAGCGCCCGGGCGCCGCTCTTGTCGGTGCGCTCGTGGAGCGCGGCGTACACGGGGATGAACGACCCCAGGAGCGTCCCCTCGCCGAGCAGGCTGCGGATCGTGTTGGGGATGCGGAGCGCGGCGCGAAACGCGTCGGCCGGAATGCTGTCGTTGCCGAAGTAGTAGGCGAAGACCCGCTCGCGCACGTAGCCGAGCACGCGCGTGAGGAGAATCCCGGCGGCGACGCGAGCCGCCTGGCGACCTCCGCCCGCGCTGGACTCGGGCACCGTCAGGAGCCGCGCGGCTTCTTGTTGGGGTCTTCGAGCAGGCGCTGGACGAACTGCAGCTCTTCCCGCATGCCGGAGATCGAGCGATTCAGATCCTCGAGGTCGGTCTCGAGCACCTCGACGCGGCGCTCGAGCTCGCGCACGCCGGCGGTGCGGCCGTCGCCCGGCGCCTCGCCCTCCAGCCGCCGGGCGATCGAGCGGCCGAGCGGCGAATCGAGCAGAATGGCCGTGATGGGAATCATCAGGGCCACGATCAGCACGATCACGAACACCCACATGAGAGGGATTCTACGAAGCGCCCGCCCAGCGCGCCACCTCACGGTCCAGCGCGTCCACGAGATCGGGGCCGTAGCGCACCAGGAACGACGCGAGCGTGAGCACGCGCTCCTGCGGCTGGCCCTGCGGATACACGGCGGCGCGCGCGCGCGCGATCTGCCGCACCAGCGTCTCGTTGTCGCGCTTCAGGCTCGCGACGAGCTTCTTCTCGATCTCCTGCGTGCCCGCGAGCGCGGCGTTGCGCGCCGACTGGACGGTGCGCTCGAGCGTCGGGTCGATGGCCGCGACGTCGCGCCCCAGCCGCTCGTAGCGCTCGGCGAGCTCGCGCCGCAGGCCCGCCAGCGCCTCCACGGTCGCGGGCGGCAGCGCCTCGCGCAGCAGCCGCGCTTCCAGCTCACCCGGCTGGCCGTCCAGCGCCTCGAGGCCGAGCCCGTAACGCTCCATCAGCTTCTCGACCCGACTCTCGACGATCACGCCCGCCCAGCGCGGCACCGGCCGCTGGGGCGTCACGCCGCCCCCCAAGACGTTGTAGAGCTGCGCGGCGTCCGGCAGATACTTGAGCTCCGCCGGCCCTGCCGCGTAGGCGATCGTCGGCAGCAGGACCGCCTCGATGGCCGGCCGGAGCAACACGTTGGGCGACAGGCGCTCGGGCGACTCCAGCGCGATGCGCTCCAGATCGGCCCGTGTAAAGCGCTCGCCGCTCCGCCGGGTTACGAAGCCGCCATCCTCCTGCCGCTCGAGCCGGTCGCGTCCCTGCGCCGCCTCGACGAACACCGGCGTGTAGCCGTCGGGCAGCGTCACCTCGAGGCCCTTCAGGACCCAGGGGGCGGCCGCCCGCTTGGCCTGGGGGTCGTAGGCGCGGAGGACCACGAGGCCGCGCGGCCCGAGCAACGCGTGCAGCGCCTCGGCGAAGGCGTCGGCCAGTGTGGCGTCGGGACGATAACATCGCTCCAGCCACTCGAGCGTCGCCGCCTTGAACTCCGTCTCGGGCGTGCCCGCCCGCAGCTCGTCCAAGGCGCGCCGGATCTCCGGGCCGCAGGGCTCGCGGGAGAGCGGCCGCAGCGGCGCGTCCCCCGCACGCTCACGCAGTACGATGGCGGCGAGATCCCCGGCGCCGTCGAGGAACGCCGCGTGGTTCGCCTCGGCGAAGTCGTGATCGTCTCCCGCCACCCAGAAGACCGGCACGACGGGGACGCCGGCGGCGCGCTCCAGCCGCCGGGCCAGGGCCAGCACCGACAGCGCCTTGTAAACCGTGAACAGCGGCCCCGTGAAGAGGCCGGGCTGTTGGCCCGTCGTGACGGCGAGCACGGCGCCGGCCGCCAGCCGGTCGCGCCCCGGGCCGGGGAGGGCCGCAGCGATCACCTCGGGCGCGACCCGGCGCGGCTCGAGCCGCAGGTCCGGCAGTACCAGCGGCGCGATGGGCGTCGCGACGATGCGCGGCATCACTCTTCCCCCGTCCCCCTTCCCTCTTCCCGGGTCTCTCCGAACACGTCCGCCTGAAACGTGAACACCTCCGTCCCCGGTTCCCGCCACCCCTGCGGCGGCAGCCCCGCCTTGCGACACGTCGCGGTCAGGAACGCCTCCGCCCCCCAGCGATACTCCCGCGCCACCTGGGGCAGGAGCAGCCCGATGTGGCGCCCGCGCCGCACGATCAGCCCGTCGCGCCCGACGACGATGCCCGTCGACTCGACCGGCGGCGGCAGCGGCACGGGCTCCGACAGCACGGAGATCTCGAGCGCGACGTCCGGCAGCTCGTCGGGGGCGACCGGCGGGAAGCGGGGGTCGTCCTGCGCGGCGGCCACGGTCATCTCACGCACCACCGCGCCCAGGTCACGATCGGCCGCGATGTGGCCGATGCACCCGCGCAGCGCGCCGCGCTCCGAGATCGTGACGAACGCGCCGCGTTTCAACCCCGCCCCGGCAACCGCGGGCACCGGCGGCAGCGGCCGCCTCGCGAGGTGCGCCTCGAGCGTCCCGCGCGCCAGTTCGAGCAACGCTGCCCTGTCGGCCGCCGTCAGCTCAGGGTCCGCGATGGTAAGGCTCTCCGCGGCGGATCGTGTAGGCCCGGTACAACTGCTCGTACAGGAGGACGCGCGCCAGCTCGTGCGGCAGCGTCAGCAGGGAAAAGCTCCACACCCGCTCCGCGCCCCGGAGCGTCGCCCGAGACAGCCCGTCGGCGCCGCCGATGGCGAACGTCACGTCCCGGGCATCCAGCTCCCAGCGCGCCGTCCACTCGGCGAGCTGCTCCGACGTCCACTGGTCCCCGGTCCGCGACAGCGCCACGAGGCGCGACCCCTCGGGGATGGCCTCGAGCAGCCGCGCCTCGTCCTTCACGTCCCGTTCCTCGATCCGCGTGTAATGCCGCAGGCGCTCGAGGTAGTCGTCACAGGCCGCGCGGAGCGCCGCGTGCTTCACGCGGCCCACCGCGACGACGCGATAGCGCATCAGGCATACATCCCACGCAGCCGGTGCATCGCCGCCACGCGGTCCACCGCGAGCATGTAGCAGGCGATGCGGGTGCTCACCTTGTGCTTGTCGACCAGCGCCATGACCTCGTTGAACGAGCGCGTCATGATCGACTCGAGCCGCCGGTTCACCGTCTCTTCGTCCCAGAAGTAGCCACCCCGGTCCTGCACCCACTCGAAGTAGCTGACCGTCACGCCGCCCGCGTTGGCGAGGATGTCCGGAATGACGAAGACGCCCCTCTTCTCGAGGATCTCGTCGGCCGCCGCCGTGGTGGGGCCGTTCGCGCCCTCGCAGATGATCTTGGCCTTGATGTGGGGCGCGTTCTTACGGGTGATGACGTTCTCGGTCGCGGCCGGTACCAGCACGTCGCACTCCACGGTCAGGAGCTGGTCCTTGTTGAGCGCCTCGCCCCGCGGATACCCGGCGAGCTGGCGCCGCTCCCGCACCCAGTTGAGCACGTCGGGCACGTCGAGACCGCTCGGCTTGTGGACCGCCCCCGACTTGTCGGACACCGCGACGATGACGGCGCCCTCCTGCGCCATCAGCTCCGCCGCCACCGAGCCGACGTTGCCGAACCCCTGCACGGCTACCCGCGCGCCCTTCAACGTCATGCCGAGCTTGCCGAGCGCCTCGCGGGTTACGATCATGCAGCCGCGCCCCGTCGCCTCGCGCCGGCCGAGCGAGCCGCCCATCTCGACCGGCTTGCCCGTCACGACGGCGGTCACCGTGTGGCGATGGTGCATGGAGTAGGTGTCCATGATCCACGCCATCACGCGCTCATTGGTGTTCACGTCGGGCGCCGGCACGTCGGAGTCGGGGCCCAGGGTCTCGATGATGCTCGCCGTGTACCGGCGCGTGAGCCGCTCGAGCTCGGTCATCGACATCGTCGCTGGGTCGCACACCACGCCGCCCTTCGACCCCCCGAAGGGGATGTTCACGAGCGCGCACTTCCACGTCATCCACGCCGCCAGCGCCTTCACCTCCTCGAGCGTCACGTTCAGGTCGAAGCGGATGCCCCCCTTGGCCGGCCCGCGCGACGTGTTGTAGAGCACGCGGTAGCCGGTGAATACCTCCACCTCCCCCGAGTCCCGGAGGACGGGGACCGACACGATGATCTGCTTTTCGGGGTTCCGCAGGACCTTGTAGAGACCGGGATCGAGGTTCAGCAGCTGGGCGGCGTGGTCGAAGCGCTCCATCATTGCTTCGAACGGATTCTCCTCGGCCAGAAAGGTGTCCTTGTCCGGCCGGATGATGACGGGCGCCGTCGGCGGCTTGATCGCAGGTTCGCTCATGGGTCGTCAGTGAAGGACTGATTCCAGGGCGCCTCCCAGCGCCTGGCTGTTCTGTTCCCACCGGACGGCGAGCACCGCGACCAATGGCTCGGGGCCATGCGCCGGCCAGCGGCTGCGGAGCTTCACGGCGTCCTTCTCGGTGACTACAACATAATCGCCCGCGGCGGAGGCCCGCGCGAGCCGCTCCACGTCGCCCGGGCCATAGGCGTGATGATCTTGAAATGCTTCGAGTTGCACCCTGGCACCGGTGGCCCGGAGCTGCGCGGCGAAGCTCACCGGGTCGGCGATCCCCGCAGCCGCGAGCACGCGCCGGCCGGCCAGCGCCTCGGGGGCGACCGCCGCCCCCGACCGCAATCCCTCGAGGTGGCTCAAGGCGAGGTGGGCTACGCACACGGGCGTCTCGCGCCGGCGGCGAGCGAGCCAGCCGGCGACGCCCACCGCCGCGTCGAGAGGCGCGCGCTTCCGGGTGACGACGATCAGGTCCGCCCGCTCGAGCGCATCCGACCCCTCCCGCCACGGACCCGCCGGCAGCGGCCACAGCGACAGGCCGACGCTTTCCGCGCTCACTACCGCGATGTTCAGGTCGCGCGCGACCCCCAGCAGCTGGTAGGCGTCGTCGAGCACGGCCAGGTCAGCGCCGCGCCGCTGCGCCGCCCGAGCACCGGCGACGCGATCGGGGTCCGCCACGACCACGGCTTCGGGCGCGAGCCGCTGGTGCACCAGGGGCTCATCGCCGCCGTAGCCGCGCAACAGGATGGCGGGCCGCCGGCCCCGCTGCGCGTAATAGCGCGCGATCCACGCCGCGAGCGGCGTCTTCCCGGTGCCGCCCACCGACAGGTTGCCGACCGCCACGGTCGGGAATGGCAGCCGCGCCACGTGCCGCCAGCCGGCGCGATACATGGCGGCGCGGACCCTGGTCGCCCCCCAGTAGAGTGCGGCGAGCGGGACCAGCGGCAGTCGCGCCACCCGCGCGAGCGGCGCGCTGCCCCACAACCATTGTGCTACGCGGGCGCCTCTCACCCGTCCCTCTTCCCTCTTCCCTCTTCCCCGTAGGTCACCGCCCGCAGCGCTCGCTCCGCCGCCGCCACCCCCTGGCGCAGGCCGTCCTTCCCCGCGCCGACCGAGAGCGGGGCGCCGTACACGACCTCCACCGCGGCGAAGGGCTTGGGGATGCAGAACCGGTCCCACGACCGGATCCACCACGCCCCTCGCTCGGAGGCGCGCGCCCCGGCGGCGACCACAAGGGCGTTGGCGTGCTGCGCCGCGGCGAGCGCGCCGGGCTTCACCCGCTCGGCCGGCCCGTGCGGGCCGTCGGGCGTGAGGGCGACTTCGGCGCCACGCTCGAGCGCGCGCACCAGGCCGAGCAGCCCCACCTCACCCCCGCGCCGGGACGACCCGCGTACGACGCGATAGCCCCACCGCTCCGACAGCTCGGTCAGGTAGCCGCCGTCGCGGTGGCGACTGATGAGGAGCGCCATGCCTTCGCCGCGGCGGTGATACAGCAGCGGGAGGATCCGGCTGTGCCACAGGACGTAGACAATAGGCCGGCCCGTGGCGCGCGCCGCGGCGACGTGCTCCCACCCGCGCACACGATAGCGCCACGTCGCTGCGAGCAGCCGCATGACGCCGGCCGCCAGGCCCACCGTCACCCGACGAGCTCCGCCGCGAGCGCCGCCACGCGATCGGCGGCCCCCGGTGGGCCAAGCCGGTCGCGCACCAGGGCGAGACCCTGGCGCTGCCGCCGCGCCGCGGCGCCCGCCGGATCGAGCAGCGGCAGGATTGTCTCCGCCAGCGCCTGCGGGGTCACCGCCCCCTGAAGGAACTCGGGCGCCACCTCCTGCCCGGCGATCAGGTTCACGAGCCCGACGTGCGGCACCCGCAGCACGCGGATCGCGATGGCGAACGACACGGGGTTGAGCCGGTAGGCGATGGCCATGGGGACGTCGGCCAACGCCGCCTCGAGCGTGGTCGTCCCCGATTTGCACAGCCCCGCGTCCGCGGCGGCGAACACGGGGCGCGGATCGCCCCAGTGAATGCGGATGGCGCCCGGGTGCGGATAGCGGGCGCGCGACGTGCCGGCGACGACGACCTGGACGACCGGCCGCTCGGCCAGCACGCGCTCCGCGGCGCCGCGGAACGCCGGCCAGAGCCGCCGCACCTCCTGCGCCCGGCTCCCGGGAAACAGGCCGAGCACCGGGCGCTCGGGGTCGAGCCCGAGCGCCCGGCGGGCCTCGGCCCGGGCCGGCGGCGGTGGCCGGTCCCGCAGCGGATGCCCGACGAACGTCGCGGGCACGCCGTGGTCGCGGAAG
>Ga0134083_10000415_pt1 | contig 10749 bp, 9 predicted proteins | sample 15_taG_21_FD_128870 | JGI IMG/M metagenome (GOLD analysis project Ga0134083, IMG submission 128870) | Grasslands soil microbial communities from the Angelo Coastal Reserve, California, USA - 15_D_Met_40cm_5_24_1 metaG | ecosystem: Environmental > Terrestrial > Soil > Grasslands ... | reverse complement strand
GGTCGAAGAACAGCACGTCGACGACGCGCCGGCCGTCGTCGACGACCGGCAGCTGGCGGATCGAGTGGCTTCGCATCAGCGCGAGCGCCGCCGGCGTCGAGATCCCGGCCCGCGCGACCAGGGGCGAGCGGTTCATCGCGCCGTCCACCGGCGCGTCGAGGGCCACCCCGCGAAGGATCGCCTTGCGGAGGTCGCCGTCGGTCGCGATGCCGAGGAGGCGGCGCTCGCTGTCGACGACGAGCGCGACCCCCTTGCCCGTCTTGTTGATCCGCTCGAGCGCCTCGCGGACCGTCGCGCCTTCGCCGACGACCAGGTCTTCTGCGTTCATGCGACCTCGCGTTTTCGGGTGAGCGTCGGACCGAGCTCTACGGCCCGGAGCACGCGCACGATGCGCTCCGCCGCGTGCCCGTCTCCGTACGGGTTCGTCATGCCGGAGAGCCCCTCGCGGAAGCCCGGGGCCAGCACGGCCTCGATGCCGGCGAGGATCTCGTCGCGCTCCGGGCCGACGTCGATGACGTTGCCGGCACGCAGCCGACCCGCCTGCCGCGCGCCCACGTTGACGACGGGAAGCTCGAACGAGGGCGCCTCGATGAGCCCGCTCGACGAGTTGCCGACCATCGCGTCGGCCTCGCCCAGGAGCGAGAGATACACGTCGTCGCCGAGGGTCTGCGCCAGCCGGACGCATGGGTGCCGCCCGGCGAACTCCTGGAGGCGGGCGATCACGGCCCGACCGGCGGTATCGGCGTTGGGATAGGTCACGACGAACGTCGCGTCGATCTTCTCGAGGGCGGCGAGCAGCTCGTCGGTGTGCCGCGCCGTGTCCTGATACTCGAGCGTGGCGGGATGGTAGGTGACGATCAGCCAGCGATCGCCGGGGGCCAGATCGAGACGACGCGCAAGCTCGGCCCGAGTGAGCCGCGGCGTCGTCCGGATGCGATCGAGCCCGGGCGCTCCGACGTTGTGGATCCGCCACGGCTCCTCGCCCATGGCGGCGACCCGCCGGGCGTGGGGCTCCGCGGACACGAAGTGCAGATGCGCGCACTTCGTGATCGCGTGGCGAATCTGGTTGTCGATGGCCCCTTCCGTCACCTCGCCGCCGTGCAGGTGTGCGACCGGCAGGACGAAGGGGAGCGCGGCGGCCGCCGCCGACAGCATCTCGAAGCGATCGCCCAGCACGACGACCAGGTCGGGACGGTGGCGCGCGTAGGCGCGTCCGAACCCCGCGACGCCACGGCCCATCGACGCCGCGATCGCCTCCGGCGCATCCGACGGCTCGAGCATCTCGATCCGCTCGGCGATCGGCCATCCCTCGGCCTCGATCAGCTCGACGCTTCGACCGAACGCGTCCGACAGGTGCATTCCGCCCACGAAGAGGAGCAGGCGCACGTCCGGGGCCGCTCGCAGCTCGCGCAGGACCGGGCCGAGGTGTCCCCAGTCCGAGCGGGCCACGGAGACCACCGCGATCGTCCGAGGCTCGACGGCACTCACTCCAGAGCCGTCCAGTCGATGACGTCGTCGGCTGCGAGATCCCTCCGGACGCGACGGCCGAGGGCCCGCTCCAGATCGGCGGGCGACACGCCCGTGCCCGGGCGCTTGACCGCGACCGCGTCCTTCACGAGCTCTTCGCCGGCCCGGATCGGGCGGGCCGCGACGAGGCTCTTGCGCGCGACCCGCCGCGTATCCAGCTCCGAGGGCATCGGGCGCTTCTCGCCGTCGCCGAGCGCCGCCTCGACGTTGCGGATGCCGCGGACCAGCGCGGCCATCTCGCCGGGCTCGAGCGAGGCGCGATGATCGGGGCCGGGCAAGGTCTTGTCGAGCGTGAGGTGTTTCTCCACGATCACCGCGCCGCGCGCCACCGCGGCGAACGCGATCTCCAGGCCGAGCGTATGGTCCGAGAGGCCGACCGGGCAGCCGAATCGATCGCGCAGCGCGTCCATCGCTCTCAGGTTCACGTCGCCCACGGGCGCCGGATACGCGCTGACGCAGTGCAGGATTGCGACCGGGACGCGCGAGGTGACGCGAATCGCCGTCAGGGCCGCCGCGACTTCGTCGAGGGTAGACATGCCCGTCGACACGATGACCGGTTTGCCCTTCGTCGCGATGTGGCGCAGCAGCGGAAGATTCGTGATCTCGCCCGAGGGCACTTTGAGCAGGGGCACGCCCAGGACGCCGAGCGTATCCACGCTCGCCTCGTCGAATGGCGTCGAGAAGAAGACGATCCGGCGCGCGGCAGCATGCGCCTGGAGGGATTTGAGCGTCTCGACGGAGAGCTCGAGACGCTCGAGCATCTGGCTCTGGCTCTCGCCGGCACCCGTCGTCTCGACCTGATACGCCGCCTTCGGCGCGGTCCGGCTCGTGAGCGCGGAGGTGCGAAACGTCTGGAACTTCACGGCGTCGGCGCCGCCGTCGGCGGCGGCGTCGATCAGCGCCCGCGCCAGCGCAGGATCACCATTGTGGTTCACGCCGGCCTCGGCGATCACGAACACCGGCTGACCGGCCGCGATCGTTCGGCCGGCGACGCTGAACGGGGCCGCCGGAGCGGTCATCGCGCGCCGTCTCTCGCGAGCTCGGTGACGAGCGCCTCGAGTCGTTCGCCGAGGGCGCCGTCGACCGGGTGCACGTAGCTCGCGGCGAAGGCGCGCCCCCGCTCGGCGAGCTCGGTGCGCGCCTCGGGATCGTCGAGGAGCCGCCGCAGGGTTCGCGTGAGCCCCTCGACGTCGCCCGCGTCCACGCGCTCGACGGCGCGGGCGCTGACGTAGGGCGGCATGCCCGGCCCCTCGAAATCCTTGCCCGGCGCCTGCACGGCGACGACTGGACAGCCCAGGGCCATCGCCTCGATTCCCGCCATCGACGTCACCATGAGCGCGACGGCGGCGGCGCCGAAGAGACGCTGGATATAGTAGTCCCCCCGTGTGAGCGTGATTCCCAGCCAGCCCAAGCTCTCGAGATCCTTTCGCAGAACGTCCAGGTCCTCGTGGTTCGGGTGCGGCTTGATGACGACGTTGAGTCCACCGAGCGCCCGCGTCGCGTCACGCACGGTGCGATAGAACGCCTGCTTCTCGCCGTGCGAGAAGAGGAGCGACACGTACTTCGAGACCATCACGACCAGCGGGCGCTTGGGATCGAGATCGAGCTCCGCGAAGACCTTAGCGCGCAGGGTCTCGGGCGCGGTCCGTCGGACCTCGTCGGAGCGCGGGTCCCCGAGCACCACGAGGCGTGCGGGTGCGACCCCCTGCTTGATCAGCAAGTTGCGGACGTGATCTCCAAGGACCAGCACCCGATCGGCAACGTCGAACAGGTTTGCACGGTCTCGACCGAGGACGGCCCCGCTCCAGTAGAGGAGCGTTGGGATCCCGCGGCGGCGCGCCGCGAGGGCCAGCGCCCGGTCCACCATGCGGCGATCGCTTGTGATCACGACGGCGCCGGGCTGGTGGGCGTCGAGCGCACGGAAGGCGCCCTCGAGGTAGAGCCGCGCCATGGCGAGGCTCCACCGGAGCGTGTCGCGGCGATAGGACTCGACCAGGGAGTTCAGCGAGGTGGGAGCGGTCGTAGGGCCGAGCAGCCTTCGACTGAGCGGGCGCATGCTTCGCACCGCGCGGCGCGCTGCCTCGCGCGGCAAATAGTCCATCGCGTACGCTCCGGGGATTCCGCTCTCCTCGAGTGTCCTGAGCGGCTTCTCGATCTTATCGTTGTCTCGGGTCGCCGCGATCAACCGACAGGCGAGCCCGAGACCCCGAACCGCGCTCGCCAGCAGATTGACCATCGTGAAGTGGCGGGCGTGCGAGACGCTGAAGAGATAGCGTGCGGCTGACGGCGTCGACGGCCGCCGCTTGTCGTCTTCGACCAGAGCACGAAGAGCAAGCCGGTCGTGCCGGGAGCGCAGCCATCCACGGACCCACGCGGCCAGTCTCGACGCGTGGGCGAAGCGCACTGCGATACTGGTCGGGATGCCGCGATCCTCCGCGAGGACGCGCGCCGTGCGCTCACGCAGCGATTGTCCCGTGACGAGAACGACTCGATCGGGCTTCACCTCGTCGAGCACGCGCTCGAGGAGGCCCACATTCACCATGACGTCCACCTGGAGCAGCACGGCCCGGCTCACGCTCAGAACGTCGGGCAGCCAGACGCCGTCGACCGTCAGCGCCGGCTCGTCCTCGCGCGACGGCCACCACGACTCGATCAGCCGATGGGTCCGCTGGGACAGGGCTGGCAGGTCGGCCTTCAGCGTCTCCTCGTCGTAATAGAGCAGCGCCATGCCGGCCGGCAGATCGCGAGTGTCGACGAACCCGCGGGCGGTGAGCAGGGTCACGCCGTGACCGCCGACACGGGAGCACACCCGCGCAACCAGGCGCCGGTAGCGCGCGACATAGGCGCGATCGAGCCGGCGCACCCACCGCCGTCTGAACTCGCCTAGACTGCGCGGCGCCTCGGTGACGATCAGCACCCCGCTCATGACAGACCTGCTGGGGCGCCGGAGCCCGCGACGCGCCCCCCCGCAGGAACGTCCCTCGCGACTCGCGCGCCAGCCGACACGACGGCCTCCTTGCCGATGACGACGCCGGGGACGACGATCGCGCCCGCGCCGACGAACGCACCGGCCTCGACGCACACGTCGCCACAGAGGATCACGCCGGGCGCGAGATAGGCGTGGTCGCCGACGCGGCAGCCGTGCTCGATCACGCTTCCGCTGTAGATCACCGCGTTCTCGCCCACGGACGCTTCGGCGCCGACGACGGCGTGCGGGAAGAGCGCGCTCCCGAGGCCGATCGTCGCCGAAGGCGAGATCACGGCGCTCGGATGCACCAGCTTTGGAGTCGGCACCCCGAGCTCACGGAGACGTGCGAACAGCTCGGGGCGCCTGGCCAGCGCGGTATTCCCCACCCCGACGATCGCCTCGTCGAAGCGCCGCTCGGCGCAAAGCCGCACCAGGTCATCGTCGGAGCCGATGACGCCGGCGGTTGCCGGCGCGCCGCGCGCGCCGAGGAAGCCGGCGATGCTCCGGCCGCACGCTACGGCCAGATCCGCGACCGCCCGAGCGTGTCCGCCGGCGCCGAGGACGAGGAGGCGTCGGCCGGTGCCACCGCTCACTGGCGCGATCCCGAGATGGGCGCTCGCCCCTGCCCCAAGATCAGCTCGGCGAGCAGGAAGTCCCACTCCGTGTCTATGTTGACCGCGGCCTCGAATCCCTGGACGATGGCGCGGTTGTCGGCCCCGAGAACGCGCCCCTCGGTCATCAAGACGTCGCGCCGTGTGACGTACACGGCGCCCGACGGCTGATAGACGGTCGGCGCGTCCTGCCGCCGGACGTACTTGTGGCCATCGGGGAAGAGTGCGACGGTGCGGTCGCCGTCGAGCGTCTTCATGAAGAATGGATGGTAGCTGGCCTCGGTCACGGTCTGCGCGGAGTCCGCCCCCGTATCGACCACCTTCGCCACGGTCCGGTCGATGTCGGCGCCGATTCGGAACGGCGAGGTCGGCTGCAGGGTAACGATCAGGTCGGGCCGCGCGCCGGCCGTCGTCTCGAGCCAGCGCACCGCGTGCTGGAGCACGGGGATCATGCCCGCCTCGTCGCTCGCCAGCTCGGCTGGACGCTGGAACGGCACCTCGGCGCCGTGCCGGCGCGCCTCGTCGGCCAGCGCCGCGCTGTCGGTCGAGACGATGAACCGCGTCAGCCGCGCCGACTCGCGCGCCGAGGCCACGGCATGACCGATCAGCGAGAGCTTCCCGAGGACGCGCAGGTTCTTGCCGGGCAGCCCCTTGGAGCCGCCGCGCGCCGGAATGACCCCGAAGACGTAGGGCGCGCCCGTCACGGCGTCAGACTCGGACCCAGCGGCGCTCGGACGCGGCGCGTCGGGCCGCGTCGATGACCCGCATGGTCCTGAGGCCGTCCCAGCCGTCGCACGCGGGAGTCGCCTCGCCCCGAACGCACGCCAGGAAATGCCGCGCCTCCTCGACGTACATATCGTTGAGCTGCCCACCGAATGGATAGATCTCCCAGCGATTCGCCTTCGGATCGAACACGCGGATCTCGTTCTCGAACCGCCGCCACTGGATCACGCCGTCTTCGCCCATGATCTCGAGGTGGCTGTGGACGTTCCAGGCGAAGAGATTCATGTGGATGTTGCCGATCGCACCCGAGGCGAAGCGCACGGTGAGGTCGGCGAGATCGTCGGTGGAGATCTCGAGACTCGACACCCGATCGACCACGGCGCTCACCTCGACCACTTCGCCGAGGAGCCAGCGCATGTAGTCGATCGCGTGGCTCTCGTCGAGGAGACATCCACCGCCCTGCTTGACGTCGGCCATGTAGAAGCGCCGGTAGTCGGCGCCGGGATAGCGGGTCGACAGATGGTAGGCGTACTCGGTCCGACCGGCGCGCACCGCACCGATCCGTCCCTCTCGCAAGAGCCGCTCGGCGAGCTGCATCGGCGGCCAGTACCGCCAGTTGTACGCGGTGAGCACCTTGAGCCCGCGCGCGTCGCAGGCGCGGAGGAGATCGTCGAGTCCCTCCGACGATCCGGCGAGCGGCTTCTCGATCATGAGGTGCGCGCCGCGTGCCGCCGCCAGCCGCGCGATCTCGAGGTGCGAGGAGGGCGGCGTGCAGACGACGACGCCGGCCGCGCCGTCCAGCGCCGCCTCGAGGGTCGGCGTGATACGCGCGTACGGAAACTGCGCTCCAGCCGCGTTACGTTGTGTCTCGGTGGCGTCGTACGCCTGCAGCGCCTCGACACCGATCGTGTGGAAGTTGCCGAGATGCCGCCGGCCGATCGATCCGAGTCCGATCACGGCGATCTTCATGCGGGCAGTACTTCCTCCTTGTCGGCCGCGCGATGGAGTCGGTTCCACTCGATCTCGTAGGCCGCGATGCGCCGCAGGTCGCGCTGCACCATCAGCTGGCGTAGACCGTAGAGCTCGACCGCGTTGAACTTCTTCGAGATGATGGCGGTCACCCGCGTGGCGTCTCCCAGATCCAGCAGGAAGGCCTCGAGATCTCCCCCGTATTGCCCGAGGATCCGGCTCTTGTAGGTCTGGTACCACTCGGTCCCCGGGTAGGGTGTGGCGAAGAATGGCAAGGCGTTCAGCCCGAGCCGGTTCCAGGCGTGCACGTTGTCGCGGATCGAGTCGAAGTCCTCGTCGGGAAAGCCGATCATCTGATTCGGGATCGGCCGGATCCCTGCCTCCATCGTCCAGCGGAGCGAGCGCTCGTTGGTCTCGACGGTCGCGCCCTTCCCGATCGTCTTGAGCACCCGCGGTGAGAAGCTCTCGTAGCCGTAGAGCAAGTGGGAGCAGCCCGCGCGCTTGAGGACGGTCAAGAGCTCGCGGCTCACCAAGGTCGCGTGACTCGTGCCGCCCCAGTGCACGCCGGCGCAGCGCTCGGGATCGTGCGGAACGCCCTCGCGCACGCACTGGGGCTGGAGCCCCTCCTCGATCCAGAGGCGCGCGATCTCCGTCAGCCATTTCTTCCCCGAGGACTGGTGCATGGTCATCAGGTTCTCGTCGAGAAACCCGATGAAGTCGACGCCGAACCGCTCCCTGACGTGCTTGACGAGGTCCACCACGTACCGGGGACTGTGGTAGCGGATCAACCGCTTGTACGTGAACGTCACGTCCCGCTGCCCGTCGCGGTCGACCGTGTGCTCCAGGTCGCCCGCGATGCCAAGGTGGAAGCAGAAGCGGCAGATCAGCGAGCAGCCGTAGCTCGCGTTGACGTCGAGCCGCCGGCGGGCCAGCATGCCTTCCTCGGAGAAGAGCGCCATGCTGTTCTTGAAGTACACGTCGAGCGGGAACAGGTCCCATGCTGGATACGGCAGCCGGTCGAGATCCTGCATGAGCGGCCGCTCCGGGTTGAGGTGCGAGCGACCACTCCCGTCACGCCAGACGAGCCCCGGCACCTGCGCCCAGTCCCGGCTGCCTGCGTCCAGCCGGCCGAGCAGCTCGGGAAACGACACGAAGGCCTCGCCGACCACCCCGACGTCGATCTGTGGGAGGAGCCGCATGATGTCGTGGGGCATGCTGGTGAGAAACCCGCCGCCGGCGACCACCAGCGCTTGCGGCGCGACCTCTTTGGCCATCTGCACGACGTGCCTGATCGAGCGGTACGCCGTCGTGATCCCACCGATGCCGATCACGTCCCAGCGGTCGGCTTTCAAGATCTGGGCGAGGACCGCGTCGGGAGCGCGCCAGGCGTTGGCATCGTAGACCTGGACCAGGTGGCCCTCGCGCATCGCGATCGACGCGAGCAGCGCCATGCCGTACGGGACGTGGCGCGGGTCGTCCTCCTCCCGGATGATCGGATTGACGAACAGTACCTTAGCCATTCGATCCCCCGAGGACCGTGGTGGTCCAGGCCACCGGCGTGGCGGCCGCCGACGTCGGCAGGTCGTTGGTGTCGAGCCGCGGCAACTCCAGCGGACGGCGGAGGTCGCGGGCGACGTCCACGCGTGTCGTGAGCCCGAGGGCGCAGCCGCGCTCCATCACGAGCTCGAGCGTCGTCGCGTCGTAGCCGCCGAACGGGTAGCACATGACCCAGTCCACCGGTGGCCGGCCGTGGATCCGGGCCAGGAAGGCGAGCGTGGCGTCGATCTCCGCGGCCTGCGCCGGACGCGCCAGGGAATCGAGCCACACGTGCGCGGCGCCATGGGCGCCCACGTCCATACCGAGTCGCGCCATGCAGCGGAGCTGCTCGGTGTCCATGTAGAGCTCGTGGGCTAAGGTCGCCTCGTCCACACCCACGTACTCCTCGAGCAGACGCTGCGCCAGCGCCGACCGCGTGGCTTCGGGCAGACCGCGCTGGAGCACGCGCTTGACGAAGATGACCTCGGGCCCATCGAAGCGTGACGCCACCGCGTGCCGGCGCCAGAGCGCTTCGCCTGATGGCATCGCGTCGTCGTCCCGACGCGCATCGATGAGATCGAGGAGTCGCCGGGCAAGCTTGCCGGTGTCGTCGCACGCGGCAAGGATCAGCTGGATCTTGTGGGTATCGAGCAGTCGCCGCCCCTCGATCGCGGCGGCCGGCGGATAGAACCCCGCGGTGAAGCCGCGGGCCACGAGCCGCGGCAGCACCGTCCGGAAATGGTCGAGGAAGCCGTCGTCGAAGGTCAGCAGGCATGCGTTCGGAGGTAAGCGATACTCCCCGCGGGAGGCGGCGACGACCTCGCGCACCGAGCACACGCGGTAGTGCCGCGCGACGTAGTCGAGCTGGCCCTCGAAGGCGTCGACCGTCAGCGCCTTGAGGCCTGGATAGCGGCTTCGCGCCAGGTCGCGGACGTAGTGATACATGACGATCGTGAGCGCGCTCATCGCGTGAACACTGCCAGGAACGCCGAGCTCCAGGCGAGGCTCACGGGCGCCGATTCGAGCGGCTCGAGCGCGGCCGCGAATCGATTGTAGAAGCGCGGGGCGACCGCCTCGAGCGCGGGCGAGAGCACGTGGGGGTGCACGCCGAAGAAGCGTGGATGCCTGAACCCCGCCGCCGCGGCCGCGGCGGCGAATCCAGCCGGCGAGTGTTGCCGGCGCCGCTGACCGAAGACGGGCGACGACCGGGCGACCCGGGCGCCCTCGCTCGCGGCGTCCTTCGCCAGCGCCCGCTCGAGTCCGGGCAGCGCCTCGCGCAAGCGCGCCACGACCTCTCCGAGCAGCGGCACGACGGCGCGGTCGGGCCGGAGCGTGGCCAGCTCCTCCAGCAGTCCGGTCGCGCTTCCGGTCTCGATCTCCTCGCGAGTGTAGTCGTTGCCGCTCGTGGCGTTGAAGAGCCGGTTGCGGCACGACACCACGAGCACGCCGCCCCCGCGGAGGAGCCGGGCCGTTTCGGCGAGGAACGGTTCGTCGGCGGCGAGATATTCGACCAGCCCGATCGCCGTCACCGCGTCGGCGGAACCCGTCCGCAACCCGGTCTCGAGTACATCGGCGACGCGGAACGAGACCCGATCGCGGGCATCCGGCACCAGCGCGGCCCGGCGAGCCTCGGCCTCGGCGATCATTCCTTCGGCAAGGTCGACCCCGGTCGCGCGGAACCCCAGGTCCACCGCGTGCAGCGCGAGGTTGCCGCCGCCGCACCCCAGGTCCACCAGGTGGCCTTGCGCCGTCCCCAGACGATCCACCACCGCCTCGAGCGCGTGCCGGGTCCGCTGCGCGCCCACGGGATACGCCGCGGTCTCCTCCACGTCGTCGTACGCGCGGGCGAGCCACTGGCGTGCGGAGTCCGAGAAGTACCGGCGCACGTACTCACGCGAGGTCACGCGCCGCGTTCCTCGACGAAGGCTTCGAGCGCGACCATCGGCACGCCGTCGCCGAAGAGCACGCCGCCTTCCGTACAATTGAAGGTGCGGCAATCGGCCTCGCGCGCCATCCCGAGGAACACGTCCCGGAACCAGTAATAGGCAGGATCGGTGAACCAGGTCTCCCCCAGGAATGGATTCTCGACGTGGATGAACGCCTCGGTGAACCGGTCGCCGAACATGTCGCGGAGCTCGGGGTAGTACTGGGTCCGGGTGAAGGAGGTTCCCGGCGCATACCCGAAGTCGAGGCCGACAAGGCCGATCCGCGTCTTACCGAGCACCGCGTGGCTCACGACCCACGCGGCGGTGCCCACGTTGCCGCCGCCGTTCAGGCACGGCAGCCCGTTCTCGGCATGGAGCCGGCGGGAGAGACTGTCCGGCTGGTCGTAGTCGTCGTACATCGGATTCCACCAGTAGAGGCGCATCCCGGCCTTCTCGCACCGGTCCACCACCGCCGGCGACGCGCAGGTCG
>Ga0134083_10000412_pt1 | contig 10757 bp, 7 predicted proteins | sample 15_taG_21_FD_128870 | JGI IMG/M metagenome (GOLD analysis project Ga0134083, IMG submission 128870) | Grasslands soil microbial communities from the Angelo Coastal Reserve, California, USA - 15_D_Met_40cm_5_24_1 metaG | ecosystem: Environmental > Terrestrial > Soil > Grasslands ... | reverse complement strand
GTGGTCGGATCAACCCCGAGCTCGCCGTATAGATTATGTCCCCAGCAATAGGCGTCCCTCGCCGCCGTCACCCCACAAGTGTGAATCCCGCCGGCGCTCACCGCGGCGAAGCTCCGCACCGACGCGACACCGGCAGGATTATCGGAGCAACCAGCGAGCCACCCCAGCGCGCCCAGCACCGCGATGGCGATACCCCCACGCACACCCCTCATGATATGGGGCTTCATGGCGCCCGCCTCCCGAGAGACACCGGCGTGATACGGACCGCAATGGATCGGTTGCTCAGGGGAGATTCAACGGGGAGCCAGGGACCAGAGCGAGCCGGGGGTGATATCGAAGGGCGCGGCCGAACTGCTCAGTGCTTACCGCCCCCTCACCAGGGCGAATCCCGCCCAGAAGAACGGGTGCACCGTCCCGGGCTCACGCAGAGCCACCCGCTGCGCCAGGGCGAGCGCTTCCGCCTCCGGTCGCCCCGCGGCGAGCTCGCTATAGAACCGCTCCATCAGCCGTGCCGTCGCGACATCGGCGACCGGCCAGAGCGTCGCCAGGACGTTCGATGCGCCGGCGTAGAGAAACCCCTGCACCAGCCCCACCCAGTCGTCGCCCGGGGGGACGTCGGCCAGCGCCCCGGCCGCGACTCCAGTCTGACACGCGCTCAGCACCAGCAGGCGCGCATGCAACGTGAGCCCGAAGACCTCGTGGACCTCCAACCGCCCATCCTGGCCGTCCCCGGCACCGAGCTCGACGAACGAGAAGAGCGGGTTGTGCTTATTGAGGACGCCGTAGGTGGCGAGGTGAATGATGCGCTGGTCCCCAGCCAGCGCTCGGAACGCCTGCTCCGTCGCTGGCGGGCCGACCAGCACGCGCGCCTGCACACCGTAGATCCTCCCGATGGCGGCGACTTCGGCCTGCGAGCCCGGCAATGCACCGGCGCGGGGAGCAAGAGCGAGCACGCCGGTCCGCGCCGACGGCGCCGCTCGCTCGCGCAGCCGGAGCCACACCGACGCCGACGGCACGTACTCGAGGAGATAGCGCTCGACGAGGAGCTGCTCCGGCGGACCCGGCCGCAGGAGCGCCGCGAAGGGCAGATAGTGGAGCTCGAGGTGCGGCGCGATGAGCAGGCGCCGCTTGCCCGCGAGCAGGCCGCTCGCCTCCACTGGCGCGACCAGCTGCCGATACAGCCGCCGGAGCGACGGCCGCCAGGCCCCGCGCGCGGCCCCCGCCGTGGGGCTCGCGAGCGTGGCGCGCGCGAAATCCACCGACGCGGTGAGGGCGCTGTGGCTCACATGCAGGTCCAGCGCCACCAGGGTGTCCGTGGTGACGACGAAGACGACCGTGGTCGAGTCGCCCACCAGGTACTCGAGTAGCGCCTCGTCCGGCGCGAGCGCGGCCATCACCGCGCGCGCGGGCACGATCTCCCCGCGGACGAGCGCCGCGTACGCCGGGTTGGCCTGGCGCATCGCGATCAGTAGCTCGCCGTAGGCCTCCTGGGCGCGGGCCAGCGCTGCGTGCGTTGCCTCGGTGGCCGCGTCTGCGTGCGCCGGGTCGCGGAGACCCGATTCGCTGTGAGGCGGAGCCTCGAGCTGCCGGGTCAGCTCCGCCATCCGGCGGCGGAGGTCCTGCTCCCGGGTCGCCAGCCCCCGCCCCGCCTCGCCCTCCGCGATGCGCCCGCGCACCAGCACGTCGAGCATCTGGCGCTCCCGCAGCCGCTCGCTGGCCTCAAACGCGGTCTCGGTCAGCCCCCGCTCCCGTTCGACGAGCGCGAGCTCGACGTACACATCCCACTTGTCCGCCCGAAACGCGGCCCGGTGCTCAGGAAGCGGGAGATCTCCGGAAGCTCGCTCGATCTGCCCAATGCCCGCACGCAACTCGCTCGCGGCCTCCGCGAGCGCACCCCGGCGCCGCAGGGCGCCCGCCAGGCCCGCGTGCAGCTGCCAAGCGCTGCTCGCTGGTCGGGCGCCGAGGCCGGTGATCGCGCGCCGGTAGAGCGATTCCGCCGCGAGTGCCCGTCCCGCGCTCACCTCGAGATCGCCGAGCGTGGCAAGCGCTTCGGCTTCGTCGTTCGCTGCGCCCAAGGAGCGTAGGGTGTCAATGGCCTCAGCGAAGGCCCGGCGCGCGGTCGCAGTATCTCCGCGCCGCCACGCGGCCAGGCCGATCCCCAATCGGATTTCGGCCCTGTCGTGGGGATCGGACGCGCTCGGCAGCAACTGCTCGAGCATCACTTGAGCGCGCCGATAGCTCTCACGCTTCAAGAGCACACCCGCCATCCGAAGCTCTAGCCGGAATCGCTCCTCCCGCTCTTCAAGTCCCGCGCCCTGCACGAGCCGCCGAGCGCGTTGGTACTGCCGCTCGGCTTCGGCCAACTGGTTGAACTCCAACGCGAGATCCGCGCGCGTTCGCGCGAGCGCAGCCAGCGATGCCCCACTCTTCGGCCTGTCGGGGCGTACCGCGAGCGCTTCGGCCCGCTGCAGCTCGGTGCGGGCGCCCTGCACGTCGCCCATGTGCGCACGGGCCTGCGCGAGCTCCACGTAGTTGTCGATCGCGTTAACCGAGGGACCCGAACCGATGCGCCGCATGATCCCTGCGGCCTCCGAAAGCGTCGCCACGGCCGCCGGAAAATCTCCGCGCATCATCGCCAACCTCCCAAGGTCGACGAGCACCTGCGCCTCGTACATCCGATTGCCCTGCTCGCGATAAATCGAGAGTGCCTCGCTCTCTCTGGCTCCGGCCTCGGCATAGTCACCCTCCCGCTGCGCGAGGCCTGCCAGATTGCTGAGGATGAGCGCGGCGCCCTCGGCTTCACCGAGACTCCGAGCGGCAGGCAGCGCCGCTTCCCAGGCCCGGCGCGCCTCCGCAAAGTCGCCCATGGAGGCCGCAACGGCACCGAGATTGGTCTGATCGACCGCGAACCCGACGACGTCTCCGCTCCGCTCCCGGAGCGGCTTGGCGCGGGTATAGAAATCGCGTGCGCGCTGCAAGTCCCCCTGCTTCCAGCTCAGGATCCCGAGCAGGCTCCAGACGTTGCCCAACATTCGGTAGTCGCCGACGCGCTCGGCATAGCCATGGGCCAAGGTGAGATACGCTTCGGCGCTGTCGGACTGTTGGGCGTAATGGAACCCCGCTCCGATGGCGGTGAGGACGGACGCGATTCCCGCCGTGTCGGCCAAGGCCTCGTAGCGGCGCAGGCTCTCGCGCCACGCTCGCAGCGCGACGTCGGCCCCGCCACGCACGGCCGCATTGCCCGCGAGTCGGATGCTGTCCGCGGCAAGGGTCGCCAGGCGGTCCGCTGGTGACAGGGACCGAAAACGCCCGATCTGGCGCACGAAGAAGGAGTCCTGCCAAGCCACGGCGTAGGCGCGAGCGAGCCGCTCCGCGGCGATGAGGGCGACCTCGCCGGAATCGCCGCCACGCCCGGCCGCCGCCCGGAGTTGGCTCAACGCCTTGCGCGCGGCATCGTTGCGCTGCCGCACCCGCTCGACGAGCACCGAGTCGGGCCCGTTGCTCGCGAGCGCGCGGATCGAGTCCACCTCTTGCGGGGCCTGCGCGGCCAGGGCCAGGACGGGGAGCGCCGTCAGGAGAGCGATCATCGCGCGGGCCCGACGAGCTGAAACTCCACGAGATCCGAGGCCGCCCATCGCCGCCACTCAATCTGCGCCTCGACCTTCCAGAAATACGTGACACGACGCGCGAGCACGACGGTGTCGGGCAGCGCCACTAAGGTGTCCGCCGTCTCTGCGGTCCATAGGACGACACCCTCCGTGTCGTATAGCCGCAAGCGGTACCGCTCGGTGCGCGGCACACTCGACCAGACGAGCCGGTCTACCGCAGCAACCGACCCGCGCGGGGCGATCGGCACAGGCGCGCCTGCGCTGGTCAGCGTCGTATCGCGGAGGCCGAGCGTCGAGCCATCGTCGCTGCGGCGCGGGACGAGCAGCAGCAGCAGCAGCGCCGCCGCCGCCGCGGCGAGCCCGAGTGGCAACGACCAACCGCGCCACCGGCTCGCGGCCGACGGCCGCGCCGCCCCGGAGAGCTCCGGAGCGAGCGCCGCGTCCGCGAGCAGGCGACCTCCTGCCCGCACCACCGACCGGCAGCGGGCGCAGCTCAGGAGATGAGAGACGACGGCCCCTCGCGTCTCCGGGCCCAGACGCCCCATGACAAAATCCGCCACCGTGAGCTCGTCCAGGCAGTCGGCGGTCTCGGTCAGGCGCTCGAGCGACACCGGCGCCCGCAGCGATCCGGCCGCTTCTCTAAGCCGGCCGATCTCGACGCGACAGGTGGGGCAGTCCTCCACGTGGCGACCGGTAGCCGGGTCAGCGGCGCCCAGGGCGTAGGGAATCAGGGACTCGGGGGCCGGGTGGGTCACGCGTTCGCTCCGAAGCATGGCCCTTCGCATCGGCCTTGTGATACGGACGGTTGGGCCGGGACTGCTCGGGCACGGCTCACAAGTCTCCCCCCTTGATCCCCGCCTGCTCGAGGCGGGCACGGACCGCCGCGAGGGCGCGATACACGTGGTTGTAGACTGTCTTGGCGTTGGGGTAGCCGAGGGCGCGGGCCACTTGGTCGGCGGGCATCTCGTCGACCACGTACAGCCGGACGGCGAGCCGGTCGTCTGGGGGGAGAGACTCCAGGGCTGCGGCGAGGATCTCTTGCTGCTCGGCGAGCCCTGCCGGGTCGGACGGGGGATCCGGGCACTCGGTGGGGGGCGGGATAGCGAGCGCGGTGGCCACCCGGCCATGCCCGGCGCTCGCCGCGCGGTAGGTAGCGGCGAGCTCCTTGAGGAACGCCCCAAAAGCGAGGTCCGCGCAGTCGCGGGAGCGCAGCAGTTCGTAGGCCTCGACGTGAGATTGCTGTTCCAGGAAGACGTACTGGAAGATCCGCTGCTGCAGCGGCGGTAGCCCGGCGGCCAGTGCAGAGAGCCGCTGCCGACCGGCACGATGGCGGAACCAATCGACGGTCAGGTTGTGCACGACGACCACGAGCCAGGTGGAGAGCGGGCGGGCAGGATCGGCGTGGGCGGCACAGCGACGGAGGCGAGCGAAATCGTTCTCACGCAGGGCTTCGCACACCCGCGCGAAGACGTCCATGACTTCGTCGGGTTCCACGGCATAGTGTCGGATCGCGCCGAAGACGAGGCGGCGGTAGCGCTCGATGAAGAGATCCCACGCAGCCTCGGGATCACCCGCCTCGAGCGGAGCGATCCACGGCTCCACCATGGCCCCTCCGATCGACGGGTCGGATATAGCTCCGAACCCGAGGCGGGTCAACAGGCTACGCTCGCACTTCCGCTCCCACGCCTACCCCGAGCAGCCGCGCGGCGCTGCCGTCCCGCACCGCGATCTCCACCGTCCCACCGCTCCCCACGAACGTCACCAACTGACCGCGCCCCACGTCTCCGAACGTGCGCGCCAGCGTGCCGATCTCCGTCCCCGGAACCTTGATCCGGACGCCGGTCTCGACCTGGTCGCCGGGAATGTTGGACACGAGGGTGCCGAAGCGGTCCACGTAGATCACTTCGCCCACCACGGCCGCTCCGTCGTGACGGGGAGAAGGGAGAGGGGAGAGGTACGGGTCGGTGATGGCGTGCCCGAGGTGCGCGAGCGCGGCGCCGAGGGCCAGTTGGCCTGCCGCCGGCGCGAATACGTCACGTGCGTGGAACGTGGGCGAGGCGCCAGCGGGAACGGGAAGCGCCACCCAGTGCGCATCGGCCGGGAGGAACGACAGCAGCCCGTTGTCGGGGGCCACGAAAAAGTGCCCCGCCGCCTGCACCGCGAGGGCGCGTCGTGCGGTGCCGACGCCGGGATCGATCACGGCGAAGTGGACGGCCCCCTGGGGAAAGCGGTGCCACGTCCGCGACAGGATGTACTGCCCCGCCCGCACGTCGCCCGGCGGCACCTGGTGGCTGATGTCGACGAGCGCAACCCCGTGGACCTGGGAGAGCAGCACGCCCTTCACCTCCCCCACGTAGCTGTCGGCGACGCCGAAGTCGGTGAGCAGCGTGATGAGGGTGGCCATCAGGCAGTAGTCCGTTCTCCGTTATCCGTCATACGTCATCCGTCACACCGTTGCCCGGCGCCAAGCACCCATGAGCCAAAACAGAGTCATTGCGATCCCGCGGCAGATGGCCGTGACCGACAGCGCGAGCCAGATGCCCAGCACGCCGATGGCGCTCGACCACCAGGCGGCAAGCGGCACGCGCAGCAACGTGAGCGACGTGCTCGTCAGCTGCGGCCACAGAGTATAGCCCGCCCCGGCGAGCGCGCCCTCGAGGATGATCTCGAACGTCTGTCCGACTTGCGCGAACGCGATCACCCGCAGATAGAGGCTGCCGTCGGCGATGACGGCCGGGTCCGACGTGAACAGCGCGACGAGGGTGCGGGGAATCGTGAGGAACGCGACCGCGGTCACGGTGGTGACGACGAGGCAGTATCCCACGGTCATCCGCACCCCCTGACGCGCGCGGGCTTCCTGCCGGGCCCCCAGGTTCTGCCCTACCAGCGCGCTCGCCGAGAGCGCGAACCCCGAGATCGCGATGAAGCCCAACCCCTCGACCTTGTGCCCTACCCCGAGCGCCGCGAGCGCAGGGGTCCCGAAGCGCGACGTGAAACGCGTGAGCCACATGTAGATCCCGGAGAGCAGCACGCCGGCGAGCGAGAGTGGCGCTCCGACCCGGAAGATGGTGGGCAGGGCCCGCCAGTCCGGCGCGTCCAGGCGGATAAGGCCGCGCCGGAGCGCGATGCCGACCCCGATCAGGAAGCCCCCACCCCGCACCATCACCGAGGCGAGAGCGGCGCCCTCCACGCCGAGCCGCGGAAACGGGCCGACGCCGGCGATCAGCAGCGGGTCGAGCCCGATCGAGAGCAACACCGACGCGGCAAGCAGGCGGAACGGGGTGCGCGTGTCGCCCGAGGCGCGGAACGTCGCCTCGACCGCGAAGAACCCGAACACGAGCGGCCCGCCCAGGAGCCACGTGCGGAGGTACTGGTGCCCCAGGCGCGCCACCTCGGCCGGCACGGTCATCGCGCGGAACAGCCAGTCGGTGAGCGCGAAGCCGGCGATGCTCACCACCGCGCCGGCGAGCAGCGCGTATTGCACCGCCGCGGCGGCGGCGCGGGCGGCCGCCTCGGGCAAGCCTTCACCGTGGCGTCGTGCCGCGACGGCGATCAGGCCCACCTCGACCATCTCGCCGAGCGAGAGCAACACCCACACATAGAACCCGGCCGTCGAGACCGCCGCGAGCGCCGCCGGGCCGAGCAGCCGGCCCACCCAGATCGAATCGATGAGGTTGAAGGAGAAGTGGCAGGCCATCATCGCCACCGCGGGGGCGGCGAGCCCGAGAATGACGGGCCGGAGCGGCCCGACGGTGAGCGACCCGCGACGAGGGCGCTCGACAGTGGCCATGGCGCCACAAGCTACCGGGGCCGGACGCCGGGGGTCAACGAGCGCGCGATTTCGCCTGGCGGCGCGCCTTGCTCTGGTAGAGGACCTGATCCGCCGACGAGAGCAGGGCTTCGAGCGTCATGCCGTCCCTGGGGTAAACCGCCACGCCGACGCTCACCGTGATCGCAGGCTTCTCGCCGTCCCGCGCCACTCGCTCCCCCACGCGGCGGGCCACGAGCCACGCGGCGTCTTCCCCTGTCTCCGGGAGGACGACAGCGAACTCGTCGCCCCCGAACCGCGCCGCCGTGTCCACCCCCCGGCACGAGCCGTGCAGGACTTCCGCCACGCGGCACAGGGCCCGGCTGCCCACCAGATGGCCGTGTCGGTCGTTGACCTTCTTCAACCCGTCCAGGTCGAGCAGCACGACCGCGAACGGCCGGTCGGTGCGACTCGACCGCCGAACCTCGGCCTCGAGCGCGTCGGTGAGCTTGCGGTAGTTCGCGAGGCCCGTCAGCGGGTCGCTCACCGCCAGGAGCCGCAGCCGCTCCTCCCCCTCCCGCCGCTCCCTCACCACGGCGGCGAGCACCAGCGTCACCACCGCCGTGACGCCCATGAACGCCTGCAGCAGCAGCAGCGATTCGTTCGCGGTACTGCGCACGAAGGGTCCGAACCCCGCGAGCGTCCCCCAGATCGCGATGCCCGACTGCAGCAGCACCGCCGTCGCAGCTTCCCGCTGCCCGAAGGCGAACGCCGCCCAGACGAACAACGGGACGCAGAGGAACTCGAGCGGGTAGTTCTTGACGGGCAGGATGCCACCGAACACCACGAGCCCCACGACCGCGAGGCCCGCGACGAGGCCCAGGGCCTCGAACACCTTGGGCGGCTCCCAACGGACGCGGCGGCTCAGCGTCCAGAGGATCGCCACCGGCGCGACGACCATGTCACCAACGGCGTCGCCGAGCCACCAGGTCACCCAGACGGACCCGTAGTCGGCCCAGCGGGCCATGCCGGCGAACGCGATGGTCGTCACGCCGATCGTGGCGCAGACGGCGGTGCTGAGCACCGCCGCGAGCAGGATGAACCGGAACACGTTGCGGGCCCGCTCGAACGCCCAGCGGCCGCGGGCGAACCGATTGACGAGGTAGGCACCCACCAGGCCCTCGACCGTGTTGCCGACCGCGATCCCGAGCGAGGTCGCGACCGACCCGGCCGTGGTGAGGTTCACGAAGAAGGCGCCCACGAGGATCGCAGGCCAGACGTCGTACCCCGCGAGCAGCAGGGTCGCGAGCGCGATCCCGGTCGGGGCCCATACCGGGGTCGCGCTCGGATTGGAGAAGGCCAGCTGCAGCCCGAGCTTCCCCGCCACGAAATACGCGGCGGCGATGGCGACAAGCAGCCCTAGGCGTCTATACATAGCCCGATCCTTGCGGGCGGGGCGCGCGCCCGGATTCCTCTTTTGTACTGGGCCCGGCGTGGTTCGTTCGCTGTGACGCACGACCGTGGCGGCACGGCCAGACGTCCGAATAGGGGGATTCCCTTAGCTGGCCTGCCGCCCGACCTCGCGGAGGAAGCGCTGAAATACGGGGTTTCCCGGATACCGCTCGGTGAGCCGGCCCACGTAGGTCCGCGCCTCCCGCTCCAGCGTGGCGCGGCCCCCGGGGTCGCGCGCGGCCTCGCGCGTCAACGCGGCCGCCAGCACCCAGGTCGCCTCGACGCGCGCGAGATCGCCGTCCTGCGCCACCCGGCGCAGGTACGCGACGCCGCGCTCCGCGCTGCCGCTTCCCAGCCCGATGATTTTGGCGACGAGCCGCGCGAGCAGCGAGGCGCGCGCGAGCCCGTACTGATAGACGCCGAGGCCGAGGTAGCAATCCACGCAACTCGAGTCGGCGCGCAGCACCCGCGCGTAGGCGTCGCGCATCGCCTTGCCGTCCTTCGCGGCGCCCCAGGAGTGGCCGTGCAGGTCGCGCTGGCGCGCCCGGTAGCCGAGCGCCGTGGCGAGCCAGAAGTCGCGCGCCGGGCCGGGGGAATCGGCGCCGGCGCGGCGAATCGCGAGCTCCAGGAGCGAATCGATGCGCGCCGTCTCGTAGTCGTCGTTCTCGAGGGCCTCCGCCCACCAGATGTAGGCGCTCGCCTCGAAGATCACGGGCGCGGGGTCGGCGGTGTCGCGCCCGGCGAGGTCGGCGAAGTACGCGGCCGCAATGGGAAACCCGCCGGCATACAGCGTGTCGAGCCCCGCGCGGAGGTCGGGCCGCTCGACACGCGGGTGCTGCAACAGCGCGAGCACCGCGACCAGGACCTGCACGTCAGCGCGGAACGGCGGCGAGCGCGTCCATCACGCGGCGTGCGACGGCGGCGAGCGCCTGCGCCGCGGGTGATTGCGGCTCCGCCACGACAATCGGCTGGCCCGCGTCGGCCAGATCGGGAAGGTTCGCCTGCAGCGGTACCTGACCCAGCAGCGGCACGCCCAGCTCGTCCGCGAGCCGCGCGCCGCCGCCCGCGAGGAAGATCTCGGTGCGCTCGCCGCAGTGCGGGCAGACGAAGTAGCTCATGTTCTCGATCACGCCGAGCACCGGGACGCCGACCCGCTCGAACATCTTCGCGCCGCGCAGGCTGTCCCCGACCGCGACCTCCTGCGGGGTCGTCACGATGAGCGCGCCGCGGATGTGCACCGTCTGCGCGAGCGACAGCTGCGCGTCGCCCGTGCCGGGCGGGAGGTCCACGAGGAAGTAGTCGAGCGTGCCCCAGTCCACGTCGCGCACGAACTGCCCGATCACCTTCATGATGATGGGACCGCGCCAGATCGCCGGCGCGTCGCGTTCCACGATCAGGCCCAGCGATATGAGCTTCACACCGTGCGCCTGGAGCGGCCGGATCTTGCCGCCCTCCACCGGCGGCTTCTCGTCCACGCCCAGCATGCGCGGGATGTTGGGTCCGTAGATGTCCGCGTCCATGAGGCCCACGCGCTGGCCCGCTTGCGCCAGCGCGACCGCCAGGTTCGCCGACACGGTGGACTTCCCCACCCCGCCCTTGCCCGACGAGATCGCGATCACCCTGCCCAGATGCGGGAGCTCGACCGGGGTGGGGGGCGGAGGCACGGCTCCCGGAGCCGGCCGGGGAGCGGTCCCGGGTGCGGCGCCCGCGTCAGCGACGTTGACACGCACCGCGGTCACGCCGGCAACGGCCTGCACCAACTTGCGCGCCTCCCGCGCGAGCGCGCCCGGGTCGTCGTGGCCCAGCAGGAACGTGAACGACACCGCGCCGCCCTCGTCCGCCGCAAGGTCTTTCACCATGCCGGCGGAGAGGACGTCCTTCCCGAGGCGGGGGTTCTTGAGTTGCGACAGGGCGCGTTCGACGCGCGCCTGGAGATCGGAAGCGGGCAC
>Ga0134083_10000385_pt1 | contig 10992 bp, 13 predicted proteins | sample 15_taG_21_FD_128870 | JGI IMG/M metagenome (GOLD analysis project Ga0134083, IMG submission 128870) | Grasslands soil microbial communities from the Angelo Coastal Reserve, California, USA - 15_D_Met_40cm_5_24_1 metaG | ecosystem: Environmental > Terrestrial > Soil > Grasslands ... | reverse complement strand
CTGCTGACCCACTACGGCGAGGACGGCAAGCCGGTCGCGCGACGGCTCTTGCGGAAGATGTCCGGGCCGAGCGAGTGACCGAGACGACGAGCGCCTAGAAGCGGATCCGGACGCGGTAGGCGAGCTTCGTCGCATCGCACCTTCCTTGGGCACGGGGATCTGGTACCGCAAGGTGTGGGCCTGGATCTTCTCGTGCGTGTGGCTCGAGGCGAGGACCTGCCAGTCGCCGGGCACGGGCTCGACGACGGTGACCGTCTGCGCCTCGGTCTTGTGGTTCCGGAGCGCGATCTCCCACTCGACCTCGTAGAGGTTCGAGGCGAGCTTCTTGAAGTCCTTCTGGGTGCGCTCGCCGACCAGATCGAACGCGTTGCCGAGCTTGATCTTCACGCGCTCGTCCTTGGGCGTGGGGTCGATCCAGTCCTCGCCGATGAACTGCTGGCTGCCCGAGCCGTCGGCCTTGTAGACGCGCACCTTGCCTTTCGGCAGCGGTACGCCCAGCCGGTTCTCCTTGCTGTTCTTCACCTCGAGATAGACCGCGACCTTCTGATTGGAGACCGGCACGCCGTAGGCGTTGCGGTAGTAGTCCGCCGCGCCGTAGTAGACGAGCTCCTTCGTGACGGGCACCTCGCTCGACGACAGCAGCGAGAGCTGCTTGGTCTGGTTGTCCTTGATCGTCGTGCGGCCGTCGAGCGTGTAGAGGTGGTACTCGAACAAGCCCTCCGCCGCAAAGTCGTGACTGGCGGCGGCCGGCGACATCGCCTTCGCCGCCGTCTCCAGCATCCGCCGATCGCGCCGAGCGTCCGCCGCGCGGTTCACGTCGCCAGCCACCAGCTTGAGCGCGGCGTTGCCGTAGGTGGCGCCGCTTTTGTTGTCGATCGTCACCCAGCCGTTCAGATCCGAGAGCGTGTCGGCGGCGTTGAGGACCATGACGTAGTCGGCCTTCCAGGTGATCCCGCCCGTGAGATACGACGCCTCGACGCGCTGGGGCCGCGGGGTCTGGTTACGCAGGAGCCACACGAGGGTGGGCTTGGCCACGAGATTCTCCGGGAGCGAGGGCAGGACGAGACGCCGTAGTGGCCCATGTGGATCTGACCGTTGATCTCGAAGACCGGTCCGTCGGTCGAGAGCAGAGTGGCGTCGTGATACGCGCCGTCACTTTGATAGAGCCGCACCTTGCGGCCGACGTACTTCTCCATGAGCTTCTGGCTCGTCAAGAGATCGTACTCGTAGTTCTGCTCGAGGATCTTGAGCCCGGGCGCGTCGGTGATCGACTTGAGATGGACGGTCGTCGGGTCGATCAGCGCGGCGACGTCCATGAACTGCACCTCCGTTTGCCCCGACGGGAACCGCACTTCGCGGAGGTCCTTCACGAGGCCGAGGTTGCCGTTGTAGATGGTCACCATGACGTCGCGCTGCTCGTCGCGCGTCACGCTGACCGGCGCCGCGGCGGCCGGCTGTCGGGTGGCAAGCGCGACGATCAGCAGTGAGGCGATCAGGGGCGTCTTCATGACGTCGTTCCTCCGGTCGTCCGGATATCGGCTGCTACCGAGTTAGACCGGAGAGGTCGTCGGAAGTTCCGCGCCGGTTGGCCCGCGCCGATCAGCGGGTGATCTGAAGAACGACGCGGACCTGAGCGGGCAGCTCGGATGGTTCCTTGCTCGGCTGCCATCGACCGAGACGCGCGAGCTCTCGGACGAACTCCGCGTAAGCCTCGCGGGAGACCGTGAGCTCGACGATGTAGCCACCACCGGGTGCGTCGACGCGACGATTCTCGACGGCGCCGAGCCGCGCGCCGAGCTCGCTGACGCCGCGAACAGCGAGGTCGGGGTCGCTCGCGGCCAGCCGGCCCGACACCCCGGTCGGCGGCGCGAACGCCAGCCCGGTGACAGCCGGCGCCGACCGTTTGGCCTGATCGGGACGCGGGGTGGGCGTCGCCGGAGCTGGCTGGGCTCGCAGGTATTCGCCTCGCTCGCGCTCGGCGACCGAGGCCCGGGGTTCCTTCGTCTCCCCGCGCTCGAGCGTCTTCTGGGGCTCCGCATCGCGTGAGAGCGGCGCGGACTGCTGCGCCGCGGGCGCGGGCGGAGTGGCGACGGTCGGCTTGTCCTGCATCTCAGCCGGACCCTTCACCCCTTGATCTTTCACGGAGGACTGGACCTGATCCGGGGCTCGCGGTAGCTCGCGCGCGCGGTATTGCGCGCGTCGCGCGTCGGTCTCGCGCTCCGGCGCCGGCCCCGGCCCTGGCGCCGGCGGCGCGGTGCTTTCGGGCGCCCGACTCACCGCCGGGGCGACGGAGTCGAAGCGGGCCGCCTGCCGGAGCTCGGGCGCGCCGCGATACACCAGGGCCACCCCGACGGCCACCAGCACGATGGCGGCCGCCTCGATCGGCAGCTTCACCGGCCAGGGAAGGAAGAGGCCGCGGACCAAGCGGCGGTACCAGGGGACGGGGCGCGCCGCCTCGAGCGCCCGATCGACGAAGCCGGCCGGTGCCCGAACCGGACCGACCGCGCGCACCAGCGCGACGGTGTCGCGGAAGCGCTGTAGCTCGCGCCGGCAGTCGGCGCACGTGGTCAGATGCGCGTCCAGGGCCGCGCGCTCGCCGGGCGCGAGCGCGTCATCCACCAGCGCCGAGAACTGTTCACGTGCATCGTGGCAGGTCATGGCAAGAACCGTTCGAGCTTTTCTCGTAGATCCATTCGCGCCCGATGCAGACGCGAGCGCACCGTGCCGAGCTCGAGCTCGAGCGCGGTTGCGATCTCGTCGTACGAGAGGCCTTCGAGGTCTCGGAGGACGACGACGATCCGGCGCTCCTCGCTGAGCTCGGCGATCGCGCGGTGCAGCGCCGTCTCCAGCTCGGCCCGTTCCATCTCCTCGGCCGGCCCGACCTCGCACGACACGAGCCGGGTCAACGTCTCCTCGCCCTGGCGCACGCTGCGCCGCTCGCCCGAGGTCAAGCGGTTCAGACACAGGCGCGAGGCGATCGCGTAGAGCCACGTCGACAGCTTCGCCTCGCCGCGGAACTCGCCGATGGCGCGGTGCACGCGCAGAAAGACTTCCTGGGCGAGCTCCTCGGCTTCGGCCCGGTTGCCGAGCATGCGCAGCGCGACGCCGAAGACACGGTGCTGGTGGGCGATCACCAGGTCCTCGAAAGCTCGAGGGTCGCCGCGCCGGAGCCGGTCCAGCAGGAGCGCATCATCGCCGGTCCGTCCTTCCATCCAGTTAGACCATACCGCTCGCCTCGGGTTCCCTCGGGTCAAGTTTCTCCGAGCCCACGGGGCGCGTTGCGCATGCGCCCGGCCGGGCCCATACTGCGAGGACGTCACGGTCGCCGAGGGCCGACAGCTCGAGAGGGCCGTCATGCTCAAGCGACATCAAGGGAAGTCAGGGCTGGGTCAGCGTGGATCTCCCGCGACCGGTCTCGGCGACCCGCCGGCAGACGCTCCGCCGCGAGCTGCGCGCGCCCTATCGAGAAAAAGTGGAGTGACGCATGACCAGCGAGCTCGTCCGGACCCTCTATCGCTACAACGCCTGGGCGACCGCGCGAATCCTCGAGCGGGCGGCGCGGCTACGTCCTGACGAGCTGGCCGCGCCGAGCGGAGCCAGCTTCAGCTCGGTCCGCGAGACGCTCGTCCACATCATGGCGGCGCAATGGATCTGGCTCGCGCGATGGCAGGGCACCTCACCGACCTCGCTGCTGGACGCGGGGGGATTTCCCGACGTCGCGTCCCTGCGCGCGCGCTGGGACCAGATCGAGCGCGAGACGCAGCGCTTCGTGGCGGGCTTGACCGACGCCGACCTCGCCAAGGTCGTCGAGTACCGCAATACCCGCGGCGAGCGCTGGGCGTATCCGCTCTGGCAACAGGTCGTCCACCAGGTGAACCATGCGACCCAGCATCGCGGCGAGGTCGCCGCGGCGCTGACCGAGCTCGGTCACTCGCCGGGCGACTTGGACCTCCTGATATTCATCGACGAGACCGAGCCGCGCCGGTAACTGTCCCGGAGGAGCGGGCCTGCTGCCTCTCGGGGGCGATCAGCGAGCGATGCCGACTTCGCGGAGGTAGCGGAGCACGCCCGGATGGATCAGATCCCGGTGAGGCGCCGCGCCGAGCGTGTTGGCCGCGGTCGTCTCCTCGGCCTGCGGCAGGCGGCGCGCGATGGCGGCTTCGCCCCGGTGCAGCGCTCGCGCCAGCCGGAACGCGGCGTCGTCGGGAAGGTCCGGCCGCGCGAGGATGAAGCTCCACGAGCCCACCGAGGGAAGCGCGGCGGCCAGGCCTGGCTCCGCGCCGGCAGGGATCGTCATGGGCTTGAGGAAGTGTGTCGGGCGAGAATCCGAGCGATCTCGTCGCCGGTGGGCGCGATGAATCGGGCGCCCGCCGATCCCTTGGCCACCGCCCCGAAGCCGGGCCAGCCCTGGCCTCCGCCCCAGAGCGCCGCGGCGCGGCCGTCGAGCACCATCGCCGGCCCATCCCCTGCGCGGTCGAGGTAGACGGCCTGGAAGTCGCGCTCCTGGTCGAGACCGAGCCCGTCGAGCACGTACTTGGCCAGGATCACGAGTCCGGAGCCGCGGGCGCCGAAGACCACCGGCCTGGCTCTCAGATCGTCGATCCGGCGGTGCGGAGTGTCGGCGCGAACCACGAACATCCCGGGCGTCGAGTACATGGCGGCGACGATCCGGAGATTGGACGGCGCTCGGCCGATCCCGTTGAACGCTTCGTGCGCGACCTCGCCTTGGACGAGCGCGATGTCGAGCCGGCCGGCTTCGAGCAGCGGCACGTTCTCGGTGCTGACGCAAGAGACGTCGAGCCACGGGGTCGCCGCAGGCCATCGGGGCTTCCCCGGCGAGCATGGCGGCCCATTATCGCTCAATGGGTCGCGGGCGTGGTCCGGACACTGGTGTAGAGTGAGAGCATGATCAGAGCAGTCGCCGCGCTGACGCTCGTTCTCCTGACGATGGCGGGGTCGGTGACGGTCTTCGCGCAGTCGCTCGACGAGGTCGTCCGCGAGATCGAGACCGTGTACAGCCGTATGACGGACCTGCGCGCCGACTTCACCCAGACCGCGTTCAACAAGAGCCTCAACCAGACGATTCCCGCGCGCGGCACCGTGTATCTGAAGAAGGGCGGCAAGCTCCGCTGGGAGTACACCGAGCCGACGCCGCAAGAGATCGTGTCCGACGGCAAGAAGCTCTGGGTCTACACGCCGACCCTGAACCAGGCCAACGTCGCCGACGCGCCCGAGGCGCTGGCCGGCCCCGCCGGCAGCTTCCTGGCCGGGCTCGGCCGGCTGCGGACCGAGTTCCAGGTGCGCTTCCTGAACCCGGCCCAGCCCAAGGACGCCGAGGGCAACTGGGCCCTCGACCTGACTCCCAAGCAGCCGCTGCCGACGCTGACCCGGCTGATCCTGTCGGTCGACCCGAAGAGCTGGGAGATCCGGAAGGCCGTGGTGCTCGATCAGTTCGAGAACACGGTGACGATGCGCTTCACGAAGATGGCGGTGAACAGCGGGCTGCCGGAGCGCACCTTCACGTTCGTCGCGCCCAAGGGCGTCGTGATCGTCCCGCTCAAGTAAGCGGAGGGGCCATGGCCGCCGAGAACTCGTTCGACATCGCGTGCAAGATCGACATGCAGGAGGTGACGAACGCGCTCGACCAGGCGCGGCGAGAGATCGGCACCCGCTACGACCTCAAGGGCGCCAAGTGCGACGTGACGCTCGAGGAGTCCGACATCACCGCGACGGCGCCCGACGACATGAAGCTCAAGGCGGTCGTCGACATCCTGCAATCGCGCCTGCACAAGCGCGGCGTGCCGCTGAAGGCACTCACGTACGGCGAGGTCGAGCAGGCCTCGGGCGGCACGCTCCGCCAGAAGATCGCGCTCCAGCAGGACATCCCGATCGAGCGCGCCAGGGAGATCGTGCGCCTCATCAAGGACTCCAAGATCCGCGTGCAGGCCTCGATCCAGGAGGACCAGGTGCGCGTGGCCGGCAAGAACCGCGACGACCTCCAGAAGATCATCGCGCTGCTGAAAGAAAAGGACCTCGGCATCGCGCTGCAGTTCACAAACTACCGAAGCACGTAGCGCGGGTATACTGGCTCCGGTCATGAAGGTCCACCTGACGACCCTCGGCTGTCCGAAGAACCAGGTCGACTCCGAGCTGATGCTCGGCATGCTGACCGAGGCCGGATTTCCCCTGGCCGAGCGTCCCGAAGACGCCGAGTGCCTCGTGGTCAACACGTGCGCCTTCATCGACCGCGCGCGCGAGGAATCGATCGACACGATCCTGGAGCTCGCGAAGCTGAAGCGGCGAGGCTCCTGCCGGGCACTCATCGTCACCGGCTGCCTCACGCAGCGCTACGGCGGCGACATCCTCAAGGAGATGCCCGAGGTCGACGGCATCCTCGGCACCTCGAGCCTCTCGCGCATCGTCGAGCTGGTGCGGCAGGCGGCCGGCCGTCAGGACTGGGCGAGCTCGGCGCCGCCGGGCTACCTCTACGACGCCACCACCCCGCGCCTGCTGACCGGCCGCGTGCCCTACGCGTACGTGAAGATCGCGGAAGGGTGCGACATGGGCTGCACCTTCTGCGCGATCCCGCAGTTCCGCGGCCGCCACCGGAGCCGGCCGCTCGCCGACATCGTGAAAGAGGTCGAGGGGCTCGCGGCGCGCGGGATCCAGGAAGCGATCCTCGTCTCGCAGGACACGCTCGCCTACGGCCGCGACATCGCGGGCAACGGCGACATCGCCGACCTGCTCTTGGCCCTGGGCGAGACGCGGATGCCGTGGATCCGCCCGATGTACCTGCATCCCGCGCACGTCAACGACCGGCTGATCGAGCGGTGGGCGCGCGCGCGCGTCGTGCCCTATCTGGACATGCCGGTCCAGCACGGCGACGACGGCGTGCTGCGCGCCATGCGCCGCGCCGTGACCGCGCGGCGGATGCGAGAGATCGTCCGCGCGTTCCGCGAGGCGATTCCCGGGCTCACGGTGCGCACGACGGTCCTCGTCGGCTTCCCGGGCGAGACCGAGACGGCGTTCCAGAACCTCCTCGAGTTCCTGGAGGACGCGCGCTTCGACCGGCTCGGCGTCTTCACCTATTCGCCCGAAGAAGGCACGCCGTCCCCCGCCTATCCCGACCAGGTCGCCCCCGAGGTCGCCGCCGAGCGCGCCGCGATCGTGCAGGAGCATCAGGATCGCCGCGCGTGGGAGCAGAGCGCCGCCCTCGAGGGCACGGTGACGGATGTCCTGATCGACGGCCCGAGCGAGGACCCCGCGTTCGCGTGGGAGGGCCGCACGGCCGGGCAAGCACCCGAGATCGACGGCGTCGTCTATCTGCGCGATCGCGGCCTGACGCCGGGACGATTCGCGCGTATCCGCATCGTCGAGGTCGAGGGATACGAGCTGGTCGGCGACCGCGCCTAGTCTCGCCACGGCGCTCGACCGCGTAGCGCTCGTTCTCGCGACCGGCTTCGGCGCCGGCTACTCGCCCCTCGCGCCGGGCACCGTCGGGAGCGCCCTCACCGTCCTCGTCCTCGGCGTCGTGCCGTTCTCGCGCTCCGGCCTCGTCGTCTTTCTCGTCGCCGTCACGCTGGCCGGAACCTGGGCGGCGCATCGCGCCGAGCGCGCCATAGGCGCCAAGGACCCGGGCGTGATCGTCATCGACGAGGTGGCCGGCATGACGCTCACCGTCGCGCCGTTCGCGCTGACCCCGGCGGTGCTGGCGGTCGGCTTCGTCCTGTTCAGGATTTTCGACGTGACCAAGCCGTTTCCGGCGCGCGCCAGCCAGCGCCTCACCGGCGGCATCGGCGTGATGGTGGATGATCTGATCGCGGGGCTGTACGCTCTCCTCGTGATCGTCATCGGCCGAGCCGTGTTCGCCTGGCCATGACGGCGAGCGCGCACATCGTCACCGTCGGGGCGATGCCCTCGCCCGCCACCGACGGCACGGCGGTCGCTGCGGCGCTCGGCGCCGCCGGGGTCGCGGTCGTGAGTCGCGTTTTCGTCGAGGACGACGAGGGCGCGCTCGAGCGGGCGCTCGGCGCCGACGAAGTGTTGACGGTGGTCCTGGCCGGCGGTGGCGGCTCGGCCGGCGACATCGTCCGCCGCGTGCTCGCGCGCGTGACGGGCGCGCGGCTCGTCCTCAACGAGCGGCTGCTGACCACGTTGCAGGAGCGCTATCGCCGGCTGGACCGCCCGCTGCCGCGACGGGCCGAGCGGCTGGCCCTCCTTCCGCAGGGCGCGACGGTCTGGGTCACGGCCGACGCCGACGCCGGGTGGGCGATGGAGAACGGCCAGCGCGCCTTCGCGGTGCTCACGCGCGACGCTGCCTTGCAATCGATGCTCGCGCGGCACCTCACGCCGTTCGCCCGCGAGTGGGCGGGCGCGCGCGGGGCCGCGATGATCCGCACGCTTCGCACAGCGGGCCTCGCCGCGGCCGACGTCGAAGAGCGTCTCGTCGACTGGCTTGGTCGCGACGGCGAGGTGACCGTCTCGACCATCTCCGCCGACGGCGAGGTGTGGGTGAGGCTGCGCGCGCGAGCCTCGACGCCGGCCGAAGCCGTCAAGAGCCTCGCGAAGGCCGAGGCCGGGATCGGCGCGCTCCTGGGCGACGATTGCTACGGTCGCGATGGCGAGACGCTCGAGGCGGTCGTGGGCCGGATGCTGCTCGAGCGGCGATTGACGGTGGCGGTGGCCGAGGCGTGCACGGGCGGCCTTCTGGGCCACCGCCTGACTAGCGTCCCCGGCGCGTCGGCGTACTTCGAGCGCGGCGTCCTCGCGTACTCGAACCGCGCGAAGGCGGAGCTGCTCGGAGTGCCCGAGTCGATCCTGAGCGCCCACGGCGCGGTGAGCGGGCCGTGCTCGGAAGCGATGGCGCGCGGCGTCGCGACGCTCGCCGGCGCATCCTGCGCGCTCGCCGTCACGGGAATCGCCGGACCCGACGGCGGCACCCCGCCCAAGCCGGTCGGCACCGTCTTCGTCGGTGTGGTAGTCCAAGGACAGGCGCTGGCGCGCCGATTCTCCTTCTCGGGCGACCGGGCCGCGGTGACGTGGCAGTCGACCCAGGCGGCGCTCGACATGCTGCGCCGCGCGCTGAGGGAGCAGACGTGAAGGCGTGGATCGGGCCGGCGGCTCTGGCGCTCGCGGCGTGCGCGACCGTATCGCCGGTCGATCGGGGCGTCGCCTTGGTGCACCAGGGCGACTATGCCGGGGCGAAGGCCGCCTTCGACGAGGCGATCCACGCCTCGCCGGTGTCCGCCGCAGCGTACGCCAACCGCGGCGCCGTTCGTGCGCGTCTCGGCGATCTGGACGGCGCGATCGCGGACTACACGATGGCCCTCTCGCTCGGGCCGCCCGACGCGGACGTCCTCTACAATCGCGGCGTCGCGATGATCGCGAAGAAGGATTATCAGGGAGCGATCGCCGACCTCACCCGGTCGCTGTCCGTGAATCCCCATCATGCGAAGGCGCTCTTCGCCCGGGGGACCGCGCGCTCCCTCGCCGGCGATCTCGACCACGCCCGCGCCGACTGGCTCCGGGCGATCGAGCTCGAGCCGGACCCGGGAGAACGGGCGCTGATGCTCGCCGCGTTGAACGGGCCCAATGCCGAGAGCGCCGTGTCGGTGGCAGAGCCGCATGCGAGAGTGGCCGTGGAGGTGACGCCCACACCACCGCCCGCGGCGCCGTCCACAGACGCATCGACTGCGCCTGAGTCGCCAGACATTGTTGCCGCGCCGTCGCCCGATGCTGTTCCGAGCACCACCGCGCCCAACCCAGTCGCCTCTCCGCCGTCCGAGGGCGCGCCGTCGGTCCCTCCATCGCCAGAGGTCGCATCCATCCCGGCTCCTCCAGCGGCGGAGCCCCCGCCGCTCGATGCGCGAGCGCTGGCGGCCCGCGGTCTCCAGAAGGAGCTCGATGGAGACAACCAGGGGGCCCTCGCGGATCTTCGTGCCGCGCTCGTGGTCGAGTCGGACCCCGAGCGGCAGCAGGGCATCCGAAACCTGCTGCGGCTCCTGGACACGCGCCGATAGCCGCCGTTCGCGCGTTCGTCGCCATCCTCCTCGAGGACGCGGTCCAGCGAGAGCTCGGTGAAACGATCGAGCGGCTGCGCCCCGTCGCGCGTGACGTCGCCTGGATCGCCCCAGGGAATCTGCACCTCACGCTCAAGTTCCTCGGCTCGGTCCCCGAAGCCCGGATCGACTCGATCGCCGGCGCGCTGAGCGAGGCCAGCCTGGGAGCCCACCCCTTCACGGCGCGAATCCGCGGTCTCGGCGCCTTTCCATCGGCCGGCAGGCCCCGCGTCGCCTGGGCCGGTGTGACGGAGGGTGCATCGGAGATGATCGACCTGGCCCGTCGCATCGACGCGGCGCTCGCCGGGCTCGGCTTCCCGCGCGACGAGAGACCCTTTTCGCCCCACGTCACGCTCGGGCGCGTGCGCCGGCCGGGGCGCAATCCCGCGCTCACGGACGCGCTCGGGAGCGCGACCACGCATGAATTCGGCCAGATGCGGGTTCTGAGCGTATCCCTGATGCGCAGCGAGCTCGGGCCCCGGGGGGCCCGCTACACCGCGCTGGCCACGGTGAGCCTCGGGCGCCCCGTCTCAGACTCCGGACATTGACGGCCGCGAGAGGGGCCACCTAGAATGGCCGAAAGCGATAACGAGCGAAACGTGCAGCGGGCGTGCGAGGATAACTGAAGGAGAGGCGCATGGCTGAGGCCAAGAACGAGCGACGGCAGGCCCTGGAGCTGGCAATCGCACAGATCGAGCGGCAGTTTGGCAAGGGCTCGGTCATGCGGCTCGGCGCCGGCGGCCCCCTCGAGGAGATCGCCGTCATTCCGACCGGCGCACTGTCCCTCGACGTGGCGCTCGGCATAGGCGGCCTGCCGCGAGGCCGGGTCACCGAGATCTACGGCCCGGAGTCCTCGGGCAAGACCACGCTCGCGCTCCACGTCGTCGCCGAGGCGCAGCGCCTGGGCGGGATCGCCGCGTTCATCGACGCCGAG
>Ga0134083_10000383_pt1 | contig 11011 bp, 11 predicted proteins | sample 15_taG_21_FD_128870 | JGI IMG/M metagenome (GOLD analysis project Ga0134083, IMG submission 128870) | Grasslands soil microbial communities from the Angelo Coastal Reserve, California, USA - 15_D_Met_40cm_5_24_1 metaG | ecosystem: Environmental > Terrestrial > Soil > Grasslands ... | reverse complement strand
TGGAGCCTGTCGCACATCGGGCCGATGACGCGCACGGTCGCCGACGCCGCGCTGACGCTGGACATCTGCGCGGGGCCCGACGAGCGAGATCCGTACTCGCTGCCCGCGGACAGCACGCGCTACTCGCGCGCGCTCGGCGGCGACCTCAAGGGCCTGCGCGTGGCCTACACCGACGATCCAGGCTTCGCCGAGGTCGTCGATCCCGAGGTCAGCGCGGTGTGCGCGCGCGCGGCGAAGGCCTTCCGCGATCTCGGCTGCCGCGTGGACGAGGTCCAGCCCAAGTGGCCCTCGATGATGGAGTGCTGGGAGCAGATCTTCTGCGGCGGCATCGCCACGCGGATGGCGCCCTATCTCGATCAACGCGATCTCATCGAGCCCGGCCTGCTCCGGTTCATCGACGCCACGCTGAAGAACCCGCCCACGCGCTACGTGCAGGCATGGCTCGATCGGCTCGCGTGGTGGCAGCATCCGCGCGCGTTCTTCGAGAAATACGACCTGCTGCTCACCCCGACGATCGCGTGCGCGCCGTTCAAGGTGGGGCTCGACACGCCGGGCGCCATCGCGGGCCGCGCCGTCTCGTTCTACGGCTGGATCCCGTTCACGCCCGCGTTCAATCTCACGGGCCAGCCGGCGGCCTCGGTGCCCGGCGGCTTCACGAAGGACGGATTGCCAATCGGATTGCAAATCGTGGGTCGCCGCTTCGCCGACACGCTCGTGCTCCGCGCCTCGGCGGCGTTCGAGCGCGCGCGACCGTGGCGTCAACACAGGCCGTCGATCGGCTGACACCCCGCGCGCCGGACGAAGTCACTGGCACCGGCATTGCGAGCCTGCCCGGCCCAGTTCCTTCCCAAGGGGGTCTTTTCCATGAAGCTCGTGATCGTGCTCGCTCTCTGTCTGTCGGTCCTCGTCGCGGTTGCCGCCGCCAACAACCTCTCGGCCCAGACGACGACGACCAGCCCGGACGCCACCACGACGGTGATCGGCAACGATACGACGTCCACGCCGACGACGTCGCCCACGACGACCAGCATGACGTCGCCCTTCGCCAGCGCGTCGCCCGCGACGTCGACGGGAACGCCCGTCGTGCTCAACCTGGTGGAGATCACGCGCATGGTGCCCGCGGGGGCCACCGCGGTCACCGCGTTCACGGTGCCCGCAGGCCAGACGCTGATCATCACCGACGCGTTGGTGACGAACACGAGCGAGACGGCGATCTGCGGCGCGGCGATCAATCGCGCCGGCGCCGCCGCCGCCGCCGCCGCGGCCGGCACGCCGACGACCACGGGCACCACGTCGGCCGGCGCGGGCAGCACCGCGACCAGCACGACGACGGGCGGCGCGACCGGGCCGACGGTCGCGGGCACGATCACGCAGAGCGACTCGAGCGTCACGGGTCCGCTCTGCGTCGCGCCGCGGACCACGACGCCGTTGCCGTTCACGACCGGCATCGAGTTCGGTCCGGGCCAGACGGTGCAGCTCATGAACGTCCCCGACGCGACGACGGCGACCGGCGCCGCCGCCACCGCCGCGCCGGGCGCAATCGGATTCCACCTGCGGGGCATGCTCGTGGCGACGTAGTGCGAGCTGCGAGCGTACCGATCATTGGACATTGACGCGGGCAGCGTCGCGAACGACGCTGCCCGCGTGACCCTTGCCGATCTGCTCGTCGGCCTCGTGATCTTCGCGCTCGTCGCCGCCGCCGCGTTCACGCTGCTCGACGAAGGCCGGCGCGCGTGGGCGTTCGGCGTCGCGCGCGCCGAAACGCAGCAGAGCGCGCGGGTGGCGCTCGCGCGTCTGGCGGGCGAGATCCGCGTCGCGGGCCGCGGCGGCCGCGGCTTCGACGCGGTGGCCGTCGCGGCGCCCGACACGATCGTGCTGCAGCAGGACCTCGACGGCGACGGCGCCATCGCCGCCAATGGCGAGCGCGTGACGTGGCGGCTCGCGGGCACGGTGCTTCGCCGCGACGCGGGCGGTGGCCCGCAGCCGATCGTCAACGGCGTGCGTAGCCTCCGGCTGACCTACTTCGACGCCGACGGCGCGCCCACCGCCGAGCCCGCCGCCGTGCGCAGCGTCGAGATCGCGGTCGTCACACGGCCCGACTACTCGGTCATCGGCTCGACCGCCGACACGATGCTCACGACCCGCGTCCGTCTTCGCAACCGCTGATTGGCCCGTTACAGGGCGTCGCTGCACCGCCACGGGCCAACGGCCGGCGCCGGGACGAAGTGTGAGTGTCTGAGTTTTCATACACTTGGCGGGCGGCGCGGGTCGGCGCGGAGTTTGCCTTGGCAGTCATCGCCCCATGGACCTGCCTCCGAATCCCCACGCCGCCGCGCCGGCCGTTGGTCAGGCCATCGGCCTCCGCATCATCAGCCCGCTCACGTTCGACCTGGCGCTGCCGGTGCTCGAGGGCCGGCTGGCGCGCGCGCTGCCAGGCTACTTCGGCCTCCTGCGTTACCTGGTCGAGCTGGAGGCGCCGCTGCCGGACGGCTTCGACCCGCTCGGCGAGCTGCCGTGGTTCGCGCGCAATCGCAGCGTGCGCTCGCTCGTGATCTCGCCCGCGCCCGACGCGCCCACGCTCGAGACGCCGCCCGACGTGATCGGCGAGTGCGTGCGCGAGGGCCGCATGCTCCACGTCTTCGTCTCGATCGGCCCCTCCGCGCGCGCCCTGCGGCTGGCCGGTGACGCCGCGGCGTCGGAGGCGCGCTGCCCGTTCCTGTGCATGGCCGATCTCGAGCCGAGGCCCGCCGCGGCGCGGGCGCCGCTCGCGCGCATCATCCGCGAGGCGCAGGCGAGATAGAATATCGGCCGTGCGCAGCACCGCGCGGCCGCTGCCCGTCCTGCTCTTCCTGCTCGCCGCCGTCGCCTGCCAGACGGTCCCGCTCACGAATCGCTCGCAGCTCCTGCTGATCCCCGAGGGGACGGAGCTGCAGATGGGGCTGACGTCGTATCAGGAGATCCTCAAGAAGGGACGCGTCTCGCACGATCCCGCGCTGAACGATCAGGTGCGGCGCGTCGGCACGCGCATCGCGGAGGCGACGGGCCGCACGGACTATCGCTGGGAGTTCACGGTCCTCGAGGACAAGCAGGTGAACGCGTTCTGCCTGCCGGGCGGCAAGGTCGCGGTGTACACCGGCATCCTGCCGGTCACGCGCGACGACGCGGGCCTTGCCGCGGTGCTCGGCCACGAGGTCGCGCACGCGATCGCGCGCCACGGCGGCGAGCGCATCAGCCAGCAGCTGGCGGTGCAGGGCGGGCTCATCGCGATCCAGGGGGCGCTCGCGGGCCGTGACCCCGGCACCATGCAGCTGATCACCGCCGGCCTCGGCGCCGGCGCCACCGTCGGGCTCCTCCTGCCATGGAGTCGGCAGCAGGAATCTGAGGCCGACCACCTCGGCCTCATCTACATGGCCCGCGCAGGCTACCACCCGGAGGCCGCGCGCGACCTGTGGGTGCGGATGGCCTCGCAGGGGGGGGCCCGGCAGCCGGAATTCCTCTCGACTCACCCGCTGCCGCAGACGCGGATCGCCCAGATCGAGGCCTGGCTCCCCGAAGCGCTGCAGCAGTACCAGCCCCGCTAGCCGCGCGTTTTCCACCATCCAGCGTGGACTCGGTGGGGTCTCGGCCCCATCCGTCCGCCAAACGCCTGGGTAGGCTATTTCCTTAAAAAATCGTGCTGTTTTCCCTTGACAGGCCCAAATGGCAACTGTAGATTCGCCAATTAAGTGGGGTGAAGTGGGAGAAAGTGGGCCAGGTGCCCAATACCGATGTTCAGGGGACGCTATCCAGCAACCGTGGACGCCAAGGGGCGGGTGAGCATCCCGGCGAGGTTCCGGGAGGTGCTCGGCCGCTACGAGGCGGGGGACCTCGTCGTGGTGCCGGACGGGGAGTGTCTCGAGGTGTATCCGCTTGCGGAATGGGAGCGGATGGAGGCCAAACTGAGGGAGCAGTCGCGCTTCAACAGCGAGGTCCGTGAGATCAGCCGGCTCTACGTGTCGCGCGCGAAGGACGTGACGCTCGACGCGGCGGGGCGGATGCTCATCGCCCCCGACGCGCGCCGCGATGCGGCCCTCGACAAGAACGTGTTGATCGTCGGCGGCGGCCTCGACAAATTCGAGGTGTGGGATCGAGCGCGCTTCGAGGAATACGAGCGCACGGGCCAGCCGAAGCTGCCCTCGCTCTACGAGAAGCTGTCGGCGCTCGGAGTCTAGCGGTTCACGTTCCGGTCCTCGTCGACGAGGTCGCGTTTCTCCTGCGACCGCGCGGCCGGGGCTGGGTGATCGACGGGACGGTGGGAATGGGCGGTCACGCCGAGGCGATGCTGAGGACGGGCAGCGAGGACGTGCGGCTGCTCGGCATGGACGTCGATCCCGAGGCGCTCGCGCGCTGCCGCACGCGTCTGGCGCCCTTCGGCGACCGCGTCGTCCTCACGCGGGCGAACTTTCGCGACCTCGTGCGTGTGGCCGGCGAGCACGGTGTCCGCGAGGCGCGCGCGGTGCTGCTCGACCTCGGGGTGTCGTCGTATCAGCTCGACGAGTCGGGCCGGGGGTTCACCTTTCAGCACGACGAGCCGCTCGACATGCGGCTCGATCCCGCGCGCGGCGGCACGGCCGCCGACCTCGTGAACGGACTGGCGGAGGCGGAGCTGGCGCGGCTGCTCTTCGAGCACGGCGGCGAGCGCTTCGCGCGACGCATCGCGCGGGCCATCGTGCGGCGCCGCCCGCTGCGCACGACGTCAGACCTCGTGGCCGCCGTGCGCGCCGCCGTGCCGCGCGCGGCGTGGCCGAAGCGGCTGCACGTCGCCACGCGCACGTTCCAGGCCCTGCGCGTGGCGGTGAACGACGAAACCGGAGCGCTTCGTCAGACGCTCCAGGAGATCCCCGACCTGCTCGCCGCCGGCGGCCGGCTCGGCGTGATCTCGTTCCATTCGGGCGAAGACCGCATCGTGAAGCAGGCGTTCCGCGCGCTCGCTCCCGCGAGCTTCGCGGAGCTGGAGCCGTCGCCCCTGACGCCCGGGGACGACGAGGTGCGGGCCAATCCCCGCGCCCGGAGCGCCAAGCTGCGAGTGTTGGAGCGGACGTCGTGATCAAGCACCAGAGACTCCACCGGGAACCGGATCCGCGCGTGCGGCGCTCGTTCGCCGCCGCCCTGGCCATTTCGGCCGTGCTCGTCGTCGGTGCGCTGGTCGTCGTCGGTTTGCGCGTGCAGCAGGTGGAGCTTGCTTACCGGCTCGACGCGCTGCGCGCCGAACGCGCGCGCGCGGAGACGCTGCTGCGCGAGCTGGAGATCGAGGTGGCCACCCTGCGCTCGCCCGTGCGCGTGGACCAGCGCGCGCGGCAGCTCGGGCTGACCGCGCCCGCGCGCGATCAGGTGCGCCTGGCCCGCGAGTACGTCACCGGCACCACCGGCCTCGCCGCCGCCCAGCGCAATCGCGTCGAGGCCGCATTGGATTCGCGCACACCGTGAGCGCACGGAGCCGGGTAGCGCCTGGAACAGGCCACCCACGGCCCGAGCCGATTCCGGGGACCCCGCTACAATCATGAGCGCCGTCGCCCTCCGGACGCGGGTCCTGATCCTCGCGGCGATCCTCACCGTCGCGTTCGCGGGCCTGACGAGCCGGCTGGGCTGGCTGATGATCGTCAAGCGCGGCGAGCTGGCCGCGCTCGCCGAGCGGCAGTATTCGCGCACGGTCGCCCTGCACGGCGCGCGCGGTCCGATCGTGGACCGGCACGGCGCGCCGCTCGCGACCTCCACGCCCGCCGAGTCGTTGTTCGCCCAGCCCCGCGCGATCGGCGATCCCGTGCGGCTGGCGGCGACGCTGGCGCCGCTCGTCGACGCGCCCGCGCGCGAGCTGCACGCGCAGCTCACCTCCGGCAAGGGCTTCGTCTGGCTGCGGCGCAAGCTCCTGCCGGCGGTCGCGGCGCGCGTGCGCGCGCTCGGTGAGCCGGGCCTCGGCTTTCTCGACGAGCCGCTGCGGCTCTATCCCAACCGCGAGCTCGCCGCCCACGTGCTCGGCTTCGAGGGCGTGGAGGGCGGGCTGGAGGGCATCGAGCGCGCGTGGAACGACGCGCTCGCCGGCACCCCGGGCCGCGCGATCGTCGGCCGCGACGCGCTGGGCCGCGAGGTCGCCGCGCAGCAGATCCTGACGCCGCCGGCGCCCGGGCGCGGCGTGATGCTCACGCTGGACCGGACCATCCAGTACCTGGCGGAGCGCGAGATCGACGCCGCCTACCGCCGCACCCAGGCCAAGGGCGCGATGGCGATCGCCCTGGACCCGCGCAGCGGCGACGTGCTGGCGCTGGCGCTGCGGCCGACGTTCAATCCCAACGCGTTTCTCGACGTGGCCTCGCGCGACGTGTGGCGCAACCGCGCGGTCACCGATCCCTTCGAGCCCGGCTCCACCTTCAAGGTGATCCTCGCCGCGGCCGCGCTCGAGGAGGGGGTCGTGCGGCCCGAGGATCGTATCTGGGCGGAGAACGGCCAGCTCACCATCGCGAAGACGACCATTCGCGACTGGCGCAAGTTCGGCTGGCTGTCGTTCGGCGAGGTCTTGCAGAACTCCTCGAACGTGGGCTCCATGAAGGTGGGCCTGGCCCTCGGGCGCGAGCGGTATCACCGCTACATGACCGCCTTCGGCTTCGGCGCGCCCACCGGCGTGGGGCTGCCCGGCGAAAGCCGCGGCGTGCTGCGGGACCCGCAGCGCTGGTCGACCCTGTCGCTGCCCACGATGTCCATCGGCCAGGAGATCTCGGTGACCGCGCTCCAGATGCTCGCGGCCTTCGGCGCCGTCGCCAACGGCGGCACGCTCATGCAGCCGCGCCTCGTGAAGGCGGAGTTCGACGCCGACGGTCGCGAGGTGCGCCGCGTCGAGCCGCGCGCCGTGCGGCAGATCGTGTCGCCCGAGACCGCGCGCACGCTGTCGCGGATGCTCGTGCAGGTGGTCGAGCACGGCACGGGCCACCTCGCGGCCGTGCCCGGCTATGACGTGGGCGGCAAGACCGGCACCGCCCAGAAGCTCGACCCGGCCACGCGCCGCTATTCACGCGCGCCGGGCGTGCTGTCGTTCATCGGCTTCGTGCCGGCGGACGAGCCGCGGCTCGTCCTGCTCGTCCTGCTCGACGAGCCGAAGAACGAGAAGTGGGGCAGCGAAGCGGCGGCGCCGATCTTCGCGGCGATCGCGGGACCGGTGCTCCGCTACCTGGAGGTGCCGCCGCGCGACGCGGTGCCGATCCAGATCGTCACCGGCCCCGGCGCCGAGGTCGCCCCGCGCGTGCAGCTGGTCTCCACCGCCACCGTGCCCGCCGCGGGCGGCCTCATGCCGGACGTGCGCGGCCGCACGCTGCGCCAGGCGCTGGGGACGCTGGCGCCGCTCGGCGTCGGCGTGCGCGTCGAGGGCCGCGGGCGCGTGACGCAGCAGTCGCCGGCACCCGGCGAGCGTGTGAACGAGGACGCGGTCGCCCGGCTCACGCTCACGCCCGACGGCGCGCGCGCCGGTGTCGTGCGTTGACATGCCTCGCGAGGTGGCCGTGAGCGTGCTGCTCGAGGCACTGGCCGACAAGCGAGTGGTCGGCACGCCGCCGCCGTCGGTCACCGGTCTCTCCGCCGACTCGCGGCGGGTCGAGCGCGGCCAGGCGTTCGTGGCCGTGCCCGGCTTCAAGCAGGACGCGCGGCGCTTCATCCCCGACGCCGTCGGCCGCGGCGCGGCGCTGGTCGTGACCGAGGGCGATCCGCTGCGCGACGTGCGCGTCGCCCAGGTGCTGGTGCCCTCGGCGCGGCGTGCGCTCGCGGCGCTGGCCGGCGCGTACTGGGACCATCCCTCGCGCGCGCTCATGCTGGTGGGCATCACGGGGACCAACGGCAAGACGACGACCTCCTACCTCGTCGACGCGCTGCTGCGGGCGCGTGGCGGCGCCACCGGCATCCTCGGCACGATCCAGTACGTCGTGGGCGGCGAGATCCGGCCCGCCGGCCAGACGACGCCCGAGGCGCTCGAGATCGAGGCGATGCTGGCCACCATGCGCGAGCGCGCCGTGCGCGGCGTGGCGATGGAGGTGTCCTCGCACGCGCTGGCGCTGTCGCGTGTCGACGCGCTCGCCTTCGACGTCGGTGTCTTCACGAATCTCACGCAGGATCATCTCGACTTCCACGGCACGCTGGACGAGTACGGGCGCGCCAAGCGCCGGCTCTTCGAGCTGCTCGCGGCCTCGCCCAAGCCGCGGCGCGCGGCCGTCGTCAATGGCGACGACTCGTTTGGCGCGCGCATGGTCGCCGGGCTCGGCCTGGAAACGCTCACCTATGGGCTGGGCGCGGACAATCGCGTGCGGGCGACCGAGTGGACGTCGACGCTCGAGGGCGTTCGCATGCAGGTGACGGCGCCGACGGGCCGGCTCGCGCTGGCCTCGCCGCTCATCGGCGAGCACAATGTGATGAATCTGCTGGCCGCCGTCGGCGTCGGACTGGCGCTCGGGCTGGCGCCCGACGCCATCGCGCGCGCGCTCGGCGGCGTGCAGACGGTGCCCGGCCGGTTCGAGCAGGTGCGGGCGGGGCAACCATTCCTCGTCGTCGTCGATTACGCCCATACGCCGGACGCGCTGGAACGCGTGCTGACGACGGCGCGCAAGATCACGTCGGGGCGCCTGGGCGTGGTGTTCGGCTGCGGCGGCGACCGCGATCGCACGAAGCGGCCGATCATGGGTGAGATCGCCGCGCGCCTGGCCGACGACGCGTGGATCACCTCGGACAACCCGCGCTCCGAGGACCCGGAGGCGATCGTCGCCGAGGTCGCCGCCGGCGCCGCGCGCGCGCGGCCGGCGCGCGGGCACTACGCGCGGCTCGCCGACCGCGAGGCGGCGATCCGGGCGGCCCTGGGCTGGGCGCGATCGGGCGACACGGTCGTCATCGCCGGCAAGGGGCACGAGACGTACCAGATCGTCGGGAGCGAGGTGCTGCCGTTCGACGACCGCGAGGTCGCGCGGCGGATTCTGTCGGAGCGGGCGCGATAGGGAGGCGTATGGCGGCGTTCAGCATCCAGGAGCTGGTCCGAGCCACCGAGGGCGCGCTGGTGAGCGGCGACCTCGCCGTGCCCATCGCCGGCGTGTCGATCGACTCGCGCACGCTCCAGGTCGGCGAGGCGTTCTTCGCGATCGTCGGCCACCGGCTCGACGGCCACGCCTTTCTCGCCGACGCCGCCGCGCGCGGCGCCGCGTGCGTGGTCGTGCACACGCTGCCCGACGAGCCGCCCTCCCACGTCCCGCTCGTCCTCGTCGAGGACACCACGCGCTCGCTCGGCCGCCTCGCGGCCTGGCACCGCTCGCGCTTCAGCGTGCCCGTCGTCGCCATCACGGGCTCGATCGGCAAGACGACGGTGAAGGAGCTGACGGCGGCGGTGCTCGCCACGCGCGGCGAGGTGCTCAGGCCGGCCTCGTCGTTCAACAACCAGTGGGGCCTGCCGCTCACGCTTCTGCGACTGGGCGCCGAGCACCGCGCGGCCGTCGTCGAGCTCGGCACCAACCAGCCCGGCGAAATCGCGACGCTCTCGGCCATCGCGCGGCCGACGGTCGGCGTGGTGACGATGGTCGCCGCCGTCCACACGGAGTTCCTCGGCAGCATCGAGGGCGTGCGCGAGGAGAAGGCCGCGCTCGTGCGCGCGCTCTCGGCCACCGGCGTCGCCGTGCTCAACGCGGACGACCCGCGCGTGGCCTCGATGGCGCGCGAGACGAAGGGCCGCGTCATCACCTTCGGGCGTGCCGCGGGCGCCACCGTGCGCATCGCCGGCGACGCGACCGACACGGACGAGGGCCTGGCGTTCACGCTGGAGGCCGGCGGCAGCCGGCAGCCGGTCAGAATCGCCTTCGCGGGCCGGCACAACATCGTCAACGCGCTGGCAGCGGCGGCCGTCGGCGTGGCCCTGGACGTGCCGCTCGAGGACATCGCGCGCGGCCTCGCCGCCGCGCGTCCGGTCGGCGGGCGCGGTGTCTGGAGGCGCGCGGGCGAGGTGACGATCCTCGACGACACGTACAACGCCAGCCCCGCCTCGGTGCGCGCGGCGCTCGAGACGCTGGCCGCGCGGCGCGCGGGCCGGCGCGCGGTGGTGGTGCTGGGCGACATGCTCGAGCTGGGTGCGATGAGCGACGAAGCGCACCGGGAGGTCGGCCGCCTGGTGGCGGCGCTGCCCGCCGACGAGCTCGTCGCGCTCGGCCGCGGGGCCGGCCTGGCCGTGGAGGCCGCGCGTGCGGCCGGCCTGGCCAACGTGCATCTCGCGCCGAGCTTCGAGGACACGGTGGCGCATCTGCTGAAGGGACTGGCGCCGGGTGACGTCGTGCTGGTGAAAGGCTCGCGGGGTATGCGGATGGAGCGCGTGGTGGACGCGCTCGTCGCGCGTCTGGCCCGGACCGATCGGTCCTCCGGATGAGGATGGAGGATGCTTTACTACCTGCTCGTCCCGCTCGCGAAGGACCACATCCTCTTCAACGTCTTCCGCTACCTGACGTTCCGGTCCTTCATGGCGCTGATCTCGGCGCTGGTCATCTCGCTGATCGTGGGCCCCTGGCTCATCCGGCGGCTGCGGCGCATGCAGCACGGCTCGGAGACGCTTCGCGAGGACACGCCGGCGCACCATCGCACCGGCAAGAAGGGCACGCCGACGATGGGCGGCGTCATCATCCTCTGCGCGATCCTCGGCTCGACCTTCCTCTGGGCGAACCTGGCCAATCGCTACGTGTGGGTCGCGATGCTGGCCATCGCGGGCTACGGCCTCGTCGGGATGTGGGACGACTGGACGAAGATCCGCACGAAGCGCGGGATCCCGGCGCGCGCCAAGCTCGCCGCGCAGGGAATGGACGCGGGCGGCGGCTCGCCGCAGGAGCTCGCTGCGACGATCCGCGCCGAGACCGCACGCTGGAGCGAGGTCGTTCGCAGGCAGAACATCAAGCCCGAATGAGCGAAGCACGTTCCGGCCGCCTGCCATGAGCGTCGTCGCGATGGCCACCGAGCTCGTCGGCGGCACGCTGTC
>Ga0134083_10000376_pt1 | contig 11050 bp, 7 predicted proteins | sample 15_taG_21_FD_128870 | JGI IMG/M metagenome (GOLD analysis project Ga0134083, IMG submission 128870) | Grasslands soil microbial communities from the Angelo Coastal Reserve, California, USA - 15_D_Met_40cm_5_24_1 metaG | ecosystem: Environmental > Terrestrial > Soil > Grasslands ... | reverse complement strand
TTCATGGGGATCGCCGGAGCAGGGATGAGCGGCTTGGCGCTCCTCGCCAGGCAGCAAGGCGTCGCGATAACAGGTTGTGATACCGACCCCTCAGGAGCGGCCGATTTGGCAGCCTTGGGGGTGGAAATATGGCGGGGACACGATCCAGAGCACGTGGCTGGCGCTCGGACGGTCGTGGTCACCGCAGCGGTAGCCGGGGATCACCCGGAGCTGGAGCGAGCACGCGCCCTGGGGGTTCCGGTGGTACGGCGCGCCGACGCCCTCGGCCAGGCCGTCGCCGGTGGGATTGTGGTGGCGGTCGCCGGCACGCACGGCAAGACCACCACGACGGTGATGGTCACGGAGGCGTTGACGGCCGCCGGGCGAAATCCTACGGGACTCGCCGGCGGCCGTGTCGCTGCGTGGGGGGGGAACGCGCGCATCGGCGGCCGCGAGCTGTTCGTGGTCGAGGCCGACGAATTCGATCGCGCGTTTCTCTCGCTCGCGCCCACGGTGGCGGTCGTGAACAACGTCGAGGCCGACCACCTCGAGTGCTATGACGGTAGCGTCGCCGCGCTCGAGCAAGGATTCGCGGAGTTCGCAGGGCGCGCGCGCCGGGTAATCGTGGGTGGGGACGACGCGGGAGCGCTGCGGATCGGGGCGGCGGTGCGGGTGCCGGTGTGGCGCGTCGGTCTCGCGGCGGACGCGGACGTGCGGATCGCAGCTCCCGAGCTAGGCGAGCCAGGCTCCGCGGCCCAGGTCGCGCTGCCGGATGGCCGGGTGGTTCGGGTCGCGCTGCAGGTGCCGGGGCTGCACAACCTGCGAAACGCGGCGGCGGCGCTCGCCGTGGCCCTGGAGCTAGGAGTCGATCTCGAGCGCTGCATCACGGCGCTCGAACGCTTTACCGGCGTGGCGCGGCGGTTCGAGCGCGTAGGCGAGGCACACGGGGTGACGGTGGTGGACGACTACGCGCATCACCCGACGGAGGTGCTTGCCACGCTGGCGGCGGCGCGCCAGGCGTTTCCGCGACGGCGCGTGGTGGCGGTGTTCCAGCCTCACCTGTTCTCACGCACGGCGCTGCACGGCGAAGCGCTGGGGCGCGCTCTCGCGAGTGCGGACGTCGTGGTGGTGGCGCCGATCTATGGGGCGCGCGAGCAGCCGCTGCCGGGGGTCACTGCCGAGCTGGTGGCGCGGGGCGCCGAGCGAGCTGGGGCGGCCACGGTGGCGGTGCGGGACCGCGCGGCGCTCGTGGACGTGGTCGCCGAGCGTGTGCGGCCGGGTGACGTGGTGTTCACCCTGGGGGCGGGCGATGTCACCCGGGTCGGGCCGGAGCTGCTGCAACACCTGGGGCGGAGCGAAGCGGGGCAAGCGGCAAGGGGGAAGGCGCAGTGACCCGATGGCCGCGGTGGCGGCGCCGGTCGCTGCTCGGTGGCGCTTGGGTCGCGCTCCTCGCCCTCGGCTGGCGCGCAGCGCCGCTGGCGCTCCGGCACCTGGCGCTGTTCCGCGTGCGGCAGCTCGAGCTCGTGGGCGTGAAGAACCTGGCGCCCGACGTGGTGATCGCGGCGCTGCGGCTGCCGCCCGACGCGAGTGTGTTCACCGACACGCGGCTGCTCGGCGACCGATTGCGCGGGCTCGCGGGCGTGGCGGAGGTGCATGTGGTGCGCCAGCTCCCCGCGGCGCTGCGGATCGAGCTGCGCGAGGTGGAGCCCGCGGCGTTGGCGCCGCGCGGGAGCGGGCCGCGGGGCGGTCCCTTGGTCGCGGTCGACGCGGAGGGTCGCCCGCTCCCGTTCGATCCGGCGCGCACCGGGCTCGACTTGCCGGTGGCAGCGGCGGCGGATCCGGGGGTCGTGGGCGTGCTGGCGCTGGTTCAGTCGGTGGATCCGGCGCTGTTTCAAACCATCACCAGTGCGCGCGGGTTGGCGCGCGGGGACGTGCTTCTGGACATGGGGCCTCGCCACGTGCTGCTGCGACGCGATGCCGGGCCGGAAGTCATTCGGGCCGTGGTGTTGGTGGCTCAGGATCTGGCTGCGAAGGGGCGCCCGTACGTGGAGCTCGACGCCCGGTTTGCGAGACAGGTGCTGGTGCGGCGTAGGACGTCCGGCTGGGCGGGGGGGGCAGGGGGGGCAGGAGGGGCGAGCGGGGCGTGCGCCGGGACCGACAGCTGATCGCCGGGCTCGACCTTGGGAGCACGAAGACCTGCGCCGTGATCGCCGAGGTCGTGGGCGACCTGCCGCGCCTGCCGCTCGCCAAGGTGCTGGGCGTCGGGCTCGCGAGGAACGCCGGCGTGCGGCGTGGCATGGTGCGGGACATCGACGAGACCGGTCGCTCGGTGGTCGCCGCGCTGCGGGACGCCGAGCGGATGGCGGGCGCGAAGGTCGGAGGTGTCACTTGCGGCATCGCCGGTGAGCACGTGTCGGCGCGCACGTCGCCCGGCGTGGTCGCCGTGAGCCGCGAGGAAATCACTGCGGAGGACGTCGCCCGCGTGAACGAGGTGGCGCGAGCTATCTCGCTGGGACGCGACCAAGAGCTGCTGCACGACATCCCGCAGGAGTATGTCGTCGATCAGCAGCGCGGCATCTCGGACCCGGTGGGGATGACGGGCACGCGGCTCGAGGTGGAGATGTACCTCGTGACCGTGCAATCCACGGCCGCGCAGAACCTGCGCAAGGCGGTGCAGCGCGCGGGGTACCGCGTGCTGGATCTGGTGCTCGAGCCGCTGGCGGCGTCGTACGCGGTACTGACGGAGGACGAGAAGGAGCTGGGCGTCGCGCTGCTCGAGATCGGGGGCGGCTCGACCGGCGTGACGATCTTCCATGAGGGGAAGATCCGACACCTAGCGTCGCTCAAGTACGCCGGCGCGCAGGTCACCACGGACGTGGTCCAGGTGCTCGGCGTGACCCAGGCCGACGCGGAGCGGCTGAAGGAGCGACACGGCGTCGCCTACAAGCCGCTGGTCGATCCGTCGGAGATGATCACGCTGCCGTCCACGCCCGGCCAAGGAGCGCGGCAGGCCGCACGTGAGATGCTGTCGGACATCATCCACCAGCGGCTGGACGAGATCTTCCATCTGGTGGACCGCGAGTTCGAGAAGGCGGGCTACGGGGGCGGGCGGTTGCCCGCGGGCGTGGTGCTGACCGGCGGCACGGCGCATCTGCCGGGTATGGTGGAGCTCGCGCGGGACGTGTTCGCGATGCCGGTGCGCGCCGGCGCTCCGGAGCAGGGGATTTCGGGGCTGGTGGACAGCGTGCAGGCGCCGCGGTACGCGGTGCCGGTGGGGTTGGTGCTGTACGCGGCGCGTAAGGTGGCACAGGGCGTCGCGCCCGGTGGCTCGCTGGTGCAGAGCCCGGGGGTCGAGCGCTGGTTCGCGCCGCTCAAGCGGTGGTTGCAGGACTTCTTCTGATCGGTCACCCGAGGGGGCCATGATCTTCGAGCTCGAAGAGACCGTATCGCAAAACGCTCGCATGAAGGTCGTCGGCGTGGGCGGCGGCGGCGGCAACGCGCTGAACCGCATGGTCGACGAGGGGCTGCAGGGCGTCGAGTTCATCTCCGTCAACACCGACGCGCAGGCCTTGCTCAACAACAAGGCCGACGTGAAGGTGCAGATCGGGAAGAAGCTGACGCGCGGCCTCGGCGCGGGCGCGCGACCCGAGATCGGCCGCCAGGCGATCGAGGAGAACCGCGATGAAGTGCTGCACGCCCTCCAGGGCGCCGATCTCGTCTTCGTCACCTGCGGTATGGGCGGCGGGACGGGGACGGGTGCGTCGCCCATCATCGCGCAGATGGCGCGCGATCTCGGGGCCCTCACCATCGGCATCGTGACCAAGCCGTTCCTGTTCGAGGGGCGCAAGCGGATGCGCCAGGCTGAAATGGGGATCGCGGAGATGCGCAAGCACGTCGACACCATGGTCACCGTTCCAAACGAGCGCTTGCTCGCCGTGGTGGGGAAGGGGATACCTTTCCAGGACGCGCTGAAGAAGGCCGATGAGGTGCTGCTGCATGCCACTCAGGGGATCTCGGGGCTCATCACCGTGACGGGGATCGTGAACGTGGACTTCGCGGACGTGCGCACCGTGATGCAGAACGGCGGCGCGTCGATCATGGGCACGGGGATGGGGCGGGGCGAGAACCGCGCCATGGAAGCGGTGCAGCAGGCGATTTCGAGCCCGTTGCTCGACAACATCTCGATCACCGGCGCGACGGGCGTGCTGATCAACATCACCGGCGGCGAGGATCTGACGCTCGGCGAGGTCACCCAGATCTCCGACGTCGTCAAGGACGCCGCGGGCGAGGATGCCGAGATCATCTTCGGCACTGTCAACGACCCGGCGATGCACGGTGAGATCCGGGTAACCGTGATCGCGACCGGCTTCGACCGAGATAAGGCAGCCGAGACGCCGGGCCGGGCGGCGCCGGGCGTGCTGCCGTTCCGGGAGCGGGTCTCGCGGCCCACGCCGGTGCCTCCGCTGGGCTACGTGAAGCCGGTGGAGGCCGCGCGGCGCGGCGCGCCCCCCCCCGCGCCGCCCCCCGACGTCAATGAGCTCGAGATTCCGACCTTCATCCGGAGGCAGATGGATTGATGGCGCTTCCCGGGCGGGCGAGCCATTACGTCGCCGCCGGCCTGCTCACGGCCGGCGGTCTGCTCTGGGCCACTCACGAAGCGTGGCCCTGGCGCCGGCCGCTCACCGCGGCGCCCATCGTCGTGACCGACGCCTATGCCGAGGTCACCGCGACCCTGGGACGGCGCGAGACTCTCGCTGCGGTGCTGGCGCGCGCCGGGATCACGGGCCGCGACTACGCCGGTTTCCTCGCCGCGGCGCAGCACCTGCCGGTGCGCCGGCTGCGACCCGGGCTCGCGTTCCAGGTGCGCCGCTTGAAGACCGACAGCCAGCCCGAGCGGGTGACCGTCCGGTTGTCGCCCGAGCGGCGGCTGCAGGTGACGCGCGCCGACGCCGGCTGGATCGAAACGGTGGAAACGATCCCGTGGACGATCGTGCGCCTGCGAGTCACGGGTGCGATCGAGTCGTCGCTGTACGACGCGTTGGACCGAGCGGTAGCCGACACGTTCCTGCCGGGAGGCGAGCGGCGCGCGCTCGCCTGGGCGATCGCCGACGTGTACGACTGGGAGGTGGACTTCACCCGCGACGTCCGGTCGGGAGACCGGTTCATCGTGCTGCTGGAGCGGCTCGAGTCCCCCGAGGGTGAGCGGCGCTTCGGCCGCATCCTCGCGGCGCGGGTGGACGTGGTGCGGACCCCGAGCTACGCGTTCTACTTTGAGGACGGCGCGTCGGGGATCGCGGGCTTTTACGACGAACAGGGGCGGTCGCTGCGCCGCGCCTTCCTGCGCGCGCCGCTGGCGTTCCGCCGCATCTCGAGCCGGTTCGGCAGCCGCTTCCATCCGATCCTCCACATCTGGCGCGCCCACGAGGGCGTGGACTTCTCGGCGCCCTACGGCACGCCGGTGCGCGCCACCGCGGACGGCGTGGTCACACGGGTGGGGCGGGAGGAGGGCGGCTACGGCAACGTGATCGAGCTGCGCCACGCGAACGGCATCCGCACGCGTTACGGCCACCTCTCCGCGTTCGGGCGCGGCCTGTACGTGGGCGAGCACGTGGAGCAAGGGGAGACGATCGGCTACGTCGGCTCGACCGGCCTCTCGACCGGTCCCCACCTGCACTACGAGTTTCTCGTGAGCGGCCGGCCTACCAACCCGCAACGTAAGGACATGGGATCGGGCACGCCGATCCCGCAGCGCCTCCGCGCCGCGTACGATTCGGTCCGCGTCCAGCTGGTCACTCAGCTCGAGCCGCACGGCTCCCCGCACACCGCTCCGACCGTCGCCGCGCGCGACGATTAGCTTCCTTTACGTCTGTGGAGCTCTACCCCGCCGTTGACGTGCAGGGCGGGCGAGTGGTCCGCTTGCGCCAAGGCGAGGCGGAGCGCGCGACCGCCTACGCCGACGACCCCGTGGCCGTGGCGCGGCAGTTCGCGCGCGACGGCGCCCGCTGGGTCCACTTCGTCGATCTGGACCGCGCGCTCGGCCGGGGCGACAACCGTGCGCTCGCGCGCCGCTTTCTGAGTGCGGCTGGCGTGCCGGTCCAGGTGGGCGGCGGCCTGCGCACCGAGCAGGCGATCGACGAGATGCTCACTTGGGGCGCGACCCGGGTGGTGATCGGGACGAAGGCCGCGACCGATCCGGCCCTGGTCGGGCGGTTGCTCGAGCGCCACGGCCCGGAACGGCTGGCGGTCGGCATCGATGCGAAGGACGGCCGGGTCGCCGTGCGGGGCTGGACCGAGGTGTTCGACCTCACCGCGCCCCAGCTCGCCGAGCGGGTCAAGTCACAAGGAGCGCGCACGGTGATCTATACCGACATCGCCCGGGACGGCATGCTGGTCGGGCCGGACGTTGCGGGCGCCCGCGCGATCGCGGCGCTCGGGCTCGACACGATCGCCTCGGGCGGCGTCGCAGCGCTCGACGACCTGCGCGCTATTCGGACCGCCGGCCTCGCGGGGGCCGTCGTGGGACGTGCGCTCTATGAAGGCCGCTTCACCCTCGCCGAGGCGCTCCAGTGCGCGGCCGCCTGACGGCCGGGCTCGCGCTGCTGCGCACAACCGGACTCGGTGCCCTCGTGCTGCTCCTGTGGAACCCCGCGACGTGGCGCCGCGACCCGGCGTCCGCCCCACCCCTCGTGCTGCTCGACGCGTCGCTCAGCATCGCGGGCCACGGCGGGCGCTGGCGCGAGGCGCTGGACAGCGCGCGGGCGCTGGCGCAGGGGGGGCCGGGGGGGCGGGGGGGCGTGATCTGGCGCTTCGGGTCGCGCGTTCGCGCCTACGACTCGCTTCCGCCGGCGGACGGTGCGACGCGGCTCGCGCCGGCGCTCGCCGCAGCCGCGGGGCGCGGCGGCCCGGTCAGCGTCGTGACCGACGGCGCGATCGATGACCTCGCGGATGTTCCGCCGGACCTGCTGAGCCGCGCGCGGGTGGTAGTCCTGCCCCGGGCTTCCTTTCGGGACGCGTTCATCGCGTCCGTTGCGGGACCGACGCGCGTCGCGGCGGGGGATACGATCCGGCTCAAGGTTTCGTACGGCACGGCCGGGATGCGGGATGCGAGAGGCGGGATGCGGGACGCGAGGCTCACGGTGAGCGCCCAGGGTCGACGGCTCGCTTCGCGCACGGTCGCGCTCCCAGACAGCGGAATCGTGTCCGCTGATCTGACGCTTCCCGCATCCCGCATCTCGCATCCCGGGTGGGTGGCGGTGGAGGTTGGGTTGGACGGGGTGGGGGATGAGGAGCCCCGCGACGACGCACGCTGGTTCACGCTGGAAGTGAGCCCCCAGCCCTCCGTCGTGCTGCTCGCGTCGCCGCCCGACTGGGACAGCCGTTTCCTCGCCCGCACGCTGAGCGACGTGGCGCGCGTGCCGGTGCGCACCTTCGTGGAATCCGAGCCGGACGGGGGCGGGTGGCGCGACGCCGCCAACCTCACGCCTGTCTCCACTGCTGAGGTGACGCGGGTCGTGGCGGGCGCCCGTCTCGTCGTCCGGGCGGGGAACCCCGCGCCGCTCGACCGGTTCGCGTCCACGGGGGCCATTCTCACCTGGTCTACGACGCGGGGCCAGGAGGGCGACTGGTACGTGCAGCCGCCCGGGCCGTCCCCGCTCGCCGACGCGCTCGCCGGGATCGCGTGGGATTCGCTCGCGCCCGCCGCCGCGGTGTCCGATCTCGCGCTCCCCTCCGATAGCGCGGCGGTAGTCGTCCTCACAGCGCGCCTCGCGCGCCGTGGCAACCCGCGCCCCGTCATCGTGCTGTCCGAGCGTGATGGGGCGGGGGGGACGGGGGGAGGCGCCCGACGGGCGACCGTCGCCGCGGCCGGCCTGTTTCGCTGGGCGTTCCGGGGCGGTGCAAGCGCTGAGGCGTACCGGGCGGTGGTCGCGGCATTGGCTGATTGGCTCCTGGCGGGGGGAGCCAGAGGATGGGAGAGGTTCGTGCCGGTGACGCACGCGGCTCCCAACGGAATGCCCGTCGCGTGGCGCTGGACCGGCGCCGGCTCACCTCGTGACGTGACAGTGACGTTGACGGCGGCCGGGACCAGCCGAACGGACACGCTACGCTTCGATGCAACGGGGCGCGCCGAGCTATCGCTGCCGCCGGGGGTGTATTCGTACGAGTCGCCGACCGGGCCCGAGCGGGGCGTCGTAGCCCTGGAGACGTATTCCGACGAGTGGCGCCCAGCCACGCCAGTGCTGCACCCCCAGGCGGGCGGCGCCGCGGGGCGACTCGCGAGCGTGCCGATGCGCGAGCGGTGGTGGCTGTTTGTAGTTGCGATCGCGGCGTTCGCGAGCGAGTGGGCGTGGCGCCGCCGGCAGGGACTGCCATGAGGCTGTGGGAGCGGGTCGCCCGCGTATTCGGCCGCCGCGACGCGGGCGCGCGCGAGGAGGCCGAGCGCATCCTGCTCGAAGCCGACTTCGGGATCGCGGCGACGGCGGACATCCTCGACGAGGTGACGCGCTCCCCCCGACCCCCCCGCGACGGCGATTTCCAGGCGGCCCTGCAGCAGGCTGTGGCGCGCGTCCTCGCGGCAGCCACGCCGCCGCGAGGCGCTCCGGGAGCGCTGGCGCGCGCGCCGGAGCCACCCAGCGTGATCCTCGTGTTCGGGGTGAACGGCGTCGGCAAAACCACCACCATCGCGAAGCTGGCGCACCGGCTCACGCGCGAGCGCCGTAGCGTGCTGCTAGCCGCCGCCGACACCTTCCGAGCCGGGGCGGGCGAGCAGCTCAAGATCTGGGCGGACCGGCTCGCCGTCCCGTGCGTCAGTGGCGCGGGAGGGGCCGACCCCGCGGCGGTAGCGTTCGACGCGGTCGCGGCGGCCCGTGCCCGTGGCGTCGACACGGTACTCGTGGACACGGCGGGCCGCATGCACACCGACGACCCGCTACTCGAGGAGCTCAAGAAAGTCGTGCGCGTGGCCGCGAAGCAGCAGCCCGGCGCGCCGCACGAGTCGCTCCTCGTGCTGGACGGCACAGTGGGCCAGAACGCCGTGCAGCAGACCCGGGCGTTCGCTGCGGGGTTGCCGCTCACCGGCTTGATCGTCACCAAGCTCGACGGCACTGCGAAGGGCGGTAGCGTAGTCGCCGTACAACGCGCGGTACCCGTGCCGATCCGCTTCATCGGCACCGGAGAAGGGCTCGACGATCTCGATATCTTCGACGCCCAGTCCTACGCCAGGCGCTTGGTCAGCGGCTGAACTGCCGGTGAACTGCCGGGGAAAGGGGAAGGGGGAAGGGGAGTGACGTTGTCGCTGACGACGTCGGTGAAGTATCTCAAGGGCGTCGGGCCGAAGCGCGCCGAGGCGCTAGCGCGGCTCGGCATCCGCACAGTGGGCGACCTCTTGTATCACGCGCCGCATCGCTACCTCGACGCGACCGCGGTCACGCCGCTGGCGCGCGCGCGCGTTGGGCAGGAGGTCAGTTGCGTCGGACAGGTGGTCACGACCGGCGTGCTGCCGACGCGCCGCGGGCTGCGTGTGTTCCGGGCGGTGCTCCGGGACGAGAGCGGCCTGCTCGAGTGCGCCTGGCCGGGCCAGCCCTTCCTCGAGCGTCAAATCAAGCAGGGGCAGCTGCTGCTCGTCACCGGTCCGGTGCGCTATTACCACGGGCGCCAGCTCGTCCCCCGGGAGTTCGTCGTACTGGCGGACTTAGGGGAGACCGGGCCCGACCGCGGCCTGGTCCTTCCGGTATATCCGGCGACCGAGGGCCTGACGCACCGCCAGATCCGCGGGCTCATCCACCAGCATCTGGACGCCCTGCTCGCGCTGGTCAGCGATCCCCATCCGCCGCGGCTGCGCGCGGCCGTGGGGGTTCCCGAGCTGCGCCCGGCGCTCGCCGCCGTGCACCGGCCTCGGGACCTGCACGACGCCGAGGCCGGCCGGCGGCGCCTCGCGTTCGACGAGTTCTTCGACCAGCAGCTCGTGCAGGCCCGCGCGCGCCATCTCGCGAAGCGCGCCCGCGCGGGGATCGCGTTCGCGCTCAAGAAGGAGCTCACCACCCGGCTCAAGGAGCATCTCCCCTTCGAGCTCACGGACGACCAGCGGCGCGCGGTGCGGGAGATCGCAAACGACATGACGGCGCCGCTGCGCATGCACCGGATGCTGATGGGCGACGTCGGCACCGGCAAGACGGTGGTGGCGCTGTTCGCGATGCTGCTCGCGGTGGAGAACGACTACCAGGCCGCGATCATGGCGCCCACCGAGCTGCTCGCCGAGCAGCACGGGGCGACGCTCACGCGGCTGCTCCAGCCGCTCGACCTCCGGCCGGAGCTCCTGATCGGCCGGCTGGCGTCGGCGGAGAAGAGCGCGGTGCGGGAGCGCATCGCCCGCGGGGCGGCGCGCTTGGTGGTGGGGACGCACGCCCTGATCCAGGAGTCGGTGAGATTCCACCGCCTTGGCCTCACCGTGGTGGACGAGCAGCACCGCTTCGGGGTGGAGCAGCGCGCCGCCCTCGTGGAGAAGGGGGACGCCCCCGACGTCTTGCTCCTCACGGCAACCCCGATCCCGCGCTCGCTCGCGCTGACGCTGTACGGCGACCTCGACGTGACGGAGCTGCGGGAGCGGCCTCCCGGGCGGGGCGCCGTGAAAACCGCGCTGCGCACCGACGCCGCCCGCAAGAAGATCTACGAGTTCATCCGTGCCGAGTGCGCCGCGGGGCGTCAGGCGTACGTCATCTATCCCGTGATCGACGAGTCGGAGCGCGCTGACCTGAAAGCGGCGACGACGATGGCCGAAGACCTGCGGCAGGTGTTCGCCGAGTTGCGCGTCGGGCTCGTGCACGGACGGTTGAGCCCCGAGGAGCGGGATGCGGTGATGCGCGCGTTCCGTGACAACGCGGTCCAGATTCTCGTCGCGACGAGCGTGATCGAGGTGGGGATCGACGTGGCGAACGCGACCGTGATGCTGATTGAGCACGCGGAGCGCTTCGGACTCGCGCAGCTGCATCAGTTGCGCGGTCGCGTGGGCCGCGGCGCCGCCGCGAGCCACTGTATCCTGCTCTCGAACGTCCCACAGGCAGCCGGCCGGCTCAAG
>Ga0134083_10000375_pt1 | contig 11056 bp, 8 predicted proteins | sample 15_taG_21_FD_128870 | JGI IMG/M metagenome (GOLD analysis project Ga0134083, IMG submission 128870) | Grasslands soil microbial communities from the Angelo Coastal Reserve, California, USA - 15_D_Met_40cm_5_24_1 metaG | ecosystem: Environmental > Terrestrial > Soil > Grasslands ... | reverse complement strand
GGCGCAGCACGAATTCGTAGACCAGACCATCCGGCGAGACGGTCCAGGACTCGGCCAGGCTCCCGGCCTGCGGCTTGCCCGGCATCGGCTTCACGAGGGCGTCGTGGAGCGCGTACAGGACCAGGAACGGCGTGATGATGCCCGGCGTCTCGGCCGGATCGAAGAAGGTCGGCGCCAACGCGAAGCGAACGGCCCAGGTCATCTGTCCCGCGGGCGCGTCAGCGCGCCCCGATTGTGTCTGGGCCAGAGCCGCAGCGGGCACGACCGCGAGCGTGGCAAGGAGCAGCGACCACACGACGACGCCGGAAAGACATCGGGGCCGTTTCATTCCGTTACCCTCCGTCGGCGCCAGCCGCCGCGCCGCGCGCGCCGGCCCGCCGGACGCCGTCTCCCACCGGCTCAGGCGCGGGTTCGTCCGGCTCGACCGCACGGCCGCCGACCTGCCGCAGCTTCGGATCGAGATGGTCGCGCAGCCAGTCACCCATCAGGTTGACGGCCAGGACCGTCGAGAGCATCGCCAGCCCCGGAAAGAATGAGATCCACCAGGCCGTCGCCAGGAATCCTCGCCCGTCGGCGATCATCAGGCCCCAGGCGGGATTCGGCGGCGGCACGCCAACCCCCAGGAAGCTCAAGGTGCCCTCGAGAAGGATCACGTAGCCGACCTGCAGGGTGGAGATGACCAACAAGGTCGGCACCACATTGGGAAAGATGTGGCGCCGGATGATCCAGGCGCTCGAGCGCCCGGCCACGATCGCGAGCGCGACGAAGTCTTGCTCCTTGATCGCCAGCGTCTCGCCGCGGACCTGCCGCGCGAAGCGCGGCCAGAGCAGGAGCGCGATGACGAGGATGACGTTGCGAAAGCTCGGCTCCGAGACCGCCACCAGTACGACCGCGATGAGGATCGTCGGCAGCGACAGCCCGACGTCGGTCAGACGCATGAGCACGGCGTCGGTGAGCCCGCCGCGGTAGCCCGAGATCAGCCCGAGGGCGGTGCCGAGCGTGCCGGCCACGCCGATCGCCACCAGCGAGACCACGAGCGAGATGCGGCTGCCGTGGACCACCCGGCTCAGCACGTCGCGGCCGAAGCGATCGGTCCCGAGCGGGTGCTCGCGATCGCCGCGCTCCGTCCACACCGGCGGGATCAGCCTCTGGGTGATGTCGCCCTCGGTGGGGCTCGGCAGACCGAGGTAGGGTGCCAGGAGCGCGGCGAAGACGAGCGCCGCGAGGATGGCGCCGGCGAACCACGGCAGCTCGCGGCTACGCGCGCGCATGACGGATCCTTGGGTTGAGGTAGCTGTAGAGCATGTCGACGAACAGGTTCCCGGTGAGGTAGAGCGCGCTCAGCACGAGGACGCCGGCCTGCACGATCGGATAGTCGCGGGTCGTGATCGACTCGAGGATCAGCCGCCCGAGACCCGGCCAGGCGAAGACCGTCTCGGTGACGACGGCGCCGCCGAGGAACTGCACGAAGAGCATCACCGCGAAGGTGACGACCGGGAGCAGCGCGTTCTTGAGCCCGTGCTTCCAGAGCACGACCTGCTCGTGCAGGCCCTTGAGCCGGGCGAACTTGATGTAGTCGGAGCCGAGCACCTCCAGCATCGCCGAACGCGTCAATCTCAAGATGGCCGCCGAGGTGAAGTACCCGAGCGTGAAGGCCGGGAGGATCAGGTGCTCGATGCCGCCGCGGCCGCCGGCCGGCAGCAAGCGCAGCACGACGCCGAACAGCAAGATCAGCATCAGCCCGAGCCAGAACGTCGGCATCGATTGCCCGAGCACCGCGAACACGCGCGCGGCGCCGTCGAGCGTCCCGCCGCGGTGGACGGCGGAATACACGCCGAGCGGGACGCCGATGAGCACGCTCAGGAGCATGGCCACGAGCCCGAGCTCCACCGTGGCGGGCAGCCGCTCCCAGATGTGCTCGGTGACGGGCCGGCGCGTGAGGACGGAGTTTCCGAAGTCGCCGAGGAAGATGTTGCGAACGTAGAGGCCGTACTGGACGGGCAGGGGCTTATCGAGGCCGAGGTGATGCATCAGGATCTGCTGATCACGCTCGCTCGCGTTGACGTCGAGCAGCAGGTGGATCGGATTGCCCGAGAGCCGCGTCAGGAAGAACACGATGCTGATCACGACGAGCATGCTCAGCACCGTCTGGAGCACGCGACCGATCAGGTACCTCCACATGCTAGCGGGCCCGGCCGATGTATTCCCAGTTGTGGAACCCCATGTGCCCGGGGATCACGGGCCAGTCCCCGACTCGGGGCCCCAACCCCGCGATCGTGTGGGCCGCCCCGATCGCGACACCCGGCACGTACTCGGAGAGCCACGGGCCCATCTCGTCGCGCATGATGCGCAGGCGCTCCGTGTAATTCGGCTGGCCCGCAAGCCGGTCGATGAACTCGTCGAGCTTCGGTTGCTCGACGAACAGGCACAGCCCGGCCTTCGTATACCCGGCGCGGTACAACACCTCCCACGGCTCGGGAGCCACCAGGGGTGACGCGTAGGCGAGCGCCACGCCGGAATACGCGCGCGCCCTGAAGTCCGCCGCGAAGATCGCCCGGTCCACCGGGCGGCGCTTCACGCGGATGCCGATCTTCTCCCAGTAGGTCGCCACGGCTTCGCCGACGTCCGGCAGGAAGCCCCGGCCCGGCCACGCCGTGAGATTCATCGTGGTCTCGAACCCACTCGGATAGCCCGCTTCCGCCAGAAGCGCTTTCGCTTTGGCCGGATCGTACGGATAGGGCTTCTTCAACGCGTCCGATGCCCAGGGATCGCTGGGATACATGAGCCAGCTGCCCATCACGGTGCCGAGGCCCCCGAGCACCCGCTGCACGATCGCCTGCTTGTCGACCGCCAGGTTGAGCGCCATCCGCACCTTGCGCGCGCGCTCGGCGTCGGGCTGGGCCCACGGCACCTTCGGGTCGTACGTCGGCTTGGTCGCCCACTGACCGCCGAGGATGATGTAGAGCCAGGACGTGTTGGGCATGAGGAGCGTGCGCACGCCGACTTGCTTCAGCTCGTCGGCGTACTCGCCGCCGACCTCGATGACGTCGACGCTGCCCGCCCGCAACATCGCCATCCGCGTGGACGGCTCCGGCGCCTTGACGAACACCAGCCGCTTGAAGTGCGGCGTCGCCCGCCAGTGATTTTCGACGGCCTCGTAGACGATGCGGTCGCCGCGGACGTGCTCGACGAACTTCCACGGACCGGTCGCGACCGGCAGCCGCTCGGCGCCGTCGTCCTTGGCGGTCTCGACGTAGCGCTTGGACTGGATGAACGCGACGGAGGCGAAGAGCCCCTGATTCACCTTGTTGCCGAACACGACGAACGGCTTGTCGAAGCGCACCGTGAGCGTGTACGGGTTCTCGACCTCCATGCTCTTGATGAGCCGGAACTCCGGCGCTAGCGAGTTGGCGGAGCCGTCCTTCGCGATGGTGTTGAACGTGAACTTGACGTCCTCGGCGGTCATCTCGCCGCGGCCGCCGTGGAACTGGACGCCCTTGCGCAGATAGAAGGACCAGGTGCGGCCGCCGTCCGCGACCTTCCAGCGCTCGGCCAGCATGGGCGCGAGCTCGCCGGTCTTCGGGTCGCGCGTGAGAAGGTTCTCGTACATGGGCTTGAGCACCACGTCCTCGGCCCCGACGTACAGGTGAGGGAGCCAGCGCTCGTTGCCGAACGTGGCGACGGCGACTGTCAGCGTGCCCTCGGGCTTCGCGGCCTGCCCGTGGGCGGAGATCGCGGTCAGGAGCCCGATGGCAGCGACCATCGAGACGAACCAGCGTCGTGTCTTCATGACTTCCTCCCAGCCCGAGGGCTGAACGTTGTCGTTCGGTCAGGGACAGGAAGCGGAAAAGCGCCGATATCCTACTCCAGGCCGTAGTCCGCCCAGTGGGCGTCGACCCGGTCGAGATCCTCCTTCGGGGGCACCGAGCGGGCGGGGAAGCGATGCTTCCGCGTCGCGTCGACGCCCACTTTGGACGAGAGCACGGTCTTGCGCTGGAGCTGGTCCACGTCCTCCTCCGCGGTCGACGGGTCGAGCGCGACGCCGGCCGTGGCGCGGTTCACGTAGAGATCGTGCTCGGGCTGGACGTGCCAGGACATGGCCCAGAGGACCTGGAAGTAGTCGCGGATGTCGATGTCCTCGTCGACCACGACCACCCACTTGGAGAATGATGGATCGTACGCCCAGACCGCCCACATCGCCCGCTGGGGCAGGGCGGGATGCTCGCGGCGGAGCGAGATCGCCAGGAACGCGGCGCCGCCGCCGGCCTCGAGCAGGTGCACGTCGCGCACGGGGAGCCTCAGATCGCGGCGCAGATGCTGGAGCAGCGCCACGTCGCGGCCGGTGCCGCGGATGCAGCTCGACTCGCTGGGCGGCATCTGGCTGAAGAAGGCCTGGTAGATCGGGTCGGCCCGGTGCGTGATGGCCGTGACCTCGATCACGAAGCTCGGGCCCGACGACCCCATGTAGCCCGTGTACTCGCCAAACGGTCCCTCGTGCTCGCGGACGCCCGCCGGGACGAAGCCTTCGATCACGATTTCGGCGTGCGCCGGCACCTCGAGGTCGTTCGTCTCGCATTTCACGACCTCCAGCGGCTCGCCGCGCAGGGCGCCCGCCACCCCCAGCTCGTCGCCGCGGATCCGCGCGACAGAGGTGAGCGGCACCGGCGGATCGCAGCCGATCACGACGGCGCACGGGGTCGGGTTGCCCTTTCGCTCGTTCTTCATGAGGTGCGCGTACATGTCGCGCCAGGTCGTGCTGAGGAAGAGCCCGAACTTCCTCGGCCCCTTCAGCATGAGGCGATAGGTGCCCATGTTGCGCTCGCCGGTCTCGGGATCGACCGAAATCACGCACGGCCCGGTGACGTACGGCGCCGGGTCCTGATCCCGGGTCCAGAGGCACAAGGGTAGCGCCGTCGCGTCGATCCGCTCGCCGGTCTGGATCACATCCTTCACCGGCCCCGTCTTCACGCGGACGGGCGGGATCGGGTGGCTCTGAGCGCGGGACCACTTGTCGGCGATCTGGTCGACCGTGGTCTCGAGCGCCAGCGCGTAGACCTCCGGCGAGGCGCCGAGGATCCCGGCGACCAGCGGCATCCGGTGCCCCTTGATGTGCTCGAACATCACGGCGGGCCGGCGCGCCGGGGGAATTCGCTGAAATACTCGGCGGATAACCGCCGCGACTTCCCAGCTCGGATCAACTTCCTTCTTGACGTGGTGGAGCTTGCCCCGAACCTCGAGCGCGGCCAGGTATTCACGGAGATCCTTGTAGGCCATGTCCGGTCACCTCCGGTTTAGAAGCGCGTCATGTCGTTCCGGGCCGGTATGGGTGCTGCTCGATCCAGTGTCGCGCGATGTCGATCCGGCGGCAGACCCACACGCGGTCGTGCCGCTCGACGTAGTCGAAGAAGCGCGCGAGGGCGGCGGCCCGGCCCGGCCGCCCCATGAGCCGCATGTGCAGCCCGACCGACATCATCTTCGGATGATCGACGCCCTCCGAGTAGAGCACGTCGAACGCGTCCCGAGCGTGGGCAAGCCATTCGTCGCCGGTCGAGAAGCCGCCGGGCAGTCCGAACTTCATGTCGTTGACGTCCAGGGTGTAGGGGACGACCAGGTGCGGCTTGCCCGAGACGACGATCCAGTACGGCAGATCGTCGTTGTAGGCGTCGGCGTCGTAGAGAAAGCCGCCCTCCTCGACGACGAGACGCCGCGTGTTGGGGCTGAGCCGTCCCGTGTACCAGCCGACCGGCCGGCTGCCGGTCGTGCGCGTCAGGCTCTCGACCGCTCGCCGGATGTGATCGCGCTCGACCTTCTCGCTGACGAACTGATAGTCGATCCACTTCCAGCCGTGGCTCACGACCTCGTGGCCGGCCTCGACGATCGCGGCCGCGGCCTCGGGGTGGCGCTCGAGCGCCATGGCTACGGCGAAGATGCTGATCTTGATGCCGTACGATGCGAACGTGCGCATGAGGCGCCAGAAGCCGACGCGGCTACCATACTCGTACATCGACTCGACCTGTAAATTCCGCACGCCCTGGAGCGCCGGAAGGCCGACGACTTCCTGCAAGTACGCCTCGGCCTCCTTGTCCCCGTGCAGGATCGATCGCTCGCCGCCTTCCTCGTAGTTCATGACGATCTGCAGAGCGAGTCGTGCTCCGCCGGGCCACTTCGGATCAGGCGGCCTCTTGCCGTATCCGACGAGGTCGCGCGGATAGTTTCCTCGGAGGGGGCCTTCGCCCCCCTTCCGACGGGCGGACCGGGCCTGCGGCCCGGTCTCGCCCTGCCTCCCCCCAGATTCGATTGCGCCGGCGGAGCCGGCGCTCGAACGCGCGCGGTCTTTCGGTTGGCGGCTCATACCCTACCGATGCCGGGGGCGCCGAGGTTGTCGCGCACGTCAGGGTTGGCCGGGCCGGCGGAGGCGTAGTGGGCGAGGGCCGCGTCGACGCCCGCGCCGGCGGCGGTGCGGTGACCCTCGCCGCGGAGCGCGTGCTCGAGCGCCGCCAGACACACGAGCACGAACTGACGCTGCGCCGAGTAGCCCATGGTGCCGATGCGCCAGATCTTGCCCTGTAGCGGGCCGAACGCGGCGCCGATCTCGACGCCGAAATCCTCGACGAGCCGGCGCCTGACGCGTAGCTCGTCGACGCCGTCCGGCACGACGACGGGAGTCAGGAAGGGCAGCCGGTGCTCGCGCGGCTCCTTGCCGAAGAGCGCCACGCCCAGGGCGTCGAGGCCCGCGCGGAGCGCGTCGCCGTGCAGACGATGCCGCGCGAAGCGGGCCTCGAGGCCCTCCTCCTGGACCGCTCGGAGCGCCTCGCGAAGCCCGTAGACCATCGCCGTCGGCGCCGTGTGGTGGTTGAAGCGCGCGGGGCTCCAGTAGTCGGCGAGCTGGCCGAGGTCCAGATAGTTGCTCCGCACCTTGGTGCGGCGCCCGCGAATGGCGGCCTCGGCCTGCGCGTTGTAGGTGACCGGCGCCAATCCCGACGGGCAGCTCAGACACTTCTGAGTTCCCGCGATCGCGACGTCGACGGCCCAGCGGTCGACGGCGACCTCGCACCCGCCCAGGGTCACCACGCAGTCGGCGACCAGGAGCGCGCCGTGATCGTGGGCCAGCCGCGCGATGTCGGCGAGCGGCTGCAGGATCCCGGTCGAGGTCTCACCGTGAACGACAGCGACGAGCTTGGTCGTGCCGCCCTTCAGCGCGGCCTCGATCGCGGCGGGATCGATCAGTCGCCCCCACTCGCCGCGCACAGCGGTGACCTCGGCCCCGCACCGCTCGGCGATCTCGATCAGCAGCAGGCCAAAGCGCCCGCACTCGGCCACCACGACCCGATCGCCCGGCTCCACCAGCGAGGTGAGGGCCGCTTCGAGGCCGGCGCGCCCGGTCCCGGGCACCGGGAACGCGCGGCTGTTGCGGGTCTGGAAGGCGAACCGCGAGAGGTCCATCACCTCGTTCATGATCTCGGTGAACTCCGGGTCGAACTGGCCCAGCAGCGGCGTCGACATCGCGCGCAGGACGCGAGGGTCGGCCATGGACGGGCCAGGGCCCAGGAGGACCCGCGGACCGGGCAGGAGATCACCGGGTGACATGCCCGGGAATTATAATTGAGGCCCGCGGCGGACCACGTGCCCGACAAATTTACCGGCCGGCCCCTCAGGCGCCTCGAGGATCCTCGGCTGCTGCGCGGCCAGGCCCTCTATGTGGACGACCTGCGCGTGCCCGGCACCCGTCACGTGGCGTTCGCCCGCAGCATCTATCCCCACGCGCGCTTCAGGGTCGATGCCACCGCGGCGCGGGCCCTCCCCTCCGTCGGCGTGTTCACCGCAGCCGATCTCGAGGCCGAGCGAGGCTTCCGTGATATCCCGGCCGTCGTCGATCATCCGGCGCTCCGCCCGTGCCGGCAGCTGCCGCTGGCGCGCGACAGGGTTCGCTACGTCGGTGAGCCGATCGCCGCCGTCGTGGCCGAGAGCCGCTACGCCGCGCAGGACGGCGCCGAGGCCCTCGAGATCTCGTATGATCCGCTCGATCCCGTGCCCGACGCTCACGCCGCCATCGCCGCCCGTGCGCCGCTCCTGCACCAGGGGATCGAGGGCAACGTGGCAGCCGATTTCACGGTGCGATCGGGCGATGCCGACGCGGCGTTCCGGCGCGCCGAGATCGTCACGCGCGGGCGCTACTACGTCCACCGCTACACCGGGATGCCGCTGGAGACGCGTGGCGTCCTGGCCGCCTTCGACGCCGGCACGGGCAGCCTCACGCTCTGGTCGTCGACGCAGTGGCCTCACACCCTGCGCGACGCTCTACGCGACGTCTTCGGGCTCAGCGAGCATCGGATTCGCGTGATCGCGCCGGACGTGGGCGGCGGGTTCGGCGTGAAGCAGGAGATCTACCCGGAGGAGATCCTGCTCGCGCTGCTCGCGATGCGGCTCGCCTCGCCGGTGAAGTGGATCGAGACGCGTCACGAGCACGTGATCGGCACGGCGCACGCGCGGGAGCAGTGGCACGACGTCGAGCTCGCGGCGCGCCGCGACGGGACGATCGTCGGGCTGCGCGCCGAGCTGCTCGCCGACGTCGGCGCCTACACGCGGAGCCTCGGGGTGCTCTGTCCCTCGATCACCGCGGCGAGCTTGCCGGGGCCTTACCGGATCCGCGACTACATCTGTCGGGTGCGCGCCGCGCTCACGTGCAAGGCGCCGGCGGCCGCCTATCGGGGCGCCGGGCAGCCCGAGGCGGTGTTCGCGGTCGAGCGAGCGGTCGATCAGCTGGCACAGGAGCTCGGCATGGATCCCGCCGAGATCCGCCGGAAGAACTTCATCCGTCGCGACGAGTTCCCGTGGGAGCTCGGGCTCTCGTCGGCGCAGGTCCCGGTGGTCTACGACAGCGGCGACTACGAAGCGGCGCTCGACGCGGCGCTGAAGCTGGCGCGCTATCCGGAGCGCCGCGCCGAGCAAGCCGCCGAGCGCGCTCGAGGCGACCGCGGTCGGCTCCTCGGAATCGGCGTCGCCGGCTACGTGCTGCTCACCGGCCTCGGACCGCACGAGGGGGCGATGCTGCGCGTGGACCCGACCGGTCAGGTGCTGCTCGTCACCGGCGCCTCGCCGCACGGTCAGGGGACCGCTACGGCGTTGGCGCAGGTGGTGGCCGACGAGCTCGGCCTCGAGCCCCGCGACGTCGTCGTCCGGCACGGCGACACGGCGATGATCCCGTTCGGCGTCGGCACCTACGCGAGCCGCAACGCGGTGGTGGCCGGCAGCGCTGCGCTCGTCGCCGCGCGCGCCGTCGCCGACAAGGCGCGCCGCCTGGCCGCTCGCCGGCTGGAGGTGGCCGAGGGCGACCTCGAGCTCGCCGAGGGCAGCGTGCGCGTCGTCGGGGCGCCGCACCGGCGGCTCTCGCTCGGGGAGATCGCGGCCGCGTGCGCGCCCGGCTCGCCGCTGCCCGAGGGCATGAGCCCGGGCCTCGAAGCCACGCACTATTTCCTGGCGCCGCGGCCGACCTTCGGGAGCGGCGTGCACGTCGCCGTCGTCGCCGTGGACCGCGACACCGGCGGCGTCGAGGTCGTCGACTATGTCGCCGCGAGCGACGCCGGACGGCTGATCAACCCGCTCATCGTCGAGGGCCAGCTCCACGGCGGCGTCGCCCAGGGCGTCGGCGGGGCACTCTACGAAGAGCTTGCCTACGACGAGCACGCCCAGCCCCGCGCGCAGTCGCTGATGGAGTACGTGATGCCCACCGCCGGCCAGATTCCCGCGATCAAGATCGCCAACCTCGTCACGCCGAGCCCGCTCAACCCGCTCGGCGCGAAGGGAGTCGGCGAGGGCGGCACCCTGGCGCCTCCGGCCGCGATCGCGGCCGCGGTGGAGGACGCGCTGCGTCCGTTCGGTGCTCACATCGTGGGCACTCCGATCCGCGCCGAGGACGTGCTGCGCCTCATTCGCCGGCCTTGACGTCGGCCGACCGCGGTCTTAGTTTGCTGAGACGGCTCAAGGAGGCCCTCATGTCGACCAGAATCGTCGGGTTCGTCGCGCTGCTGCTGCTCGCGCCGCCGGCGTGGCTCTCGAGCGCGGAGGCTCAGACCAAGGTGCGGTTCGCCCTCGACTGGCAGATCCAGGGCCCACAGGCGCCGTTCATCACCGCGAAGGCGCTCGGCGCGTTCGCGGCGCAGGGGCTCGACGTCACGATCGATCGCGGGACAGGCTCCCAGAAGACGATCGAGCAGGTGGCGACCGGGACCTACGACCTCGGCTACGGCGACGTCAACTCGATGATCGAGTACAACGTCAAGAATCCACAAATGCCGCTCATCGCGGTCGGCATGGTCCTGAACTCGCCGCCCTTCGCGCTGCTCTCGCTCAAGCGCTATGGGATCCGAGAGCCGAAGGACCTCAAGGGCGCCAGCATCGGCGCGCCGGCCGGCGACGCGCCGCGGCGGCTCTGGCCGATCTTCGCGAAGAACGTCGGGCTGCCGGCCGACAGCGTGACCTGGACCAACATGGCGCCGCCGCTGCGCGAGCCGGCGCTCGTCAAGGGCGACGTCAAGGCGATCTCCGGCTTCTACTTCACCGGATATCTCAACCTGACCGAGAACCTCAAGATCCCCGAGGTCGACGTCGTCGCCTTGAAGCTGGACTGACAGCCCAAGCGGCCGTCGCGATTCGCGACCTTTCCCACGATTACGTCACCAACGGCCGCGTGACGCGCGCGCTCGAGCGCGTCTCGCTCGAGATCGAGCGCGGGACGACCGTGGCGCTCGTGGGGCCGAGCGGCTGCGGCAAGTCCACCCTGCTCAAGCTGATCGCGGGCCTGGTGAGGCCGACCGAGGGCGCCGTCGCCGTCAACGGCCTCACGGTCGCCGGGCCCCTGAAGAACGTCGGGATGGCGTTCCAGAACCCCGTGCTGCTGCCCTGGCGCACCGTCCTCGACAATCTCGTGCTGCCGCTCGAGATCCTCCGCGAGAACCACGATCCGCGCGCGCCGGCCCGCGCGCTCTGGCGCGAGCGGGCCAGCGCGCTGCTCGGCACCGTCGGGCTCGCGGGCGCCGAGCATCGGCAGCCGCGCGAG
>Ga0134083_10000374_pt1 | contig 11059 bp, 12 predicted proteins | sample 15_taG_21_FD_128870 | JGI IMG/M metagenome (GOLD analysis project Ga0134083, IMG submission 128870) | Grasslands soil microbial communities from the Angelo Coastal Reserve, California, USA - 15_D_Met_40cm_5_24_1 metaG | ecosystem: Environmental > Terrestrial > Soil > Grasslands ... | reverse complement strand
TCCATGAACCGCGCGTGCGCGCGCACGAGGTTTTCGCCCGACGCACCGTCCGCGTGGCGCTGCTTGAGGCCGTCGAGGCCCTCGGTGAGCGCGCCGCGGAAAAAGTCCAGCCGCCGGCGTCGCCGGTCCTCGGCGCGCGCTGCCCCGGCCTCGGCGCGCCGGGCCCGACGATAGATCTCGGGCGGCATGACGACGCCGAGCGTACCAGCGCGCGGCGATTAATGTCAAAACGGACGCAGATTTAGACCGAGGCGGCGCGTCGGTCGCGCCTGCTGCCGATCGGCGTACAATACGGCCGGTGCGAAAACTCTGGCGCGCCGCCGTCGACGCCGTCACGCCGTACGAAGCGGGCAAACCGCTGGAGACGCTCGCGGCCGAGCTCGGCCTGCCGCAACTCGTGCGCCTGTCGGCCAACGAAAATCTGCTCGGCGCCTCCCCGCGTGTGATCGAAGCGGTGCGTCGCGAGGCCGCCAGCATCCATCTCTATCCGGACGGCGGCAGCAGCGCGCTCCGCGACGCGCTCGCGCGCGGGCTCGGCATCGCCCCCGCGCAGATCGTCGTCGGCAACGGCGCCGACGAGCTGATCACGCTCATCGCGCTGGCCGCGTTCGAGCCCGGCGACGAGATCGCGATGCCGCACCCGTCGTTCGAGCCGTACGCGACGGGCGCCACCATCGCCGGCGCGCGCACCGTGCAGAGTCCGCTCGCCGGCTACGAGACCGACCTGGACGACATCCGCCGCCGCGTGACGCCCAGAACGAAGGCCGTCTTCCTGTGCTCGCCGCACAACCCCGCCACGACGATCATCCGGCGCGGCCCGCTGCTCGCCTTCCTGGACGCGCTGGGGGACGATCCGCCGCTGGTGATCCTCGACGAGGCCTACCGCGATTTCGTCGACGATCCAGACTATCCGGATGGCGTCGCGCTGCTGGCGCGCCACCCGCGGCTGATCGTGCTGCGCACGTTCTCGAAGATCGCCGGCCTCGCGGGGCTGCGCGTGGGCTACGCCATCGCCTCGCTCGAGACGATCGACCGGCTCAACCGGGTGCGCGCTCCCTACAACGTGAACCGCTTGGGCCAGGTGGCCGCTCTGGCCGCGCTGGAGGATCCCGAGCACGCGGCCCGCACGCGCAAGTTCGTTCTCGAGGAGCGCGCGTATCTCGCGGCCGGCCTGGAGCACCGCGGCATCACGGTGGCGCCGTCGCAGGCGAACTTTCTGCTCGTGCGGGTGAAGAATGCCGCCGAGGCGCGCGAGCGCCTGCTGCGCGGGGGCATCCTGGTTCGCGACGGCGCCGCCGTCGGCTTTCCCGGCCACCTGCGCATCACGGTGGGCACGCGGGAGATCAACGAGCGCCTGCTGAAGCTCCTGGAAGACTGATGGCCAAGGACGTCGCCATCGTGCACCATGCCGACCGCCGCACCGACGTCCACATGCCCTACGCGCCCGGCATCGTCGTCACGCGCGGGCGGCTCGTGTTCCTGTCCGGCGTGACCGCGGCCGCCGTCTATCACAGCCATCCGCACCGCGACGACGAGTTCGACCTGCCGCCCACGATGCGCGAGCAGGCCGTGCTGGCCATGGAAAATCTGAAGAAGACCCTGGAGGCGGCGGGCTGCGGGCTCGGCGATCTCGTGTCGGCCACGCGGTTTCTCACCGACGTGCGCGAGCAGGACGACCTCAACCGCGTCTGGGCCGATTACCTGCACGGCCACCTGCCGACCACCACCACCGTGGAGGTCTCGCGGCTGGCCACGCATCCGCGCTGCAAGATCGAGATCAGCGCCATCGCCGTCACTGATGATGGGGGCCCCGAAATGGCCCCCGTGTCCTCTAAGCGAAGGGGCTACGCCCCCTCGGGCTCCCCGGCAACGCTCGGACCGCCGCGGCAAAGCCGCAGCAGTCCTCGATAACCGACGCGCTCTCTATGACGCAGCTCGGGTTCGTCGGGTTGGGCGCGATGGGCAGCCGCCTCGCGCGGCGCCTGCTCGATGCGCGGCATCCCGTCGCCGGCTACAACCGCACCGCCGACAAGGCGCGCGCGCTCGAAGCGGCCGGTCTCAAGCTCGCCGCCACGCCGCGGGCCGCCGCCGAGGGCGCGGTCGTCGTCTTCAGCATGGTCACCGACGACGCCGCGCTGCGCGCGGTCGCCCTCGGCCCCGACGGGATCGTGGCGGGGCTCGGCCGCTGCGCCGTCTGGGCCGAGATGAGCACCGTGAGCCCCGCCGTCACCCGCGAGCTCGGCGCGATGGCGGCCGCGCGCGGCGCCGCCATGCTCGACACGCCGATCTCGGGCAGCACGATCACCGTCGAGCAGGGCGCCGCCTCGATCGCGGTGGGCGGCGAGCGCGAGGCGCTCGAGCGCGCGCGGCCCTACCTGTCGGTCATGGCCCCCGGCGGCATCACGCACGTCGGCCCGCTCGGCCTGGCCAAGACGATGAAGATCGCCACCAACCTCGGCCTCGCCGTGCAGATGCTCGCGTTCAGCGAGGCCGTGTTGCTGGCGGAGAAGGCGGGCATCGCGCGTGAGACGGCCGTCGAGGCGCTGCTGAAGTCCGTGATCGCCTCGCCGATGGTGAAGTACCGCGGCCCCTATGTCGTCGGCACGATGCCGCGTGACGCCTGGTTCAACGTCGGCATGATCCAGAAGGACATGCAGCTGGCACTCGACCAGGGGCACGCGACGGGCGTGCCGCTGCCGACCACCGCGCTCGTGCAGCAGTGGCTGACGATGGCGCGAGGGCTGGGGCTGGGCGCCCGTGACTTCGGGACGCTGTTCGACGTGCTCGCCGGCCTCAGCGGCCTGCCTCCGTCCCCGAACCGTTAGGAGCTGCGATGGACTTTGAATACGCGCCCGAGCAGGAAGCGTTTCGCAAGGAGTTCCGTGGCTGGCTCGCGGCGAACCTGCCGCGCGATCTACGCGTCGACGACCCGGTCGACGACCGTGTGGCCTCCACCCGCGAGATGTTCGAGCGGCGCGTGGCCTGGCAGAAGACGATGCACAAGGCGGGCTGGGTCGGCATCGCGTGGCCGAAAGACTATGGCGGGCGCGGGGCGTCGATCATCGAGCGCGTCATCTGGGACGAGGAATACGCGGCCGCGCGCGCGCCCGTACTCCCCGGCATGGGCCTCAACCTCGTCGGACCGACGCTCATCCACTGGGGCACGGACGCGCAGAAGGCGCAGTACCTGCCGCGCATCCTCAACGCGGACGAGATCTGGGCGCAGGGCTTCTCGGAGCCCGGCGCCGGCTCGGACCTCGCGGGCCTGAGCACGCGCGCCGAGGACAAGGGCGATCACTTCCTCGTGAACGGCCAGAAGGTGTGGACGTCGGGCGCGCAGTACGCGGACTCGATCATCCTGCTGGTGCGCACGGATCCCAACGTCCCCAAGCACAACGGGATCTCGTGCCTGCTCGCGGACATGAAGGCGCCGGGCGTGAGCGTGCGGCCACTGGTGCTGGCGACCGGCCACCATCACTTCAACGAGGTGTTCTTCACCGACGTCGCGGTCCCGAAGAGCCGGCTGCTCGGCCCGCTGAACGCGGGCTGGAAGGTCTCGACGACGACGCTGATGTACGAGCGCCACTCGTCGGGGGCCCGCAACCCGATCGGCCAGGTGCGCGATCTCATCGCCGTCGCGAGGCGGCTGCCCGTCGACGGCCGGACGGCCTGGGACGATCCGCGCATCCGTCAGCGGCTCTCGCAGCTGCTCATCGACTGCGAGGCGATGCGCTACACGCGCTACCGCGCGCTGACGCGGCAGATCCGCGGCGAGGCGCCGGGGCCCGAGGGCTCGATCCTCAAGCTCACCGGCACCGAGATCGGCGTGCGCATCGCCGACGCCGCCGGCGAGCTGCTCGGCATGCACGCGCTCGTCAACCAGGGCAGCGAGCTCGTGCCCGACGCGCCGCGCTGGTGCAATCGCCTCGTCGCCGCGCGCCAGTACACGATCTCGGCCGGCACGAGCGAGATCCAGCGCAACATCATCGGCGAGCGCGTGCTCGGGCTGCCGAAGGGCTGAGACGGCGCGACCGTCGTCAGTTCCGCACGATGACCGTGAGGCTGGTCGTCCCGGTATTGCCGGCCGCGTCGCGCACCATGGCGTTCGCCCGCGCGCTCGAACCGCGCCCGGGTCAGCGGCCGGCGAGCCGTGCGACGACGGGCGCGAGCGCGTCCATGAACGGCTCGTGCGTCATGACGTACGAGATGCCCCAGCGGTCGCGGCGCGCGCGCAGATCGTCGAGCATCTGGTCCACGGTGCCGACGAGCACGTAGGGACTCGCGAGCAGGTCGTCGGCGGTCAGCGACGGCCATCGCGCGGCGAGCTCGTGCGCCGCCTTGCGGCGATCGTCGGTCACGATCACGCGCTGCACCAGCGCGTTGAGCTCGAGCTGCGCGAGCCGCGCGCCGGCCGTCTCGCGCACGAGCCGCACACGCTCGTCGACCACCGCCGCACGAAAGTCCGAGACGTCCGGCTCCGTGCCGCCGCCGCGGAACGCGATGCCGGTGAGCCCGACGATGTCGGCCTCCTTCGCCGCGACCCTCAGGAGCCGCGGCGCGTTGCCGCCGATGAAGACCGGCGGGCGCGGCCGCTGCACCGGACGCGGATGGAGGAGATGACCGCTGACGCGATAATGCCGGCCGACGTGCGTCACGGGCTCGCCCTCGAGCAGGCGTTTGACGATGACGACCGCCTCGGCGAGGCGCTCGACGCGCATCGCGCCGGGATCGAAGCCGAGCCCGGCCTGCTCGTACTCCGAGCGCATGTGGCCCGCGCCGAGGCCCACCTCGAGCCGGCCGTCGCTGAGGACGTCCAGCGTCGCCGCCTCGCGCGCCGTCAGCACGGGATGGCGGAAGTCGTTGTTGAGCACGCCGGTGCCGACGCGCAGCCGCGTCGTCGCCGCCGCCGCGGCGGCCAGCGCGGGAAACGGCGCGAGCAGCTCGGCCAGGTGATCCGGAACCAGCAGGACCGAATAGCCGAGGCGCTCGGCCTTCCGCGCCTTGTCCGCCCACTCGCCGGCCGAGCCCGCCGTCCGTAGATTGACGCCGAACCGGAACGGCCGCACGGCTTCAGCGCATCAGCAGTGGCGGCACGGGGGAAACTCGCGCGAGTACACGGGCTGCTTGAGGAACTCGTCCGGGTTGTACTTCCAGAACTGGCTCACGCGCGGGTAGGTGTGGATGACGGTGTTCTGCAGCTTGCCGCCGACGCGCTCGATCTTGCGGATGTAGATGTTCTGGGTCGGGTTGCCGTAGGCGTCCATCTCCACCGGCCCGCGCGGGGCGTCGCCGATCTTCACCGCGCGCAGGGCGGCCATGAAGGCGGCGCGATCCTCGATCCTGCCGCCGACCGCTTTGAGCGCCTCGCTCACCACGCGCGCGGCCGTGTAGCAGTTCTCGCCGTAGAAGCCGGGCGTGCGCTGATACGCCTTCTCGTAGGCGGCGCGGAACTTCTGGTTCGCCGGCGTCTCGAGGGCGGCCGAGTAGTGATGCGCGCTGAGCACGCCGATCGAGTCGTCGCCGAGCTGCGGCAGCACATGCTCGTCGGAATACGTGCCGTTGGCGATCAGCGGGACCTTGCCGCGCAGACCGCTCTCCGCCCACTGCTTGGCGAACAGCAGTGTCCACCGCCCCAGGCCGTTGACGAACACGGCGTCGGCGTCCTTGCGCAGCTGCGCGATGTAGGGCGCGTAGTCCTGCACGTTCAGCGGCACCCAGAGCTTCTGGATCACCTGGCCGCCGTTGTCCTCGAACGACTTGTGGAAGCCGCCGACGGTTTCCCAGCCGAACGCGTAGTCGAGCCCGATCATCGCGATCTTCCGGTAACCGAGCGTCTTGGCCGCGTACTCGCCGAACGGATGCATGTTGCCGCCCGCGGAGAAGCCCGTGCGGATGAGCCACTTCGGCCGCTTGCGCTGCGTGAGATCGTCGGCGGAGTTGATCGGATAGATCGTCGGGATGCCCTGCGATTCTATGTACGGCACCAGTGCGTACGCGACGTTGGACAGGATGACGCCGGCGAGCATGTGGACGCGGTCGTTCTCGACGAGCTTGCGGGCTTTCGTCAGCGCGGCGGCCGGCTGCCCCTCGTTGTCCTCGAGCGTGACCTCGATCTTGCGCCCGGCCGCCTGCCAGCCCGTCTCCTGCCAGTACAGCTCGCAGCCGCTGTACATGTCCTTGCCGGCGGCGGCGATGGCGCCGGACAGCGGCGAGATGAAGCCGATCTTGATCGGTCCCTGCGCGGACGCCTCGCAGGCGAACACGACGACGAGCGACGCAGCGAGCACCAGCCTGACCACGCGCATGAGCGCCTCCTCTGATAGGCTCGCCTCGGACGGCGGGGCGCCAGCCCCACGAAATCCAATGGCCGCACGACGGGGCTATACTCGGCCGGCCGTGATCCTAGCAGCCCGGGGGGACCCGATGGAGATCGATCGTCCGCTGCCGAATCCGATGACGCCGGAGGCCAAGCCCTACTGGGACGGACTCCGCGAGCAGAAGCTGATGCTGCCGAAGTGCGGCGCGTGCGGCCACGTATTCTGGTATCCGCGCGTCGCGTGCCCGAAGTGCCACGCGCGCGACATCGGCTGGATCCAGTCGACGGGCCGCGGCACGCTGCACGCGTTCGAGATCGGCTACCAGTCGTTCAACAAGGCGTTCAAGGTGCCGGCGCCGTACGTGCTGGCCATGATCGAGCTCGCCGAAGGGCCGCGCATGCTGTCGAACCTCGTCAACGTCGAGCCGGATCCGAAGACGATCACCTGCGACATGCCGGTGGAGGTCGTGTTCTCGAAGCTGACCGACGAGATCACGCTGCCGCTGTTCCAGCCGGTGCGGTGAGCGCCATGGCCAACCTCCGCGATCTCGCCAACGTCGCCTGCATCGTCGGCGTGGACGAATCCGACGAGATGGGCACGCTGCCTTACCGGAGTCAGCTGAGTCTCCACGTGGAGGCCGTGACGAATGCTGTCCGCGATGCTGGACTGAAAATCTCGGACGTCGACGGCGTCTTTACTGCGGGCCAGCACTCCCCCGCCACCATCGGCGAGGCGCTCGGCATCACGCCGCGCCACGTGGACGGCACCACCGTCGGCGGCTGCTCGTTCATCATCATGGTCGGCCACGCGGTGGCCGCGCTGCACCACGGCCTCTGCGACGTCGCCGTGATCTCGCACGGCGAGTCGGGCCGCTCGCAGGTGGGCGTGAGCCCGCGCCGCGACACGGCGATTCCGGGCCAGTACGAGGCGCCATACGGCTTTGGTCCGGCGCCGACGATGTTCGGCCTCATCACCACGCGCCACATGCACCGCTACGGCACCACGCTCGAGCAGTGGGCGCAGGTGGCGGTGTCGACGCGCAAGTGGGCGGCGCTCAACCCGAAGGCGCTGCGGCGCGAGCCGCTCACCGTGCAGGACGTGCTGAAGGCGCGGCCGGTCGTCTACCCGTTCACCGTCCTCAACATCTGCCTCGTCACCGACGCCGGCGGCGCCGTGGTCCTGACGCGCGCGGACCGCGCGAGGGACACCGCCAGGCGGCCGGTGTACGTGCGCGGCTTCGGCGAGGGCAGCGAGCACGTGAGCCTCACCCAGATGAAGGACCTGACGTTCAGCGCGGCGACGCGGATCGCCGGCGACACGGCGTTTCGCATGGCCGGCGTCGGTCCGAACGACTTCCAGCACATCATGCTCTACGACGCGTTCACCTCGGGGCCGCCGATCATGCTGGAATCGCTCGGCGTCGCCAAGCGCGGCGAGGGCGTGCACTTCTTTGCGGAGGGCCGCTCCACGCCCGGCGGCTCGCTGCCCATCAACACCAACGGCGGCGGCCTGTCCTACACGCACACCGGCATGTACGGCATCTTCCCGATCATCGAGGCCACGCGACAGCTGCGCGGCGAGTGCGGCCCGCGCCAGGTGCCGGGCGTGCGCACCTCGCTGGTGAACGGGATGGGCGGCATGCTCTCCGCGGCCGGCACCCTGGTGCTGTCGAACGAGCGATAGCTGTCAGCGGCGACGGCCGCGGGCCGCGGCCAGCTCGCGCTCGAGCTCGTCGAGGCGCCGCGCGATCGCGTCGCGCTCCGTCGTGACGCTCGAGAGCTGGCGCTCGCGCGCCGCGTGACGCTGCTCGGTCTGCGCGAGCTTCGTCTGCAGCTCGGCCTCACGCGCGTAGAGGTCCTTCAGCTCGCGCTCCAGGCGCCCGATACGCTGCTTGGCGGGCAGGTAGCCGGCGAAGAGGGTGTAGGCGAGAAGGGCGGCCAGCAGCGCGCTGGCGGTGACGAGAAACCACGGAAGCGTCGCGCGCGGGCCCCCCGACACGGGGCGGATTCTAGCCGAATTCTGCTATGATGGCGCTCGTGGAGCTTCGGAACTTCTTCGACCGCGCGGTGCGGGCGAGCTTCCGGGATCTGGCGCTCCACGACGAAGCCGCCGCCGGATACCTCGCCGAACTCCTCACTCGCTTCGCGCGCACCGAGCAGCTGTTTCCGCGCGGGATCACCGGCCAGCGTCTGGAGACGGTGGTCGACCTGCTCCTCGAGACGCAGGCCCTCTGGCAGGAGGGTTCCTTCTCGCCCGAGCGCGAAGTCGCCGTGCGGCGCCACATCGGTGACTACACGCTGTTCATGCTGGGCGTCTTTCGCGAGCGCGTCGAGCGCATGGCCTCCGCGGGCTATTACGTGATGCAGGGCCGGCGCGCGTATCGCTTCGTCTCCGAGCACGATCGCGCCAGCGCGCGTCCCGTCCGTCCCGCCGGCGCGCCGCTCTTCGGCCGGCTCGCCGACCGCTTCGAGGGCTACGCGCGCGCCCTCGACTACACGCGCCGCGTCCACTTCGCTTCCGGCCCCTCGCTGCCCTTCCTCGCATGACCGATCCGGGGGCCTGCCGCGCCGTCCTGGAGACGGCGCTGGCGGAGCCGGCGCGTCTCGACGCCGCGGCCCGCCACACACTCGCCGTCGCCGGCGAGGCCACGCTGGAGACGACGCTGCGCGAGTTCGCCCTGGCCCACGGCGCGGCGGCGGTGCCGGTGCTCACGGCGCTCGCCGCCGACGAGGCCGCCCGCGGCGTGCGGCGCGCGGCCAAGCGGGCCCTCTACCGTCTGGCGCAGCAGGGCGTGACCGCGCCCGCGCCGCCCGCGCGCCGGGCCGTGGTCGAGCGCCGACCCGAGCGCGCGGCGCGCGCGTGGTTCTCGGGCATCGACGGCACCGGCTCGCGCGCGGTGTGGGTGCTCTTCGAAGGCGGCTTCGGCGGCGCCGCCCTCTGCTCGCTGATCGTGAACGACGTCGCCGGTATCCTCGACGTCGCCGGCGGCGAGATCACGAAGAAGCGGCTCGAGGAGGAGCTGAAGTCGCTGCGCGCCTCGCAGAAGCTGCAGGATCGAGGTCCCTTCGGCTCGGGCGGTCGTCGCCGTCGCCGAAGCGCTCGCGCTGCACGCGCGACTTCACACGTCGCCCCCGGCCGCGTTCGGGCGGTGGCGCGCCGGATTCGAGGGGACCGCCGTGACGGCCAACGCGCCGGCGCGTCCCGCCCAGCGCGTCGACGTCGCGCTCGCCGAGCGCGCGGGCGAGCTGCTCGCCATGCCGGAGCTCGCCTCCTGGTTCATCGACCCCGAGGCCGTGCAGTCCGATTCGCTCGCCCTGCTCGAGGCCCGCGAGAGCCGGCTCGTCGTGTCCGACCAGATCAAGGCCGAGCGCGAGGCCGCGATCGTGGCCCGCATCGTCGAGCGCGAGCTCGTGCCCGAGGCGCGGCGGCGCTGGGCGCACCGGCTCGAGGAGATGGCCTTCGTGTTCGAGGCGACGGCGCGCCCGGAGCCCGCCGCCATCGCACGGGCGACGGCGGCCGCGCTGGCGGACGAGACGCGCGACGTCGCGCGCCAGCCGTTCTCGATCGGGCTGGCGCGACGCGCGCTCGACATCGCCGCCGAGGTCGCCGCCGGCCGCCTGCGCGCCGCCGACGTGAGCCGCCAGCCCTGATCACCGACGTGCCCGGCGTGCGCGTCGGTCACGCGACCGATGCGGCCGGGCTTACCGGCGTGACGGTCGTGCTCTGCGATCGGCCCGCCGTCGCCGGTGTCGAGCTGCGCGGCGGCGCCAACGATGTCCTGGGCCTCGACTATCTCGACCCGCGCCACCTCGTGCCCACCGTGCAGGGCGTCGTGCTCGGCGGCGGCAGCCGCTTCGGCGGCGAAGCCGTGTGGGGCGTGATGCGCTGGCTCGAGGAGCGTGGCGCCGGCTTTGCGGTCGGTCCCACGGTGGTGCCGCACGTGCCCGCCGCGTTCGTCTTCGATCTCGGCGTCGGCGATCCCAAGGCGCGCCCGACCCGCGAGATGGGCTACGCGGCGGCGGCCGCGGCCGCGCCGGGCGCGGTGATCGAGGGCAGCGTCGGGGCGGGCACCGGCGCCTCGGTCGGCAAGCTCTTCGGCGTCGCGCGCGCGATGCGCGGCGGCGTCGGCACGGCGAGCGCGCGCGTGGGCGACGCGATCGTCGGCGCGCTGGTCGTCGTCAATGCGGTCGGCGACGTGCGCGATCCGGAGACCGGCGCGCTGATCGCCGGCACCCGCGACGCGACCGACGGCCGGCGCCTCGTGGACACGGCGCGCGCGCTCCGCGAGGGCGGCGCGCTCGGCCGCTTCGCCGGGCCCGGCCACACGACCGTCGGCGTCGTCGCCACCAACGCGCGGCTCGGCAAGCCGGAGGCCGGCAAGCTCGCCGCGCTGGCGCTGGTCGGATTCGCGCGCGCCCTGTCGCCGCCCCACACCGCCTTCGACGGCGATACGCTGTTCGCGCTCTCGGCCGGTGACGTCGCCGCCGATCTCACGCGGCTGGGCCTGGCCGCGGCCGACGCCGTCGCGCGCGCGATCGCGCGCGCCGTCCGTGCCGCGACGTCCCTGCCGGGCCTGCCCGCGGCTGCGGATCTCTCCGTTTGATCGAGGAGCGCCACGGGTCCCCCGGGGCGCGCCGAGCGTTGGGGGGTATGGGGGGCCATGTCGGGGGCCGCGCGCGACGGGTAATCGAGGAGCGCCACGGGTCCCCCGGGGCGCGCCGAGCGTTGGGGGGTATGGGGGG
>Ga0134083_10000372_pt1 | contig 11079 bp, 10 predicted proteins | sample 15_taG_21_FD_128870 | JGI IMG/M metagenome (GOLD analysis project Ga0134083, IMG submission 128870) | Grasslands soil microbial communities from the Angelo Coastal Reserve, California, USA - 15_D_Met_40cm_5_24_1 metaG | ecosystem: Environmental > Terrestrial > Soil > Grasslands ... | reverse complement strand
CTGCAGGCTCTCCGATGCAGGAGGTGATTAACGTGAGACCGATTACGCCCCTCCTCCTCGCCACCTTCTTGATCAATTCGTCGGTCGCGTTGCGAGGGTGTTTTTGCACCGAGTAGGCGTCCGCGTGGCTGACGAATGGGGGGGTCTCGGAAAACTCGAGAACATCTCGACAGGTCCTCGGGCCAGCGTGCGAGAGGTCCACCATTACACCAAGGCGGTTGGCCATCTTGACGAGTGCCTCACCCTCTCCTGTCAGACCATAGTCCTTTCTCGACAGACACGAAGACGCGTACTTGTTGTCGTAATTCCAGGTCAGACCGATCGACCTGACCCCGAGCCTGTAGAAGATTCTCAGATCTTCAGGTTCGCTGAGCGCTTCGCATCCTTCGAGGTGCAAGAGGATACCGACCTTGGACGCAAGACCATCCAGGTCCTTACCGGTCCTGATCATCCGAAGATGTTTCCCGTACAACTCTTCGAGAGAGTAGTAGGTCTTGACCTGCTCGATCGCGATTTCCCTCGGCGCGGCCGGGACGGATGCCGGAGACCACTCCTTGTACATTCCGCCCAGATCCGCAATGAGTCTTGGGTTCAGACCACTGACCATCGGGAAGATCGAACCGAAGACGAGACGGACTCCCGCCTTCCTGTACTTGGGTATGTCGACGTGTCTGCCTTCCATGTCCTCATCGAAGGGTTGGATGACGGATGTTGCGCCAGCCGTCAAGAAGTAATCGGAGATGTCTTCATGGAGGTCGACAATCATTCTGCTCTCTCCTTCCGAACCTCGCAATTTAAGCTGGAGTCTACGAGTTGATGGCTCGAACGGAATCCGCAAAGATTTCAACCATGCGAATCCAGGAGGCCCTTATCTAGCGCCTTCTGTGGCTCACGAGAGCTTTCAAAAAGAGGAGTGCTCGAGCCTACTTCCAGGCCCAAGCCTTTACGTGGTCCGTCCCGTCCTCGTTCACTTCGACCTCGAACGCTCCGATCGTCTTGTTGGCGGGTGCGAGCTTCTGTGAACTTGTCCAGTACTGGGCAGCTCCCCGTATGCTCGCTTTCCAGCCTGCTCCTGTTGGCCAGCCCACGCCCTGCCCCTTGAAGCTCACTGATTCCCCACCCTTCGTGAAGAAGTAGCCGTTGACTTCGAAGGAGAACGAGCCGTCGGGCCTCCACATGCTAACCGCTGTCGCGATCTCTCTGCCCTGCTCTCCCCAGAACTTGCCGGTGTGCTGGAAAGACTGCTCCAATCTGCCGTCAGGAAGGACACGCGTGTTCAGGCCACTCTGTCCCGTCGCGTCGTAGATGAGATCTCCTATCATCGCAAAGGCTCGCCGCGGAGCCATTATAAATGACTCTCACTGGGTTCAATCCAGCACATCGATCTTTGCGGCGACGTACCCCCACTCTGTGTCCTCGAAGAATCCGCTGTTCTACGGTAGGCGACCATGAAAGCCAAGAATCCGATGCCTAAGGCTCCTTCTTCTAAGCTTCGTGAGCAAAACAAAAAGGTTAATTAAGTATTGACTTAATTAGGTGGCGGTGAGCAAAGACGAATAAGACAAAAATTACAGCAGAACCAGGCAAGCAGGAGCTCTTCATTACGAGGGAGTTTGACGCACCCCGAGAGCTCGTCTTCAAGGCATTCACGGACCCGAAGCTCTACACACAGTGGCTTGGACCGCGAAGATATACGATGAATCTGGAGAAATTCGAACCGAGAAGCGGTGGCATGTGGCGGTATACCCACAAGGATGAAGACGGGAATCAATTCGGGTTTCACGGCGTCTATCACGAAGTTCTCGCATCTGAGAGGATGATCGATACCTTTGAATTTGAGGGGATGCCAGAAAAAGGGCACGTAAGTCTTGAGACGGCTAAATTTATGGAATTGCACGGAGGGAGAACAAGGGTGACTATGCAGTCTGTTTTCCAGTCAATCGCTGACCGAGACGGAATGATCCAGAGTGGCATGGAAGAGGGAATCAGCGATTCCTTCGCTCGTCTCGACGAGCTCTTGGAAAAGAACGAAAAAAGGAGAATAAAGGTAAGAGCGCGATGAAGGTACCTTCATCACATGCCAGGAATGCGGCGAGACAACAGGACAGCGAGACAGCGGCTGTTTTATGCACTCGCTGAGCCCACAAGGCGCGACATCATAGAGCTGCTTGCGAGTAACGGCCAATTATCTGCCACCGACATATCCAATAATTTTGCCGTAAGCGCTCCGGCAATCTCACAGCACCTCAAAGTATTGCGGGAAGCAAATTTTGTGCGTGTGGAGAAGCGGGCGCAACAGCGCATCTACCGTATCAACCCCGAAGCCATGTCGGAGATTGAAGAGTGGGTTCAAGAGATGACCAGGCAGTGGAACGCTCGCTTTAACGTCTTGGACAAGATATTGGAAGCGGAAAAAAGAAAACTGAAGAAAGGTGAAGAAGAGCGAAAGTAACCGCTCCCTCGAACGGCTAGGGTTCCTTATTCATCCGATTCACTCGCACCCCTATGATTGCCGGAAACCTCCTTCTCGATTTCCTTCTCAAGAGCCCTGGCCTGGCGGATGGATTTGGAAAGCCTGGCTACGAACCGAAAGTCGCTTACTCCGATGTAGAGCCAGATAAGGGCAAGAATCGTGAGGATTACTTCGAAACCGACCAGAATCGGGTCTCTCAAGTTGACGGTCGTGCTCGTCAGACCGAAGAGGTAAGGCGACGCAATCTCGATGAGGTAGGACACCGCAAGGAGGGCGGAGACGAAGATCGTGACTGCTGAGAGCGTCTTGATCTTGGCGCTACCCGCCTCTACGTGCTGGAGAAACTCCTCGTGGATTTCAAGAACAGAGTTCGCCGTTGGTTCTTCGTCGGCCATCTAGAAGTCATCGTCGAACAGCAAATAAAACCCTTGCTTATCTAAGATAAGTGCAGCTCTTCGAAGATCTCTGCCCACCTCATGAAGAGGCTCTTCCCCTTCAGGGTCGCAGTGTAGATTTCATGGCCCTCGCGCACGTCCCCGGCGACGAGCCCCCTCTCTGAGAGCAAGTGAATGAACTCATCGCACTTCTGGTAGTTGAGGTTGGCCGCCTGCGCCAGCCTCGTCGGCCCCCTGGGTTCCCTGATCAGCAGCTCAAGAAGCTCCATCAGGATGAGTACGCTGGGCCTATGCTTCAACGGTCCGACCGGCGGCCCCCTGCTTAGATAAGCGAGCGTCCCGGGACTTATCTTAGATAAGTATCTTAGATGCGCAATTTCCTTTAACCTTCCTTGCCACCAGGTAGCGAATGAGCGCAACAATCGGGGCCGTCTGGCTCGGCCACTGCCGCACGGGTGGCAGGCTCTACCTGAGGAGGGACGAACTGCACCCGGGGATGAACCTCATCGGGAACGGCGTCGGCTCGCTCGCTGCCGTCGTGGCCCGGGCCTGCCACGAAGCAGGGATGAAGACCCTCGTCCTCGACTTCGGTGGACGGCTCTCCGAGAGGCTCCCCAACCTCGAAACCAGGAGCTTCGGCAACTTCCTCTACGACTCCATGAGGATGGAAGAGAAAGCGTCCCTCAACGCGGAGCTCGCGGCCTCCGCCTACACGATGGCGTTGAACCTCTCCTTCGAGCAGGAGGGCTTCCTCAACTCCGCGATTCAGTCGATAGCCCTGGAGCAGGGGGTCGCGAGCCCCGCATCCCTCTCAGACCAGCTGAACCTCACCGGGGAGTTCAGGGGGCATACTGCAGACGAGCTGAAGGGGAAACTGGCTGCACTCAGGTCGCTGAACCTGACCGGGGAGACGGGCGTCGTGAGGAAGATGATGGAGAAGAGCTCCGTGGCAAGTTTCTCGGCCGCCGAGTCTCACCAGGCGGCCGAGGTGGCGGTCATGCTCTTCCTCGCGAAGGTCCTGGCCCTCAGCGCATCCGGGGCGAAACCCCCGGACGTCCTCATCGTCGGCGAGGCGAACCGCATCTTCTCCAACCTGCCCGTGACGCGCCACGGCAACAGGCTCCTGATCACTCTCCTCTCCTCTGAGATGGCCCGGGTCTTCGCGTCTGAGGCCACCTATGGGCTCGACCACCACTTTGTCGAAACCGCACCGACAAGGATCCTGTCGAGCAGCCTCTGGAACGAGGTCAGCGGCGGAAAATCCTCCGTCGGCGGACTCTACTCCCCCCAGCACGCGACGGGGAGGAGATACGCGGAATCCGCCCTGATCTTGACACCGAACATGTTCCTGCTTCAGGACTCGGCCCGAGGCTACGAGGAGGCCTTCGTGCCGAGGAACTTCGAAACCCTGGCGCCCCATGAACCTCCGCAGGAACCGCGGCCGGAGAAGGACGACACGGGCCTCGTCAAGCAGATCCTCGAGATCGCCTCCACCTACGAGAAGGCGACACGCGGTTCCATCGTCTCCTACCTCTCGGTGGAGAACCCCAAGGAGGAGGTTGAGAAGACGATCGACAGGCTGCAGAGCGAAGGTTACCTTACGGTGATGGGGGCGGACGTGAAGAGGGACAGCCCTCTCCACTCGGTCAGGCTGACCCAGAGCGGCTACGACCTGATGAAGAGGCTGAGCTGACATGGAGAAGCTACCCACCCTCTGCAAGCCTCTCGACATGCTGACGGACGGCGGGCTGCCCACAGGGACGATCACCCAGGTCTTCGGAGAGAAGGCGCTGGGGAAGAGCATCCTCTGCTTCCAGGCCGCCTGCGCCACCGTCGCGGAGGGGCGCAGCGCGATCGTGCTCGACACCGAGCAGTCCTACATGAGCTACCTCGTGGAGTACCGCCTCCCGGGGATGCGCAAGCGCTTCGGGAAAGAGTTCGCCGTCAAGGAGGTGAAGCTCCAGAAGACCACGAGGAGTTCCAAGAAGAAGGGCGTTCCACGAAGCGAACTCGTCTCCGCATTGAGCGGCACACTGAACGGGCTCGGGGTGTTCTACAGCGAGTCACACATCTCGTCGGTGGCCGACATTCTCTGCCCCGAGTTCGAGGTGCACGTCGAGGAAGCCGATGAGCCGAGCGTCCTGGTGGTGCAGATGCCGGAGATAACCGACCTGCTGAAGCTCCACGGCGTCGACGCCGACAAGGCCGTATCAAAGGGAGGGAGGGTCGAGCTCCAGCTCAAATCCACCCCGGTCTACATGTCGGCTCTCTACCGCCTCGTCGAAGAAACGAAGGCCAAGCTCCTGGTCTACGACTCGCTCTCGGCTCCCCTCAAGTCGACCTTCCCGAGCACCCAGGACCTCCCCGCCAGGAGCTCCAGCCTGGCGATGCTCCTTTCGCACGCGCAGAGGCTCTGCATAGAGTTCGGAATCTCTGTCCTCACCACGAGCCACGTCTCGATCGACCCCATCAACGCCTGGGACAGGCGGCCGTACGGCGGCATCGTGCTGGGCCACGACGCGAAGTTCAGCTTCGAGCTGACAAAGTCGGACGCCACGAGGAACTCGAAGGGGAGCCCGGTGGCGGTCAACCCGGAGGACCAGCCCGGAGCCGCGAGCGACGGAAGGGCTGTCTGGGTCCAGAGGCACCCGGCGATGGCCGACTACTCGCAGTACGGCTTCTCGATGCTCGACAAGGAGGGGTTCCACTGATGGGCATCGGCTTGAAGGTCGTCCTCTTCCTCCTCGCGATTCTGGTCATTCCCTTCGGCGGGTGGGTGATAAGCGCGCTGATCTTCGCCTACCTCATTCTTCCTCCCCTGCTGCATCGGCGAAGGAAGGGCTCCTCCGCCGAGAATCCGAGAGCGAAGGGAAGGGGCCCCATCTCGGCGGGGAGGGCGCTCGGCGGCGTCCTTCTCGCGCTCAGCCTCGTCGCCTTGGCCAGCCACGGAACGCTGTCACCGATCGTCTTCGGAGTCCCCGGCCTCCTTCTGGTCTTCAGGCCGCGCTTCCTCTCTGGGATATCCCTGCGGGTGAAGCCCGTCAAGGACTCCATACTCCTCCGGGGAAGGTTCCTCCCGTTCGGGTGGTTCGCGCTCGCCGAGGCGAAGGTCTCCACCCGCGACGTCGAGGGAGCAGTGTCGGGAATGAACGAGAGGGTCCTGCTGCTCTCCGCTCCCGCGCCCCGCATCTTTCTTGTCTTCGCCACCTCATCCATCAGCCGCAGCAGGGCGGAGGAGGTCACACTGAAGCGGATGCAGGTCGCGGCAAGGGCCCTGAGGTCTCTCGGCGTCTACCTGCTGCCGCTCGACGCCTCGGGGGCCTTCGAGCTCCCCCAGCTTCGCGCGGCGAGAGTGGATCTCCCCGGCCAGAACATTCAGCACTCCCTCTCGGCGTCGGACTACGGTGCGCTCTGCGTCGAGGCGGTTCACGGCTTCGTCGCCAGGTTCGAATTGTACGAGCGGAGCTACGGGAAGGGCGCCCCCGGCTCTCTGCTCGCCAAGCCCAACAGGAGACCAGGCTCGTCGACGACGCTCCGCGAGCTCCTCTCGGCCGCCACGCAAAGGACTGGCACCCCGAAGCCCGATAGGTACGTGGAATTCCTCAGCAGCGTCGCGGCGACTGAAGGGGAGACACTCGGTCAGAGGATTACGCAAACGGTCCAGGCCTCCGACAGCCGGCTCGTCCTCGTCGCTTCCGTGGGAAGCCCCCAGGTGGAGCTCAGCAGGGCGCAGTTGAAAGCGGTCACCACCATCTACGAGTGACTCGACCGATGCGCCCGCCCAAGCTTCTCGTATCCGAGCCTGCTTCTCGTCAGCCTCGCGATCTCTAGCTCTCTACGCGGTCAACCCGACGGCGCTCGCGCCGGCTACGCCCCGAGGACGGTCCGGACCAGCCCTGAACCTCGTCATTCACTCGTCTCGGCATCAACTATTGAAGTTCTTTCCAATTTCGGCGTCATTCCAGATGGATTCGTTGAATCAATCTCCGAAACCGGGGGTCCCGGCGAAGGGGGTCAAACTGCGGTTCGCTTAGATTCATGACGAGGGTGCTCGAGCGGGTTTCGGCAGCCCTGTCCAACCATTCGAACGCCTGGTCTGGCTTACCGAGCGCAGAATAGACTTCGGCGAATAGCGCGGGGGTGACGTACCTAGTCTTCGCAATCTCCTTCATTTCTTCAAGGATCCTCTCCGCAGCTTCCCTCCTCCCCGCCACGAAATACACGTATGCGAGTATAGCCTTCGTCTCAACGTTCTCCGGCGAGAGGCTCCACGATTTTTCGACCTCAGCTACGGCCTCGTCAAAGGCTGAACTCGCCGCCAGGGCTATCCCTAGCCTGGCGTGCGCGTAGGCGTAATGGGGGTCCATCTCTGAGACGCTTCTGTACTGCTCGATCGCTCCTTCGACCCGCCCAGCGGCAAGCAGCGCGTCCCCGAGGTTCGTTGCAATTATCAGGGAGAAGGGATCGAGCTTCTGAGCTTCCTTGAGCTCACTTATCGCTTCATCGTATCTCTTCAAAGTTTCCAGGACGCCGTGACCGTACCATTGATGCGCGGTCGCGTAATTCGGGTTAAGCTCAATCGCGCGCTTGTATTCGCTCTCGGCACGCCCCCACTCCCATAAGTTGGCCCAGACAACTGCCATCGATGTATGCGCCTCGGCGAGCGTGTCATCGATTTCGAGGGCTTTCTTCGAATACTCCAACACCTTCGGAGCCGCCTCCTGTGGTTGCAAGAAGCTCCAGTTCTCCAGTATCGTGTAGCAATCAGCCAACCCGGCGTAAGCCAGCGCGTAGACGGGGTCATGTTTGATGGCCTCTTCGAAGTAGCGGATGGCCTTCTTCAATCCCTCCAGAGTCCTCTCGTTCCAGAAGAAACGTCCCTTCAGGTAGAGGGTGTAGGCCTCCATGTCTGCCGTAGGGACCTTCGCGACTCTCTCGGCGTCTCTGGCGAGTAGGCGCACCTTCAGCGATTCCGCGACCTTGTGGGCTATGTCCGATTGAACCTCGAAGACATCCTGCAACTCTCGATTGTAGTTCTCTGCCCAGAGATGGCCTTCCTTGTTCGCATCGATGAGCTGGACGCTGATGCGCACCTTCGTTCCTGCCTTCCTCACGCTCCCCTCCAGCATCGTTCCTACCTTGAGCTCGGGGCGTATCTCCTGGATGCTTCTGCCGCCGCCCTTGTATTTCATGACCGAGGTCCGCGATATCACCGTGAGCTCAGGAATCTTTGAAATCGCGGAGATGAGCTCCTCTGTCATCCCATCGGCGAAATACTCGTCATTCGGGTCCGGGCTGATGTTGGCGAACGGCAGGACCGCAATCCTCCTCCTATCGTAGTTTTCCGATCCGACGACGCTACCCCGCTCTTCCCAGGGGAGGACCACCTTGTACACCTCCAGTGGCGCGTCGACGTTCTTCACTTCCCGTCTACCAGCACTCACAATAGGAAACTCGAACTTGTTCTTTACATGATCGTAGACCTGTTCCGTCAAGGAGATTCCTCCGGGGTCGGCCAGGGGCTCTATGCGGGAGGCGATGTTGACCGCGTCGCCGTAAACGTCATTCTGGTTATGAACGACATCTCCGAGGTGAATCCCGATGCGGAGATTGACCTTCCTCCCGGGCGGGTTGATGGCGTTTCGCTCGTGAAGCGATTGCTGCATTTCAAAGGCACACCTGACGGCCTCGAGTGCGCTCGCGAATTCTACGAGAAATGCGTCGCCTATCGTCTTGATCTCTTTGCCGGCGTGTCTCGGGAAGAAAGGACGGAGGAGGCTTCGATGTTCTTCGAGTAGCTGGAGTGCGAGCGTCTCGTCTCTTTGAGAGAGCGATGTATAGCCTGCGATGTCTGTGAACATTATCGCGGCGAGTCGACGCTCGGCCTCTGGCAATTCGTCAATTCCGCGATTTCAGTGAATAAATTCCTTTGCTTGGTTAGGCCTATACCCTCGGGTGCCAGCATCGACTTAGGCCTTCGCTGGGCGCTGCGTCTCAGCCACTGGTGGCCCGCGAGTTGCGACGAACCGGGATGTCTGCCGCTGACGTACGCCGCTCACCCGTGCTGCAGACTCTGCAACTTGTGCCTAGTGCTTCAGGAAGTCCAGCAGTGCAGCGTTCACTTCGTCCGAATGCGTCCAGATAATGCAGTGCGGCCCGTCCTTCACCCAGACTAGGCGAGCTCCCCGGACCAGCTTGGCCGTCAGCTGTCCCGAGGCGGGGAATGGGACAATTCGGTCGGCATCCCCGTGAATGACAAGCGTGGGCACATCGATGCGGGACAAGTCCTTGCGAAAATCTTCATGCCAGGTAGGCACGCACGCGAGGCTTGCCGCGGCAGACGCACCCGCCGCGACGTTCCAACTGGACTGGACGACCTGTTCGCTGACGCGTTTGCCCAGCAGGAGGTCGGTATTGTAAAAATTCTTGAAGAATTCAGTAAAGAATGCGTAACGGTCCGCGGCAATGGCTTTCTGAATCCCGTCAAATACACTTGAGTCCACTCCCTTCGGGTTGTCTGGCGTCTTCAGCAAGAACGGTGGGACCGACGCGATGAACACCGCCTTGCTCACACCCTTCGACCCATATCTCCCCAGGTAGCGAGCTACTTCCCCGCCACCCATCGAGAAACCGACAAGTGCGAAATCACGGAGTTCGAGCTGAGTCACGAGCTTGCGCAGGTCCTCGGCGAAGGCGTCGTAGTTGTAGCCCGTCGTCGGCTTGCTGGACTGGCCAAAGCCCCTGCGGTCGTAGGTGATGACACGGAAACCTGCATCGAGCAAAGCCGCTGTCTGCTTCTCCCAGGAAGCTCCGCTCAGCGGATATCCATGGATGAGGACAACGGTGTCACCCGCACCATGATCTTCGTAATACAGTTCAATGTTGCCGGAGTTTTCTTTCCCCACAGTGACGTACGGCATTGAAAAATCGTCTGAACAAATTCAACGCCTAATTGGTATAAAGCTTTGGATGATCTTCCAGTTACTGCAAAGGTTCGACCGGGGACTTACCCGAGAAGATGTTGTCGGTCGCAATTTCTAGAGCCTAATGGGCGGCCCGACTTCAATCTTCTTCGACATCCCGGTCCTTCTCTCCTTTTTCGCTGGGTTGCATGCCACTTCCTCTTCCACGGCCGTCCTCGGAATCCTGTTTGTTGCAACCGTCTCCATAGTGCTATTCAAACGCCGTCGACAATAGATGCACGCCACGTTAGCAGTCCTTGTCATCTACTTCTCTTATCGTGCCCTTAGAGACGGCGCATCCAAGCGCGCGAGGCTAGTCGCCCGCCACGCTCTCCAGGAAGGTCGCGGATGGCACGAAGAAGAGGTTGCCGGTGACAGCACGGCTGAAGTCCAGCAGTTTGTCGTAGTTTCCGGGCGGCCGGCCGATGAACATGTTTTCCAGCATCCGCTCGATAGTGCGGGGCGAACGGCTGTAGCCGATGAAGAACGTACCGAACTCTCTCTGGGCAGCGTGACCGAAGGGCATGTTGTCGCGTAGAATCTTGACCTCCCTCCCGCCCTCCACGACCTTGGTGAGTGCGTTGTGCGCCGAGGTCGGCTTGATGGCGTCGTCCAGCTCTATGTCGGAGAGCTTCGTGCGCCCGATGATTCGTTCTTGGGCTTCAGTGGGGAGGGCGTTCCAGCGGGCCAGATCGTGGAGATACTTCTGCACGATCACGTAGCTGCCGCCGGCGAACCCGGGGTCCTCATCACCGATGACGGTGGCGTCGATGGCTGCCTGACCCGTTGGATTCTCCGTCCCGTCGACGAAACCGATGAGATCGCGGTCGTCGAAGTAACGAAAGCCGTGCACCTCGTCCTGCGCCGAGACTGCGCCTCCGAGACGGGTCATGATCTGAGTCTCTAACTCGAAGCACAGGTCCATGCGCTTTGCGCGGATGTGGAAAAACAGGTCGCCCGGGGTGGAGACGGCGTGGCGCCCCCCTGCACGAATCTCCTGGAACTTTCTCAACTCTGTCGGACGCGTCAATCCGAAGAGTTCGTCCCACACGTCGGACCCAACCCCCATTATGCAGGAAAGGTTTCCTTCAGGGTCCCGAAATCCAACCGCGCGCGAGAGAGGTGCGAGGTCTCCACAGAATGACCGTATGAAAGCGGGATTGGCGTCGCCCGGATTCACGGTCAGGGTGAGAAAGATCGCTGCGCGGGTCAGTGGTGCGACCACAGGCTGTGGGGTGGGCTGCAAGCT
>Ga0134083_10000368_pt1 | contig 11108 bp, 9 predicted proteins | sample 15_taG_21_FD_128870 | JGI IMG/M metagenome (GOLD analysis project Ga0134083, IMG submission 128870) | Grasslands soil microbial communities from the Angelo Coastal Reserve, California, USA - 15_D_Met_40cm_5_24_1 metaG | ecosystem: Environmental > Terrestrial > Soil > Grasslands ... | reverse complement strand
TATGCTGTTTATCGCAATTTGACAGGCCCGCCAGACGAAAAGAGGTTCACAATAAGCATTGAAGAAATGAACGGCTTGAAGGGCCTGATACTTACAACAGGCTTTATGCAGGTGCCTGGGACGGACTATCCGCAAAAAGATGGTACTGTCAACCTGACAAAGTACATTCTCAAGCTAGAGTCCGGAAGCAATTCCAAGACTATTTCTTGGGTCAACCAAGGAGCCTCCGAGGTCTCGGTTCCCTCCATAGTAAGGAACATTGGAACGCAATTGGACGCAGTAATTAAGGGGCACGCCTGAGAGAAAATATATAGAGCATTTGAGTGAATGAGTTGTACATAATGACGATATCGCTCGTTGCCACCGAGTCTAACCCAAAGGGCATCAAGGTGGAAATTGTTGAGAATACCCGCATGGTTCACGGGACCACTTTGTTGAAGCGCGGCTTTGCTCATATGTGCAAGCATGGCGTAGTAATGGACGTGACAAATGTCGAGCAGGCAGTCATCGCCGAAGAAGCCGGAGCAGTGGCAGTCATGGTCCTTGACAAACTGCCATATGACGTCAGGAAGGCAGGCGGTGTTGCAAGGACCGCAAGCATCAAGGTAATACAGGAGATAATGGACGCTGTCACTATCCCGATAATGGCAAAGTGCAGGATTGGTCACATCGACGAAGCAAAAGTGCTTGAAGTCACTGGCGTTGACATGATTGATGAAAGCGAAGTGCTGACGCCGACAGACGAAGAGCGCCACATCTGGAAGTGGGATTTTACGAGTCCATTTGTCAACGGCGGCAGGAACCTGGGCGAGGCATTGCGTAGGATCGAAGAAGGTTGCGCCATGATAAGGACGAAAGGTGAGCCGGGGACGGGCAACGTGGCAGAGGCTGTCACTCACATACGGATGGTCAACAATGAGATACGCAAGTTGCGGCCGCTTTATCAGGACCACGACAAACAGGAGCTTATGAAGGCTGCGCGCGAATTGAAAGTGTCGTACGCAATTGTTGAAGAAACAGCGCGAATTGGAAGGCTGCCAGTTGTGAATTTTGCGGCTGGCGGCATTACCACGCCTGCTGACGCGGCGATGCTCATGAACCTTGGCTGCGACGGTGTTTTTGTAGGCTCGGGCATCTTCAAGTCAGATGACCCGGCCCAGAGGGCTAGGGCGGTTGTGCTTGCAACAACCTTCTACGACGATCCCAAGATAGTGATGGAGGCGCAAAAGATGGTTGATGAAAAGAAGTCTATGCTAGGAATGGACACTAAGAACCTGGAGCTTCGCATGCAGGAAAGAGGCCAGCACGCTTGAGCAGCAAAAAGAAATCCGTCATAATCGGAGTTTTAGGTTTTCAGGGCGACATTGAAGAAAATGTTGCGGCAACAAAAGATGCGCTGCAGGACCTGCAGGTAGAGGGGAGCATCGAGCTTGTGCGCTATCCGGAAGAGGCGGAGAAGGTTGACGGCCTCATTTTGCCGGGAGGCGAAAGCACCGTTCAGAGCACGCTTGCTGCCATACAACGATCATTGCCGGTCATAAAGAAGCGCATATCAGAAGGCATGCCGGTGCTTGGGACATGCGCTGGAATGATAATGCTTTCCCGCAGGGCCTTTGACAGGGTGATCGGTGACACGAAACAAAAACTGATAGGCAACCTTGACGTTGTGATCGAGCGCAACGCCTTTGGCAGGCAGGGCGACTCGTTCGAAGCTGACCTTGACATTGGCATGCTTGGCAAAGAAGCGTTCAAGGGAGTGTTTATCAGGGCCCCGGCAGTTAGCGAGGTTGGCAAGGATGTGGAAGTAATCGCGAAACTTAACAACAAGATAGTGGCAGTCAAGCAAAAGAACATCATTGGGACTTCGTTCCACCCCGAGCTTTCAGGCGACTCCCGGATGCATAGGCACTTCGTCAAAATGGCTGTCGATCTCAAAAACAAGGGGGCCGCTCGATAGTGCCCTTTATAGGTCCTCATATAATTGAATTCCCAAAAATAGATAATCTCTTATAGTAGGCGTTTCCATAGAGAGAATAACAAATGCTCCCCAAAAATGGATACCGTTATGACCGGCTCAAGTCTTCCCTCGAACGGGCATTAAGCGTTCTGGGGGACTCTTCGAAACAAAACCTGATTCTTTACATGACAACGCATTGCGGCATTTCTTTTGAGGAAGGGCAATGCTCGGTCGCCGAGATCGAAAATGCCCTTAAAGGCGTCTTTGGATCCGGCTCGACAATAATCACCGACAGGATGTACAGGGAGCTCCAAAGCATACCTGAATAATTCTTATGTCAAATTGGATGAATATTTTTAATAGTAGCTATAGGAACTCGGAATAAGGGGGATCGCAGAACGCTGCGGGAAGTTTTTCTGCTGAACAACAAGAATCTCCTGGCAAAATTGTGATCAGAATTTTGTTGTTAGTCCACAATAGTAGAAATAGTGCGGGGGGTGGGATTTGAACCCACGAATCCCTAAGGAACAGGGTTTTAGGAACCAGTCCGGCTCGTTCTAAGCATCGCACCCTTCTTTTATTGCAAAAGAAAGAGACCTGCGCCGTTGACCGGGCTTGGCAACCCCCGCCCAAGTTGCAAGAGCCGGCAGCCAAATTTATCTATTTATAGGCTGACAAGGATTGAAAAACGAGATGCAAGCAAACGCCAGGCCGCGGCTCTTTGGTACAAACGGGGTTCGCGGGATTTACGGCCAAGAACTCACTCATGACGTTGTCATAGATCTCTGCTATGCGCTGGGCACCTACTTTGGCAAGGGCCCTATAGTTGTCGGGTACGACGGCCGCAAGTCCAGTCCTGTCTTGTCTAGGCTCGTCAGAGCTACCCTCAACTCTGCCGGGCTTGATACAGCCAATGCCGGGCTTCTGCCCACTCCGTGCTTACAGTACGCAGCAAAGCGTTTTGGATATAGCGGAGGCATCATGGTAACTGCATCTCACAACCCGCCTCAGTATAATGGGATCAAGCCCGCCGCATCCGACGGTGTCGAGATTTCAAGGGAAGACGAGTTGAAGGTCGAAGAGATCTATTATTCAAAGAAATTTGCGAAAATAAATGGCACTGGCCGCGATTCGGTCTATGACAACATCACAAACAGATACATTGATGCAGTTCTTGCGCTTGTCAACTCTGACCGGATAAGGCAACGCAAATTCACAATCGCGATGGACACGGGCAATGGTGCGCAAGCGATCGTCGCGCCACTCGTCTGCAAAAAGCTGGGCTGCAAAGTAATCGTGATAAACGGCAACATAGACGGCGAATTTCCAGCGCGCGGATCAGAGCCGACTCCGGACAACCTCGGCGTGCTTGCCGAGACTGTGAGATCTGCAAAGGCTAACTTTGGCGTAGCGTACGACGGAGACGGCGACCGGAGCATCTTTTGCGACGACACTGCGGCGATCTATTTGGGCGACAAGACTGGCGCGCTCTTGGTCAAGCACCTGCTTGCAGGCAAGCACAAAGGGTCAGAAGTCGTTTGCCCTGTTAACACTTCAATGGTACTTTCCAAGGTGGCAGAACAGGCCGGCTCGAAAATAGTTTACACGAAGGTTGGAAGCGTCGAAGTGTCGAGAGAAATGGTAAAGCGCAAGTGCCAAATCGGGCTTGAAGAAAACGGCGGTTTCATGTACGGCGCGCTGAACGAGGTAAGGGATGGTGTTATGGCTACTGCGCTTGCGCTTGATATGCTCGCTGCGTCAAGCAAATCGTTTTCGCAGCACGTTGCAGAGCTGCCCAAGACGTACCAGCACAAGAGCAAGTTTGCATGCTCTTCAAGAGAAGTAGTTGACAATATTGTCAAGGCTTGCATAGAACATGGAAGCCCGAAAAAAGTGGAAACCCTGGATGGGGCAAAGATATGGATTGACGAAGATACCTGGATCATGGTAAGACCGAGCGGGACCGAGCCCCTGATCAGGATGTACGGGGAATCTACCGACAAGTCGTTGCTGGACTCTAAAGTGGACGAGTATCGCAGGCTGGTCCAATCCAAGATCTAACCATGGACAACGTTTTTAATACGCTTATTATGCTACAGAAGAAAGATGATCCCAATGGGTGATAACAAAAATGAGTAAGCCATACTATGTCAAGTTTGAAATTTCTAAGGATCTAGTAAACGCAGTTTACGAAGCGGTGCGCGTAGCAAAGCAGAGCGGCAAGGTCCGCAAAGGCACCAACGAAACTACAAAGGCGATTGAACGCGGTATGTCAAAGCTTGTCGTGATTGCCGAGGACGTCGAGCCGCCAGAGGTTGTGGCACACCTGCCGATCCTCTGCGAAGAAAGGAACGCTCCGTTCATCTTTGTCCCAAGCAAGCAGCAGTTGGGCGCCTCGCTTGGAATCGATGTTGGTTCTGCAGCTGCCACAATTATCGACGCTGGCGAGGCCCAACACATCGTGGAGCAGGTCATCACTTCGATCGGTAACCTCAAGGGCGCGGCCAAGAAAGAGTAGACGGGGACCTGACACATGAGCAAGGCAGCTGAAGAAAAGGTCGTTCCTGCTGAAGTTATTCAGATCGTTGGTAGGACAGGGATCGCAGGTGAAGTCATACAGGTCCGCGTTAAAGTTCTCGAAGGCAAGGACAGGGGCCGCATCCTCACAAGGAACGTCAAGGGATCTGTCAAGATGAATGACGTTCTGATGCTTCGGGAAACTGAGCGAGAGGCACGCAAAATAAGGTGATATCATGAGCAAGGCAGCGACATCGTTACGCAACTGTTCCTTCTGCGGTAAGCACATCACCACCGGCCATGGAATCATGCTTGTAAGAAACGACGGCCAGATTCAATGGACATGCTCAAGCAAGTGCAAGAAAAATCTACGCGTCCTTCGCCGCGACCCAAGAAAGCTAAAGTGGACGGCCCGGTATGCAAAGGGCGGCCTGCGCGTGAAAAAGCAGTAGATGAAAATGACAGTCGAGCAGACCCTTATTGTGGTAAAGCCGGACGGATTCAAGCGCCATCTGACAGGCAAGATTCTAGCAAGATTTGAAGAAAAAGGCTTTGAGATAAAGAACCTAAAGTCGTACAATTTCACCAATGAAAAAGCTCGGGAATTTTATTCCGTGCACAAGGACAAGCCGTTCTTTGGCGAGCTCGTCTCGTTCATCAGCTCGGGCATGGTCGTAGCATGCATCCTAGAGGGGAACAATGCGGTCAACACGGTGAGGCTGATGACAGGGGCAACCAAGTCGTTTGAGGCTGCCCCGGGAACCATAAGGGGCGACTTTGGCCTTGGGTTGACTGACAACATTATCCACGCTTCGGATTCAGCTGAAAGCTTCATAAAAGAGTCGCGAGTCATTTTCAGTTGACACGTGGAACTCCGTCAACCAGTCGTAGTTGTTTTAGGTCACGTAGACTCGGGCAAGACCTCCCTACTGGACAAGATTCGCGGCACCGCGGTTCAGGCCCGCGAAGTCGGAGGAATCACGCAGCACATCGGCGCCAGCTATTTTCCTGTTGAAACTATCAAGGAGATAACGGGGCCACTATATGCCAAGCTTGCCAAGGCTGAAACTCCGATACCCGGGTTGTTGGTGATTGATACGCCGGGACACGAAGTTTTCGCCAACCTGCGCGCACGCGGCGGATCAGCTGCTGACATTGCAATTGTTGTTGTGGACGTGAACAAGGGCTTTGAAGCCCAGACGATTGAAAGTATAGAAATTTTGAAAAAACGCAAGGTGCCATTTGTTGTCGCGCTCAACAAGGTCGACATGGTATCCGGCTGGCGAGCCTCTGGCAAATTTGTTTCAGAAGAAGTGAAAAAACAAGAAGCCAGCGTCCAGACCCTGCTCGACGAAAAGGCATATACCGTCGTTGGATCCCTCTCAAGGCTCGGATTCCCCTCTGAAGCGTTCTGGCGCGTCAAGGATTTCACTAAAGAGGTAGCCATAGTGCCTGTCAGCGCAAGGTCAGGCGTCGGGATACCGGAACTACTAGCCGTGCTGGTTGGATTGACGCAGCAGTACCTGGCAAAGAAGCTTGAGCGCCATGAGGGACCAGCAAAGGGCATCGTGTTGGAATTCAGCGAGGAGACTGGCCTTGGTCCATCTATGAACATCATACTGCTTGATGGCACATTGCGGCACGGCGACATTGTCGTTGTAGGCAAGCGCGACGGCGCAGTCGTCACAAAGATAAAGGCGCTGCTGCTTCCAAAGCCGCTTGACGAAATGCGCGATCCCCGCGACAAGTTCAAGCCAGTTACCGAAGTCATCGCTGCTGCGGGATTGAAAATCACGTCGCCTGATCTCGAAGGCGTGCTTCCAGGCAGCCCGCTTTATGTTTATGACCAGAAAAAAGGTGAGGATGAACTTGAACACCTTAAGTCGCTTGTTGAATCAGAGATCAAGAACGCTATAGTAAGCAACACCGAAACGACCGGTATTGTCCTGAAATGCGACACAATAGGATCGCTTGAGGCGATAACGGAGCTGTTGAAAGAGGCAAAAGTGCCTATGAGAATGGCCGACATAGGTAACATCACGAGGCGGGACGTTGTTGAGGCGGCCGCCGTCAAAGAAAAAGACAGGTACGCTGGGGTTGTTCTGGGCTTTAGCGTTAAAGTGCTAGACGACGCGCAAAAGGAGGCACAGGAACGCGATGTCAAGATTTTCAACGAGCAGATAATCTACAACCTTGTTCGCAGCTACACTGATTGGGTGGCGTACCAACGGGAGCACGAGGAGTCAATACTGTTCAACGAGCTGCCGCCCATATGCAAGTTCCAGTTCCTTAAAGGATTTATTTTCAGGCGCAATGACCCTGCCGTCTTTGGCGCGGAGATCAAGGTGGGCAAGCTGAAGCAAAAGGTGCATGTCGTCAATGGAGAGGGCAAGAAGATCGGCATCGTGCATCAGATACAGGACAGCGGAAAAGCTATAGACGAAGCGACTGTCGGCATGCAGATAGCCGTATCGATAAAAGAGCCGACTATTGGTCGGCAGATAAATGAGGGCGACGTATTTTACACCGACATAAACAGCAGACAGGCAAAGCAGCTGCTGGAGAGGTTCAACCACCGGTTAAACGAAAAGGAAAAGGAGATCATGCATATGCTCGTTGCTGTGAAAAGAAAGAGCGACCCGACAGTTGGGTACCTGTGATGACTGGTATTTTTGGAGTAACCCTTCGAGGCCCTTTTCGCCGACCGCGCCGACCGCCCTGTCTACTGCCTTACCGCTCATAAACATTATGAACGTCGGGATAGCATAGACGTCGTAACGCATCGCGACGCCCTGATTGTCGTCCACGTTCAGCCTTCCAAAAGACACCTTGTTACCGTATTTCTTGGCCAACTTGTCAAATATCGGAAGCATGAACTGGCAGGGACCGCACCAAGTTGCCCAAAAATCTACCAAGACCGGCTTGCTGCCCCCTACCACTTCATCAAAGTTCTTTTCTCCCAGTTCCATCAAGCTGTTGCTGGCAGCGTGCATGCTTGCCGTCTTTTTGTCCTCACTCATGTCTATAGTATAAAAGTGAGTCAATTACTATTTAAGATTTATTGGTGATCAGGCCCGGCGCCTCGTGAAAACGAACCACGCCACGCTTGCAATTCCGCCACCAACTGCAAGGCTTATGAGGATCGCAGACATGATCTGTGGTGCAGCATTTGCCACTATTATCGGCATGCTTATCGTTGCTTCGTTGCCCGCAATGTCCGTAGCGACGAGGTGTAGAATGTGCTCGCCGTCTGGAAGCTCTGTCGTGTCAAGCTTGTATTCGCGCATCCCTGTGACATTCAGGATCTTCCTGTCGCCAACTTGCAGCTTCATGCTTTGTAAGTTTGGATCTTCAGCGCCAAGTACCAAGGAGGCCATACCTCTAAGATCCTGCGGGTTCGCATTGGAAAAAGAAAGTGACGGAACCGGTGGCGTCTTGTCTACTATGACCTCAATGTCGCGCCTGACAGAATTTCCCGACACATCTTCGCCCTCGAATGAAAACGGATAGACACTTTCGGATGTCGCGTTGATTATCTTCGAAGATGACAGGCTTGGCACGATTCTTGCAGAGTCGTGAGAGGTAACGGCTAGCCCATCACGCGCAATAACCCCATTCTTGTCGGTGATGTTCCACAAAAGTATTGATTCTTTCGAGATTCCGACCTTGTTTCCCGCCACTTTTTGCAAGTTGCCGCTTGAGTCTTTTACAAAGATGTCTATGGACGGCGGTGTGTTATCGACTTCAAACTCTGATGCAAACGATGCTACGTGGCCAACGAGGTCGGACGTGTCTACGCGCAGACTGTGCATTCCTTCTGAGAGCTCGCGGGTGTTGATCATTATGTCAAAAGTCCGGTTCACTAGGTCTGGGTGGACAGGCTTGTTGCCATCTATTGCGTACTCGTAGCCGGCGAGGTTATCGTCCGTAATTGTAACAGCGATGCTGTGCTCTTTGCTGCCTCCGATGAATTTTGGCAGGTCTATTCCAATCACTGGCGCAGCACTGTCCGGCAGTAATGTAGAGAACTTGGCTTCCACCTGCAAGGGCTCGTAGAGGCTGTTTCCGTGGAACACTGTGTTGTGTAGTAGGACCGAGTAAACCCCGGTGCCATTGACCGGGACCTGAAGAATAGTAGAGTTCTCGCCGGCGTTCTGACTGAAGTAGAACGCACCTCCCTCGCTAAATGTGGTAGTGCCAAGCCAGTCGTTGCTGGGCCACCCAGCGAAGGTCTCGAACACTCCTGATGGCACGCTTGAAGCCACCATCCTGCCGTCAGGCCCAAAGGCCATTGCGCTAATGCTGGTGGAATTATGCTGCCATGAAATTTTCAGAGTCATTGAAGTTATCGTACCGTCGTCCACCATGAAGTAGTATGACCGCCAATCACCGGCGGAGTACCTTGAAGTCATGTCAAACAGGCCGCCGACATAGCCGTTTGGTCGCAGGCCAAGGTCTTGCTCGGCTGCGTGGGAATTAGGGACGGCAACCACAGGCACGTCCTTTGGCACCGGCTTGCTCGTGACCACGTAACTTACAGGCATGACCATCTGGCGACCCTTTTCATCTGAAGGCACAATTAGTATCGAGCCGTAGTAAACGCCAGGCAAGGTTTCTTCGGCGACATGAATCGTTGCCTTGACCATTTCCTTGCTCTTTGAGTGGAGCGTGAGAGACATCTTGCTATCTGTCGCCCCGTTAAGAGTGATTGCAGGGTTTGGTAGCCTCTTGTAAAATTCGATCGTTAGTGTGTAATTCATCGAAGTCGAGTTTATTTGCCTGTCGCCCTGCCAGAACGAAAACACCGTGGGGACTGGGTATACACCTATTACACGCGTGTTCTGGAATTTTTCATTTGGATCTGATATCCTGAGCTCCTGAACTGTGCCCCACGAGCCACCCCTGTTAATCATTGAAGTCTCGGTGTACGACACCTTCCCATCCTTATCGCTGTCAGTCCAGTCGTAAGCGTACAGCGAAGCGATACGAAGGTAGTTCCCATAGATGTCAGTCGTGTTCATGAAGGATTCGAACGGAAAAGTGAGCCGTGCGACCATAAGGTCCGCGTTTTCCGGAATGCTGCCTATTTCGTTGATGTTGTAATAATTTGGATCGTAACCAAACTCTTTCGAGTTGTGCACAGGATCCTTTTCAAATGGACGCGTCGCGTTGTGTATTTCGTATCTTGCTACGAGCTTTTCTATTGCGGAGTTGACCTCAATTTTCATGTCCTTTGTGGAGGGATTCTCAATCACGATTTCTGTGGACGAAGAGTTGCCCTGCCCGACATAGCCGGCAAACCATCGGCCGTCCCTGAATTTTGTGTCAAGCTTTTCAATAACGCCCTTCCCTCCCTCGATTATGCCAAGTACGCTATCGTATGAGTAGATTGCGCCGGACATTTCAGACAGGACGTTTGGAACAGTGTCCTCTGTATAAGCAGAAAACTTGCCGTTTTCGCCCTCTGCAAGCTCGACTGCAGACAACGCATCCACCCTGCCGGACCCTTGTACAAACGGGTCGTTCTTCAGGTCAACTGCCGAGGACATTAGTATCGTCTTGACTTCAAATGGGTCGATCGCTTTGCCTTGTCCTCTTAGGTCTTCAATCACAAGCGCCGCCGCCCCGGCGACTATCGGCGCGGCCATGCTCGTGCCGCCGAAAAGCGCGAACGCGTTGTCGTTGTTCGGATCGTCAACAGTCGTCCCCAGGTTTTTGAGGTTCACTATGGTCGGTGTGAATGCGTACGACCCTATGGCCATTAGCTCCGGTTTGGGGTCTCCAAACAACCCCGGGCCCCTGCTGGAAAAGTCCGCCACATCATCAAAGTAAGTCGCCGCATTACCAAACCGCGTGACGTTCTGGAAGCCGTCGTAACCGACATGCACATTGTTGGTCGTGGCCCCGACAGAGATCGCAAGAGGTGAAGAGTTCGGAGTGCCCACCGATCCGTAGCCAAGGCCGTTGTTTCCAAAGCTGTTTACAAACAGCGTGCCAGGGTAATCATTATCGAGCAGGCCGGGCACGGTAAGGAGCGACGAGAACACCGACATTATGTCGTACCCCGGCCCGTACTTCAAAAGCGGGAACGATGTCACGCCCCAGCTGTTGCTTATGATATCGGCTTTGTGGTCACCGCTATACTTCCATGTGCCGTTTTCAAGGTCAAACCCTGACGAGTATAGCCAACCGAATAACGAGTCTCCAGCCCAAAGCGCCTTGACAGGCATTATCCTTGCGCCCGGAGCAATGCCGACAAGCCCGTACTTTGTGCCGTTGGCGTAAATATCGTACTGTTGCTCGCCTATTGAAGATACAGTGGCAGCAGTGCTGGTACCGTGTCCAGCCAAGTCGTACATCACGCCAAAGTAGTCGCCGGCAGGATCAAGGGGCTTGAGCAGGTCCGCGACGACTACGCCGCCGTAGCCGGTCTCCTCCCCTACTGCAGGACTGGTCTTATTGCTTGTAGTCTGCCATAAGTCAACTACCCTTGCGCCGACCGTCCCAGCGGAAAAGTCAGGAAAGCCATCCTTGTTGTAATCAGACGTCAGAAATTCATTGCCGTCTCCAAGTTTTATCGGGACGTCGTCCGTAAAGTCAAACGAGGGCTCAACAAACAGGTGTTCTATTTCAC
>Ga0134083_10000364_pt1 | contig 11146 bp, 10 predicted proteins | sample 15_taG_21_FD_128870 | JGI IMG/M metagenome (GOLD analysis project Ga0134083, IMG submission 128870) | Grasslands soil microbial communities from the Angelo Coastal Reserve, California, USA - 15_D_Met_40cm_5_24_1 metaG | ecosystem: Environmental > Terrestrial > Soil > Grasslands ... | reverse complement strand
CGTCGAGCCGACGACGCAGTACCGGGTGCTCTGAGTGAGCGACCTCTGCTGGGCGTCCATGGCCGACCTCGGCCGGATGATCGCGACCAAGCAGGTCTCGCCCGTCGAGGTGGTACGCGTCCATCTCGACCGCATCGCGGCCCTCGATCCCAAGCTCCGCGCCTTCATCACGGTCTGCGCGGACGCCGCGCTCGAGTCGGGCCGAGCCGCCGAGGCCGATCTGATGGCCGGGAAGGCCGTCGGGCCGCTCCACGGCGTGCCGTGGGCCCCGAAGGATCTCTACTCGACGAAGGGTATCCGTACGACCGGCGGCTCGAAGATCCTCGCCGACTCGGTGCCGAGCGACGACGCGACGGTCGTGGCGCGGCTGGCGCGCGCCGGCGCGATCCTGCTCGGCAAGCTCAACATGCACGAGTTCGCGTACGGGCCCGAGGGCGTCAACGCGCACTACGGTGACACGCGCAATCCGTGGAGCGCCGAGGCGCACCGCATCGCCGGTGGATCGTCCTCGGGCTCCGGGGTCGCCGTCGCGGCCGGCCTAGCGCCGGGCTCGCTCGGCTCCGACACCGGCGGGTCGATCCGGATCCCGGCCTCGCTCTGCGGCATCACCGGGCTCAAGCCGACCTACGGCCGCGTGAGCCGCGCGGGGGTGCTGCCGCTGGCGTGGTCGATGGATCACGTGGGCCCGATGGCGCGCTCGGCGCGGGACTGCGCGCTGATGCTGGGCGCGATCGCGGGCTACGATCCGGCCGACCCGACGACGAGCGTGCTGCCGGTCCCCGACTACGGCGCGGCGCTCACCGGCGACGTGAGAGGGCTCAGAGTGGGACTCCTGCGCGCTCACTTCACCGACGTCGCCGCTGCCGACGTGCGGGCCGCCGTGGAGGCCGCGGCGAAGCGCCTCGAGCAGGCCGGCGCGGTCGTCGACGAGGTGAATCTGACCCAGGTGACGCACGTGGCCACGGCCTCCGCGGCGATCGTCGCGTCAGAGGCGCTCGCGTATCACGCCCCGTGGATGCGCTCGCGGCCGCAGGACTATCAGCCCGACGTGCGGGAACGGCTCCGCGTGGGCGCCTTCGTCAACGGCGCGCACTACGTCCGCAGTCAACAGATCCGCGCGTTCCTGACCCGGGAAATCGACGAAGTGCTCGCCCGACGCGACGTGCTCCTGGCGCCGGCGACGCCGCTCGCGGCACCCGTGTTGGGCGAGCGCGAGACGATGCTCGGCGACGGCCCTTCGGATGTGCGCGCGGCGTGCTCCGCTGCACGCGCCCCTTCAACTTCTCCGGTCACCCCGCGTGTGCGGCGCCGTGCGGGTTCACTGCCGGCGGCCTACCCATCGGCCTGCAGGTCGTGGGACGGCCGTTCGACGAGGCGACCGTACTGCGCGTCGTCGACGCCTATCAGCGCCTCACCGACTGGCATACTCGCCGCCCGGCGGCCGCGTGAGCGGCCCGGGCGCTCGGAGGATTTGATGAGCGACGCGACCGTGGACGCGCGCCTCGCCGCGCTCGAGTCGAAGCTCGGCCGGCTGGAACAGCTCCTGAGCGCGGTGAACGAGAAGCTCGACCGGGCCGCGCCGAGTGTCGACGAGGCGCGCCGTGGAATTCAGGCCTGGGTCACCGAGTACGTGTCGCTGCGGCTGCAGCAGCTCGTCCCCGAGACGTGCGAGCACCCCGAGCGCGACGCCGACCCGGTCGTCGCGGAGGGGCCGGTCCTGCCCGGGACCCGGATTCGCTGCACGGACGAGGTCCTCCGTCGGCTCGGCCGGATCCCGATACCGTTCGTTCGCCAGATGGTGGCCGAGAAGGTCGCGGAGACCGCGCGGGCCGAGAAGGTCGGTGTGGTGGACGTGACCTTCTTCGAGCGTGCGGCCACCTTCTGACAATGCAAGCTGTCGGGGGAGGATCTCCTGACGTTTGACCACTGGAAGGAGCACGTGCTCGGAGGGCCGCGGCTGTAGTCGACGAGCCTGTCCGTATCCCGATCGAGGATGCGCTGGACCTTCACGCCTTCGCGCCACGCGACGTGGCGTCGGTCGTCGCCGAGTACCTCGACGCCGCTCAGGCCAAAGGGTTCGTCGAGGTTCGCCTGATCCACGGTCGAGGCATCGGCGTCCAGCGGAAGATCGTGCAGGGGGTGCTCGCCCGCCATCCTCTCGTCGCGGGCTACGCCGACGCGCCGCCCGAGCGCGGAGGCGCCGGCGCGACGATCGTCCGCCTGCGGCCTCACGCGCGCTGACCGGGGCGGCGGCGCACGCCGGAAGGATTCAGTCCCGGTCGGCGCGAATCAGGATCTGGCGATCGTTGAAGGAGACGACGGCGTCGGGGGTGAGCCGGAAGTCGAAGGCGGCCCGGCATCGCTCCGGAGCGCGGCGCACGAGATCCTCGAGCTCCCGCCGCGCCTCGGTCGTCATCCGCATCCGGCCGGTCCACTCGTTCCACTCCCGCAGCTTCCAGACGACGGAGTCCTCCATCACCGTGAGCCCCACCGCGCGCAGAAACGCCTTCCACTCGGCCGCGCGGTAGCTCCGCACGTGCGACGGATCGCGGCGCTTCTCGACCTCGAGAATGAACGCGCTGGCGTCGGCATCGTCGTGGCCGAGGATGTCCTGCAGCAGCAGCGAGCCGCCCGGGCGCAGGACCCGATGGATCTGTCGCACGGCGGCGGCAACGTCGGCGAAGTGGTGCGCGGCCGTCCGGCAGGTGACGACGTCGAAGGATTCGTCGCGAAAGGGCAGGGCCCCCGCGTCGCCCGCGACGAACTCGACGCTCGCCCCGCTATGGCTCCGCACGTGCGCCCGCGCCGCGGCCAGCATCGGCTCGGTGAGGTCGCAGGCGACCACCCGACGCGCGATGGACGCGAAGGCGAGCGCCGTGTGGCCGCCGCCGGTCGCGACGTCGAGCACGCGGTCGGCGCGCCGGGCGGCGCCCCAGGCAAGCAGCCGATCCAGGTCCTCGCCGGCTGCGTGGAGGGGACTCGTCACGTACGCCGCCGCGCTCGCGCCGAACTGCGCCTGGACGCGCCGCGCCTGGGCGTCGGTCACTTCTTCGGTGCCCGCTCGGCCAGATGACGGAACAGGAAGTCGGCGTCGAGCGGCGACAGATCGAAGCGCCGCGACGCCTCGTCGACGAGCTTCACCCGGTCCACGCCGGGGTTGTCGTGGAGCTGATCGTCGATCCACTTCACGGCCTGCTTGATGGGCGCTTCTCCTGCCGCCATGCGCGTTCCCCCTCTTTCGAGGCTCGTTCGCCGAGAGCTCCACACCCGGGGGCATTGTACTCGGGCGCCCGCCGCCCGGAATGGTCCGCTGGAAATGGCCTGGCGAGATCAGGCCAATTGGCCCTTGACGGAAGTTAGAATCGAGCCAAAATGGCTTGGCGGGCGGAACCCGATGAACATTCCACTCGATCGCGACAAGCCCACGGCGTTGCCGCGCCAGATCCAGGCGCACCTGGAGCGGCTCATCCACGAGCGGCTGCTGACGCCCGGCATGAAGCTGCCGGCCACGCGCGAGCTCGCCCGGCAGCTCGGCGTGAACCGAGGAACCGTCGCGCTCGCGTACGAAGAGCTGGTCGCGACCGGCTGGGCCCGCGCGCACGTGGGGCAGGGCACCTTCGTCGCCGAGCGGCCGGCCAGCGGCGCAGCGCCGGTTCCGTCGTCCGTCGCGGCGCCCGTCGTGCTCGATTGGTCCGGCCTGTTCTCGCGCAGCGCGCAGATCCTCGGCGCCGACGACGAGCGCTCGCGCGCGGTGACGCCGATCCCGTCGAGCGGCGCCGTCGTCTCGTTCGCGGGCGGCATGCCGGACAGCGGGCTCTTTCCGACCGAGGCCTTCCGCCGCGTGCTGAACCAGGTGATCCGCGACGAGGGCCCCGCGCTGCTGCAGTACTACCCGGCCGGCGGCTATCCGCCGCTGCGGCGATATCTCTCGACCTACCTGCTGCGGTTCGGCCTCGAGGCGCGCCCGGAAGAGATCCTGATCGTCAACGGGTCGCAGCAGGGGTTCGACCTGATCGCTCGCACCCTGATCGATCCGGGCGACTTCGTGGCGATCGAGCAGCCGACCTACCCGCGCGCGATGCAGGTCTTCCGGTCGTTTGGCGCCCAACTCCTGAGTGTGCCCTGGGACGCGACGGGACCCCGCGCGGAGGTGTTCGAGCGGCTCCTCGAACGCCACACGCCGAAGCTTTTCTATTGTCAGCCGAGCGCCCACAATCCGACCGGGCTGGCGGTGGCGCCCGAGACCGCGCGGCGCCTGCTCGACGCCGCCGCGCGCCACCAGGTGCCGATCGTCGAAGACGGGTTCGACGGGAGCCTGTTCTATGGCGCCGCGCCGACCTTGCCGCTCAAGGCGGTCGATCGCGGGGGGGTCGTCATCTACATCGGCACGTTCTCGAAGATTCTGTTCCCGGGGTTGCGGCTCGGCTGGCTCGTCGGACCGCCGCCGATCCTCGAGCGGCTCCAGGCGGCCAAGCAGCTCGCCGACCTCCACACGAGCGCCCTCATCCAGGCGGCGGTCCACCGGTTCCGCGAGCGCAAGCTCCTCGACCGCCACGCCACGCGTGTCGCGACGGAATACGCCCGGCGCCGCGCGCTGCTCTTGACGGCGCTGCGCCGCCGCATGCCGTCCGAAGTCACGTGGACCGAGCCCCAGGGAGGGTTCTCGCTACTTGTCACCCTGCCGTCAGGCGTGGACGCGGGGGCGCTGTTGCCACAGGCGATCGAGCGGGGCGTCGCCTTCGCGCCCGGCGCGCCCTTCTTCGTGGACGGCGGCGGCCAGCGTACCCTACGGCTCTCGTTCTCGTCGGTGGCGGCCAACCGCATCGACGAGGGAATCCGGCGCCTCGCCGAAACGATCAAAGCTGCGCGCGGCCGGCTTCGTGGCCGGGAACGAGTGGAGCGCGGCGCGGTACCAGTCGTATAGCCAACAAGGAGAGATGACATGGCGGATCTGAACGGACTGCGAATCGCTGACCGCAAGCACATCGGCCTCGCCGAGATGCTCAAGGGCGGGGTCATCATGGACGTCACCAACGCCGAGCAGGCGAAGATCGCCGAGGACGCCGGCGCCGCGTCCGTCATGGCGCTCGAGCGCGTGCCCTCCGACATCCGCCGCGACGGCGGCGTCGCCCGGATGTCGCCGGTGAAGAAGATCCAGGAGATCCAGAAGGCGGTGACGATCCCCGTGATGGCGAAGGCGCGGATCGGCCATTTCGTCGAGGCGCAGATCCTCGAAGCGCTCGCGGTCGACTACATCGACGAGTCCGAGGTGCTGACACCCGCCGACGAGCACTTCCACATCGACAAGTTCGCGTTCCGCATTCCGTTCGTGTGCGGCTGTCGCGATCTCGGCGAGGCGCTCCGGCGGATCGGCGAGGGCGCGGCGATGATCCGCACCAAGGGCGAGGCCGGCTCGGGCAACATCGTCGAAGCCGTCCGCCACATGCGCGCCGTCATCTCCGGCATGCGGCGCCTGACCACGCTCGGGCCCGAGGAGCTGATGACCGAGGCCAAGACCCTCGGGGCACCGTACGAGCTCGTGCGCTGGGTGGCGAAGGCCGGCAAGCTCCCCGTGCCGAACTTCTCCGCGGGCGGGATCGCGACCCCCGCCGACGCCGCGCTCATGATGCAGCTCGGGGCGGAAGCCGTGTTCGTCGGCTCCGGCATCTTCAAGTCGAGCGACCCCGCGAAGCGCGCCAAAGCGATCGTGCAGGCGACGACGCACTTCAAGGATCCCGACGTGCTCGCGCGCGTGAGCGAGGATCTCGGCGACGCCATGGTCGGCATCGAGACCTCGAAGCTCGCCGAGAAGGATCTCCTCCAGACGCGGGGATGGTAGGGCGAGCCGCAGGCGAGGCGAGTCTATGACCAAATCGGCCGTCGTGCGCATCGGCGTCCTCGCCCTTCAAGGCGACTTCGCGCTCCACGCTCGGGCGCTCGAGAAGTGCGGGGTCAAGGCGGTCGAGGTGCGCAAGCCGGTCGAGCTCGACCAGGTCGATGGGCTCGTCATGCCGGGCGGTGAGTCCACGACCTTGCTCAAGCTCATGGACGCCTGGGATTTCGTGCCGGCGCTCGAGAAGTTACACGGCGCCGGCAAGCCGATCTTTGGAACGTGCGCGGGCCTCATCCTTCTCGCGCGCGAGGTCGAGAGCCCCACGCAATTCTCGCTCGGGCTGATCGACGTCACGGTCGAGCGCAACGCCTACGGCCGCCAGCGAGAGTCGTTCGAGGCTTCCGGCACGGCGAAGCTCGGTCCGGATCCGATTCAGCTCGATATGGTCTTCATCCGGGCGCCCCGGATCAGGCGGGTGGGCCCTGGTGTCCAGGTGCTGGCCGAGCACCGCGGCGAGCCGGTGATGGCCCGGCAGGATCGGGTCCTGGTCGCGACGTTCCACCCCGAGCTCACTGACAGCACGAAGGTCCACCGGTACTTCTGCGACCTGGTGGAGCGGTGCCGGGCCGGCGCGTGATCTTCCACGACTACTACTCGGACGTCCCGCGCGACCAGGTCGACCGCCTCGTCCAATCCCAGGAGCTGGCCCGACTCATCACGGTGGGCGACGACGCGATTCCCCACGTCGGACTCTACCCGTTCGTCTACGACGCAAAAACGATCGATCTGCACCTGGTTCGAGCCGACGAGCAGATCAAGGACTTGAAGGCCCGCCCCCGCTGCGTGCTCGAGGTCGACGAGATCCTTGCGGTGATCCCGTCGTACTGGGTCTCCCGCGAGTACGCGGGCGCGGCGACCGCCTACCACCGCACCGTGATCTTCGAGTGCGAGGCGCGGGTCGTCGAGGACTCGGCGGCGGTCGCGGCCCAGCAGCAGCGGCTGCTCGCGCGATACCAGCCCGAAGGCGGGTTCCGCCCTCTCGACCCCGAGAGCCCTCTCTATCGCGGGGCGATGGCCCAGCTCGCCGCCGTGACCCTCGAGATCAACCGCTGGCGCGCGAAGTTCAAGCTGGGGCAGAATCGGCCCGTCGAGGCTCGGCGACAGGTGATCGCCGAGCTCCGCAAGCGCGGCAGGCCGAACGACGGCCGTGCCGCCGACGCGCTCCAGTGGACGATCGACGCTCGCGCCGAGCGGTAGTGCGCGCTGCAGGCCGTCGCGGGGCTGGGGCCCCGCCGGCCGAGGCGCGCTTACGAATCACACCCGGAGGATGACGCGATGAAGATCACGGCGAACGGCATCTCGATGAACTACACCCTGGACGGCCCGGCCGGCGCGCCGGTCGTCACCCTGAGTCACTCGCTGGCCACGACCCTGGTGATGTGGGAGCCCCAGCTGAAGGCGCTGACCGCGCGCTGGCGCGTGCTGTCCTACGACACGCGCGGCCACGGCGGGACCGATGCGCCCAAGGGCGCATACTCGCTCGATCTGCTCGCCGACGACGCGCACGCGCTCCTGCGCGCGCTCGGGATCCAGCGCACGCACTGGGTCGGCCTCTCGATGGGTGGCATGATCGGCCAGACGCTCGCGCTCAAGGCGCCGGAGCTCTTCGCGAGCCTCTCGCTCTGCGACACGTCGAGCCGCATTCCGCCTGAGGCCAAGCCACTTTGGGACGAGCGTATCCACACCGCCGAGACGAAGGGGATGGAGCCGCTCGTGGAGGGGACGCTCGCGCGCTGGTTCACCGCGCCGTTCAGGGAAAAGAGCGGTCCGGTCGTCGAGACCGTGCGCCAGATGATCCGCTCGACGCCCCCGACCGGCTACATCGGCTGCTGCCAGGCCATCTCGGGCCTCAACCTCACCGACCGCATCGGCGCCATCAAGGTGCCGACGCTCATCATCGTCGGCGAGGAGGACCAGGGCACCCCCGTGGCGGCCTCGAAGGTCATGAACGAAAAGATCCACGGCTCCCAGCTCGTGATTCTGAAGTCGGCGGCCCATCTGTCGAACATGGAGCAGCCCAAGGCGTTCACCAACGCCTTGAGTGGCTTCCTGAGCAAGGCCGGCTAGCCGGGGAGGCGCCGGCTCAAGACGGGCGGCGGCCCGTATTTCCGGACGGTTGACGAGCCGATGCGGGAATCCCCGTCTTGACAGGGCCGAGACCGGCCCGGTATTCTTTCTGGTCAGACCAGCCGACCACGATGAGTGCCCTACGACGCAGCCGGCGAGCTTAGGAGGAGCGAATGGCAGCCCTGATCTGTGAAGTCGTTTATCGCGGCATCTTTCAGAAGAACCTCGCCGCCCGCATCACTCGCGGCATCGTGCTGTCGGCGCGCAAGTCGGGCCGGTGGGGCATCGCGTTCGGCCGGTACGGCGACAGCCCGCAGCGGAACGGCATTCCCGCGAAGGACTTCGCGATCGTCGCCGACACGAAGGAAGAGCTCGAGCAGAACATGGCCCGCTACGAGCCCAAGCACGTCGACGTCACCATCGCCGTGGACGACACGCTCTCGAAGGGCGTCGAGTCGTGGGCGTGGTACGGCCTTCAGCCGATCAACCGGCTGACGGTGCCCAACGGCACGCTCCTGATGACGTCCCTCCAGAGCTACGAGAGTCTCTTGAAGGACATCCACAAGAAGGACGCGCCCTACAAGCTTTCGCTCATCCGCGCCAAGGCGTCCTTCTCCGGCCTGTGGGTCTACCGCGAAGACCACACCGAGGTGCGTGTCCTCGGCGCGCTCGCCAAGATCGCCCCGTCCTTCCTTACGCTTCAGGGCGTCAGTGAGGCGATTCGAGAGATCGACTGGGGCTCCGAGCTGAAGGTCAATTCGGCGAAGAAGGCATACGAGCGGCTGGAGAGCCGCGGGGTCGAGATGACCGAGGGCAACTCCGAGATCCCGTACTCGTTCGAGATGCCCAAGTGGTGGGAGATGCGCGAGGGCGTGACGATCCCGGCGATCCCGGTGGGCAAGCCCAAGGAAGCCGGCAAAGGCTACGTGCCGGAGCGCAACCCGTACTTCAAGAAGTTCACGACGCGGACCATGCGTCCGGTCATCAACTTCGACACGTGCGTGAAGTGCACGCTCTGCTGGATCCAGTGCCCCGACTCCTGCTTCGATGTCATGCCCGACGGCACCTATGACGCCAACATGGAGGCGTGCTGCGGCTGCGGCGTCTGCGAGGCCGTCTGCCCCGTCGAGAACTGCATCACGATGGTCAACGAGGCCGTCTTCGAGGACAACGCGAGCCAGTGGGAAATGTGGCGCAAGGACAAGCAGAAGTATCAGACCTGGATGGCGGAGAAGATCGGCGACAAGAACGCGACCGTCCGCTCGCATGGGTTCCGGTTCCGCGGTCAGTACGAGAAGGAGCTCGAGAAGAACTTCGAGGACGGCGGCCAAGAGATCACGGCGGGTATCCCCGGCGAGAACGCAGAACACAAGACGGTCTAGGCCAGTCAGACAGAGGAGAGCGCAATGGCGGTTGTCACACCGGCGGCTCGAGCCGCGACCGAAGAGGACAAGGAGCTCCTGATCTCCGGGAGCGAAGCCGTCGCCGAGGCTCTCACCCTCGCCGACCTGGACGTCGTCACCGCGTATCCGATCCGGCCGTACGACACCGTCATGCAGGCGATCGCCAAGAAGATCTCGGGCGGTCAGCTCGTCGCCGAATACATCGTCGCCGAGGGCGAGCACAGCCAGTTCGAGATCGTCAAGCACGCCTCGACGGTGGGCGCGCGCGTCTTCTGCGGCTCGTCCGGCGTCGGCTGGATGTACGCGATGGAGTGCCTCGTGGTCACGCCGCCCTTGCGCGTGCCCATGGTGGCGCTCGTCGGCAACCGCGCCCTCGACGATCCGGGCGCCTTCGGCGTCGAGCACAACGACGCGCTGGTGGTCCGCGACGTCGGCTGGATGCTCTGCTGGATCGACACCTCGCAAGAGGCGCTCGACACCACCTTGATCGCCTATCGGGTGGCCGAGGACCGGCGCGTGTTCCTACCGCTCGCGATCTCGGCGGACGGCGCCTTCCTCACGCACTCCCAGGCGCTGACGATGGTGCCGCCGAAGTCGAAGGTCGACCGGTTCCTGCCCCGCTACGACCGCGGCGATCTCCAGCTGCATCCCGACAACCCGATCACCGTCGCGCCCCAGGCGAACGAGGACTGGGTCATCGAGATCCGACGCCAGAACAACGAGGCGATGGCGCGCGCCGTCACCGTGATCGAAGAGGCGTACGCGGACTTCCGCCGGGTCTTCGGCCGCGGTCCGGACAATCCGTGGTTCGAGGAGTACATGACCGATGATGCAGACGTGATCCTGGTCGGCATGGGAACGATCTCGCTGCCGATCAAGGTCGCCATCCGCGAGATGCGCGCCAAGGGCCGCAAGGTCGGCCTGGTGCGGCTGCGCTGGTTCCGGCCGTTCCCGACCGAGAAGCTCGTCGCGGCGCTCTCGAAGGCGTCGGCGTTGGGCATCATCGACCGCGATTACTCCTTCGGCTCGCCGTTCGGCTCGGGTGTGGTCGCCAACGAAATCCGCGCCGCCCTGTACAATGCCGACCGCCGGCCGCCGCTCCTCTCCTTCATCTGCGGTTTGGGCGGCCGCGAGGTGACGCTCGAAGACGTCTACAAGGCGACCGATCTTTGCTACGCGGCCGCCAAGGCCGGGAAATCAGACCCAAAGACCCACTGGCTGGGCGTTCGGGAATAGGAGAAGCCACCATGGCCGAGACGACAACGTTCAGCAACGCGACGCAGATCCTCGAGCCCTTCCGCGGGGTCAAGCGGGTCACGATCGAGGAGTATTTCACCTCCGGGCACCGGACCTGCCAAGGGTGCGAGTCCGCGCTGGTCATGAAGCTCATGGTCAAGGCATCCGGCCCGCGCACGATCGTGCTCGGCTCGACCGGGTGCATGTACGTCGCCAACACGACCTATTACACGACGCCCTGGGTGGTGCCGTGGATGCACACCCAGCTGGGGTCTTCCGGGTCAGCAGCCCTGGGTACTGCCGCCGGCCTGAAGGCTCTTATGCGTAAAGGCAAGATGAAATCCGAACCCATCAACGTCATCGCCTTCTGCGGCGACGGCGGCGGGGCCGACATGGGGCTCGGAGCGATCTCGGCCACGCTGACGCACAAGGAGTACAACTCGCTGATTCTCCTCTACGACAACGAGTCGTACGCCAACACCGATATCCAGCTCTCCGGGATGACGCCGTACGGCGCCAACACCACGTTCAGCCCTCCGGGCAAGGT
>Ga0134083_10000362_pt1 | contig 11168 bp, 9 predicted proteins | sample 15_taG_21_FD_128870 | JGI IMG/M metagenome (GOLD analysis project Ga0134083, IMG submission 128870) | Grasslands soil microbial communities from the Angelo Coastal Reserve, California, USA - 15_D_Met_40cm_5_24_1 metaG | ecosystem: Environmental > Terrestrial > Soil > Grasslands ... | reverse complement strand
GTTGGCCAAGGACTGGAGGACCGACCGCGTGCTCCGGCGACTGGAAGCCCTGCTGGCTGTGGCGGACTACGACCATGCCCTCGTCATTTCCGGGACCGGCGACGTGGTCGAACCGGAGGACGGCATCCTGGCGATCGGCTCCGGCGGGCCTTACGCCCTGGCGGCCGCGAGGGCCCTCCTCAATCATTCAACGCTGGAGGCGCGCGCGATCGTCGAGGAGTCCATGCGGATCGCGGGCGGCATCGATATCTATACCAATCAGCAACTCATCATCGAAGAGCTCAAACGCTGAAGGGGAAGGAGGACATGGCTTCGGACCCGCAGACACGGCGAAGCAGTCTTGACCACCTGACGCCCCGCCAGATCGTGGAGGAGCTGGATCGCTACGTGATCGGGCAACGGGACGCCAAGCGCATGGTCGCGATCGCGTTGCGCAACCGGTGGCGGCGGCAGCAGTTGAGCGCCGAGCTTCGGGACGAGGTGATCCCGAAGAACATCATCATGATCGGCCCGACCGGTGTCGGGAAAACCGAGATCGCGCGCCGCCTGGCGAGGCTGGCGCAGGCCCCCTTCCTGAAAATAGAAGCGTCGAAGTTTACCGAGGTCGGCTACGTCGGGCGGGACGTGGAGTCGATCATTCGTGACCTCACGGAGCTGGCGGTCGGCATGGTCAAAACAGCCCATGTGGAACAGGTGCAACAGAAGGCGGAGCAACTGGGAGAAGAGCGGCTGCTGGATTTCCTGCTCCCCCCGACCAGCCAGAAGCCGACCCTGGGCGGCTTCGAAGACACGGGCTCGGACGCCTCCACCCCGATCGGGTCTGAGTCCTATGACGCGACCCGCTCGAAGCTTCGTCTCCAGTTGCGCGAGGGGAAGCTGGATCACCGCTCGGTCGAACTGGAAGTGAAGGAACGAGGGCTTCCCATCGGCGTGATCTCGAACGTCGGAGGCATGGAAGAGCTTGAGAGCGGCCTGCGCGACATGCTCGGAGGGCTGTTCCCCGGAAAGAAGAAGAAACGGATCATGAAGGTGTCCGAGGCCCTTAAGCACCTCACGCAGGATGAAGCGCAGAAGTTGATCGACATGGACGAGGTGATCAGAGAAGCAGTGACCAAGGTGGAAGAAGCCGGCATCGTGTTTCTGGACGAGATCGACAAGATCGCCGGGCGGGAGAAGAGCATCGGGCCGGACGTGTCCCGCGAAGGCGTGCAGCGAGACCTCCTGCCGATCGTGGAAGGCTCCACTGTGAACACGAAGTATGGTCCGGTCCGGACCGATCACATCCTGTTCATCGCCGCCGGAGCGTTCCATATCGCCAAGCCGTCGGATCTGATCCCGGAGCTCCAGGGACGGTTCCCCATTCGGGTGGAGCTGGAGGCGCTGACCAAGGAGGACTTAATTCGAATCTTGACCGAGCCCCGCGGCGCCCTGGTCAGACAGTATCAGGCGCTGCTGGAAACCGAAGGCGTCGGGCTGGACTTTACCCGCGACGGGTTGGAAGAGATCGCGGCCACAGCCGCTCAGGTCAACGACCGCACCGAGAACATCGGCGCCCGGCGCCTCTTCACCATCATGGAACGTCTCCTGGAACAGATTCTGTTCGAGGCCCCGGAGATGACCGACCAGAAGATTCTCGTGGATGCGCAATACGTGAAGGACCGACTGCGGGCGATCGTGAAGGACGAAGACCTCAGTCGGTTCATTCTCTGAGAGGGTTCGTCCGTTAAGTCAGTTGAGTCCGTTTTGTCCGTCGACGGAATTAACCGACTCAACGGACCAAACAGGAGGCACGCGCCTGCATGAACAGGCTGATCAAGAAAGCCAATATCCTCGTGGAAGCGCTGCCGTACATCCGGACATTCGCCGGCAAAACGGTGGTGATCAAGTACGGCGGGAAGGCGATGACCGAGGAGGCGCTCAAGGATGGGTTCGCGCTCGATGTGGTCCTGATGAAATACGTGGGCCTCAACCCGGTGATCGTGCACGGAGGAGGGCCGCAGATCGATGAGATGTTGACCCGGCTGGGCCTCGAACCCAAGTTCCGGCAGGGGGTCCGGGTCACCGATCGCCCCACGATGGAGGTCGTGGAGATGGTCCTGGGCGGGAAGATCAACAAGCAGATCGTGACGCTCCTGAACCAGCACGGGGCCAAAGCCGTCGGGCTGACCGGGAAGGATGGCGGCCTCCTCCAGGCCAAACCGCTCACCGTCAGAGCCTGGTCGGAGAGCCTCTACGCGGACTTGGACGGGTCGCCGGAGGAAGACTTCGGTATGGTCGGAGAAGTGCAGTCCGTCAATCCCCACGTGCTGTTGAAGCTACAACAGGATCAATTCATTCCGGTGATCGCCCCCATCGGGGCCGACCGTGAGGGACAGACCTACAATATCAATGCGGATCTTGCCGCGGGGGCGATCGCGGCGGCGCTGAAGGCCGAGAAATTGCTGATGCTGACCGACGTCAAAGGGATCCGCGATGCCAAGGGTCGCCACGTCTCCACGCTCTCGCGGAAGGACATGCAGCGCATGGTCAAGAAAGGCACGATCAGCGAGGGCATGCTTCCGAAAGTCCGCGCCTGCCTGACGGCACTGGACGGCGGGGTTCGGAAGGCCCACGTCATCGACGGCCGGATGCCTCACGCCATCCTGCTCGAGATCTTTACGGACAAGGGGATCGGCACCGAGATCGTCTCCTAGCCCGCATTATTCATGATGGTTCGTGGCGAAATCGCGTAGCCGCGTCGCGAGACGGGCGCGTGGAGCCGCGAAGGAGGGAGGCATACTCCCGGCAGTACGTTGACCGACTGAGCGGCGAGCCCGCCCGCCTGCATGCCGCGGTAGCCGCATGCAGGCTTGTCGCAGCAGCGGATCCGCGATTGCAGCAGAAGCTTTCATGATTAATGCGGGCTAGACGACGCCCTACATGATCCTGACAGATCGGCTCCGCGCTCATCTTCTCGCCCTGCTCGGCGCTCGCCATCCTCTCTCTTCTCCCGCTACCCTCCGACAAGCGGAGCGCTATCTGGCAGAGCAATTCCGGCAGATTGGCCTGGAAGTGTCCTTCCACCCATTCGAGGCGCTGGAGAGCACGTACCGAAATGTGATCGCCTCCTTGCCGGCCTCTTCACGCACGGAGACAGACGAGGACGCCCCGCCGTTGATCATCGCGGCGCACTACGACACGGTGCCCGGCTCACCCGGCGCCGATGATAACGCCAGTGGGCTGGCGGTCATGCTGGAGGTGGCGAGGAGCCTCCGCGGCGTTTCCCTGAGGCGTAGCCTGTGCTTCATCGGATTCTGCCTGGAAGAGCAGGACCAGCTCGGGAGCCTGGCCTATGCCTCGTCGCTGAAGGCAACCGGTCGGGAAATCCGCGGCGCCATCGTTCTGGAGTGTGTCGGCTATGCCCGTTCGGAAGAAGGTTCCCAGTTCGCGCCCGCGGGCGTACCCATCGCAGTACCCTCGACGGGGGATTTCTTGGCGATCATCGCAAACACCGCTTCAGCGGAGCTGGCCGGCGCGGTCGAGCGCGCCGCAAACCGGCACGTGCCCGACCTGAAGACCCTGTCGCTCCTGGTCCCTGGGAAAGGCGAGCGGCTCCCGGATACCAGACGCAGCGATCACGCGCCCTTCTGGGACCACGGCTATCCGGCCATCATGCTGACCGACACCGCCAACTTCCGCAATCCCCATTACCACCAGCTCACCGACACCCTTGCGACCCTCGACCTCACCTTCATGCAACGGGTCGCCCAGGCCGTGGCGGCCGCCACCATCGATCTGGCCGGCGGAGATTAGGACAACGGCATCGCTCTTGTTCACGGCTTGAAGCCAGGCCTGGACTTCCGAGGATCCGCCAGATACTGCCGGGCATACTTGACGTAGTTCTGGGCGGACTCTCTGATCCACGCCAGCTCGGCTTCCGTCACCGGCCGCTTCACCTTGGCGGGCGCGCCAAGGATCAAGCTCTTGGGCGGCACAATGGTTCGCTCCGTGACCAGGGCTCCGGCCCCCACGATGCAGTCCTCCCCGATCACCGCGCCGTCCATGATGAGGGCCCCCATCCCGATCAGAACACGATTCTTGATCGTGCAGCCGTGCAGGACCACATGGTGCCCGACCGTCACGTCATCTCCCAGGACCGTCGGGTGCGTGTCATGGGTCACGTGCACCACGCTGAGGTCCTGAATATTGGTCCGCTTCCCGATCCGGATGGAGTGGACATCGCCGCGCACCACCGCGTGGAACCAGACGCTCGACTCCTCGCCGATCACCACATCCCCGATCACGACCGCGGTCTCCTCGATGAAGGCGGAGGCCGCGATCGTCGGCTTGATGCCCTGGAACGTGCGGATCATGCGATCACTGTAGGGGAAGTCGCGCGCTGATTCAAGCCGCGGGTCAGCGATCCCTTACCCCTCGCGACGGTGGGGTATCATCTTCTCGTGCTGGCTCCTCTCTTTCTCGCGTTGCTCCGGAGTGAGCAGCGCCATCGCGTCTCGCTTGGCCTTGATGGCCGCCAGGCGGAGTCCGGCCTCGAGCGCCTCGCTCTGCTTCACCTTGGCCTCGATCGTGGCCAGGTCGGCCTTGTCATCCTGGACCATCGCCGCCAGCTCCCGCTCCGCCACCAACACCTCGGCTTCGGTCCGGATGCGCGTACGGTCCAACTCCAGATGGATCGCCTTCAGCCTGGCAACTTGATCCTCCGTCAGGCCGATCTCTTTCTGGTGTTTCAGGAGATGGCGCAGAAAGTGTCCGGCGCCACCCTGGTGGCCCATCATGGTAGAGGACCTGTGGGCTCCGTATGCCTTCCCGTGCCCAGACCCTACCTCGGCCCTGGCCGGGAGCAGGCTGAGCCCCAACATCACCGCTATCATCGCAACGGCCCCTGTCAGCAGTTTGGCGTTCATGGGATCCTCCCTCGTTGAGAAGCGCTCGCTTAGACCTTCACCGTGAGGAACAGCGAGGCTCCCTTTCGGTTGATCAGCAACAGGACCTGCTGGTCTTTCTTCAGACTTGACGTGATCTTCTCGTAGTCCTTCAACGATTTCACCGGCTGCCGGTTGATCTCCCGGATCACATCGCCCGACGTCAGTCCGGCCTGGCTGGCCGGGCTGTCCGGCTCCACGTCCATGACGACCACTCCTTGGGTCTTCTTGGTGAAGCCCAACTCACGGGCGGTCTGCCGGTCCAGCTCCTGCACCGCCACGCCGGCCAGCGGGTGGTCGCTCGACCCCTGCTCGGCCATCGCGACCTTGGTGCTATCCGGCTGCTCTCCGATCGTAACCGTCAGATCCATCTCGTTGCCGTTACGGGCCACCTTGACGGCCGCCTTGGTCCCGATCGGCGTCCTGGTCACGCTGCGTTGCAAGGCCACCGGATCTTGTACCGACGAGCCTTGGTATCCAATGATGACGTCCCCTTGCTTGATTCCTGCTTGCTCTGCCGGGCTGTCCTCATTGACATCGCTGACGAGTGCTCCCTGTGTCTGCGTCAACCCGAACGACTTGGCGAGGTCCTGGGTGACCTCCTGGATTCCCACTCCCAGATACCCGCGGACGACTTTGCCGGTTTTCACCAGGCTGTCGTAAACGGGCTGGGCCATGCTGGCCGGCACGGCGAACCCGACGCCCTGGTAGCCGCCGGTCTGGGAGAAGATCGCGGTGTTGATCCCGACCAACTCGCCGCGCGCGTTCACTAACGCGCCGCCGGAGTTGCCCGGGTTGATCGCTGCGTCGGTCTGGATGAAGTCCTCGTACTGCGTGATCCCCATCCGGCCGCGCCCGAGGGCGCTCACGATTCCGAGCGTCACGGTGGAGTTGAGCCCGAAGGGGTTTCCCACCGCGAGCACGTACTCCCCGACCTGGAGCTTGGAGGAGTCCCCCCACGCCACATAAGGCAAATCCCTGGCTTCGACTTTGATCAGAGCCAGGTCGGTCTTGGGATCGGTGCCGATGACCTTTCCTTTGAACTCCCGCTTGTCCGGGAGCGTGACGGTCAGCTCACGGGCTCCGTCAATCACGTGGTTGTTGGTGATGATATGGCCATCAGGGGTCACGATCACCCCGGAGCCCATGCCGCTCCGCCGATGCTCTGGCTGGTCCTGTGGCATTCGCGGTCCCCACGGAGATCCGAAGAACTCGTCCATGCGATCTCGCATCCGATCGCGTTGACCGCGCGCCTCGTGCCCACGGTCACCCATCGAGGTTGTAATGTTGACCACGGCCGGCGTGACCGCTTTCGCGACCTCGGTAAAACCAGGCACGGGCAATTGAGTCGCCGGCATGGCAGGACTTGCCACGGTCTGGGCTGTCGGACTCGAGGCAAGGGAGGACGTGAATGACACCCCGGCCAAGGCCACCGCGCCGATGACGGCCAGGCTGAGGATGATCCCGAGTTTGTGATGCAGCAGTCGTCTCATACTACCCTCCTTGTATAGCAGTTGTTCGTGTGAGGCTTCGCCAGCGTGATGGCTGGATCGCACATGTACGGAGGGTACCGGCTTAAGATGAGAAGGACATTAAGAGGAGATTAAAAGTCTCTAATGGGAGGATGGCGCGATCGGCAGGACGACGGTGAATCGAGACCCTTCACCCTCTGTACTCTGGACCTCAATCCGCCCGTGATGGGCCTCGGCGATCCACTTGCAGATGGACAGCCCCAGCCCGGTTCCCTTCTTGGCATGGGCCCGCGCGGCGTCCGTGCGGTAGAAGCGGTCGAAGATCCGTCTCTGCGCTTCCGGCGGGATGCCGATCCCGTGATCCAGGACTGACAGGCGAGCAATAGTCCCTTCTGTCACGAGACTGATCTCGACTTTTCCGCCGGGCTGGGAATACTTGATGGCATTGTCCACCAGATTGAGGAGGAGTTCCCTGAGTCTTAACTCGTCGCCCCGCACCGTGGCTGGAGTCACCGTGCCAAGCGTGACCTGCACGTCCTGCTCCTGCCCGAGCAGGGTCGCCTGCCGGTGGATGTCCTCGACGAGTGTATCGAGCCGGACCGGGATGGATTCCAGCTTGACCTCCCCCAGGTCGGCTCGTGAGAGGAAGAGGAGTTCATCCACAATCCTGGTCATCCGATCGATCTCCTCGAGGCTGCTTTCAAGGACGCGCTGATAGTCCTCAGCCGAGCGCGGACGGCGAAGCGCGAGCTCGGTCTCCCCCTTCATGACCGTCAGCGGCGTCCGGAGCTCATGCGACGCGTCGGTTGTGAACTGCCGGATCTGCCGGAACGACGCCTCGAGGCGAGCGATCATCTCGTTGAAGGTGACCGCGAGCCGGCCGACCTCATCGGAAGATGGGGGCACAGTCAGGCGCTGGGTCAGGTCTCCCGCGGCAATCCGTTGCGCGGCAAGGGTGATGGCTTCAACGGGGCGAAGGGCTCTTCGCGCCAGGAACCACCCGCCGGCCAAGGCTGCCATCAACGCCACCGGCACCGTCACCAGCAGGACAATCAGCAGGCGATGGAGGGTTTCCTCGACCGGTTGCAGTGAGGTCCCGACCCGCACGATGCTCACGAGCTCGCCGCCCTGCTTGACCGGGACCGACACGAGGCGGAGGGGCGGGTCCCCCGGGAACCGGACGGACTCGAACGTGGTCTTCCCCGCCAGCGCGGCCTCGAGCGCGGTGCGGCTGAGCAGGATGTCCCGGCTTCTGATATGGGGGGACTGGATCGTAATCTTGCCGGCTGGGCTGAAGATCTGAAAGAACTTGTCCAGGACCGCCAGTTCCGGAAACTTCGCCGAGAGGTCTTCGAACTGCAGGAACGGCCCGAACCGGCTGGACTCCAGCGAGCGGATCGCCACGGCGGCGGCTTCCTCCAGCGAACGGTCCACCTGATCCTTCAACCCGCGACCCATCTCCGCATAGAGCACCAGGGCAAAGGTCATGAGAATGACCGCCAACGCAGTTCCGTACCATAGCGTGAGCCGGACTCGGAGTGGCATCACTCGGCCTTCAGCACGTAGCCGCTGCCCCGGACAGTATGGATCAGCTTGGGCTCGTGTCCTCGGTCAATCTTGTTGCGGAGGTAGTTGACGTACACATCGATGACGTTCGTGAAGGTGTCGAAATCCAGGTTCCAGACGTGCTCTGCGATCATGGGCCTGGTCAAGACGCGGCCGGCATTGCGCATCATGTATTCAAGGAGCGCATATTCTTTGGCCGTCAGCTCGATGCGCTGGCCGCTCCGTGTGACTTCACGGGTCGCTGGGTTTAGGACGAGGTCCTTAACCTGGATATGGCCTGTGACCTCCCCACTGCCCCGCCGCAGCAATGCCCTCACTCGCGCCAGCAGCTCTTCGATCGCAAAGGGTTTCGTCAGGTAGTCATCGGCGCCCGCGTCCAGACCCTTCACCCGTTGATCGACTTGCGACCGGGCCGTGAGGATCAGCACAGGCGCCTGAATCTTTTCCTTCCGGAGTTCCTTCAGAATCTCCAGACCGAGCACTCCCGGGAGCATGAGATCCAGGATGACCAGGTCATAGCTTCCGCTCAGCCCCATTTCCAAACCCTTCGCCCCGTCGGCACACACGTCGACGGCATAATTCTCCTCCTCCAGCGCCCGCCGGATAAACGAGGCGACCTTGGCTTCGTCTTCGATAACCAGTATGCGCATGTCCCACTACTTCGGCGGGAAGCGGGTGATCGTGACCGGCGCGTACCGGAGGGAGGGGCCGTCCGGCGTGCGGTAGGCCAGCGTGTGTTTGAGCCAGTTCGTGTCGTCCCGTCTTGGAAACTCCGACCGGTAATGCGACCCGCGGCTCTCCTCACGGGCCAGCGCCCCGGCCACGATGGTCTCCGCCACCTCCAAGAGGCATTGTAATTCCAGGGCCTGGATCAAATCCGTGTTGAAGACCTTGCCTCGATCCTGAACAAACACGAGCGGGGCGCGCTCCATGAGCTCGCGGACTTTCTCGAAGGCCTCCGTCATGGATTTCTGCGTTCGGAAGATGCCAAGATTGAACGCCATCGTCTTCCCGAGCTCATCCCGGACCTGCCAGGCGCGTTCCGCCCCCTTGTTCGCCATCAGGCGCTTGACCCTCGCCTCATCCGAGCGAAGCGCCGCGTCGGACAGCGCGCGCGGAGCAACCTCGCGCACGTAGTCGGCGGCGTGCCCGCCGGCCCGCCGACCGAACACGACCGTCTCGAGCAAGGAGTTCCCTCCTAATCGGTTCGCCCCGTGCACGCTCACGCATGCACACTCGCCCGCCGCGTACAGGCCGGGCATTTCGGTCTCGCCCCACTGCGTGGTCCGCACGCCGCCCATCTGGTAGTGCGCGCCGGGGCGAACCGGGATCGGGGACTCGATAGGATCCACGCCAGCAAACTCGATGGCGAGTTCACGGATCTGGGGCAGCCGCTCCAGGATGCGCGCGCGGCCCAGGTGCCGGAGGTCCAGCAGCACGCAGCCGTCCACGCCGCGTCCCTCTGTGATTTCCTGGCCGATCGCCAGCGACACGGTGGAGCGGGTCGCCAATTCCATTTGCTCCGGCGCGTACGCCTTCATGAACCGGTCGCCGAGCGTATTGAGCAGATAGCCTCCCTCGCCCCGCGCTCCCTCCGTGATCAGGATGCCGGTGTCCTTGAGCGTGGTGGGATGGAACTGCACAAATTCCATGTCTTCGAGCGGCGCTCCGGCCCGATAGGCCAGCGCCATCCCGTCCCCGGTGTTGATCACGGCGTTGGTGCTGGTAAGAAAGACGCGGCCGCTCCCGCCCGTGGCCAGGATGACCGCTTTCGCCCCGATCGCGTGGAGCCCTCCCTTGAGCAAGTCCCAGGCGACCACGCCACGGCAGACCCCGTCCTCCACGATCAGCGACGTCACATACCATTCCTCGTACACGAAGGCCTGCCGCTTGAGCAGTTGCTCGTACATCGCATGGAGGATCGCATGCCCGGTGCGATCGGCCGCGTAGCAGGTGCGCGGAAAGCCGGCCCCGCCGAACGGGCGCTGCGCGATGCGGCCCCGTTCGTCCCGACTGAAGATGACGCCCATCCGCTCCAGATCCAGGATGTCGCCGGGCGCCTCCCGGCACATTGCCTCGATGGCGTCCTGGTCGCCCAGATACAGGCCCCCTTTCGTGGTGTCGAAGGCGTGGGCCTCCCAGGAGTCATTCTCGCCCAGCGCCGCGTTGATCCCTCCCTGCGCGGCGACGGAATGACTGCGGACCGGATGGACTTTCGAGAGGAGGGCCACGTCGAGATGGGAGGGCGCCGCCAGGGCGGCCCTCATGCCGGCCAGACCGGCGCCGACGATGAGGATATCGTGCACTCTCATGCAACCATGCGCTTACAGATGACCACCCTGGTTCGGGCCGTCCGCCCGGGTCCCTGTTCAACCGAGCTTGCGGCGGGGCCCATCATGACCGAACTGGGGCGGGAGTGGCAAGAGGGCTGGACACGGTGGCCCTCTCCATGCAAAATGGTGGGGACGTTGTTCGATCGTTCCGGTCAGGGAGACCCGCATGGACCCACAGCAGATCCTGAGTCCGTCCGACACCTTCGTGCACCGCCATATCGGGCCGACCGACGCCGACATCCAGGAGATGCTGGCGACCCTCGGCTTCCAATCGCTGGACGCGCTCCTTTCGGCAACCGTGCCGGATGACATCCGGTTGCGCGCGCCGCTGGCGCTCGGTCCGCATCGGGGCGAGTATGATGTGCTCGCCGACCTCCGCTCCCTGCACGATCGGAACAAGATCTTTCGGTCGTTCCTCGGGATGGGCTACCACGATTGCCCCACCCCGCCCGTCATTCAACGCAATATCTTGGAAAATCCCGGTTGGTACACGCAGTACACGCCGTATCAGCCCGAGATTGCGCAGGGACGGTTAGAGGCCCTGCTGAATTTCCAGACCCTGGTCGCCGACCTGACCGGATTGCCGCTGGCCAACGCCTCGTTGCTGGATGAGGCGACGGCCGCGGCCGAAGCGATGGCCATGTGCCGCAGCATCGCGCACAAGGACCAGGACCGGAGCAGCGGGAAAGACCGGTTCTTCGTCGCGGAGGACTGCCACCCCCAGACATCGCGGTGCTGCGCACGCGCGCCCACCCCCTGGGGATCACGCTGCAGATCGGCCGCACCGATCAGATTGACTTCTCCGGCCGGCAACTGTTCGGCGTCCTGCTTCAATACCCCACGACGGATGGAGTTGCCCGCGAGTATTGCGACCT
>Ga0134083_10000360_pt1 | contig 11170 bp, 12 predicted proteins | sample 15_taG_21_FD_128870 | JGI IMG/M metagenome (GOLD analysis project Ga0134083, IMG submission 128870) | Grasslands soil microbial communities from the Angelo Coastal Reserve, California, USA - 15_D_Met_40cm_5_24_1 metaG | ecosystem: Environmental > Terrestrial > Soil > Grasslands ... | reverse complement strand
GATTTGCGAGTCTCCAATGTTAGTAACTGAGCTTTTGAGTTGTTCACCAATTTCCTCGATAAGGGTCCTATTGGGGACGTGCACGAGGAAGTTTTCGAGTCCCGCTTCGCCTTTTTCATGCGTCTTACCGTTCCAGCTGTGCCACGTGTTCAGTCCGAGACGATGATGATATCCAGCAACTGTGAGGAATGCAGCACCGATTTCTGGAAGATAGGCTCCCACATCGAATCCTAGTTTTTCATGATAGAACTTGACCGATCTCTCCAAGTTTGTGACTCGAAGGTGCATGTGTCCTATCCGCGCTCCTATTGGAAACGATGATGGACGGGTTTGGTCGCCGCTACCAAGTTCTCGAATCAGTGACCCTACGTCAAGAGGCTGTTGCATTACTTCAAGAGCGTACGGGTCCCCTGCCTTGAGAGCAGAAATCATTTGGTTCCACTGAGGCCAGACGTCTCGTGGTCTATCGGCGTAGATCTCGATTCCGTTGCGTTCGTTGTCGTGGAGGTATAGTGCCTCGCTGAAGCCGTGGTCAGCGAATCCCTCGTAGACGACTCCTCGATTGCCGATTGCTAAGTATGTTGACGCTAGGCTCTTGCGGTCTGGGACGAGCACGGCGTAGTGGTAAAGTCCGGCGAAGTTGTGAGGGGCTCTCTTGGCGGTTGGATCGTGTTTCAGAAAGAGGATGGTGTCAGTGCTGTTCTGGAATCCTAGTTGGACCAAGTCTAGGTTATCGGTGGGGTCTCGGAATCTGCGTTGTACTTTGAGTCCGAGGTCTTTCTCATAGAAGTCGAGGGTTGATTGGAGGTCTTGGATTCGAAGGGTTGGAGGTCCGAGTGTCGTCTGGTCAGGCATCTTGAAGTGGACTTTGTCGACTTTCGCCTCGGTCTTCGTTGACTGAAGCATTGTTATTGTGGCGGCTCTCCTAGTCCTAAGGAGCTAGCTCTCCAATATATAGTTAGTAGTCCTGCGCAACTACGTTAGTATGATGGACCAAACTTTACGGGGTCCAGGTTAGGGGCTGTGTCGCTGATTCCGTTGGGCTGGTTAAAGCAGGCTTAAGCCCGCGATAGCTGAAGCCCTCCTAGTCCCGTCCTATTGGAGGCATACAAAGCTGGATTCTGATAGAGGTGAGATGTATTCCGAGTTGGAGAAGGCCTGCGATGAGCTCGACAGGGCCTTGGAACAGTTGAAGAAGACAGGGTATACCTTCAGAGAATTCTCAAAAGCCTTGGAGACAGACCCCACCGGTATCCTTGTCACTCACAGCCCGACCGGATACATGATCTATCCAGATGAGATCAATAAGACACCGTGGGAATATCAGGCGCTGAGACCGATTGTGGACCTTGACTATATTGTGGAGTTATTGAAGAGAGCGCGACAGTTGAGAAGGGCGAAGATGGACCTGGAGAGACGACTGGGCAAGCGGCTGGTCCCAGTTCAGTAGATTTTTCTCGCGGCCGGCATCACGTTAGCGTATCCTCACGCTGTGGCTAACTCTAGGATGGCTCTTTATGGGGGAGCTTGCTTCAATGGTCAACAGACAAGTGAGCAGTGGTTATTCGAACGTTTTGAGTACGTAATCCGATAGTAACCTGTCAGTTTGCTCGTGCATGTCTCGCGTGCTGTAATTGTTGCTTGTGATTACGACCGCTAGGTCGAGCGTCGGGAAGATACAGACCTTGTTTCCACCGTTTCCTAACATGCAGTACTCGGAGAACTCCTTGTCACCGAACTTCTTGAGCCACCAAAAGTCCCCGTACTCGGTTTCATCGTTAACCCTTGCACGAGGGGTCACGGAGGCATTCACCCAAGATTCGGACAATACCCGGTGATTCCTCCACATCCCTTTGTCCAAGAACAATTGGCCCAGCTTCAGCAGGTCTCTACTTCGCAATGCTAGCCCTCCAGCGGTCGAGGCCGGGCCAAGAGGAGTAAGCTGCCACTGGGCGTTATCAATACCGAGGGGATCGAAAAGGAACTTTCTAGCAAAGTCCACGAGTGGCATGCGGGTGGCACGCTCCAAGGCGGCCCCTACTAGAACGGCTCCTGCAGTGCAATAGCTGAAGCTGCGACCGTACGACGAGTCCTTGGGCTTCGTCGTCCAGCCGGGGAATCCCCTAACGGGAAGGTCGAGGACAAACTTGACCCAATCCTCCACAAGATACATTCGCTCCTCATGCCCCCTCGAAAACTGGTTAGAGTCGTCACACTCGAAAAGGGAACTCATCGTCAGAAGATCCTCAAGAGTAATCTTGTCCTTGCGAGGATCCGGGTTTTCCACAGGTTGCTTATCCGGAAAGAAGGACATTATGGGAACATTGACACTCGATAGGAAGCCTTTGTCGATAGCAATTCCTACCAAAACACTTGCCACGGTTTTTGTCGCAGAACGCGTGTTCCTAAGCCCCGACACATCAGAACCATCAAAATACTTCTCGTAGACGAGTTTGCCATGCCTAGCAACAAGAACGCTGGTAATCTTCTTGAATTCGCCAGATTCAATCGCGGTCTCTATTCGACGAAGAAACGATGCTGAAAGTCTGACAGACTGCGGTGCGTCAACTATCCAGTCGTCATTTGTTATCTTCACCTGAGAAGTGCTATGGCTAGAGACCAAGATTACTGGACTCTAATCTCTACGCCAACTGTTCGTTTTATCAGGTCTGCAAGCAGGTCGACTTGTGGTTTTCCGCCTGCTTTTCGGGACGGAATGGAAACGACCAAGGGAAGCTCGATCTCCTTCTTACCACTGCTAACACGATGTTTGATCCAGTCAAACACTGTATCAGTAACTATGACAAGCGACACCGTTTGTTTAGCCTTGATATCTTCAAACGTCTTGACAGCCTGGTCCTCTGAACTCACGACCCAGCTGTTCTTGACGCCGCCGAGCCGGAAGTAGGTCGCTGTTTCCTTATCTGCCATAACCCCGATTTTGCCCACTGTTCCCAGCCTACTTGAATATCCAGCCTGTCTCTTTGGACCAGAGCAAAAGGTCCAACTCGCCCATTGGTATACCTATCTCCCGACTAAACCTTCGCACCTTCTCCTCTATCTCAAGATACCGCTTCTTTGTCAAGCTGGTAGGTATCTCAGGGAGGACCCCGAAGTCCTTGAGATTGCGTAGAATGTGCCGGTCGAGGATCGCGAATTCTTCGCCTAGACCAACGTTCCGAAGGAAGTGGCTGGCCTCCTTGTAACCCAGTCCGTTCACGTTTTCTACGAGCCATTCACGTAGCTCGTAATTGTTGACGAAGCTTCGCAGGTGTGGTTTGACTCGGAGGTCCCCGTTTTTCGAGAACTGTTCGCGTGCTTGGACTATGTATTTGGCCTTCGACTCGTTGAACCGCACATCGTTTAGCGATGGCTCAAGTTCGCCAGGTGCGCCTTTGAGCAGTAAGCTCTTCTCCTTGAGGCGGGTTACGGCAGCCCAACAGGTCTTCGCGCTGGATTGCGGTGTAAGTAGGCAGAAGCAGAGCTCAGCAAACACATCATGATCGTCCCGTTCCAGTATCTGCTTGAATTCCTGCAAGCGCTTCTGAACCGGGTCCTTCTGTTTCTCGTAGAACTGTCTCAGTTCCGATATCGCGGTCGCGCCGGTTGATCGTTGCTCACTAGAACTGTTTGAGGACATCTTGTTTCTCCATAATGCGCGCGCAATAGAAACATCTCAACTTTAACGGGTCCTCCTTCTCAACCTTGAATCTCGGGCTTACCGGTTCGCCAGCATTGCTAACACAGCTGGGATTTGCGCAGCGGACAATTCCACCAATCGTCTCAGGTAATTTCACACGGTTTTTCTCGGCGACCTCGAATTCGCGTATGATGTTAATCGTTGCTCCTGGCGCTATGAGCGCGATCTTGTCCACCTCGCCCGGCTTGAGTTCCCGGCCCTCTACCTTGACAATGTCCTTCTTGCTCTGATGTTTACTGGCTACGTTCATCGCGATACTGACAATGTTGCCCCCATGCCCGTCGATGTTCAGGATCTTGAGTACGTCCAGCGCGTGGCCGGCGCTGATATGGTCGATGACGGTCCCGTTGCGGATCTTCTTCACGTAAAGTTCTTGACCGGGGCGGGACACGAAGACTACCTCTCCAAACTTGAGAGAAGATAGGGGGTCTTATGCTCTTTGATAGTACGTGAATGCGTCCGATTGGTCGATCAAGGGGCAAGCCAGATATCAGTTCTCGAAGAGAAGGCTATTGTATGAATCAGGGCCCGCCTAGAAACGTTCCTAATCGCGACCTTCTCAGAGTTGCCGATCTGGATTCAGAGTATCAGGAAGCCGTGAAGAAGAACGACTCCGTAACGATGAACCGGATTCTTGCTGACGATTTTGTACTCATCACCGGTACCGGGAAGGTGTTCACCAAGACGGATCTGCTTGACGAAGCAAAGAGTGGAAAGTACCAGTACGAACACCAGGAGGACAGTGAAAGAACAGTCCGGTTGTGGGGTGATACCGCAGTAGTGACAGCGAAGCTCTGGGCAAAAGGAACCGAGGCGGGAAAACCATTCGAATACAAATTATGGTTCAGCGACACCTACGTCCGTACGAAAGCAGGATGGAAGTATGCTCTCGGCCAAGCATCGACTCGTCTGCAAAATGCATCATAGATCCTCAGGGCCAACGTTGCGGTCTCTTGGGCCGACGTTCTAACAACTCCCCCAAGACGAAGATGGCCATTCCTAGACCGGCGAATAGTGACCCAGGGACCAGACTGTTGAAAGCGAAGAATATACTGGAGAAGACCGCTAGAAAGATTCCTACATGTGTGAGGTGTTCTTCGCCGCTGACACCGAATATGTCCTTCTCGAGTTGGCCGCGGTACCGAAGCGATAGTGTGACGAGGATTATGGCTGAGATTGAGCCCACGAAAAACCAGGCTGTTATCTCTGACTGGTAGTCTCCAAAAGTCAAAAGCAAACCGACCTCGTCACCGATCAAGCCCACTCCCAGACCAAATATTGCCGCAAGCAGGCGGCCCAGCCGATCTGTGGTGATGACTATTCCAAGCCATCCGGTCACTACCACCATTGCCAGGCCGTACCAGAAATGGTGAAAGTGTATCCCTCCACGCATCACGGTGAGAGTCGGACTCAGTGTAGCGAAAAGACGGGCTCCCGAGAATCCTGCGATGAAGCCAAGCGTTCCGTAGAAAGAAAGAGTGTACCGTACGATTGGTCCTCGGCGACGCTGAGTCTCTGCCAGCACGCGTAAGGTAGGGCGACTTTCTGAGATAAGCGTGCTGGTCTTGTCGGAATAGTTGAGACAGGGAACATGGGTCTAGGGTCGCTGCTTAAGTACGGCCATGTTTCAGGCTAGACGCGACCATAATGCAAGTAACTACTCAAGCTGGACAAGGCGTCCAGCAAGTAAGGGAGTACAATCTATTTCTCGACGTTGATTATGCCGGATTGAAGTATGATGGTAAGGTAACCATTGACCTTGACTCAAATCAAGATGTAATTCTTGACGCTGTCGGCCAACAGATTCTCGGAGTCAGGTCAGGCTCACGAAACCTACCGTTCAAACATCATTCGGGAAAATTCCTTGAGATTCAAACAGGCAAGTTCTCGGGGCCATTGGAAATAGAGTTCAAAGCAAAAGTTTCCGACAACTTCACCGGACTGTACAAGGCCTCGTACGGCGAAGGCTACATTCTCTCCACTCACCTAGAAGCCGTTCAGGCAAGGAAAGTACTGCCCTGCTTGGATCATCCAGCCCACAAGGCAGTCTTCAAGGTCTCAGTCCGCGTCGACCCTGATCTGCAAGTAATCTCCAACATGCCCGTCGAGTCTGAGAAGAAGGAGGCTGGGAAGAAGACCGTAACTTTCCAAAAGACCCCGAAAATGTCGACGTATCTTCTGTACCTTGGTATTGGAAGATTTGTCGAGGAAAAGAGGAGTCATGGAAAGACCACGCTCTATTCTGCATATGGAGCTCGTTCGAAAGGCGGAATCAAAACTCAGTTCTCTTTCGAGGCGGCGGGAAAAGTTCTAGACTTCTACGAACAATACTTCGGCATACCTTACAGTCTTCCTAAGTTACACCAAGTCGCTGTGCCCGAGTTCGCTTACGGGGCGATGGAGAACTGGGGGGCGATTGCGTATCGAGAGATACTCCTGCATGTGGACAAGGATACCAGTGTCAAGGTCAAGAAACGAGTTGCGGGTGTCATAGCGCATGAGATTGCTCACATGTGGTTTGGCGACCTAGTGACCATGAAATGGTGGGATGACATCTGGCTCAACGAGAGCTTCGCCACCTTCATGGGACACAAGGCAATCGACTACGCTTATCCACAATGGGCGATTTGGGACGACTTTGTCCGAACTGAAACCGCCGGATTTTGTCCTGGCTCAGAACATCGCGGTGCCTTGGGGAGAGATGGCCTGAAAGCCACTCATCCAATCGAGGCCAAGGTCAAGAACCCAGAGGAAATCGAGGAATTGTTCGACGAGATAAGCTACGGAAAAGGCGCGAGCATACTGCGAATGATTGAGGGCTACATTGGGAAAGACAATTTCCGAAAAGGAGTCGCCACGTACTTGCAGCAATTCCGTTATTCTAACGCTTCAGGGCGAGACTTGTGGGATCATCTGCAGAAAGCTTCAGGAGCGGAGGTGTCCCGGATAATGGAGGCATGGATCAGCAAAGCCGGATATCCAGTCGTAACTGCATCCATGAAGGGAGGAAAACTACTACTAGAGCAGGAAAGATTCCTTCTAGCCGGTGGCATAGAGAAGCAGACATGGCCAGTTCCAGTCACTACGTCAGTTGATGGGAAGCCTCAGCGAGTGCTTCTGGATAAGGCAAAGGACGAAGTCAATTTATCCAGTCCAAAATCCTTGAACCTGAACACAGATAAGACTGGATTTTACCTGGTCCACTACAAAGGCGAGGACATTCAGAATCTACTCTGTAACAGCAAACTCTCACCGCTCGACAAGTGGGGATTGATAGTTGATGCAGTCGCGTTCGCCCTCTCGGGACGCATGCCATTCAGCGAATACCTCGCTCTTTTGGAAAAGTACGAAAATGAGTATGAATACCTTCCCGCCTTCGAAGTGTCGGACCAGCTCGATTTTCTCTACAAAATCTCTCCGGGAAAAATGACCGAGAGATCTCGGAGGTTCCACTCATCACAAATGAAAATCCTCGAGAACAAGAAGGATGATAACAGTGCCTATCTAAGAGGATGGGTAGCTGCCAGACTTACTATGCTTGACAAAGCCTTCGCGAAGGAGCAGGGCTCAAAGATTGGCGACGTTTCGAATGTAGAGCCTGACATGAAACTCGCTGTAATCAAAGGCTATGCGCGATCAACAAACGACCATGACGGGCTCATCGAGAGATTCAACAAGAGCACTACAGACGAGGACAGATTGCGGTACCTGGAAGGACTAGTCAGTTTCGAGAATCCTGACCTTGTCGCGAAAACCCTGAAATTCGCGATAGATGGAAACGTGAAGCGCCAGGACATTAGAAACATGATAGCATATGCCACTGCTAATCCCGACGCCAAGAGCGTAACTTGGGAATGGTTCAGGAATAATGTCGAGAAGCTGATTAGAATTTACGAGGGGACAGCACAGCTATCGGGAGTAATGCGAACCTACCTCCCAGTCATCGAAGTGGGCCGCACGAGCGAGGTCGAGAGTCTCTTCAGAGCGCATCCTGAGCCTGGTGCAGATGCGACCATCGAGAGACTGAAAATCTACGACCGTCTCGCAAAGAGCATCGACGGCATGAGCAGCTGACATAAAGTCTCTGAATTGTTCTAGATGTGAGAGTAGAGGGCCTGCTTCCTGACCGTTTTCACTGTGGCGATTAGAAGCGCATGCCCGGCTAGGAGATAGACCGAGGTGAGCCCTACTAGATACCATAGATCTCCATAATTCACTGCACCACTTTCGGTTGATAGTAGGGATGCACGCAAGAGATTGATAGCGTAGGTGAACGGAATCAAAGCGCCAACTCGCTGAGCCCAGTCCGGCATCAGCCTGATCGGCGCGACAACTCCTGAGAAAACCAGAATCAACGTCGTTAGAGTGTTAGCAGTATTTACCCTGTCCCGAAAAATCAGCGTGATAGTGTTAACGATCAATCCCAGGCCGAAGAGAGAGGCCATCATCAAGCCTATGCTTGCGAGGAAGATTGGTGCATTGAAGCTTGTGACTTGGAATCCTAGGGCGTAGCCTATTCCGAACAGGACTAGTAGGTCGATCGTTGCCATGAAGAAGGCTGCGAGCATGCGACCGGTGATGTAGCCGAGTATACTGGACGGTGTGAGGAAGATGGTTTCAAGGACCCCTTGGGCACGGTCCCAGTACATTACCCGGCCTAGGGTGAACAATGTGCTTACCACGTATACGAAGAAGGCGCTTCCCACAACTACGAAGGAGAAATAGTCGGAGGAGTTTGCAGCGCCCTTGAAGCTAGTGGATGTTGACTGGTGATAGACTACGTTGTACAGGATCCAAGCAACGCTGAGACTTAGTAATGGTGATAGAAATCTGAGGGCGAATCCGGTCCAGTTGAAGAACCGCCAGTAGATTATCGTGCTTATGCGTGCTGACCCAATTGTTGCTCTAAGAAAAGTCCGCATCGAGTTTTGCTCCTAAAAGAGTGCAAGACTTCCATTTGCTTTGGCGATGGTTTCTGCTCTGGCGATTAACCAGCGTCCTAGGAAGAGAAACATGACGGTCATGGCGGCTAGAGTTGCCAATGGGACCAGGACTTCGGACAGCATCCCTCCAGCCAGCAATGTCAGGCGGACTGAGATCAGTCCAAGGGTTAGCGGTATGAGGTATGTTAGCAGAGCAATCTGCGTCGGATAGGCGGAGGGAGGAACTATTACTCCTGAAGCCAAAGCGACTGGCTCTTGAAGGGTGGTCCCAAGAAGTATGCCCTTCCTTGTCTGGATGAAGAAGGCCTCTAGGCAGAGGCCTAGTGCAGTCAGGGCGGTGTAGGTCAAGAAGAGAGACAATAACAGAGCCAGAGGGTCCGCGACAGCTATTCCAAGATGGAAGTAAAATAGGAAGACCGGTATGATTCCGACTATCAGCCACAGATACTGAGCTGTAGCAACCACTAGTCCTCCGAGAAGAATTGCCACTCTGCTAGCGGGAGTCAGCAACATTGCTTCGAAGGTGCGCTGTACTCTTTCGGTGTCGAAGGCGGACCCGGCGAGTGTAACCCCGACGAAGAAGGTGTAGAGCAATTGGCCGAGCAGTGTGAATCCAACAATGTCCACCAAGGCGTTGTGCCCAAGCCATGAAAATTGGACGACAGTGCTTGTGAATGGCAAGTACATAGAGTAGTAGAGGAGGCCATTTCCGAAGGGTAAGACTAGGAACCAGAATGCGGTCCTGTAGCTGACGAACTGTTGCACATAGTACTTGTGAAGCTCTGCCTTGACTACCCTGAAGAATGACACGCGTTAATCACTTCCCGGCCAGCTTCAGATAGGCGTCCTCAAGGCTTGGCTGCCTCAGTCCTGCTGAGACCACGCTTGCTCCTCGAGCGTGGAAATATTCGAACGCGCGGGGTATGATCTCCTCAGAGTCCGCGTCGAGGATTGCACGCTTGCGAGAATGAGATGGGTCGTCCTCAACGCTTTCAACTGAAATTGTTTTCACTCCCAAGTGATCTGCGAAAGCACGAATCTCATTCTCGGCTGCTCCTCTGATTGTCAGTTCGATGGTGACGCGAGGCACTATCAGCTTTGAAAGCTCGCTTGGGCTTCCTTGAGCCGCAATTTTTCCTTTGAAGATGAACGCTGCTCGGTCGCAGAGTTCTTCAGCCTCTGCAAGGTAGTGGGTCGTGAGGAGCACGGTCTTGCCCTGCTCTTCTACCAATTGTTTACGGATGAACGCGCGAAGCTCCTTTGCAATATCCACATCCAATCCTATTGTAGGCTCGTCCAAGAACAATACTTGTGGATCGTTGATTAGGCCCCGGGCGATCTGGAGCCTCTGTTTCATTCCCTTGCTGTATTTCTCGACCTCTTCATCCGCCCTCTCCTCAAGCCCAACCCGCCTCAGTACATCGTTGACTCTACGGGTTACCTGGGAGGAGGGCACATCATACAATTCCGCGAAATAATTCAAGTTCTCCCGTCCAGTCAAACGATAGTACAACATTCGTTCTCCGCCTGCTACCATGTTCACGATTTTCCGCACCTTCTGAGAGTCTCGGGTAACGTCTAGCCCTCTGACCCATGCTCGTCCAGATGTTGGTGTCAGAAGAGTGCTGAGCATTTTCACCGTCGTTGTCTTCCCGGCTCCATTGGGACCCAGCAAGCCGAACAGTTCTCCCTGTGGAATCTCTAGGTCGAGATTATCGACTGCAACCACGCGCGTAATCTTTGGCGCACCGATAATGTGCCGACGTTTCTTCGACTCGTAAACCCTCACTAGTTTCTCTGTCTTAACGTCGGGAGTAGACATACGCGGTCGACAGCAGCTTGAAAGTGGGAAGGATACTAATGATTATTCATCGGCCATAAGCTAGGACTTGAGGCCGAACAGTTAGCATGATAGGAAATTTGGATTCTCAAGAATTATGCTGACAATCTTATCTCTGGACTTTGCCCCTCTCACGATTGTGATCTTAGATCTCGGAACCCCGAAGTGTTCTGACAGTATCTCCAAGAGTCTCTTGTTGGCTCGACCGCTCACAGCCTTCGCGTCAACTCTGACTTCGTAGCTATTCTCCCCGGTTCTTGTCACGCGCACTTCCTTCGCATTGGAGGTTACTCGAACGCTAATCAGCATCACTTGGGACCAGGTTTCAATGTTGCTCCAACAAGAGTTCTCTCGCCTGCAGCCTATAGGAAGTTCATAGGGTGGACCTGCATTGTCTGAAGATTAACGACCGGTAGTATTCCCGGCTTCGGCTCAAGACCCATGCGTTTCTGGAACTCTGTCTGTCCCTGCCAGGCACCGCTGTTTACGATGCTGGTCCCACGATATGTCCCCCAACCCGGGACGTGAATGTGTCCCGACTGGAACACGTCCGGCACATGGTCTACCACTAGCCAGTCTTTCTGTTCGGGACCAATAGGCGTCATCTTCCCATATTCGGGGGCCAAGTGTCTCACTCTCAACTGATACTCCATAATCTCCACCGGTCTCTGGTAGTCCAGACCCGGG
>Ga0134083_10000359_pt1 | contig 11193 bp, 7 predicted proteins | sample 15_taG_21_FD_128870 | JGI IMG/M metagenome (GOLD analysis project Ga0134083, IMG submission 128870) | Grasslands soil microbial communities from the Angelo Coastal Reserve, California, USA - 15_D_Met_40cm_5_24_1 metaG | ecosystem: Environmental > Terrestrial > Soil > Grasslands ... | reverse complement strand
TATTGTATCAGATAAACCACGGTGAAGATGACGATCCAGACCACGTCCACGAAGTGCCAGTACAGTCCGGTGATCTCGACGGTGAGGGCCTGACCTGGTCCGAGCTTCCCCTGCAGCGCCCGCACCCAGAGCGTGAGCAGCCACAGCACGCCCACCGTCACGTGCGCGCCGTGTGTTCCGGTCAGCACGAAGAACGTGCAGCCGAACAGATTGGTCTGGAGCGTGAGCCCCTTGTGCACGAACTCGGTGAACTCGATCACCTGTCCCCCGAGGAACACGAGCCCGAGCAGCGCCGTCGCGAACAGCCAGATCTTCCCCCACTTCATATCGCCCCGCTGCACGGCGGCCAGCGCCAGCACCATCATGAGGCTCGACATCAGCAGATCGAAGGTGCTGACCGACGTAAAGGGAATGTTCAGGATCTCGTGCGGCGAAGGGCCCACGACGCTCCTGCCCTTGTACACGAGGTAGGTCGAGATGAGTGAGCTGAACAGCAGGCACTCCGAGCCGATGAACGCCCAGAACGCCATCTTCCGGCTGTCGAGCCCCATACTGGTGTGATGGGTGGCCGCGGCGTGCGTCATCGCTCAGGCCTCGAAGGGCTCGAAGGCCCAGCGGTAAATGCCGACCAGGAGGATCGCTGCCCCGAGGAACGCGAGCCACAGCGTGTGGGTGAGCGGCGCGAGTGCGAGGACCGGCAGTCCCAGCGCCGCGATCAGCGGCCACCACGAACCGGGCGGGACGTGGATCGGCACCGGCGCAACGGCGGGCGGGTCGCGCATCGGCTCGTGGCGCTCCGTCTTCCAGCGCGGCAGCCGGCTCGTGACCGTCGGGATGACCGAGAAGTTGTAGACCGGCGGGGGCGACGGGATGCTCCACTCCAGCGTGGCGCCGCCCCACGGATCGTTCGGGGCGGGCCGCCCGTGCGTCCGGGTGCGCAGTACGTTCACGAGGAAGACGAGGATCGCGACGGCGATCAGAAACGCGCCGACCGTCGAGACCAGGTTCAAGGCGCTGACGCCCAGCTCCGGCGTGTAGGTGTAGATGCGACGCGGCATCCCGAGCAGGCCGATCAAGTGCATCGGGAAGAATGCCAGGTTCATCCCGAGGAACGTCAGCCAGAAGTGCCATTTGCCGAGCGGCTCGCTCAGCAGCCGGCCCGTCATCTTGGGCCACCAGTAGTAGATGCCGGCGAACAGCCCGAGGACGGTGCCGCCGAACAGCACGTAGTGAATGTGCGCCACGACGTAGTACGTGTCGGTCTGCTGCAGGTCGGCGGGGGGCGAGGCGTGCGTGACGCCCGATAGCCCGCCGATGATGAACATGGCGATGAAGCCGACGGCGAAGTGCAGCGCGGTGCTGCCGCGGATATCGCCCCCCCACAGCGTCGCGATCCAGTTAAAGATCTTCACGCCCGTGGGCACCGCGATCAACATGGTCGTGCCCGCGAACACGGAATCGGCGATGGGCCCGAGGCCGACGGCAAACATGTGGTGGCTCCATACGCCCCACCCCATGAACCCGATGAGCACGCCGGAGAACACCACCACCGTGTAGCCGAACAACGGCTTGCGGGCGAAGGTCGGCAGCACCTCCGACACGATCCCCATCGCGGGCAGGATGAGGATGTAGACCTCGGGATGGCCGAACAGCCAGAACAGATGTTGCCACAGGAGCGGCGTGGCGCCCGCCGTGGCGACGTAGAAGTGCGTCCCGAAGAACCGGTCGAACATCAGGAACACGAGCCCGACGGTGATCACGGGGAACGCCGTGATCACGAGGAACTGCGTGACCAGCGTCATCCAGCTGAACGCCGGGACGCGCAGCATCTTCATGCCGGGCGCTCGCATGTTCAGGATGGTGACGATGAAGTTGAACCCGGCCGCCAGCGACGAGATCCCGAGGATCTGCAGGCCGAGCAGCCAGAAGTCGATGTTGGGCCCGGGCGAGAATTGGCGCTCGGTGAGATTGGCGTACCCGAACCAGCCGCCGTTCGGCGCGACGTTCCAGTGGGGCGCGTGGAACAGGGGTCCCACCAGCCAGCTCGCATTCAGGAGCAGCCCGCCGAGCAGGAAGACCCAGTAGCTGAAGGCGTTGAGCCGCGGGAAGGCGACGTCGCGCGCGCCGATCTGCAGCGGCACGATGTAATTGAAGAAGCTCGCCGAGAGCGGCATCAGCGCGAGGAAGACCATCGTGGTGCCGTGCATCGTGAACAGCTGGTTGTACGTCTCGGCGCTTACCAGGTGGCCGTTCGGCTGGGCCAGTTGGAGCCGGATCAGCAGCGCCTCGAGCCCGCCGACCAGGAAGAAGCAGAACGCCGTCCAAAAATAGAGGAGGCCGATCCGCTTGTGATCGGTGGTCGTGATCCAGCGCTTCATCGCAGGCCCTCGAGGTAGGCGACCAGCGCCGCGATGTCGGCATCCGTCAACGGCGGCTGCATCCGCGTCATGACCGAGCCCGGCTTGAGCGCTGGTGCATCCGCGATCCAGCTGGCGAGATGCGCCGAGTCGTTGGGAAACAGCCCTGAGGCGATCGTCGTCCGGCTGCCGACGTGCGTGAGGTTCGGCCCGATGATTCCCGGTGAGACACCCTGGATCGTATGGCAGCCGAGGCAGGCGCTGCGCGCGAACACGGCCTTGCCGCGCTCCGCGAGAGTCCCCGGAGCCGGCCTGGCCGGCCCCGTCAGCTGCACCGTCGCCCAGCGCCCGAACCCGGAATCCGAATCGACCACGACGCGGAGTCGCATGTTGGCGTGAGACTCGCCACAGAATTCGGCGCACTGCCCAGAGTAGTCGCCCATAGAGTCCGCACGGAAGGCGATCCGGTTGATGCGGCCGGGAATGGCGTCCCGCTTGCCGCCCAGCGCCGGCGCCCAGAACGAGTGGATGACGTCGGCGGAGGTGATGGACAGCTGCACGGGCCGGCCGCGGGGGAGGTGCAGCTCGTTCGCGGTGACGAGCGCGAGCTCCGGGTACCGGAATTCCCACCACCACTGGTGGCCGATCACGTCCACCTTCAGGGCATCGGCCGGAGCCTCGCCAGAGGTGGCGAAGATGACACGGACGGTGGGAACCGCGACGAACACGAGGATGACCGCCGGCGCCAGCGTCCAGGCGATCTCCATGACCGTATGGCCGTGGGTGGGCCTGGGCGCCGGCCGCCCCTCGCGATGGCGGAAGCGGATCAGGGTGATGACCAGGAGGGCCTCAACGACAAGAAAAACGCCGGCTGCCCACCAAAAGATGTCGGTGAAGAGGTGGTCGACCGCCCAGCCGAAATCGGACCGAGGCTCGAGCGTGCTTTGGGGAAATGGGCCGCCGCAGCCCGAAACAGCCAGCGCGACGGCGAGCAGGCAGAGTCTGTGTCGCGGCACGGCGTCGAGAGTCCTCGGTCCTAGCGGGCCGACACTTCCCGCGGCGCGGGCCGCCGCAGCTCGGCAGCCTTCGGCACGATCGTCGCCGCGCCGGCGCCCCTGAAAGCCGCATTCACCGCCCGGAGATCGCGAGTCAGCACCTCGTTGAGCGCTACCAGCTGCTTCTGGATCTCGGGCGCGAACATCTGGAACACGTCGCGCGACTGCGCGGTCGGGGGCGCATCGATCCCCCCCACGACGGAGCTCAGCGCGCTGATTCGCTCGACGAGCTTGGGGGGGAAGTTGAGCGGGTCCTGGAACGACCGGTTGCGGACCTGGTACAGCTCGCCTTCGATCGCGCCCAGCCGGTCGGTCAGCGTCCGTGCCAGCGCGCCCAACCGCGCCGAATCGGACGCGGGCGCGGCGTTCAACCGGTCCTCGAGCTGCACACGCACGTTCCGAATCGTCATGACCGCAGTGGTGACCGCGTTGACGGTGTCGCGCAGCCGCTGCAGGAACGCGAACTGCGCCCGCAAATCGGCCGGCGTCACCTTGGAGCGGGGATCGACCTTGAGCGTGAACCGCTCGACCGACGTCCTGCCGCCGGCGCGCAGGCGCACCTGATACACGCCCGGCAGCGCCATCGGGCCGTCGGTGCCGACCCCCACCATGCCCCAGAATGCCGCGGCGTCGGGATAGCGTGCGTTCCAGGCGAACATATTCAGGCCCGCCTTGTTTCCCACGCGCGGCGCTGCCGGGGGACGCCGCGGCCAGGGCTTATCCTCGTCCTTCAGCGTGTCCGCGGCGAGGATACTGTCGATCTTCACGCTGTCGGTGATCCCGGCCTGCTTGAGGCTGTCGGTCCGGAGCCGCCGCGCGCTATCCGCACGCACACTGTCGACGGTGGTGAGCGAGTCCTGCCGGCTCGTGAAGCTGCGGATCAGCCGGCCCGCCGCGTCGAGGATGTCGAGCCGCACGTCCTGGTTCTTGCTCTTGAGCCAGTAGTAGATCATCGCGCCGCTCGGTGGGTTCTTCCCGACGGGGTGTACGTCCGTGCCGCCGCCGAAAGAGCCACCGCCCCAGTCCACGCGATAGGCGTCACGCGGCTTGAACAGGTGCACGCTCTCGCGAGGGACCACGCGCCCCAGCTGGCGCAGCGGCGCGATATCGTCCAGAATCCAGAACGAGCGTCCGTGCGTCGCCGCGACGAGGTCGCCCTCCTTGACCGCGAGATCGTGCACCGGCACGATCGGGAGGTTGAGTCGGAGCGACTGCCAGTTCGCCCCGTCATCGAACGACACCCACACGCCCCGCTCGCTGCCCGCGAACAGCAGGCCGCGGCGTGTCGGGTCTTCGCGCACCACACGCACGAACTCGGTCGCGGGGATGCCCTTCACGATCCTGGCCCAGGTGCGCCCGTAGTCGGTCGTCCGGTAGATGAAGGGCGCCAGATCGTCGAGCTGGTAGCGGTTCATTGCGAGGTACGCCGTCCCGGGCGCGAAATGCGACGCCTCCACGCTGGACACGCGCGTGAACGGAGCGACATCGCGCGGCGTGACGTCCGCCCACGTCTTTCCCCCGTCGCGCGTGAGATGGACCAGCCCGTCGTCCGACCCCGCCCAGATCAGCGCTTTCACGAGCGGCGACTCGGCGAGCGCGAAGATCGTGGCGTAGTACTCGGCCGTCGTCTGGTCGCTGGTGATCGGCCCGCCCGAGACGCCGAGCGTCGCGGGATCGTGCCGCGTGAGATCGGGCGAGACGGGCGTCCAGCTCTGCCCTTCGTTCACCGACTTGAACAGCACGTTGCCGCCGATGTAGAGCACCCGCGGGTCGTGCGGCGAGATGAGCAGCGGGGCGGTCCATTGGAAGCGGTACTTCCCTTCCCCGGCCGGGTGGCCGTCAGGACTGTCAGGCCAGGGATCGATGAGACGCCAGAAGCCGGTCTTATGGTCCACCCGCGCCAGGAAGCCCGAGTTGTCGCCGCCATAGGTGATGTCGGGCTCGTCGGGGCGGGCCTGGATATGGCCCGACTCGCCCGCGACGTCGTACCATTGGTTGCGGTCGATCCCGCCGGGCCAGCGGCTCGGCCCGCACACGCCGGAGTTGTCCTGCTGGGCGCCGCACACGCGGTAGGGGAAGTGATTGGTCGTCGTGACGTGGTAGAACTGCGCGGTGGCGTAGTCCTGGTCGGACCAGGTCTTGCCCCCGTTGAACGACACGTTCGCGCCGCCGTCGTTCCCCTCGATCATGCGCTGCGGATCGTTCGCCGCGATCCACATGTCGTGGTTGTCGCCGTGCGGATCGGACAGGTGCCGGAACGTCGCCCCGCCGTCGGTCGACTTGTAGGCGAGGACGTTGAGTGCGTACACCGTATTCGTGTCCTTGGGATCCGCGAAGATGCGCGAGTAGTACCACGGCCGCTGCCGCAGCTTGCGCTCGCCGTTGATGTAGCGCCACGTGGCGCCGCCGTCCTCCGAGCGGTATACGCCGCCGGAGTCAGCCTCGATCAGCGCCCAAATGCGCGCCGGCTTCGCGGGCGAGACGGCGAGCCCGATGTTGCCGAGCAGCCCCGCCGGCAGACCGGTGTTATGCGTGAGCTCGGTCCAGTGTTCGCCGCCGTCCGAGGACTTGAAGACGCCACCCCCCGCCCCGCCCGAGACCAGCTGCCACGGTTTGCGGTGCGCCTGCCAGAAGGCGGCGTACAGCACGGCGGAGTTCGACGGGTCGAGCACGAGATCCGAGATTCCCGTCGAGTCGTTGCGGAACAGCACCTTGCGCCACGTCTTGCCGCCGTCGGTCGTCTTGTAAACGCCGCGGTCCGCGTTGGGGCCGAAGGCGTGGCCCTGGGCGCCGACCCAGACGGTGTCCGGATTCGTGGGGTGCACACGGACCCGGGAGATCTGGTGGGTGTCCTCCAGCCCGACATGCGTCCACGTCTTCCCGCCATCCGTGGTCTTCCACACGCCGTCGCCGTGGGAGACGTTGCCGCGGATCGGGTACTCCCCGGTGCCGACGTAGACGACGTCGGGATTCGACTCGCTCACGCCGATCGCCCCGATCGTTCCGCCGAAGTACTTGTCCGTCACCGGTAGCCAGGTGGCGCCGCCGTCCGTCGTCTTGAAGACGCCGCCGCCCGTCGTCCCCATCCAGTACTCGTTGGGGCGGGCTGCCGAGCCCGCGACGGCCACGCTGCGCCCGCCACGGAAGATCCCGATCTCGCGCCATTTGAGGGCGGCGAAGACCGTCGAGTCGTACGGCGCGACCTGAGCCCGCCCGGGGCGGGCTGGGGACAGGACGGAACCGAGGGCAACGAGCGCGGCGATGCGAGCGAGCACGGCAAGCCTCCGAGGTCGGGCGACGAAGGCACCCATGTAGCACGCGAATCGCGCGCCCCGCAAGGGGGCCTACGGCTTCGGCAGCATCATCCCCGGCATTTCCTGTGGCTTCTCAATGATGGAGGACTTGGCGTCCATCCCGTGGCCGGTGAGCACCATCTCGCCGCCGTCCTTGGGGCGCGCCTTGACGATCCCGAAGGGGACGTCGCGCGCCACCCAGGCCTCGCCGCCGTCCACGTTCTTGAGGTGCAGCGCGCGTACCGAGCCGGCCGGCACGCTCACGCTCTCCCAGCCCACGACTTGGGCGCTGGCGCAGCGGCGCGCCACGTCCACCGCTTCGTTGTTCTGCCCCATGTTCTGGCCCATCATGCTCACCATCTGGTCGGGCATCTTCATCGCCGGCTGGCCTGCGGTCTTGACAATCATGCCGCGGATCGCCGTGGCATCGACTCCGAACCCGGGGACGAGGAGCTGGAGGATGCCGCCCTTGCCGCTGGGCCCGCCGTTGCCGCTGATCTCGAGCCAGTAGAGCGTCGAGTCGCCGCGCCGCTCCTGGCCGACAATGGCGAGGCGCAACTTCGCTCCGTCGGCCTTGCCGCCGGTCATAGTGTAAGACGACCATTGGCCGACGGTCACCCGGCCGATGGATTTGCAAAGCTCGGCCGCGTCCTGGGCGGCGAGGGGAGCGACGAGAGACGCGAGCAGGGTGGCGGCGCCGAGCGCGCGGCACAGAGTTGGCATGGGCGGGTTCCCGGGGAAGTGAGCCAAGTAATACACCGGTATCACACAATGTTTGCGCTCAGGAGGAGCCACGATGAGAGCCGCGCGATCCCGCTTCATCGCCGCTGCATTCGATCACGACCAGGTACCCACGATCGCCTGCTTCAACAAGGCGACGGCGAGCCTGGGCGTGAGTTTCGACCGTCTGATCGCCGCCCTACAGACGTTCGTCGATGACTACTTCGTGCCCGTCTGGGGCACCCCCGCCAAGCTCCTGAAGACGACGACGTTCCGCAAAGGGGCGTGGGCGATGGCGTTCCTCGACGACGCCGATGTCGCGCACGCGCTCGGTTACCACGATCTCACGCCCGACGGCCTGCCGCTCTCGAAGGTGTTCGTGAAGACCACGCTCACCGTCGGCCAGAAGGTGAGCGTCACCGCCTGTCACGAGCTGGCCGAGATGTTGGTCGATCCCGCCATCAATCTGTGCGCTACGGGCCCCAACACCGTGTTTTACGCGTACGAGACCGCCGACGCCGTCGAGGAAGTGGAGTTCACGATCCGCGGCATAGCGATGAGCGATTTCGTCTACCCCGCCTGGTTCGAGGGATTTCGCAAAGCCAACTCGGCGCAGTTCGATTACGCGAAGCGGGTAAAGCGGCCGTTCCAGATCCTGCCGGGGGGCTACATGAGCGTCTTTAAGAACGGGCGCTGGACACAAATTTTCGGATCAGCTGGGAAAGCCCGTCGCTTCCGTCGGGAAGATCGCCGGGGTCACCGCAGCACCTATCGGGGAAAAGCGCACCGGATGCGGCCGTCGCGACCGGCCCGCTAGGGAAGCTCTGCACGAGTCACGCGAAGGTGGGGCGTCGCACGCGTCACACGCGAGGGCGCTCGGGCGGCACATCTGCGTCGAAAGATGGGCGATACTGGAGCTTCTGTGCCTGCCGTGCGCCCTCGCGTGTCAGCGTGCTAGCCCCACCCCCGACTTCGCGTCACCCATGCAGAGCATCCCTAAGGCAGTGGAGTCGCGCTGGAGGAGGGCTTCTCGCACGCCGGCGCACCTTCCCGCGTGGCCGGCGCGAGCGGGGTCGAGCCGACGAAGACCGCGCATTGCTGCGTCGTGTTGGGGCTCGTGATCGATGCGGTCCACCCGTCGCGGGTCAGCGTGATCGTCGGCATGCGATTGCCGGGCGAGACGTGGTAGGTGGGGCCCGGGTCTGTCGCGTACTTCGCGTTTTCGGCGAGATAATTCTCTTGGACCGTCACCAAGTTGCGCAGGTCGGACTTGAGCGCGGCGACTTGGGCCCGTTCTTTCGTGTTGGCGAGCCTGGGTATCGCGATGGTCGCGAGCAGGCCGATGAGCGCCATCACGATGAGCAGCTCGATGAGAGTGAAACCGTAGCCTTTCATAACGACCAGCCCTCCGCGCCGCGTGGAGGCGGCGGTGCACACCACCCCATTCTGCCGCATGTACTGCCTGCAAGCGGCGTACCAGGATGCGCACCGAGGCCGCCATTCCCCCCATCGCCGGTCCGCAATGGAGCTTCAACACAGCGACTCCCAACCGTAGCCGAGGGAGCGTTCCGCTCAGGGAATCCCCGCCGCCCACATGATCCCACCGAGCAGGTGGTCGAGGAACGGCCGCTCGCTGTAGCTGCACGCCGTGTGACCCATCGCGGTATACCACGCCCGACCGCCGTCATACGCATGCTGCCAGCTGACGGGGTGCTCGACTCCCATCTTCCCTCCGGCGTACGTCGCTTCGTCGACTCTGGCCAGCACCGACACCCCCGTCGGCAGCGCCCTGAAGTTGTACCACTCGTCCGTGCGCACCCAAGGGTTGGGGAGCGCGCGCGTAGACTGCTGTCCCGTGTCCACCACGATGACGCTTGCTTGCTGGATCGCCGGGTGGGAATCGAACGTGGCGCCGAGCAGGGCGTGATACCACGCCCAGTCGTACTCGGTATCGGAAACGCCGAGTGCACCCCGACGAATCCGTGCCCGGCCCGGACGTAGCGCTCGAACGCGGCTTGTTGCGTGCTGTCCAGCACATCCCCGGTCGTGTTGAGAAAGACCACCGCGGCGAAGCGGGCGAGGTTGGCGTCGGTGAAAACAGTGGGGTCCTCAGTGGCATCGACTGCGAAGTTGTTGAGGGAGCCCAATACCTCGACGGCGGTGATCGCGGCAGGGATCGAGGCGTGGTGGAAGCCGGTGGTGCGAGAGAATACCAGGATGCGAAACGCGGCGTGGGCCGGCGTGGGTGCCGGCGCCGGGGCGCCGCTCGAGACGGGACACACGTCCGCCGGAGCGGCGATCGCCCCTGAATGGCAGGCGACGGCCGCGACGAACGACGCCAGCACGGCGCGCGCTCCTAGCAAGCCTCGTTTCCTGGGAGCAAGCGTGGGCCTCGCTGAAATCCGTTGCTGGTGTGAAGAAAAGCCCGAGACTCCCGCGACACAACCCGAGAGCCGCGCTAGCGCGACCTGTTCGAACGTCGCCCCCTCACTTGTGCGGAACGATCAAAGTCCCGGTCTGCGTCTCTGCGCCGGTAGAGACTGACACGTTGGGGAGACGCAAGCCCCCGTAGACCGAGGTTGCCGGTGCATCCACGGCAAGCACATAGCTGCCAGGGCTAGCATAGGGCAGACGGAATCGGCCTGTCGCATCAGATCGAGCCGTACCCAGCACACCCCAAGTCGCTTCATCGGTCGGGTAGTTGGGATTGACGACGAGAAGTGCGATCGAGGCGTCCGCGATCGCACCATCGTTCTGCCCCATCACGGTGCCGCTCACAGACCCCGTTACCGCACTGTTGCGGACCTGCATGTAGCCCACGTAGTTGAAGCCCGCCGCCGCGTTGGCGGGGTCACGCGCATAGAAGCTGCGGCCGAGGTCGAAGTCGATAATGACCACGGCACCTGAGTCGGCGATCTGGATTGGAGGATCGGTAAAAAGGCCGAAACTGAATCGGCTTGGGTATCCACCCCAGTCGATGCCCGGCGAGGTCCTGTTGGTGAGGACAGTGCCATCCTTCAGCGTGATGCTCGACGAGTCGGCGTCCATCGTGATGAGAAACTGCACGTATTGGCCCGGGAGCACGATGCCCTCACCTAACTTCGCGGCCGCCCCGTTTCCGAGCTCGAGCAGGTTGTAGGGCCGGTGCGGAGCCGTGATGGTACGCAGACCGGTCTGGAGCGAATCGCTGGCATTTCCCGCGGTGTCGGGTTTGGTCGAGGCGGCGACGCGCACGATGTAGACGTCGACTCGGGCCACTTGGTCGTAAGGGAACGGGGCGTCGATGAGAAAGACTTGGGTCGGTCCAGCCTTGGTTGTGTTCGTCGTCACATTGTGCTGCGAGCACGCCGCGATCACGACGATGCCGGGAAGCGAGCAAACGTGCTTCATCGCCGCCCTCCGTGTAGGGCCAATGCCGTTACTGTAAAAAGCCCCCTGTCACCGAAGCTGCGTGCGGCGGCGGCTCGCAACGTCCGCGTCGCCGGTGCGACGCCCTCAGCATGAAGCCTTGACCTCGTCGTCGCTCTCGCCGTTTCAACGGCAAAGCAGCGGCAAAGTCCGAGACTCCCGAGAGAGAGCCAGACCACGTAAGTTGAGGCGCAGCTACGACGCGACCGTGGCGGAACTGGTAGACGCGCAGGACTTAGGATCCTGTGGGGCAACCCGTGGGGGTTCGAGTCCCTCCGGTCGCATCGCGATGGGCCACTGACGCAGCGGGCCACTCACCCTCGAGTGGCCCGCTGCCCGTCAACTCAGGCGGTAGCCGCC